>Ga0073934_10010077_pt1 | contig 11850 bp, 10 predicted proteins | sample LarsenN4metaG_FD_76834 | JGI IMG/M metagenome (GOLD analysis project Ga0073934, IMG submission 76834) | Hot spring sediment bacterial and archeal communities from British Columbia, Canada, to study Microbial Dark Matter (Phase II) - Larsen... ... | reverse complement strand
TCGGCGTGTCGCTGCTCGCCGTCGGGCGCAAGGCCGACGCGTTCGCCTATTTCGACGCCGCTTTGGCCATCGATCCGGCGGCGCCGGCGGCGGCCTGCTCGCTGGCCGTGAGCAACGCCAGGGTCCACGCGGAGCTTTCTCGTTGGTGGGAGGCTCGCGGCGATCAGCGGCAGGCTCTGAGCCACGCGCTCGCGGCCGTCCGCGCGGATCCGCGCAGCGCCAGCGGCCTGCGCCAGGCGCTCAGGTTGTTCGACAAGTGCGGCGAGGCCGACGGCGCCTGGAACGCGGCGTGTGCGCTCGAAGTCATCGGCGAGGCGGACATCAACGAGTCGCTGCTGGCCGGTGCTCGGCGCCCGGAAGGGCTCTTGCCCGCGCGCGACCGCGTGGCGCCGCAGGACTGGAGCAACAAGCTCTTCTGTCCCGAGCGCAGCTCCGCGGCGGATGACCTGTTTGCGGCGCTCGACGGCGCCGCGCTCGAGGTCGGCCTGGAGACGGCCAGGCGCAAGCGGAGGCTGCCGGCGCTCGATCCCAGCACGGCCGAAGATCCCGAAACGAGCACCGCCACTCTGGCCAAGACCCTGCTCTGGACCTCCAAGCTGCTCGGTCTCGAGGTACCGCGGCTCCACGTGCTGCCAGAGCTCAACGCCAACCTGCTCACGCCGCCTGCGCGCGAACCGACCCTGCTCGCCAACCGCGCGCTCGGCAGCGGCCTCGATCTGTCCGAGCTTGCCTTCCTCTGGGGTCGACAGCTGGCGTTCCTGCGGCCGGAGCACCGCTTGCTGTCGTTTTACCCGACGGTGCCCGAGCTCGCCGCGCTGGTGCTGGCGGCGCTATCGCTCGGCGGCGTGCCGCAGCTGCCGTTCAAGAAGCTCGAAGGGGACGCCAAGCTCTTCGCCCGCTCGCTCAAGCGTCACCTCTCGCGCGACAGCCTCGAGCGCCTTTCGCAGGCGGCGGCCCGCTTTCCGCTGCGTGACGCCGGCCAGACCACGCTTTCGTGGTCGCGAGCGGTGGAGCTTTCCGCTTCGCGCGCCGGCCTGCTCGCCTGCGGCAACCTGGAAGTGGCAGCCAAGATGAGCGAGCGCTTTCCGCTGGCGGGGCAGGTAGAGCCCAAGGAGCAGCTGAACGACCTCGTCTCTTTCTCGCTCAGCCGCGAATACGCGGCGCTGCGCGAGCGGCTGGGCGTCAAGATCACGAACTAAAGGCAGAGCTCGAACGGCGCGCAGGCGAAGTCGCCACCTTCGAGCTCTGCACAGCACGTGCTGAGGCATTCCTCGGGCATGTTCTGGTCGCACGTGTCCGCGCAGATGCCGTCGACGCAGAAGCCCATCCCATCGCGAAAGTTGCAACAGTCGGCGTTGACGCTGCAGCTCTCGCCCGCCTCGACGCAGGCCTGCTGGCAGATGGCAGAGGGCGCGCAGGCGCGCTGACCGCTGACCAGCGGTGCGCAGCAGCCGCTCTGGCAGTCGGTGTCCATCGAGCAGGCGTCGGCGCAGGTGCCGTTGACACAGAAGCCTGCCTCGTCCTGGAAGTTGCAGCAGTCACGGTTGACGCTGCACGTCTGACCGGTCTCCACGCAGCTCATCCCGGAGCTGCCGCCGCTGGCCCAGGTGCAGGCTCCCGCTTCGCAGATGCGTCCGGTGGCGCAGTCGGTGTCCTTCTGACAGCCTTCGACCTGGTCGGTGGAGCAGGCGGGGGACAGAGCGAGTCCACCCGCGATCAAGACCACGACGAAGGCTCTCTTCAAGATGTCTCAGTGTACAGGAGTTTCCGGCGGGGCGTCGGGCGTCCAGCGCAACCGCGGCTTGCGCGCGGCGCGAGCCTCGTCGAGACGGGCGAGGCGGGTAAGCTCTGGGGCTGCCTTGACGAGCTCGGGCGTTTCTTCGGCCTCGCGCTTGATGGCCAGCAACGCGTCGACGAAAGCGTCGAGAGTCTGCTTCGACTCCGTCTCCGTGGGCTCGATCATCAGCGCGCCGCGCACGACCAGCGGGAAGTACACCGTGGGCGGATGGAAGCCGTAGTCGATCAGCCGCTTGGCGATGTCGAGGGTCTTCACGCCGGTCTTGGCCTCGATCACCCGATCGGTGAAGACGGCCTCGTGCAGGCTTTCCGTCTCGTAGGCCAGCGCGTACTCGGACTTGAGCCGCGCCGCCACGTAGTTGGCGTTGAGCACGGCCATGTCCGTCACGTCCTTGAGACCGGCCGCGCCGAGCTCGCGGATGTAGGCGTAGGCGCGCACCATCATCCCGAAATTGCCGAAGAACGAGCGCACGCGCCCGACGCTTTGCGGGCGGTCGTGCTCGATGACGTAGCGATCCCCGTCGGCGCGCACGACCGGGCTCGGCTGGAACGGCTCGAGCAGGCGCTTGAACGCCACCGGACCCGAGCCTGGACCACCGCCACCGTGCGGCGTGGTGAAGGTCTTGTGCAGATTGAACTGCATCACGTCGACGCCCGCATCGCCCGGCCGCGCCCGGCCCATCACCGCGTTGAGGTTGGCTCCGTCGCCGTAGACCAGACCCCCACGCTCGTGCACCAGCGCGCACAGCTTGGGCAGGTGCTGCTCGTAGAGCCCGAGCGTGTTCGGGTTGGTCATCATCAGGCCGGCGACTTCACCGCCGGCCGCCTCGATCGCGGCGATCAGCGCCTCCGGCTCGGCCACGCCGGCGCTCCCGGAAGGAAACGGCACGGCGTCGAAGCCGTTGAGCGCACAGCTCGCCGGGTTCGTGCCGTGGGCGCTGTCCGGGATGAACACCTTGCGCGGACTGCGGCCCTGAGCGCGATGATACGCGCGGATCATCATCAGCCCGGTGAGCTCACCCTGAGCGCCGGCGGCGGGCTGCAAGCTGACGCCGTCCATGCCGACGATCTCCGCCAGCAGGCGCTCGAGCCGCACCATCACCTCCAGCGCGCCCTGCACCAGCGACGCGGGCATCAGTGGGTGCACCTTGGCAAAGCCGTCGAGCCGAGCAGCCCACTCGTTCACCTTCGGGTTGTGCTTCATCGTGCACGAGCCGAGCGGGTAAAACTGCGTGTCGATGCTGAAGTTCCACTGACTCAGGCGCACGAAGTGGCGCACGGCCTCCGGCTCGCTGACTTCCGGCAGGCCCGCGGGGCGCTGGCGCGCCAGAACGCCCAGCGCCGCCTTGCTGTCGACGGCAGGAACGTCGAGCGGGGGCAGAGACACTGCCGTTCGCCCGGGAGCGCCGCGCTCGAAGATCGGCGGCTCCCGGAACGTCAGACCCTTTTGAGCTTCACCGGGCACGAAAGCTGAGTCCGATCACGAAGCCGCCGTCACTCGGGCGCGGTGATCTCGTCACCACCGCCGGAGGGCGCTTCTTCCGTCTTCTCTTCGTCCCAACCGCCGCCGGAGACCTGACCCTCGTATTCGTCGGGCCGCTGGCTGTCGAGATCCGGGGGAACGTTCTTCTGCTTCACCGCGTCCCACTTGTGCCCGGCGTTGCTCTCACCCTCGCCCCACTCGCCGTGGATCTCGTGGGCCTCGCCGGGTTTCGGCTCAAGGTAGACGAAGTACCCCTTGCCGCGCTTCTCCGCGTCGGCGCCCACCGCGCCAATACGGCGCTCGGTCCACTCGTAGCGCAGGAGGTTGCCGTCCGTCTTTCCATGCAGCTCGCCGAAGCTGCCCATCGGCGTCTTCCAGGCACCGTTGACCGAGTCGCCGTCGGCCAGCATGTGCAGGTGACCGTAGTGAGCGTTGTAGTAGACGCCCTGCCACTCGCCGCCGGGCGGCATCACGCCGGGCTTGACGTCGGCAGTCTGAACGTCCTTTTGGCCGCCGCTGCAGCCCGCGGTAGAGAGCGCCAGGGGAACGGAGATCGCGAGAACGAGCGAGAAGCTTCGGAGAGTTCCAGCCAGCATGCGCGGGACTCTACCACGGCTCGCGCGCCGTCCAAGCCCCATGTAACGGCGGCTTTACCCGCAAAAATACCAGCCTACGGCACTTTCAGGCCTGCCTGAGCTTCTGTCCCAGCTCCAATCCGAGCCGCTCCGCGTCTTGCGCGTTCGGCCAGGCGCTACGAAGCTCGTCGCTGCGCAGCCGGGAGCCGTCCGGCTCGGCCAGCATGGCACGCAGCCAGAGGTCGTTTCCCCGGCGCTCGGCGAAGGCGGCGACCGGCGTCTGGCAGTTACCCTCCACGGCACGCATCACTCCGCGCTCGGCGTTGATGGCAATGCCCGTCTCCTCGTCGTGGACGGCGCGGAGGACTGCGCTCGTGCGCTCGTCGCCCGCCCGGAGCTCGATGGCGAGCGCGCCCTGACCGACGGCCGGCAGCATGATCTCCGGCGCGAGGATCTCCGTCGCCTGATCGGCGAGCCCCAGGCGCACGAGCCCGGCGCGCGCCAGCACGATGGCGTCGACCTCCCCTTCACGGCACTTGCGCAGGCGCGTGTCGACGTTGCCGCGCAAGACCACGATCTCTAGATCCGGGCGCTGCTTCAAGAGCTGCACTCGGCGCCTGAGCGACGACGTGCCCACCCGGCTGCCGGGCGGCAGCGCCGCAAGCCCCTGCCCGCTCCTGCTGACCAGGACGTCACGCGGATCTTCGCGCTTCGGCACGCAGCCGATGACCAGCCCGGGCGCGAGCTCGGGCGGGACGTCCTTCAACGAGTGCACCGCGAAGTCGGCCTCTCCGGCCAGCAGCGCCTCTTCGATCTCCTTGACGAACAGGCCCTTGCCACCGACCTCGGACAGCGCGCGATCCTGCACGCGGTCGCCGCTGGTCACGACGTGGAGCTCGCGAAAGTCGTACCCGGGCGCGAGCTCCCCCAGCGTTCGAACGAAGGCACGGGCCTGAGCCAGAGCCAGCGCGCTCTTGCGCGTTGCGTAGGTGATCACCTGGAAGCTCCTCCCGTCCTCTTTTCGGGCTGCTCCGTGTCGCTGCCTTCAGGGCTCGGCTCGGCGGCGTCAGGCGACTCGTCGACCTGCGTCGCCGAACCGAGATCGAAGAGCTCGTCGAGAACGGCGGCCATCTGTTCGAAGCCGAGGCCCTCGAGCGATCGCTCCATGGCCGAACGCCGCAGGCGCATGGTCGGTTGATGCAGCAAGCGATTGACCGCCGCGTCCAGCATCTTTTCGAGCGCGACGCGATCGGCGTCGGACAGGTGCTTGAGCTTGCTGCGCATGCTGCGATCGAGCTCGTAGCGCAGCGTCCCCGACAGCCGCTGGCGCAGGGCCACGATCGTCGGCGTGGCGACCTCGGCGTCGGCCCAGCGATCGTAGTTCTGGGTTTCGATCTCGACGATGCGCTCGGCGGCAGCGGCCTCGAGCGAGCGCGACGACAGCGTCCTCGACACCACCTCGGAGAGATCGTCGATGTTGTAGAGGTAGACCCCGTCGAGCTTGGCGATCGTGGGATCGACGTCACGCGGCACCGCCAGATCGATGTAAAACTGGCTGCGCCCGCGGCGTGATTTTCGCGCGCCGGCCGCGGCGGCGTAGTCGATCACGAAATCGGGCGCGCTCGTGCTCGAGATCACGACGTCGGCCTCGACCAGGGAGGCCCTGAGCTCGTTCCAGAGCCGGCCCTCGCCGCCGACGGCGCCGGCGAGCTCGTCGACCTTCTCGCGCGTGCGGCCGACCACCATGATGCGCGCGCCGGATCCGGCGAGCAGCCGCGCCACCGCCTCGGCCATCTCGCCGGAGCCCACCAAAAGCGCGCGGTGACCGCTGAAGTCGCCGAAGATTTGCCGCGCGAGGTCGACGGCGACCGACGGCACGCTGACCTGTCCGCTGCCGATGTTGGTCTCCGAACGCACGCGCTTGGCGCTGCGGATCGCGCGCGAGAGCGTGCGGTGCAGCAGCGGACCGACCGTGCCGGCCTCGCGAGCGATCTCGTAGGCGTCCTTCACCTGGCCGAGGATCTGTGGCTCGCCGAGCACGAGCGAGTCGAGCGACGCGGCGACGCGGAACAGGTGCTTGACGGCCTTGGCGCCGCTGTGCGCGTAGAGATGCCTCGCCACGCCGGGAGCCCGAGCGGTGACGGCGCGGATGCAGGCCTTGGCCACCGCCTCGAGGTCGTCGTACGGGGCCCGGCTCGCCGCCACGATCTCGACGCGATTGCAGGTCGACACGACCAGCGCCTCGCCCACCTGGTCGCTGGCCACCAGCGAGCGGAGGAAATCGGGAATTTCCTGCGCGGGCAACGCCAGCTGTTCGCGCACTTCGATCGTGGCGCTCTTGTGAGAAAGCCCCACGACCACGATCACGACGGCGGTCCTCCGGAAGGCTGTACGGCGTACACCACCAGCACCAGGAGCAGGCAGAGCACGCCGGCCAGGGTGCCGTAGGCGGAGCGACGGCCGCCGAAATCGCCCAGGCGCCGCAGCACCAGCACGCCTGCCACGAGCAGCCAGGTGGCGTAGCCGAGCAGCGAGCGAGCGAGCTCGAAGCCACCGAACTCGCCCAGCTTCTGCGTGAAGACCGCGCCGCTCACCACGCCGAAGGTGAGCAGCGGGAAGCCCGCCAGGAGCAGGCGGTGCGCCGAGCGATCGAGCGCCTCGAGCGGGGGCAAGCGCCCAGCCGTGGCCAGCGCCTTCTTCCTGCGCAGCCTGCCGTCCTGCACCAGATAGAAAATGCCGGCCGCGCCGGCCAGGAGAAAGAGCCCCACGCCGAGCACGTTGGCCGCGATGTGCAGCGAGAGCAAAACGCGCGACAACGGGCGGTCCAGGCTCGCGTTCTGGCCCACGAACTGCGCCGCAACCAAGAACGTCAAGCCGACCGGAGCCACGAAGGCGCCCACGGCGTAGAGCCGCGAGCGGCGGTGCAGCAAGAGGTAGACGACCACCGCCACGAGTGCGCTGAGGCTGAGCGCGAAGTGAAGGGACTCCACCGGGCACACGCGCGTGAGCAGGCTGGCGCTGACCACGTGCGCCGCGTGCATCAGAGCGCCGAGCCCGAGCAGCCGAGTGGCCCACAGCGCGCGCGACGCAGTGGCGTCACTGCGCACGAGCTCCATGAAGAACAACGTGGTCGCGGCAGAGTAGGCGATCACGCCGAGGTAGAACGCGATGCTGGTGAGCGCGGTCATGAAGGCCTCACAACTTCCGGGCCAGGAAGCTGGCCAAGAGCTCCGCGTCGCTCTGTGAGGCCGCCGCCTTGCCGGGCGTTTGAGCCGACGTGCTGGACGCCTGCGCGACTTCGTTCTTGGGCTGACCCAGCCAGCCAGGCACGACCTCGTAGGCGTTGTCGCCGATCAACATCGACTCGCCGAGCATCTCCGCGCCGAGCTCGGTCAAGAACGCCACCGTCTTCACCCTGCCGGTGATGTCGTACGGGTCGGGGCTGCCGCTCACTTCCGCGAGCACACGCACACCCTCCACCAGGCGGTACTTCTTGCGCTCCGCCTTGAGCGTCAGCTCATTGGCGTGCAGCTCGGCGTCGCCCGCGTCCAACCAGCGGTCGAGCACCTGCTGCGGGAAGAAGACCCGGTTTTTTCCCATCGCGGCGCGATTGTACCCGATTTCTTCTGCGCCGGCCGCTCACTGTCCGACGCGGGAAACGGCCACATCGCCAGGAACCAGCTCCTGAGTCGAGTGGGTGACCAGGGCGATGGCGCTGTATTTCTCGGAGCGCAGGACGCGCAGTTCTGCCACGGTCTCGACCGGGAAATTCTTCGAGTCCCCGGGCAGCGGTGTGGTCTCCACCTCGGCGTTGCGGTCCGAGTCGATGCGCACGCGCTGGCGCGCGCTCTTCGAGGAGAGCCCTTCGCGCCACGAGTCGCCACGACGGGTGACGAACAGGCGGTTGCCGGGAACCAGCCCGTCCTGGCTGCCCCGATCGAGGAACACCACCTGGTTCTGGGCCATGAAGACGTGCGGATAGAGGCTGGTCAGAATGCGCGCCTGAACGTTGGCGGTGCTGGCCACGGGCGGAACCACGTCGAAGCGCCTTCGCACCGGACCGATCTTGGCGCCGCGCTCGATCACGTCGAGCGACTCGGTGATCCGGGCTCGTGCCACGCGCGTCTTGGGGTCGTAAGATTCCACACGCACGGTGCCGAGCACCGCCACGATCTCGCCGGGCGGCTTGCGCGCGCCCTTCACGTTCTCGGGCTGGCGCACGGTGCGGAACACCGTCAGGTCCTGGCCGGGCTTGGGCGCCTGCGCGCCTTCGCGCAAGAGCACGTAGACGTGATTGCCCTCGGCCAGGAGCATCTGCTCCTCGACCGCGCCGGCGACCTGACCCCAGACGTCCTTGTTCGGATCGCCGATGAAGCCCTGATCGCGCAGGAAAACCGAGCCACGGCGAATAGCGCCCTGCCGCGCGTTCAGCCGGTCTGCGTCGCTGCCGCCGTTGCCGCGGCCATTGCCGCCGCCGAGCGACGACGAGCCGTAGCCGCGCATGTCGCTGGGATCGCGCATGCGCAGCTGATCACCCGGGTAGATCCAGTGCGGATTGGCGACCTGCGAGTTGTAGCTCCAGATGCGCGGCCACTGCCACGGGTTGCCGTAGTAGCGATCGCAGAGATCCCAGAGCGTGTCGCCGCGCTTGACGATGTGGACGTCGGGCACGCGCGCGCGTGCGCGTTCGGTGGTCAGAATGGCTTCCCCACCCTTGGGCCCGTACACGACGATGTTGCCGCCGCTGGGCTGGTTCAGGTCGAAGCCGTCGCGCTGATCGCCGGTGATCGGGCGCGAGCTCGAGGGCAGACCCGCGTTGATGTCCGTGCCAGGCGCCGGCAACCCGAGCGGCCGGTACTCGGTCGTGCTGGACGCGCTGCCCGGCGTCACCACGACGGTGCCGCCCTGACTCGGAACGACGACGCTGCCGGGCGGCACGTCGCTGGGCGGAGGAGCCTGGGGAGCAGGAGCCTGCGGACCCGGAGCCTGAGCGAAGGCCGGCGCTGCCGGAAGTGCGGCGATCGCCGCCAGGGTGAACGCACGCAGGCGCTTCATGGGATTTGCCTATGGCGCCCCGCCGGACGGGGACGCCCCTTCATTCTGACTCACGACCACGGGTTTTTCCTGCGGCGCGCTGCGTGAGGAAGGCCGCGCAGCGCCGGGCTTGAGCTCGAGCTCCTTGCCCTCGCCCTTCAAAATCATGGTCGGAGCCTCGTCCGGCGCCGGCTGGGCCTCGGCCGGCTCGGCCTCCGTCGGGGCTTTGCCGTCCGGCGAGAGGCGGACCACCTTGAGCCGAGGCCTGCTCACGGTTTCAGGTGCCGCCTCGGCCGGCGCGGGCGTGCTTCGGGCCTGCGCCGCCTGGCGCAGCTCCAGGGCTTCGAGCCGCTCGCTGACCCGATCGTTGTCGTTCTGCAGCTTGCGGATGTCTTCGCGAAGCTCCGACAGGCGCTTCTCCACGGCGTCAGAATCGCTGGCGCAGCCGGAAAAAAGCCCCAGCGAGACGACGCACAGGAAGGAGCACGGGGTAGGAGGCGATCTGTGGAACATGGCCGGCTCCATGGTAGGTGCGGGCGGCGCTCCAGGCCAAGTTGTGGCCGGTGTCGCTTCTAACTTTACGCCTTCCAGATCGAGCTATACCGTTTTCCCGTGGGCTTCCGCCGCGCTCGCCGCACCACGCCCCGGCCCAGGCCGCGGCTGGATCTCCGCAAGACGCTCTTCGTTCTGCCGAACCTGATCACGCTGGGCAGCACGTTTTGCGGCTTCAACGCCATCCGCCTGGTCGCTCGTGATCAACCGACGGACGCCGACATTTACCGTGCGGCGGTACTTCTCATCTTCGCGATGCTGTTCGACCTGATGGACGGCCGCGTCGCGCGCATGACCAAGACGCAGAGCGCCTTCGGCCTGCAGCTCGACTCGCTGTCCGACGTCATCTCGTTCGGCGTGGCGCCGGCGCTGCTCGTCTACAAGTGGGTCCTCTATCGCGAGCCCACGCTGGGCCTGATCACGGCCTTCGCCTTCATCGCCTGCGCCTGCATCCGGCTCGCTCGCTTCAACGTGCTCGCGTCGAGCCCGAGCGGCGCTCCGGTCAAGCCCGGGAGCTACATCATCGGGCTGCCCACGCCTCCGGCCTCCGGCATCCTGATCTCGCTGGTCGTCGCCAATCAGGCCGTGGGCGGCGCCCTCGGAGCGGAGAGCTACACCGCCATCCTCTTCGCCGTCACGTTGCTTCTCAGCGTGCTGATGGTGTCCAACGTGCGCTTCCGCTCGTTCAAGGATCTCCGGCTCGACACCGGCACGGTGCTCCTGGTCCTGTTCGTGGTCGCCTCCAGCGCCTTCGTCTGGCAGCGCTTCAAGCCGCAGTTCGTGCTGGTCTGGCTGCTCGGCTTCTACGTATTGATCGGTATCGCCGAGAGCATTCGAGAGCTCGCGCACAAGGTGCTGCGGGGCCGTCGCGATTCTGCTCCGCCAGAGCCCACCTCGCAGGCCTGACCCGCGCAGAACGGCACCTTGTCAGGCCACTGAAACGGCTCAAGACTCGTACGGGTGAGAGCAGCAAGCGCACGGCTGCGTCGCCTGTTGCAGCCCCCCGAGGTCGACGATCCCGAGCTTTCGGAGCGAGCCCGGACGCTGCACGCGATTCTGGTCGCCGCGATCGGGGCGCTGCTGGTGATGCTGGCGTTCTCCGTCGCGCTGCGCCCCGCTGATCTCGGTGCGCACCTGCCCTACTTCGCGATGCTGGTGCAGCACGTCGGCGAGCTCCTGCTCCTGCGCAGCGGTCGCATCAGGCTGTCGATCGTCAGCCACTGCGTCCTCTACGTGCTGGTCGCCGCGGCGGCGATGGTCGCCATGGGCGGCATCCGCTCGCCCGCGGCCTTCGTCTTCCCGCCGGCGGTGCTGGTGACCGGCCTGGTCTGGAGCGGCCGGGCGGCGGTCGGTATCGCGGTGGCGGCCTCGGCCCTGGGTCTGCTGCTGGTCTGGGCGGAGTCGCGCGGGCTCTTGCGGGTGCACGTCGTTCCGGTGCCGACGCCGATCCGGTTGTGGGCGGTGATGAGCGGCGCGCTGTTCATCACCGCGTACATGCTCCACGTGGCGCTGCGCACGATCCGCAGGCACCACGAGGAGACGGTGCGCCACCAGGCGGACAAGGTGGCGCTCGAGCAGGCGCTCGAACAGGCGCGCCGGCTGGAGGCCATCGGGCGGCTCTCGGCGGGAGTGGCCCACGACTTCAACAACCTGCTGACCGTGATCGTGGGTCAGGCCAGCATCGCCCCGCGCCACGACCCCGAGGTCGCCGAGGCGCTCGACACCATCGAGCACGCCGGACAGCGCGGCGCCGAGCTGACCCGGCAGCTGTTGGCCTTCGGGCGGCGGCAAGTGCTGCACCCCGAGATCGTCGACGTCAATCGGGTGCTGCGCGCGCTCGAGCCGCTGCTCGTGCGCCTGGTCGGCGAGGACATCCGCTTGCGCCTCGAGCTCGCTGCCGTCGCACCGGTGGCGATCGACAAGATCCAGCTCGAGCAGGTGATCGTGAATCTGATCAGCAACGCGCGCGACGCGATCGAGGCGCAGGGCACGATCACGGTGTCGAGCGGGACGAGCGACGGCAAGGTCTGGCTGGCCGTGCAAGACGACGGCGACGGCATCGACGACGAGGCGATGGAGCACCTGTTCGAACCGTTTTACACGACCAAGGGCCCAGGGGCCGGAACCGGGCTGGGCCTGGCCACCGTCCACGGCATCGTCAGCCAGAGCGGCGGACAAGTCGGCGTCAAGAGCGAGCGGGGCCGCGGCTCACGCTTCGAGCTGTCGTTTCCGGCGGCCAGGAGCGACGAGGCGCCGGCGGACGAGAGCAGCGTGCGCAAGGCGCCCGCGCAGCTCCGGGGCCTGGTCATCCTGGTGGTCGACGATGACCCTGCGGTGCGGCGCGTGTCCCAGGCGATCCTGTCAGCCGAGGGTCAAGACGTGCGGGGCGCCGGCGGAGCGGAAGAAGCG
>Ga0073934_10010076_pt1 | contig 11850 bp, 10 predicted proteins | sample LarsenN4metaG_FD_76834 | JGI IMG/M metagenome (GOLD analysis project Ga0073934, IMG submission 76834) | Hot spring sediment bacterial and archeal communities from British Columbia, Canada, to study Microbial Dark Matter (Phase II) - Larsen... ... | reverse complement strand
CAGGTCCTTATTATGGTACAATCCCCCACTGACGCCGGTCAGGCCCTCGAAGAAGTCGCTGTGGGGAATAGCCCATTCGCGGCCGCACTCACTGCCGAAGCTTCCGAAAACCTCGCGCGCGTAGTCGCTCAGTGCCTGCTTCCACTTCATATCGTCGGCTTTGGTCATGGGGTGATTGGGATCGAAACATTCGTAAAGCCCCGCCGCATAGGTGGTATCAATGAAATAAGAGGTCGCGCCTGACAGACGTTTGACGGCGGTAAGGTTGTTAGGGCGGCGAGCCAGCTCGAGAGCCTTCTGTGCGCAGGTAATGTATGCGCGGCCTCCGGCCCAATGGCCACCTGTGGTGAGCTTGCCCTCGGCGTTCTTGTTCACGAGCGACTCGTCCCACGACGGCGAATCCCGATAAATATCCTGGTAATTATCGTGCAGGCTTAGCAGGTACCCCAGTTCACGGATTCGGCGACAGGCCGCGATGAAGGCCTCATCGCCCCCGCATTCCGGCGCGGTGGGCAGGATGTCTGGATGCTGGTTGTCGTAGCCCCGATGGATCCAGCCGCCAAGGATGAAGAGCACCCGGTCCAACTGGAGGTCATTCTTGAGATGCTCGGCGACCCGGGCCGCCTGGGGGAAAGTCCAGTTGACCCGAACGGATTCCTCTCTCGTGCTGTCCTCATTCATGCGGCGGGTAAGCATGCTCCAGAGTTTATAATTCGAGGCCCCGAAATAGGCTGCTCGCTCCGGGTGCCCGTCGAGTTTTGTGTCCCAGGTCACCAGCCAGCCCTTCTGGCGGGCCACCTCGCGATAGGCTTGGGCCACGGTCACATGGTCGCCCGGTCCCAGCAGGTGAACGCGGCAGGATCGGGCCGACTTGCGGAGGGTGAGCGAGGAAAGCAGGGCCTGGCGACCCCTCAGCCAGGGGGCGTTGGTCACCACACTTCGCAACTCCAGCACCACATAGGGATCACGCCAGGTAACCATCGCCGCCGAGCCTCCCCGCAACACACCGAACATCTCCATGTGGCATCCCTCGTAGTCGAAAGTGCCAAAGCGGTGCGTGAATTCCTTCCCGCTGTCCGCCGGAATGAGAAGCCCTTCACGCGCCGGCACCAACACCTGGCCCGCCATGGTGTCGCTCGTCCAAAGGGCGTCATCCAGCAGCCGCACGCTTTCGACACTCAACCCGGGGTGATGCCTGTAGGCGATCTCCAGGATGTTATCGGCTGTTGCGGCAAAGCAAACCGTCACGGTTGCCTCTGGCTGATCGGCCAAGGGCTTGAACGTCGCCTCCATAGTCAGGCCTGTTTTGTTAATGGTGCACGGGCCGAGGGGTAAACGAGTTTGTCGGCCATTACCCCAAACCGTGATTTCACCAAAGCGCTGAACTTGCGGATTGGATTCCCAGACAACGCCGGACCGCTTGTCCACCAGTTCGTACCTGCCGCTCTCAGGACGGAGGCTCAGGCGCAGAGCTGGTGTCTCCAGAACAGCCGGCGGCTCGGCACTCGAACCGTTCCAGGCAAGGATTAAACAAAAAGCGGCCGTGCAGGGAAGTCGGCCTGACCGGTTGACGGACCTGGGAGAGCTCATGATTCCATCAGATTCACCAAGCCCTGGTTTTATTCACCCATGAACTGAGGTCTGGCGACGCCGGAGGGTGATGTAGCTTGTTTGCGTTGCCGACCGGAGGCGGTGGTGGCAGAGTTCTATGAGAACTCCATGAAACAGCATTTGCGTGAGTGTGTTTGGGGCTCCCTCCTGGCCGGTTTCTGGGTAAGCGCGGCCGAAGTGCAAATCCATGTCAGCCCCGCGGGCAGAGACGGAAACCCCGGAACCGAGACGCGTCCTCTGGCGACACCGGCTCGGGCGCTTGAGGCGGCTCGGTCAGTTTTAGCTGGTGCAACCAACGCCGATGTCCGGGTGGTGTTCCATGCCGGCATCTATGAGATGGCTGCGCCGCTTGTGTTTTCGGCGGCAGATGGCGGCAACGCCGGGCGTCGCGTGACCTGGTCAGCCGCGCCCGGCGCCAGGGTAGTCCTGAGCGGTGGTCGCAGCCTGTGGGAGTGGAACCAACCCAGGGGCCGACTCTGGACGGCCACGGTTCCTGAAGCGAAAACTGGTCAGTGGTTTTTCCGTCAACTGGTTGTTGGAGATCAACGTGCGGTGCGCGCCCGCTGGCCTGGGGAAGACGGCGTCCTGCGGCTTGCAACCGTGGATAACACCATGCGTAAGTTCACCTTCAACCAGGCGCTGCCTTCGACCGAACTAGCCGGACAGCGGACCGAGTTGGTGGTATACCAAAACTGGTCGGTTTCCCGGGCGCTGGTGGCTGCCACTGCCACGGATGGCGTTACCACCATCACCCCTGTGGGATGGATTGGCCACGGCGACATGACTTGCGCCAGTCCTGGCAAGCCCGCGTTTCTCGAACACGCTCGCGCTTTCCTGGACCAACCGGGCGAATGGTTTCTGGACACAACCACCGGGACACTCAACTACCTGGCGCGGGATGGAGAGGAGCCCCCAAAGGCCGGGGTCGTGGCGCCAGTGCTGACCCAACTGGTCCGGTTAGAGGGCACAAAAGAACATCCCGTACGCAACCTGCATTTCGAGGGCCTGCGCTTCGAGCACACGGACTTTGCGCTTCCTCCCGTTGGCTACTCGGAGATTCAGGCCGCCCATTACGGCACGAGCACTCGGGAACCCACCTATGTCCAGAGCGTGGCCATCGAATGCATATATGCCGAGGGCTGCCATTTTGAGAACTGCCGCTTTGCGCACCTCAATAATTCCGCGATCGGGTTCGGCGCAGGGTGCCGAAGCAACCGTGTGCGGGGATGCCTGATCGAAGACATCGGCGGCAGCGGGATCATGATTGGCTGGCGGGGACGGGGCCGACTGCAAGCAGGAAGCGAAGGCAATCTTGATGCCGACTGGGCTGAGGCCACTGACGCCCCGAGGGGTAATGAGGTTGCCCATTGCGTTATCCGACGCTGTGGCGTCGACAGCCGGGGGGCGGTGGGGGTCTTTGTAGCATTTTCCGAGGGCACGCGGGTGCTGCATAACGAGATCTACGATCTGCCTTATACGGGGGTTTCTGTGGGTTACCGGTGGGACACCACTCCAACGACCCAGGCGCGTTGTGTGGTGGCCTGGAATCACATTTACGACGTGATGCGCACGCTGGCCGATGGCGGCGGTATCTACACCCTGGGCTTTCAGCCCGGTACGGTTCTGCTGGGCAACTTGATTCACAATGTGCATCGAAGTTCCTTTGCGCAGGGCGGCGCGCCCAACAACGGGTTCTTCATTGACGAAGGCAGCAAGGGATTTCTCTTCGCCTCGAACACCGTGTACTCCGCCTCCGGTGGGGCGGTGAGGTTTAACCAGAACCGCCGTGAATGGCACACCTGGATCAACAACTTCTTCGACGCCGAAGCAACACCGGCGCGCATCCTGGAGGGCTCAAGGCTGGCAGGACCCCAAGCGCCCTATAAAGGTCGCCTGCCTGTCCGGTGAAGCACAGGGGGCCACCAGGCGATGTTCACCAGGAGATTCCAACCCCACCAGCACGGTGTCCGTGCTCTTGGCGCCCACGTCAAAGGCAAATGCGTCAATCACCTTCGACTGCCGCCAAGGACGAAGACCTGGCAGTGACGGGACTGCACTTTAGGCGGTCCGGTCCCCATCCCTGTCCGGTCCCAGGCCTCAACCCAGGTTGGCGTCTTCCCCGGTGCGAGTGAATCGAGGCGATTCCTAATTATGCTCGTCCGTTTCAGTCTCAGAGCCGGCCGAGGTCTCTTCTAAGAAGAGCACAACTCCTTGTCTCTGAGTTTCAAAAGCATGGGTTGGCACGAATCGCTTTCCGCTCTTGTGCCTGACAAAGTAAAGTGTTGCAGTTTCGTCAACGATTTGTAACCTGACTCAAAACAGCCGAAAGCTGGGTGGTAACTTCATCGCTTTCCGGGTGCGGAAAGCGGGATGGAGTCCATTGATGACGGGCGGCAATACAAGCTCCGCCACGTCTCCATATATAGACGTCAACGTGCTATGTTAGATTCATTCTTGCATGGTGATTATGGCCTGCAGCCGACCAACATCCCTGCGGTAGCGCTGGGTCTGTTGCTCGCTTTCGCCGCTGGCCATGTGATCGCCTGGGTTTACATGTACACCCACTCCGGGCTGTCTTATTCCAGGTCCTTTGTTAATTCTCTGATTGTCATGCCCACCATCACCACACTGGTGATGAATGTGCTCTCCTACAACCTGATCACCGCCTTTGGCATGATGGCCGTTTTCGCCATCGTACGGTTCCGGAACATTCTCCGCGACACACTGGACACCACTTACATTTTGACCGTGCTCGTTATTGGCATGGCATGCGGCACCCAGAAATACACCACGGCCGTGATCGGTTGTCTGGCCTGTGCTCTAGGCATGCTTTACCTGTGGTTGACAATGTTTGGCAGCCGGCACCGATATGATGTGATTGTCAATCTGCATTGGGCTCGTGCCATGTCCGAACTACAAGACCTGGAGGCGGTGTTGCGACGCCACAGTCGCAAGTTGCATTGTGCCAGCCAGCGGTCCCACGAAGGCTACGAGGGCACGGATATTTCCTACCGCTTGCTGTTGCGGGACTCACGGCGGGTCGAAGACCTCCTTACGGAGCTGCGGGCGACCCAGGGGGTCTCCCGCGTTACCAGCATCCAGGCTGAAGAAGAATCTGAGGTGTAATGAAAACGCAGGAACTGCCCCCCATTCCCACGCCGATTAAGACGCAGTGGCGTGAGTTTCGTTACCAATACATCCCCTACCTCACGTTCGCTGTCATTGTGGCGGTGATCGTGATGATGTGGCGCACTTACGTCATGCCCTCCTCGGTTGTCGCGCAGGCGGAGCCCATTTCTGTTCGCCTGATCAGCCCGGTGGCCGGCACGCTGGTGGAGTTGCGCGTGGACCGGTATCAGGACGTGAGCAAAGGCCAGATCATCGCGGTCATCCAGGCGATGGACAGCAACGTTGTTTCCTCCACGTTGGCGAGCATCCAGTCCGACCTGGAAATCATGCGGGCCCGCATGAGCCTGGATCAGACTCGCAATGAGCAAAACTATTATCAGGAGTTATTGCGGTATGAGGACGAAAAAGCCCAGTTGGAGGAAGCCCGTGTCAACATGAAAAAAGCGGAGGCGGATTTCCTGCGGATCAGCAACCTGTTCCACGCCACGCCGCCATTGGATTCAGCCGCCAATTATGATTTGGCGCGTTACACCTATTTCGCCCTCTGCACCAATGTCGCGGTCAATGAGCGCCGCCTGGCCGAGAAACAGAGATTGCTCCCGTTGCTGCGGGGGACTAATGGCTTCCTTCTGGGCCTGGCTGTGGAACGGGATGTGGAAGCCCAAATCAAGGCCCTGCGGGCGGCGGAGACGGTGGTTCTGCGCGCGCCAATTGATGGCAAGGTCACAACCATCAGCAACGTCGTTGGCGAGACTGTTTGGCGGGGCCGTCCCATCCTGACGATCACAGCTCCAGAGACAACGAACATCATTGGATTCGCCCGGCAGCCGCTTAATACCAAGCCCAAGGTAGGAGACTGGGTCATGGTCCGACGCCCCACTTTCCGTCGGGACGTCGGCTACGCCCAGATCACTCAAGTGGGAACGCAGTTCGAGCCTATTGTGCCAGCCTTGCTGGGTGCCGCCTCCACCACCCGCTATGGTTATGACGTCGGGTTGCCCTTCATCGTAGCCATCCCGCCCGGCATGAAACTCGTGCCCGGTGAGCGCGTGGACCTTGTCTTTAACCCCAAGATCCCTCCGGTGCGCAATTAGAGCTTCCCTCTCAGGAAGCCTGAAAAGCTCCGTCATACCCGGCTCGGGCTCCAACGTGTATGGGCACACGGCCCAGTGGGCAACGGTTTCAGAGATTAGGGCTGACGCTTGCTCTGACTTCCCGACCGTTATAAGACTGGAGGTCTGTGTGTCAGCACCTCCTCCCTCATTTGACCCCAACATACATCTGGCAGGCGGCGCCCTGAAAGGAATTCCCGGCGTCCTTCCGTGCGCCTGCCGCGGAACTGCCCCGCTGCAGCATGCCGCCGGCGCGACGCCGCGAGGCAGGAGTTTAAGTGCGGCCGACCGCAGCCGGGTTCTGGCGAGGCTGGGGCAGCCTTCAAACAGGCCGGTTTATGCGGCTTGAGTTCTACCTTCACCACACGACAATTCTTAACGAGTGGAGGGAAACCGGAGACTATTTGTTGCTTGCACAGCGGGCAACGCATAGTTAAGGGTTTTAGCTGTGTAGGCCAGAAACATTCAAATACCGGAGGAGATGCCAATGGGGAACACGATAACAGAGGCGGAGAGAGCGACCATTTATGTCGTGGAGGACGAGAGGGCACTGTTGGAACTGGTGGCACTTACCTTGTCCAACGGACCGTGGGAGGTGAAGCGTTTTGCCTCGGCCGAGGAGGCGCTGATGAGTTTCCAATCCGAGTCCAACAAACCGGCTCTATTACTTACGGATTACGACCTAGGCACCAGTGACGGGCTCACCCTGGCAGCACAATGCCGAAAGCTGCACCCCACGCTGAAGGTGATCCTGATGAGCGGCACCGTAACTGAGCAGGTGATGGCCAAGTCCCCGGTGCACCTGGAGTGTTTCGTCCCGAAGCCGTTTCGCCCGCAGCGGCTGCGCGAAGCGGTGAGCGCGGCGCTGTCAGCCACCGTCTAAAGGAGATGGCACTGGCACTATGGGAAGAGTTGGGCTCCGCCCATTGGCCAAGACGCGGCACCGGCCAGGCCGTGCCGCCCAACGCATTGTGGTCGGGGAATTCCCTGTTTTGACAGCAAAGCCCCCCCGTGAGTAGGCTTGAATCGTGGCCAGAAGTAAAAAACTCGGCATTCTCCTGGGGGCGCATCCGGCCCAACGCGGATTTGCGCACGGTCTGGCTCTTGCCCGAGCCGCCCTCGCTGCAGGTTTGGACGTGTATTGTTACCTCGTGGACGAAGCGGTGCTGGGGGTGGAGCGCCCGGAGGTGCAGGCCTTGCGGACGATGGGGCTGAAGCTCTATGCCTGCGCGTATGGAGCGCATCGTCATGGCGTCTCTCCGGGAGACAAGGCGATCTTCGCCGGGCTGACGGTCGTGAGCGATCTGATGGCGGGAACGGACCGTTTTCTGAGTATCAACGCGTGAAAAGGGCGTTATTCATCGTGGCCAGCGACCCGCGGCGGAGCGGGCGAACGGCGGAGGCTGTGCGGGTGGCGGCCGGAGTGGCAGCGTGGAAAAAAGTGGAGGTGAACCTCTATTTGCGAGGTGCGGCTGTGTTGGCGCTGGACGAGTTCACCGACGAACTGGTGGATGGGGACAATTTCCAACGTTACCTGCCCATGGTGCGGGAATGGGGGCGCCCGACACTCGTTCAGGAGGGAGCGCCCACCACCTTCGGGTTGCAGGGGGGCAGCACCGTAGCCATACGGGAGATCTCAGATGCCGAATTGGGTCGAATAGCTGCCGAGCATGATATCGTGATGAGGTTCTAAGATGGCCATGATTCTGAATATCTTGACGCGTGAGCCAGACGCTATGGTCGTCGAAGCGCTGTCAGCCCAGCGTAAGTGCGAAGGAAAGCGGGTTGAGATCTTCGACCTGACTGTGGCCGAGCCGGATTACGCCGGGCTAGTGGCGCTGCTTTTTGAGGCCGACTCAGTGGCGGTGTGGTAGGGGCAAGGCCTCATGGCGGTGAAATCTCGCGGATTTTGATGTTGCGGTAGGCAACCTCGTCGGAGTGGTCCGTAAGCAGGATGCGACCCCGCACCTTCGTCCCGAAATCTTTGACAGCTTTGAATTTGCTCGCCGCCACGGCTTTAAGAACCTCAGGGCTTCCGCATTCGTAGTCCAGGACTTTCTCGCCGTTGAGCCAATGCTCCACATGGTTTCCGCGCACAACGATTCGGGATTGGTTGATCTCAGGGGTCAGCCGAACTGGGGCATGCTCGGATGGCGGCAAGACATCGTAGAAAGCAGCGGTCCGGCCCTTGGGGTTTCTGATTGTCGAGTCGTCAATCATCTGGTACTCGTGGCCGATCCCCCCACGCTCGTCAGTGATAAAGTATTTAAGGCCGTTATTGGCGCGAGGCGGGATGCGCCATTCCCAGGTGAGTTCGAAATCGGTGAACTTGTCCAGGGTTGTGATGTCGCCGCCGCGAACCCTGGGGAGTTTAACAAGCCAGCCTTCCCTGACGATCCAGGCGTTGGTGGCCGTGACGGAGGACTTGCCGAAGTTGCGCCAGCCCGCCGTAGTCTGGCCGTCAAAAAGGAGCCGCCAGCCGGCCTGTTTTTCGGCCTCCGAAAGGGTATTCGGAGGCTGGGCAGAACTGCCCGCGACGGCGAGCGCAGTCGCGAAACAGGCGGTAGTGAAGACAAGGTGCAGGTTCACAACACAATTCGTAGAGGTCATGGGATGGGGCGAATTTTAAGGTTTCTGAACCACACCTGGCAGTGGTGATCCTGCAGGAGCAGGTGGCCGGAGATCTTATCGCCAAAACCGGGGATGCTTCTATACTTACTGCCTGCCACCGCCTCCTTGAGAGCAGGGCTGCTGCATTCATACTCGAGGACTTTAATACCGTTGAGCCAGTGTTCCACGTGGTTGCCCCGAACAAGCAGGCGGGAGAAATTGATCTGCTCCGGTGGATTCGGCTGGGCACCGACAGGCTGGAGAAGGTCGTAAAGCGAGGCGGTGACGCGTCGGCCCTCGCGGAGGCGAGCGTCTTCGTTGCGTTCATTATCAATGAGTTGGTATTCGTGCCCGACGGGACTGTTGCGCTTCTCAGTGATAAAATACTTGACGCCACTATTGCCGTTCGTAGCCAGGCGCCATTCCCAGGAAAACTCGAAGTTGTCGAAGGTGGCGTCGGTAATGATGTCACCGCCGCCAGTGCCAGTGCAGTGGAGCCACCCGTCCTTAATGACCCAGCCGTTGGTTGGAAAAACCGGCTTTTTGAAACTTCGCCAGCCTGTGGTGGTCTGGCCGTCGAAAATCAGTTTCCAACCGGCGGCACGCTCGGCAGAGTCAAGCTGGTTCTCGGCGGCGCCAGAGGACGAAGCGACCACCAAATACGCGAGCACACCCCAGATCGCTATCCCCAAAGCGGAACGATAGGTCATAGGACTATTTGGGGGCTGGCGATTGATGCTGGCAATGCAAAAAACAGGGGGCAGGCCGAGGTTCCAAGCCGGCGAACCGCCAGTCACCCTTTTTTCTGTCGCCCGCTTCGCCGCAGCCTCATTGAGCTTGGCACATAAGCTGAGGAGATCGGCGTTGACTGAGGCCATTCAGCAACGAGAAGACCAGGAAGACGAACAAGGCGACGTTGTTCAGGCCTTCGCCAGTTTCCTGACGAGCGAGCCTGTCCTCGGATACCCGACGCGCTGGTTCTGCCGGCGGAAGAGGAAAGACCTGCGTTCAATCTTAACGCTCGTCTTCAGACGCTGGTCGCTTTCAATCCCTGGGACGAGGCAACAACGGGCACTGGACGGCGGCGGGGTTTACAGGCAGTATGCGTGCTTGCCATAGACGCATGAAATCGCCCCGGAAAAAGCGAGCCCGACCTGCCGAAAAATCGGGACGCACCGCTCGCATGGCAAGTCTGCAACGCGGTGCCACGGCAACGTTTCGCAAACCCAAGGCTCGACGGCCAGGGCAACGGGCAGCGCCCCGCAAGACTGAAATCACGCGCAAGACCACGCCCCGAGGCAGGAAACGCCTGACTAGAAAACGCACGCTAAGTCCAAAGATCATCCGGAGTATTCCACCGATCCTGCTGGAAGGGGACTCACCGCCAGCTTCTGCGGCAAGGGCGGGCCGGTCGAAGCCGAGTGGGGAGACCACACCGCTCACGGCCAGCCCCAAACTTGAACCTGAGCAAACTGCAACGGTTCGAGGAGTAGCAAAGCCATCTGCCGAACTCCCATCGGATAAGCGCGGAGAAAGTGTGTCTGCGGCCCGTGTCGAGACAGCGGCGGCAACACCTGAGGGAGGTGTCCACGAGCTGACACCCCGGCCTGCCGAGGCACCACCACGCCCTGCGCAGAAGCAAGAACTGCCGGAAGAGACTCCCGCAATCAACCCCGCCCTCCCGGAAACACGGATGGGACAACTCTATCTGACGGCTCGGGATGTTCATTGGTTGCACGCACATTGGGAACTGCCGCCAGTGATCCAGAGCCTGATGTTAAACCCGTGGGAGCGGCAGAATGTATGCCTTCGACTGCATCGGGGAGGGGTACCTGGTGTGGTGGTCCAGGAGGTCCAACCGCAGCCGGGAGCGCGCGACTGTTTTGTTCATGTGGAGGAGGCAGGCGTTCCGTACCTGGCAGAACTGTTCTGGTGGGATTCGCAGGGCAGGTGGTTGCTTCTCGCGACATCCAACGTGGTGATGACACCACCCGACATGGTCTCTCCAGATGAAACCGTGGAGTGGGCTCGGCCGCCTCACCCTCCGGCCGCAGCAGCGAAGCCAGTGTCGGAACAAGGCCTGGAGAGAGGCCCGCTTCCATCGCCGTTGATCGAGCAACCCCCAGCGCCGCAGGGGTGTGCTGTTGCGCCTGGAGTTTTGAGTATCTCTGAGAAACTCTCGAGGGAGGTGCCAGAGAAGGTCTTCCAGAGCGGACTGTTGGCTGCGGCAGCCGAAGCTGAATCGGGACCCAGGGTTTCGATCGCAGCACCAGGACCAAGTCATCCTCAGCCCGGGAAGAGGGAGCGCGTTGCAGTGTTCGTTGAACCCAGTCCGAGCTTGGCGTCGGCAATGGTTGAACAACACCCGAGTTCAGCCGAACTGGCGCGACAAGGCGGCGATCGAGTGGGGCGGATAGATTTCGCGGCACCAGGTCTGGAGCTCGGACCGGGGGAGGTTTTGTCTATTTCGCCCATCTCGAGTCTGGAAATGCCAGAAGCCGTCGGGCCGGGTTTGCCGGGGCAAGAGCGCGGTTTCTGGTTCAAAGTAAACGCGGAGCTGACGATCTACGGCTCCACGGAACAGGATGCGCACCTGTTTATCGGGAACCGGCCCGTGCCACTCCGGGCGGACGGATCTTTTAGTTTTCGGTTTGCCCTGCCGGATGGAGTTTACTCCTTGCCAATTGAGGCTTGGTCGGCGGGGGGAGCAGAAAGTCGGCAGGCAGAGATGGTATTCAGTCGGCTGACGAGAACCAAAGGCGAAGTAGCCGCGCATCCTCATCCACCTGGTTTGCGTCCGCCGGCGCCAGAGAGTTTATGACGTTGGTCGTGTTGGGCAGGTCGCAGAGGCCTGTTTGAAAAGGCTATGACCGTGCCGTCTCAGGAGGTGCGCACCGAGGACGTGTCGGTGCGTTCGCAGCAGCACGGCGCGGGCGCGGGCTGTCTGGCCCTGATCCTTCATGCGCACCTGCCTTATGTCCGGCATCCGGAGCACGAGCGCTCGTTGGAGGAGCAATGGCTCTTCGAGGCGATTGTGGAGTGCTACTTGCCCCTGCTCGAGGTGATGGAGGGATGGGCGCGGGCCCGCTTACCAGTCCGCCTGACTCTTTCGCTCTCGCCAACGCTGGCGGCGATGCTTCTGGATCCGTTGCTCCAGCGTCGCGCCGCAAGATACCTGGACGAACGGGTCCAATTAGCTGAACGCGAGATACTGCGGCATCATTGGCAACCAAAACCGCGGCGCATTGCGGAGTTTTATCGCGAGCGACTCGCATCCTTGCGCGAAAGGTTTCTCGGCATGGGCTGCAATATCGTGGCAACGCTGGGGCGGCTTCAGGAAGCGGGAACGATCGAAATCATCACGTGTCCGGCCACCCATGCGGTGCTG
>Ga0073934_10010073_pt1 | contig 11852 bp, 9 predicted proteins | sample LarsenN4metaG_FD_76834 | JGI IMG/M metagenome (GOLD analysis project Ga0073934, IMG submission 76834) | Hot spring sediment bacterial and archeal communities from British Columbia, Canada, to study Microbial Dark Matter (Phase II) - Larsen... ... | reverse complement strand
CGCGGTCGAGCGTGAGCGATTCGACGGCGCGGTGTGCAGCGTGAAGTATGGTCACGCCGGGCGTTTCATAGACGCCGCGAGATTTCATCCCGACGAAACGGTTCTCGACCAGGTCGACGCGACCCACGCCGTGCTCGCCGCCCAGCCGGTTGAGGCGGTCGAGAAGCGTGGCCGGAGACAATCTCTCGCCGTCTATGGCTACGGGCGTGCCCGCCTCGAACTCGACCTCGACATAGTCCGCGCGGTCGGGCGCGTCTTCTGCCGAGCGCGTGAGGATGAATATGTCGGGGGGCGGCTCGGCCCAGGGGTCTTCGAGTATCCCGCCCTCGTAGCTTATATGCATGAGGTTCCGGTCCATCGAGTAAGGCTTCTCGGCTGTCGCCGTGACCGGTATCCTTTGCGACCGGGCATAGGCCATCAGGTCCGACCGCGATTTGAAGGACCACTCGCGCCACGGGGCGATCACCCTTATCTCCGGTTCGAGCGCGTAATAGGTCAGCTCGAACCTCACCTGGTCGTTCCCCTTGCCCGTAGCGCCGTGCGCGACCGCGCGGGCGCCCTCCTTGCGGGCGATCTCGATCTGCTTTCTGGCGATGAGCGGCCTGGCGAGCGACGTGCCCAGCAGATATACCCCTTCATAGACGGCGTTGGCCTTCAAAGCGGTGAATACAAAATCGCGCACGAACTCTTCGCGCAGGTCTTCTATGTAAAGCCTCGACGCGCCCGTGGCCAGGGCCTTCTCTTCGAGCCCGCCGAGTTCTTCGGCCTGGCCCACGTCCGCCGCGAAGCAGACGACCTCGCACCCGTATCTCTCTTTTAGCCAGCAGAGTATTACCGAAGTGTCGAGTCCTCCGGAGTAAGCCAGCACTACTTTGTCTATCTTTTCCGTCCCCGCCTGCATTCTAAAAAGCCTCCAGTCTGTAAAGCCTCATGTTTGTCTCACAACGTGTGATTGAGGCGCGCGCGGTCTTCGGGCCGCAGCCCTGGCCGCGCGCGAGAAAATCTCTATGATTCGTCTGACGGCCACGCGCTGCGCTGCGCCGTTTTTTACCGCCACCATGATCGTATCGTCGCCCGCGACCGTGCCGACAACCTCTTCGATCCTGGCGCGGTCTATGGCGAGCGCCGCCGGCTGAGCTTGCCCGACCTCGGTCTTGATGACGATGAGGTTGTCGCCAGCAGTCTCTATGCTCTCCACTGGCCAGTTTGTACGGACCGCCCGCTCGCGTGTTGTGTAGTGCCCGTCAACCTTCGTCAGCTCAAGCTCGTCTATATCGCGCGAGACGCTCGATTGCGTGGCCGCGATCCCGTGACGGGCCAGCTCTTCGACAAGCTCCTGCTGCGTCGCCACCCGCCGCGCGCTTATGATCTCAAGTATCCTCTGCTGCCTTCTCCGCTTCATATCGTCGGTTTTTATGCGCCTTCATCTCAAATATGCAATATATATGCAAGTGAGATGCATAAATTAGCACGACGGTTCGTCCGTCGTCAAAGTTTTTTTCGCTGCTGCAAAACTGAGACTTTAGCCTGTCTATTAATCATGATGAGCGACTCGAAGTTCCGGACTGCGGGAGGGTTGAACCCTGGCAGGGAAGGTGTAATACAGATCATAAAAGGAGTAATGGCTGGCCTGGTAGTTCGAGGTTTATATGGGTATCATTGGCAATAACCACGTATGGAGGAGGGCGCTTATGAAGAAAGAGAGAATGATAATCCCTCTGACGAGCCTTCTGGTTGTGGGGATTGGCGTATTGTCTTTCACATTGCCGCGAGCAAGCACGCGACCGGACCCAACATTTACCGAACGCCTTGCGGTTGGGGTCGGCACGGTTGTAACGGTGCCAACCACACAGGCGAACGCACCGGGGGCTGTTGAGGGCTTCGCCGTATGGATCGATGAGCGATCCGGGGTTGCTCTTTCTCAGTCGAATAGGGACCTGCTCGTTACCTATAGCCAGCAGGTTATTGGGGGCACCAGACAAGAGCTAACGTCAGAGCAGATTCAATCCGCGCTCAAGGCTACTTTCTTTGAGGTTGTCGACGACCTCTCGAATCAAGACCTGGCAGCGCTGCGCGATAGGCTCAGAGTACACCCCGATTACACACCGCCAGATATCGATCAGGGAGTGTCGGTGCGATCCGATGGTCGGAGTCTTCCCCTGTCGGTCTGGGATAATTATGCGGCTGAATTCCGCGACGGCTCTACAGTGTCGGCAATCGCGTGGCGCGCTATGATAGGCGGTTTCATCGAGCAAGAGGTGAACGAGCGATTGACTATGCTCTCTGCGCTTTCAGAGTGGTCGAACCGAACAAGCTACACGCCGCTTCAGGCTGCGTTCCTGTTTTACTCTATAGTCAATGAGGACAACGGGAATGGAGCCAATAGCAACCTGAAACCCTATATGGAGCACCTTGCGACCGAATGGTATCCTCAGAACGGGGTTACAGGTGTTGTGGTTGGCAATAGAAAAGCCTATGGCGCGAAAGGCTTCTTATATCGCAGCGCCGCAGATTTCTTCATGTCCGATTCGGCTCTGTCGTTCTTCCTGACGAGGCTGTACCAGTAAGAGGGGAAGTCCCTGTTATGCTAAAAAGGTATCTCTGTTTAGTGGTCGTGTGTCTTGCATCGATCTTTAGCGGAGCCTGCGGCGGATGCCCCGGTAGCTGCGTTGTGTATGGCGAATGTCTGCCCGGACGTTCGGCGATTGTCTATTTCGAGAAATGCGATGGAACCATCAGTCAGAAGCAGGTCTTCGTAACAGAAGGACACCATATCGTAGTAAGTCCTGACTGTAACAGGATTTTGGGCATCAACTGCGATTTCTGGTACATTTGAAGCGGGTGCCGGGGAGGTCGAAGGGCTTCCCCGACCTGTATAGATAAAACGGATGGAGAGTAATGGCAGATGAAACGAGAAGTCATGCTCGCTCAGCTCGGGGAGCAGCTTGAGTACCTGCACGGTCTCCTTACGGGACTCGACGGCTCGCAGCTAGCGCGCCCTCCCGCGCCGGGCAAGATGTCGCTCAAGCAGATGGCGGCGCACCTCGCCCACACCGACGAGCTTTTTGCGGAGAGGCTCGACCTGATGCTCACGCTCGATGAACCCCCGCTCAGGGTGATCGATGCGGCGCTTGAAGACCTCGATTCATACAACAGGGTCGATCTGGACCGGGTGATGGATGATTTTGCGCGAAACCGAAAGCGGTTGATCACGCGGCTTTCAGGGCTCTACCCGCAGGACTGGGATCGATGCGCCGCGCACCCGGAGTATCACCGGTATAATGTGCAGATGGCCGTCGAGCACCTCCTGCTTCACGAGGCGCACCACCTTTATAGTATGGAGCAGATGAGGGCGGCCCTCGACAGGTGGGACCAGAGATAATTGATGCCCGCGAGGGAGCGATTTAAGCCTATAGTGGCGCTCTCTCGCGGGCGATACTCGTCAAGGCTCGATTTGCTGATCAATCAGTGCAAGCCGAACGATCCGCTGCTTAATAACCTTTGTCCCGAAATACCAGCAGATAGACGCCCGCCCCGATTATCGGGAAGAAGAGTATCAGCAAAATGAGCACTATCTTCGTCGCGTTGTCCTGCCGCGACCGAAGTATGTTGCTGATGGCGATGATGTCGAAAATGATGACCACCAGCCAGAACAGCAAACCGAGCAACGACCCGAAGAAACCGAACATATCAGCAAATCTCCTTTCAGATTATTGGTTGCGACTAGATTTACGAACCCTCGCGCGCGAAAGTTCAACATCTGTAAGAAGTCAGAAGCCAGAAGCAAAATGGACAGGATTTACAGGATTGTCAGGATTTAATTCTTCTTTCCTGTCAATTCTGACTTAATCTGTCGCGGTCCGATTTAGCTTCTGGCTTCTAATTCTTGACACCCTATTCCGCCGCAACCTACAATCCACCTGTGCATTCCCCCGTTATCTGATCGGGAGATTTCGATTGTCGATACGATCTCTGCATAAGTTCTCATTAAAGACCCGGCTGGCCATATCCTGTCTTGCCTTATTCGCGGCGTCGCTTCTGTCCGTGCCCGCGAGCAGCGTCATGCGGGATGCGCTCGCCGATGATTCCGGGCCTAAAGAGCTGGAAGCTTTTCAAGGCTACCTCGATCCAGCGCCGGAGGGGATGGACGTTCGCTTTGCCTGGACGTTGCCGGGGGGGCGGGGCGAAAACGTCCGCATAGTCGATATAGAGTTCAATTGGAACCTGAAACACAACGACCTTGTAGGCGCTATCTCCGACGCCTTCATCATAGTGAGGGGCCGGGACGAGCTGCCCGATCTGAACGTAAACCACGGCACTGCGGTGCTCGGCCAACTCGTCGCCGCCGCTGACGATATAGGGGTGACAGGGATAGCCCACCGCGCGAAGATAGGTCTGATCAGCCCCCTGACCGAAGGGACTGCGCCTCGCGTGGGCGACGCCATAAACCGGGCGGTCCGACGCCTCGACGCGGGCGATGTAATACTGCTCGAGCAACAGTCGATAGCCGGTCCCCGGTTCGATTTAACTAGCGGGCGCGGGCTGATCCCAATCGAATTCGAACCTGACGTGTTCGACGCGATCAAGTCAGCCACTGAGAAGGGCATCATCGTCATAGAGCCGGCAGGGAATGGCTTCCAGAACCTTGACGACCCGGTCTACAACGGAACATTCGACCGCAGCAAACGCGATTCGGGCGCGATTATGGTAGGGGCAGGGATGTCCCCGCCGGGCATTTATGGGCCGGGGCCTGACCGCCAGCGGGTGGAGGAATCCAATTACGGCTCCCGCGTGGATGTTCAAGGCTGGGGCCGGTTCGTCACCACCTGCGGCTACGGCGACCTGCGACGCGAGCAAGGCGAGAACAACTGGTACACGACCGTTTTCGGAGGGACGTCATCTGCTGCGGCTATGGTGGCGGGCGCTGCGGCGGTCCTTCAAAGTATAGTCAAGGAGCGCGGTCTCCCGCCGCTCACTCCCGCGCAGCTCAGGCAGCTTCTGACTTCGACAGGCTCGCCCCAGACGGGCGACCGCAGCCAGAATATCGGAACGCGCCCGGACCTGCGCGCGGCTATCGCGGCGCTCGATTCTGAGGGCTCTGATCCGAACCCAACGATAACAGGTCTGAGCTACAAGAAGTCGAAAGGCAAGCTGACGGTCGTCGGGCAGAACTTTATCGCAAACGACTCGGTCATCGAAATCGACGGCCAGGCGGTCGCAAAGGTGAAGTACCCTTCGGAGTTCGTGCTGCCGGGCGGGCTGACGACCCGCATAGTGACCAAGGGCAACGTGAGCGCGATGATCCCGGCGGGCGTCGATGTTTTAATAACCGTCTTCACCCCATCCAGGGGGCTGAGGTCCGAGCCTTTCACATTCCGGCGCGATTGATGACTCTCCTCATGGTTGCGCTCGCTGTCTTTGTGTTGAACCTGCCATTCGGGTACTGGCGAGCGGGCACAAGAAAGTTCTCCTGGCAGTGGATATGCGCGATACACCTGCCAGTGCTTTTCGTGATCGCGCTTCGATTCTTTTCAGGTCTCGGCTGGCAATTCATCACCTTCCCAGTTCTCATCCTCGCATTTTTTACCGGACAATTCGCGGGCTCGCTTATTCGTCGCCTCCTGCGCGCAGAGGCTCGGTGAGTCTCATTGTTTTTTTTCTACCGGCCTGAGCTTCTCCAGCGCGAGGAAGGCTTCGCTGGTTATGAAGCTGCCGAAGGCCGGCCCGAAGAGCGAGATCGTCGATTCGTATGTGCCGTGCCGGTACTCGTCTTCCGTAAGAATATAGCCGAGCGCGTCGTTCGTGAGGCCCAGGATGAATGTCTTGTCGAACCCGAGCAGCCTGCCCCGCGCCTTGATCTGATTATTCAATATGCTGCTCAGCTCGCCGGGTATTGTGACAAAAGCGAAGCGGTTGTCGAAGGCTATGGCGCTCACCTCGGTCTCGTAGAACGGGGGGAACTGGACCGCAGCCGGAAAGCGCGGGGGCGGCTGCGGCTTTATCTGAAAGAGATTCCGGACGACCTTTATCTCGACCGCGTCCTGGCTCTTTAGCGTAAGCATGACTTTGTAGGCTTCGGCGGCGAGGATAGTCCCGACATTTTCAGCCCGCTCCCACTCGTTCGCCCCTTGAAAGGCGTGAGGCGCGATAGTCCCCTGCGCCCCGTTGGCAAAGATGGCCATCACGTCTCCGCCCGCCATCCGTTCGAGCGCGCGACGGGCATAGCCGACATAATCAGATGAGAACTCGAAGTTCCTCGCTCCGATAACGGTCGGGTGCGCCGCAAAGTTCATAAGCGCCGCAATCGGTTTGCCGGTCTCCGCCGAATCGACCCGGATCACCCCGACCTCAGGGTCTACGGGACCGTCGGGCGGCCAGCTCGACCGGAAGCGCGAGATGCCTCTCGCCTCGCCCGCGCCTATTGCGATGCGCGCGGGCTTTATCGAACCGTGCGCCGAGATGATCGCTTCTGCGGCCCGGTCTTCATAGAAGGCGCGAACCTTGGGGTCGAATTTACCGGCCAGTATGGGAAATATCTCGAGGTATGCCCCGCCGCCCGAATGAGTGTGAGACGACATGACGAAAATACGGTCCGGTTGGATTCCCGTCGACTTCGAGGCGATAGAGCGAATTCGCTCCACCATCGCGTGGTCGTATCCGAGATGGTCCACGGCGACGAGCGCCAGCTTTTCCGACCCGTTGTCGATGACTATCGCGCGGGCCTCGGTCGGGTCGCGCACCCCGGTCGAAGGTCGCCCGGCACGCGCGCCGTATCCTGCGAGCGGGGTCCCGGGGGGCGGGGTTATGTCGGATTTGCCGACGCCTGCCCGCAGTTTTGACTGCGCGGCGCCGCAGGTGAAAAAGACGAGGATAAAGAGTAATGCGGCAAAGCTGTTTGTAAATTTTTTCTTCATGATCGTCATTCGGGGAACGGTCTCGTCAGGCGATCGTGCCGCCGCCGTCGACGACTATGGTCTGGCCGGTGATGTAGCTCGAAGCGTCCGACGCAAGGAAGACGGCAACGCCTTTCAACTCGCCTTCGCGGCCCACGCGCCCCATCGGGACCGAGGCTTCGATCTGCGGCTGGGACTCGTCGAGCACTTTCTCGGTCATCCGAGAGGGGAAGAATCCCGGAGCGATCGCGTTTACCCGCACGCCGCGACGCGCCCACTTTGCGGCGAGCTCGCGCGTCATCGCAATCAACCCGCCCTTGGCCGCGACGTAGCCGACAATGTGCTGACCCGACTCAGTCGTTCCTTTGAGACCGGCGATAGAGGCCACGTTGATTATGTTTCCGCTCTTGCGATTGAGCATCGCGCGCCCGACCCGTTGCGAGAAGAGGAACGCGCCGGTCAGGTTGATCTCGATGACCATCTTCCACTTATCTAGCGGCATCTCTTCGGCCGGGGTGCCCCAGGTGACCCCGGCGTTATTGACGAGTATGTCTATCTGTCCGAAACGCTCTATCGTGCGGTCGACGGCAGACTGGACCTCGTCAGGGTTCGAGACATCGCACAATGCTCCTTCGCATTCGAAGCCGCGCGCCCTGAAATCTTCAACCGCCGGTGTGAGCCAGTGGTCGCGGCGCGCCAGTAGCATAAGCGATGCGCCCGCTTCCGCAAGCCCTTCGGCCATCTCTTTCCCAAGCCCGCGCGAGCCTCCCGTCACGAGCGCCACCTTCCCCGACATGTCGAATAATTCTTTCAAAGTTGGCAAGCCTGTTCTCCTTAACTTTGAGCCTTCTCTGTTCGTTCCGAGCAGGTGAGAACGTTACTATCATTCAGGTCAGGATTCAAGCGAACGGGCCTCAATCATTTGCAGTCGATCCGCATACGCAATAAAATTGCGGCGCGTGATAAATTCTCAAAGCGGCTGACAGGAGGTGTGTTATGAGGAGACGAGCTTTATCACTCGTTCTGGTGTTTATGTCTGTTGCGATGGTCGTCGCAGCGCCCGGCGTCCGGGCGCAGGGTAAGGAGATAAAGACGGTCGAGGTCACTCCGGCCACCATAGAAACGGAAGTCGGGAAGCAGGTCAAATTTACGGCGGTCGGCAAGAATGCTTCCGGCAAGGTCGTCGATCAGGCTCCCGGCGTGTGGATCGCAGTCCCTAGCGATGTGGCTGTGGCCGACCAGTCGGGCGTCGTGACTTTCTACCATCCGGGAACTGCGCGAGTCGGCGCGATCGTCGGCAACAAGGTCGCTTACGCCAATGTCGTGGTCAAGCCCGCCAGCGTCGCTCGAATAGATATAGAACCTCTCATATCGCCTCTCGTCGTCAAAGGCGGGGTCCGTCTCAGGGCCACGCCGCGAATCTCGAACGGCAATCCCCGCTCGGATGTGACGATCAGGTGGACGTCCGAGAACACAGAGGTCGCCCTCGTCGACGCGGCGGGGCTGGTCATTGGGCTGAAGCCCGGCAGCGCGGTGATAAGGGCTGAGGCCGAAGGCGGGACCGGCAGCCTTGCCGTAAACGTGGTCGCAAACCCTGTCGGGGCGCTCGCGATTGAGCCGCGCTCGATCTCTGCTCGCACGGGCGATGTAGTTCGCTTCGAGCCTCGCGCAAAAGACGCCAGCGGCAACCCGGTGATAAACCCGTACGTGCGCTGGTCGATCAGCGGGGAAGGGGCGACGGTCGAACCGGACGGCGCGTTCATCGCCGAGCAGCCCGGAACCTACGTCGTGACCGCCACCAGCGGCGAACAGAGCGCGGTCGCGTCCGTCGTCGTCACGCCCCGCAACATCGAGCGCGAGATCGAGATAGTCGGTCGCGCACCCTTCGGAGAGTTCCAGGCCGCCGAACAGTGGATATTCGGAAAGTACCTCTATGTCTCGACCATCTCGGACAAGCTGCTTACGTACGACATCTCGGACCCCTCGAAACCGAAGCTAACGCACACTCTAAAATTCGACGCGCGAATCCTTAACGATTTCAGCACCACCGCCGACGGTCGCATCGGCGTGATCTCCCGCGAGGGGGCCTCGAACAGGCGGAACGGAATCGCCTTTCTGGACATGAGCGACCCGGCGCGCCCCAAAGTCATATCCGAATACACCGAGACCGTGACCGGAGGAGTCCACAGCGCCTTCGTCGACGGTCATTATGTATACCTCACCGACGACGCTACGGGCTCTATGCGCGTCATAAACTTCAAGGATGTCAAGAACCCGAAAGAGGTAGCGCGCTGGGAGGTGCCGAACCCGCTCGCCAAGCCTGTTCGCACCGTTGACGGCGAGACCGTTGGCGGGCGATACCTTCACGATGTGCAGGTACTCGATGGGCTTGCGTACCTGGCTTACTGGCGGGATGGCCTGATCATCCTCGACGTGGGGAAGGGGATAAAGGGAGGAAGCCCGGAAAACCCGCAGCTCGTCAGCCAGTTCCGCTTCAATCATAACGAGCTTTACGGCAGCGGCTGGATCGCGGGAACCCACGCAGTCTTCCGCTACAAGGACTATGTTTTTATAGGCGACGAAGTCTTCCCCGACGAATTCAACATACAATCGAAGACGCGCTTTCCGGTGCGCGGCATCGTGCACATCATCGACGTAAAGGATATTCTCAACCCGCGAAAGGTGGCCGAGTACATAGTCCCCGAATCGGGCTCGCACAACATCTGGGTCAAGGACGACGTGATGTACATGGGGTACTACAACGGAGGCGGGCGAATAGTCGACGTGTCGGGCGAGCTGCGCGGAGACCTCTACCGGCAGGGGCGCGAGATAGCGCGCGTGTGGACCGGCGACCCGCAAGGGTTCAGATCCAACCTGCCGCTCACCTGGGGCGCGCAGCCGGTGGGCGACCTCGTCTATTTTAACGACATAAACACGGGCGTGTGGATAGTCCGGCTCGGCAAGCCTAAAGATAAAGGGTCGACGACCGCGCCGGGTTATTGAGGGCGCGTCCGGCAAGCTAGCCCCAAAGGGGCGAGACTGGGTAGCCTGGGGCATCGCCCCAGGTAAATAGCATCGCCATTTCAAGCCCTGTAAGGGCGCGATAAATCCGGTTTTATATCGCCCTTACAGGGCTTTGTATTGATGACTGCCCATGACCCGGCGCGTTGCGCCGGGCTGTTGAATCGCGCACCTTCGGTGCTTATCTTAATGCCATTGCCCCACGGGGCTTTTTAGATGCGCTCTTACTGCTATTTCCGCTCGAGTCGAAATAGCCTCAGCGCATTGCCCCGGATCAGCTTATCGAAATCGTCGGCGGGTATGGCCTGCTTGACCGCGCGCAACATCGCCGAGTAAGGGCGGTAATGATAGCGGCCATAATATGTGGCGTCGCTCCCGAACAGCACGCGGTCCGCCCCGGCGGTCCGCACGGCCTTGATGACCGCCTGCTCATCTGCCTGCGACGTCTCGATGTAGATCAGGGCGTCTCCTTTCTCTCGCGCGGCGCGAGCCACTTCGATAGCCTCTTCGTGATCTGAGCCGAAGCCCATGTGATAGAGGATGAAAGGGACCGTCGGAAACCGGCGCGCGACCTGATAGATCGTTTGCGCGCTCGAACGCGGAGACCTCCCGCAATGAAAGACCGCCGCCACCCGGTACTTTTCGCAAAGTCGAAGGTAGGGGGTTACCGCTTCCGAGTCCGCTGAGAAATGGTTGAACTCGGGATGAAACTTTATCCCGACAAACCCCCGGTCTCGGAGAAAGGGCTCGACCGTGGACGCGGCTGCGTTTGTCGCGCCGGGCTTTGCCCAGACGAGCGGCTTGAGCCTCGAGTGAGATGCCGCTATGCGGGCCGCCTCTTCGTTGATGGTCGCCTTATCCAGGTCGGCGGTCGCCCCCTCAACCGCCGCGCCATCGATGTTCGATATGAGCGCGAAGGCTATGCGGTTCTCTTCGATGTTCTTTAAGAGATTATCCAGGCTCAGGTCGTATCCCCTGAATCGCCCCACGTGCGCATGAACGTCGATTATGCCGGGCTCATTGATAAAGTCCTCCTGCGAGAGGCCGCCGCTCGATGCCGAGCAGCTCGCAGAGACGAGCGCGGCTAAGATTACCAGCGACAGGGACAACGGTCTGAGAAGGGGTCTCATCGGCTTCGACTCGCTTTACCTCTAACGCGCCTGCTCCATCTTGTAGAAATCGATCCCGGCGGCCTGTTCGGGGAGATCGACCGTTGCGACCGTCTTCAGCGACTTGAGATCGATTATCTCGACGGTCCCCGGTTCGGAGCCGACCCCCTCGACCGTTATGAATGCGTAGCGGTCATCGGGCGATACTACCACTCCGTGGACGACCTTTCTGCGCGTAGGCACTCTGACCAGCTCGCGCCCGCTTTTCAGATCGATGACCGATACCGACTGGTCGCGCTTGTTGGTCGCTATCAGTCGCCAGTCTCGCGTCACCGCGAGGTTATAGACGCCCGGTCGCGCGGAGATCCTTCGCTTGAGCTTCCATGTGGCCGTATCTATCTCGACTATCTCGTCCGACTTGTTGCACGCCACATAGACCGAAGCGCCGTCGACAGAAGGCTGAGCCCAGGTCGGAGAGCACGAGACATCGCCGGGACGGGGCGGCTCCATCCCGTGACCGCTCGCGTCATGACCGGAATGCTTTGCCGAGGCTCCCCGGTGAGGCGGGCCTGACATGCCCGCTTCCTTGCCTCTGGTCAGCAGGAAGTGACGGGAGGCTTTAAGAGTGCCCGTGTCGATTTCTACGAGGGTGTCGTCCATCATGCAGGCCGAGTATTGCATCGTGCCCTGGGGGTTGATGCGGGAGCCGTGAGGCATTGTGCAGGTGGGCACTCGCGAGACTTCATTCATCCCTTCAGTCTCGACTACGGAGACCGATGACGGGACCATATCGCCGTGGAGGTTGAAGTTGACCACGTAGAGAAAGCTT
>Ga0073934_10010072_pt1 | contig 11853 bp, 10 predicted proteins | sample LarsenN4metaG_FD_76834 | JGI IMG/M metagenome (GOLD analysis project Ga0073934, IMG submission 76834) | Hot spring sediment bacterial and archeal communities from British Columbia, Canada, to study Microbial Dark Matter (Phase II) - Larsen... ... | reverse complement strand
GGAACTGACGGGCGATCAGCTCCCGGGCACCCGGCGGCTCCATGCTCCGGATCTCGTTGGGGCCCCACTGGGCGAGCCGTCGAGCCGCCTCTTCCGGGTCGAGGCCTGCATCGGGGTCGCACCCCAACGCCCTGGCGACGGCTCGGGCGTCGGCGGACCAGGGGGCGGAGAGAGGGCCCGGATCGGTCGCGCCGGACTGCAGGGGAGTGGCGGACACGCGGCATCTCCTGGAATCCCCGGCTGATCGGGACTCACGGGGGATTCTACGGTCGGACGTCCGGCAGCCGCATCCGCCCTTCGGCCGATTCCAGAGGCGGAGATGTCCAGCCCTCGTCGGGATGCGCCGGGGAGCAGTCTCCACACCACCAAGCCTCCGCAGGGGCGGAGGCACCGCTCCTCAGGCGCCAGCGACGTCGCGTGCATGGAGCGCCAGCCGCCGGGCCATCTCCTGGGCACGCTCCACCAACCGTCCGCGCCAGGCCGGATCGACGGCGCGCATGGCCAGAACGCGATCCCGGATCTCCGCCGCTGTGGCGGCCTGCAGCTCCATATGCCAGTCGGCCAGGTCCACGGACTCCATGAAGTCCAGGCACTTGTCGCGATAGCCCAGCAGAAGGGGTGGCACTCCGGCGCAGGCGGAGAGGATGGCACCGTGCAGGCGCACGGAGACTGCGAAGGCGCACGGCTGGACCAGTGCGAAGAAGGTCGCGGCATCACGCGGACGTTGGACCTCCCGATGGGGACCCGGGACGCCAGCGAGCAGGGCGTCCAGGTGACGGCAATCGCCGTCCTCGAGGGCAACGGGAACAATCTCCCAGCCCTCGCGTGCCAGCCGGGCCAACGGCTCCTCCAAGGCCCTCAGGATGGCGAACGCGCCCTGGCCGTATTGCTCCCGGGGAGGAAGAGCCACGTTCACCGCAACCCGGGGCGGGCTGGCTTGGGTCGCGGGCCGAGGGGCGGCCAGCGCCAGTGCCAGGTCTCCCACGACCTGGACATCTCTCAGACCCAGGTCGCGCAGACGGTCCAGCGTGAGAGGACCGCGCACGCCCAGCCGGGCGGGCTCGGCCAGTAGGCGGGCCCATTCCGAGAGGTCCACACAGGGCTCCATGGTGAACCCACAGCTGCCGGCCCCCGTGCCCAGGGCGTGGAGGGGCAGTCCCTGGCGCCAGAGCAGGCGGGCGATGGGCGCGAAGTTGGGGTTGATGAGGGTGCCGCCGCCCAGGAGCGCAAAGCGGAACAGGCGGCGGCCGGACAGGCCCATGACGGCCATGCGCATCTCCCGGAGGGGCTCCAGCACGGGGACCAGTTCCAGACCGGGAAGGAGCCCCCGGGCTGCCTGCAGCATGGCATCGTCGCCCAGATTGCCGTGCCCGGGCCACCCGATGTAGGCGGCACAGGGCCGGCCGCTGCGCAGGAGGCGCCGGCGCCATTGCACTTCGGCGAGCTCCCTGCGCAGGGGCCGCAGGCGGCGCCGCAGGCTCCTCATGACCGCTCTCCCGGGCGGCCGCCACCGATGCCATGGCGGTGGCGAAGCGCCCGCACGAAGGCGCGCCATGCCTCCTGCACCCTGCCCTGCCGAAGCGCGGCGCGCGTGCGGTACAGATTCGCGTAGAAGTCATGGCGGGCGCCGAACTTCTCCCCCAGCCGCACCAGCCGCTCCTCCTCAGGCGTGAGACCCGGCAGGGAGCGCATCTGGGCCCACGCGTGGCGCCGCCAGCAGGCCACGTCGGCGCGCACGGACGCGTTCTGCCCGTGCCGGCGATAGCCCAGGAGAATCCTGGGAACGGAGACAAGCGCGCCGCTCCGGGAGAGCCGGAGCCAGAACAGCCAGTCCTCGCCGTAGGGCACGTCTGGATCAAAGGGCTCCTCAGTGCGAATGGAGTCCCGACGGATCAGCACGAATCCGGGCAGCAGGGGGTTGCTTACCGCCAGCACAGCCAGGGTAATCGGCGCCTCATCCGGCCAGCGGACAAGGCGCCCCCGGGAGATGCCCCAGCGCACGCCCTCGATCTGTTCGGTCCAAGATCCGTCGCTCTCCACTCGCAGGGCGAATCCACAGGCGGCAACCGCCTCGGGATGGGCGTCCAGGGTGCCCGCGAGCACCTCGAGGCACTCGGGCTTCAGCAGGTCGTCGGCATCGAAGAAGAGCACATAGGGCGCGCTGGGCGAGCTTGCCCGCAGGCCCGCGTTGCGCGCCGACGAGACCCCGCGGTTGTCCTGATGGAGGACCCTCACCCGGGTGTCGCGGCGAGCGAGGCCGTCAGCGATCTCCGGGGTTCCATCCGAAGATCCGTCGTCCACGATTACCAGCTCCCAGTCGCCAAGCGTCTGGGCGATCACGCTCGCCGCGGCCGCCTCCAGGTAGCGCTCCGCGTTGAAGGCGGGCATGATGACAGAAACCTTCATGCTGCGTTGGGACTGGGCTCGGGAGCGCGCCGGTCTGCGGACGACCCGGGAGCGGTCCGGCAAGGCGAGGTGCCTCCTCCGACAGGCGCGCGGATCAGGGCCATTCCCGGGTGCTGGCCGCCGCCCCGGCCGCGCCCGCCGTGCCACCCACCACGGCGTCAATCTGCGAGACCTGCTCGGGCGTCAGCTGGGTCCTCCAGCGGTCCAGGGAATCCGCCTGCACCGGCGGCGTCGGAAACGGCTGCTCCAGGCCCAGGAACTGCTGCAGCCGGCGGAGCTGGTCCCAGGTTTCCCGGATCAGAGCCTCGTAGCGGACCAGCAGGAGCCGCTCGGGAAGCGCCCCCTCCAGCCGGGCCGTCTCCTCGGCGTGGGAGCGCCAGCGCAGGGCGCACTTCACCGCGGCCGGAAGGCTGTCGTAGGTCGGGGCCTCCTCGACGCTAATGCCCAGGAATCGGTTGGGCACGGGGAACTCGCGCCACCGCCGATGCCACGAGAGCACTCCCTTGTGAACCAACATGCTCGCGACGGTGGCGTGCGGTCCCCGCTGGATCGCCACGAACCGCGCCCGGGGAAACGCCCGCGCCAAATCCTCGGCCAGCCACAGGTTCGGGTGGCTCTTGTCCGCATACCACCGCGGCAGGACAGCCAGATGCTCGCGGCGATAGCGGCGCACAAGCTCCGGAAAAAGCGCCGGGCGGGTGCGGGGATCCAGCGCCATGCGCGTGACCAGATCGAAGAGCGCCGGCTTCTCCACGGTGGCCGCCACATCCGGATGCGAAGCCAGGATGTGGCCGAGCCAGTGCGTGCCGGAGCGGCCGCAGCCGAGCACAAAGACCAGGCCACTGCGCCCATGGACCCGCGTCCACGCGCCGTAGGCCGGAGCGGTTCCCAGGATTCTGCGGGCAAGACGCCTCATCCCTCCTCCTGCCAACGGACAGGTCGCGGGGCGTGCGAAGGCGGGGTGCGTGACGGGCTGCTTCCTCCCCACCCTATTATCGGGAGCGCGGCGGGCCAGAAGGAGAGCTTCCCCGGCTGAGTCAGTCCGGCCGGTTATCCTCCCTCCTGGCGATGGAGGACGCCTCCTCCGCGCTCACGCGCAGGTAGAGCACGTGGTCGTCGGCTCCGGCCAGCTGATCCGCCGGGATGCGCACGCCGGGTCCGCCCAGGAAGCCGCGCCGCATCTCCACGCCCACGATGCGGCCCGCGGGCACGTCCAGTATGATCCTCTCCACGCTTCCAGCCCGGGCGCCTTCAATGTCTACCACCGGGTCGTCCGGCTCGAGGACGGCGTAGGCCTGGTCCAGGATCTGCAGCACCTCCGCCTCCTCGCTGGCGGCCTCCGGGATGCCCTCTTCGGCCACGATGGCCGCGGGGAAGCCCGCGCCATGCGCGAGCCCGGGTGCCGGGTGGGCGCCCGGCCAGAGCACGCCGGGCACGGCATAGACGGCTGGCTCGCTCCGGCGGGCATACCGCTCCGCGTCGAAGGGGCGCAGGGCCTCCAGACCGCTGGCGGGGAGCGCCAGGCGCACCCGGCCGTCCTCGCAGAGAGCCAGGCGCTCCAGGGGAACTTCCACCGCACGCGCCAGCAGTCCCCGATCCACCACCAGGGCAGCCACCCGGCCCGTGGCCTGCTCCACCAGGATCCCGCGAACGGGACCGACCTCCTGCCGATCCGCTGTCTCGATCTTCTGTCCCGTCTGAATCTCCATGGCCCCACCTCCAGGCGGCGGCGCCGCCATCTGGAAGACGGGTCCTCGCCCGGAACTGTTCGCTCAGTCGGGCTCGCCGGCGCAAAGGCGCAGAAGCAGCTCCGCGGTCGTGAGGAGGTCCAGCCGGTTGTGGCGCAGCACGCCTTCCAGCGGCTCCATCCTGCCGCTCCGCAGGCACTCCTGGTAGACCTCCGGGATGCGGTAACCCGGGACGTCGTCCTCCCGGCTGCGCCCGCAGATCACGGATTCCAGCGTCTGGAGGCGGCAGTTGGGCACGCGGCCGCGCCACCGGGTGCGCGCGTGGTGAAGCACATCCAGGTGGCCGCGGTGGGTGCGCAGGGGGATGCCGTGCTGGCCGGCCCGCAGCGCCACAGTGGGAATGTCATATGCTCGGCCGTTGAAGCTCACCAGGAGCGCCGCCCGATCAAGCCACCGGCCACACTCGGCCAGAATCGCGGGCTCCTCCCGCAGCGTGCGGGCCAGCAGCTGGGTGCAGCGGAGCGCGCCCTCCCGCATCTGGAGCATTCCAACGAGGAAGACAGGCTCACCGCGCAGGCCCAGGGTCTCGATGTCCAGGAAGAGGAGCGATTCCGGGGGCACCGGACGGCGTCTACGGGCATGGGCCATCACCAGGGGAGCGGAGCAGGCGGCCGGGAGCGCCCGCTGGATATCCGCGGCCCATTCGGCGCACTCCGCGGCAAGCGCCTCGATGCAGGCGAACGGCTCCGGCGGCAGGGCCTGCACAGCGGCCACCGCCCGCTCGCCGCAGTCCGCCTGCGGCGCCGGGCGCGGCGCCAGGGGGCCGCCGTTGAGGGCTTCCAGCCTCTTGCGCAGCTCCTCGGATGGCATGGGGAATCCCTGACGACGGGGAGCGCCTTACAGGCGCAGGAAGAGTCGGCGGCGGTGCATCCACCAGACGATCAACCACATGCACAACAGCACCGCCGCATGGTCCAGGATAGGGCTGCATGGGCCGCCCAGCCGCTCCCACACGTTCTGGCCCAGGTGCGTCTTCAGGGTGCGGTCGATCAGCGGCCGGAACGGATGCGCGATGACATAGAAGGCAATGGAGTTCATGCCGGCCACTACGAGGGGAAACGCCCAGCGCGTGCGGCCCCGCACGTCCATCGTCCAGCGGAACGCTGCGAGGATAAGGAAGCACCATCCCCCGCTGAAGAGCGTCCAGGAGGGTGTCCAGATCCGCTTCACCACGGGGCAGAGGCCCAGCGCGCCCAGCAGCCACCCGCATGCGATGCCGGCGGCGCCCGCTCCCACCAGCAGCCGCAGCTTCTGGGATTCCGGCCTGCCGCTCTTGAGCAGCTCGCCCGCCAGAAGGCCGAGGATCATGGTGCCCAGCGTGGGAATGAAGCTCAGCGTGAGGTAGCCCCCGGCGTTGAAGGCGAAGGGCTCCTCCCGCGGAAAGAGGTTCAGGAACCACACGTCGAAGGCCGCGGCAGCGTTGGTGTTCTTGTCCCAGTGGGCGGCCATCCCCGTGAGATGGGGCCAGTCAGGAGGCACGCCAACAGAAGCATAGTCGAAGCCCGGCCGCGGAAGCGGGTAGAGCAGAAAGGCGAGCCAGTAGGCAAAGAGCAGGCCGGCGCAGGCCAGGGCCTGGACTCGCGGCCGCGTCCAAGCCAGAAGGAAGAGGAACGCATAGCCCAGGCCGATCTGGGTGAGCGTGTCCTCGAAGGTGAAATAGGTCTGTCTGCGCCCGTCGGACCGGAGGAGAATGCCCAGCACGATGAGCGCCAGGGAGCGCGCCAGGGCATGGCGCAGCATCTGGCCGAAGCCCTGACCCCTTGCCCGGCGGCTGGCCAGGGAGAAGGGCAGGGAAACGCCCACAAGCAGGGAGAAGGAGGGCTGGATCAGGTCCCAGAGCGAGCAGCCCACCCACTGGACGTGTTCCACCTGGCCGGCAAGAAACCGCCAGAACCCGCTGTCCGGATGTGCGGCAGCCACCGCGCCGAGCCCCAGCCCCTCCGAGGCCATGAGCATCATCACGAGTCCGCGATACGCGTCCACCGAGGCGAGGCGCACGGCGGACACTGGCCGCTCCGCGGCGGGCGCCACGGCCAGGCCGTCGACGAGAGGGGCATCCGTGGCATTGCCTTGGCGCATTCCGGCTCCTCACCGCAGTGTCTGGGCGAGGCCATGTTCGGCCCGCCTGCGCGCTGCTCCTGCTCCAGGGCAGGGACCCGCGCCGGGCTGGTATAACAGCAGCCAGCGGGGGCCAGAAGCGGCGGATGAACGAGCGCGAGTTCGTGGCGGGGCGGCAGGAGCGGTGGGACCGGCTGGACGCGATCCTCCACAGGATGGCGGGCGGCCGCGGCGCCCGGGCGCTCACGCGCGAGGAGGTGCTGGCGCTGGGGCCCCTGTACCGCCAAGCCGCCGCCGATCTCGCCAGGGCACGATCCTTGGGCCTCACCGAGCCCCTCGTGCGCCACCTGAACGCCCTGGTGGCGCGCGGCCACGCGGCCCTCTACCAGACCGACGCCCGCTCGTGGCCAGGTCTGGCCGCGTTTTTCGCACGGGACCTGCCCGCCACGTTCCGCCGCCGACTCCCCTTATTCCTGGCAGCCGTGGGGTTCCTCCTACTGGGCGGGCTCGTGGGCTGCGCCCTGGTCGCCAGCGACCGGAACAACATCGACCTCTTCGTGCCTCCCGGCTCAGAGTTCCGGGCGTCGCTGGAGGTCTGGGAGCGCGGCAACTCGGCAGGCCGGATCCCGGACTCCGCGGCGGCCGCACAGAGCGCCTTCTTGATGGAGAACAACCTCCGCGTGAGCTTCACCGCATTCGCACTGGGGATCCTGGGCGGCGTGCTCACCGCGTGGGTGCTCTTCTTCAACGGCGCCATGCTGGGGGCCTTCGCGGGCGCCATGACCCACGCTGGCCAGCATCACACCTTCTGGCCCGGAATCCTTCCCCATGGCATCGTGGAGCTCTCCGAGACCTGCATCGCCGGCGCGGCCGGCCTCTCGCTGGGGTGGGCGGTGCTGGCGCCGGGGCTGCTCACCCGCCGCGACGCCCTCGTCGTGGCGGCCCGTGATTCGGTGAAGTTGATCCTGGGGGGCATCGCCATGCTCGTGTTCGCGGGCCTGGTTGAGGCGTTCCTCTCCCACTCGCTCCTGCCCAAGCCGTTCAAGGTCGCCTTCGGGATTGCCTCCGGGCTGGCCCTCTACGCCTGGCTGCTGCTCGCCGGTCGGGAGGAAGGCGGAGTGATGGAGCACGGCCGGGATGGCACAGCACCCGCGCACTCCGTCGATCCGCACCTCCGGCAGTCTGGTGACCGCCGGGTATCCTGAACGCGGAAAGGAAGCAGCATGATCCGCGTTCTGTTCGTTTGCCTGGGAAACATCTGCCGCTCGCCCATGGCCGAGGCGGTATTCCGCCAGCTGGTTCGGGAAGAGGGGCTCGAGCATGCGATTGAGACCGATTCCGCCGGCACGGGACACTGGCACCTGGGCGAGCGCCCACACCGGGGCACGCGCGTCGTGCTGGAGCGCAGGGGGATCCCGTACGACGGCCGCGCTCGGCTCATCACGCCCCGGGACCTGGAGGAGTTCGACTACATCATCGTGATGGACGATTCCAACCTGCAGGACGTGCTGGCGCTGGGGCGCGGACGCGCCAGGGTGGCGCGCCTCATGGACTTCGCCCCCCGTGCTGGCCATTCGGAGGTCCCCGACCCCTACTACACAGGCCACTTCGAGGAGGTGTACGACCTGGTGCTTCAGGGGGCGCGCGGCCTGCTGGACCACCTCCGGCATGAGCTGGAGGCGGCGTCCGCCACGGATGAGCCGAGCACAGCGGGCCGGACATCGGGATGCTCCGGCCACCACCCCGCCTGAACGCGGCGCGCTAGGGGGCTCTCAGCCGCACCGGGTGTGCATCTGGCATGAGCGGCGCGCAGGGCTGATCGCCCGCAGCCTCACGATCCTCTCCCTGAAGACGGCGCTCCGCGGCGCGTGGCCGCCGGGCGTCCCGCTGCGCTGTGGCGAGAGGTGCTGAGAAGGTGCCGGGAGCCGGCGGTTCACCCAGGCCCCGGCCCATCGAGCCCGCGCGTGCCCCGAATTGCGCGAATGGCCGCTTCTGCTCAGCAACGCTCCTGCAGGGCGCGGATGAGGGCCGGCACCAGGACGTAAAGATCGCCCACGAGAGCATAGTCGGCTTCGGCGTGAATCGGCGCGTCGGGATCGGCGTTGATGGAGACGACCGTGCGCGCGCCGCGCATGCCCACTACATGCTCCACCTGGCCGGAGATGCCGCACGCCACGTAGAGGTCTGGCCGCACCGTGCGCCCCGAGAGGCCCACCTTCACGTTGGCGGGGAGCCACTTCAGGTCGTCGGTCAGGGGCCGGCTGCCAGCGACCTCGCCGCCGAGAAGCGCCGCCAGCGCTTCAAGCATCGCCAGGTCTTCCCGGGAGCGCACTCCCCTTCCGGCAGCCACCAGGGCCCTGGCCTTGCCGATGTCCCGGTGGCCCAGGGCTCGGGGCTCCGCCGACAGCACGCGCACCGCCGGGCCCGCCGCATCCTCCGGCAACTCCCGGACGACGCCGCGACGGGCGGGGTCGGGCTGCAGGGGCTCGAATCGGCGCGGCTGCACGGTGGCCATGCGCGGCCTGCCCCGGAGGGCCTGACGGGCCACAAGGCGCCCCCCGTAGCAGCGCCTCTCCACCGCCAGCTCCCCACCGACTCCCATCGCCAGCTCCGTGCAACCCGTGGCGCAGCCGACCCCCAGACTCTGGGCGACGCGTGCCATCGCCTCGTTTCCCAGCCGCGTGGCTCCGGCCAGCAGAACGTCGGGCGGCTCCGGCTCCATGGCCCTAAGCAGCGCCCGCGCCGCCACGTCGGCCGGCGGCGGAGCGTCCGAAGGCAGCGGGATTCGCCACGCCTCATCCGCGCCATGGGCGATGCGGCAGGCGGGATCATCCAACCCGATGGAGACCACGATGCCGCGTGATTGATCGGCCAAGGCCCGCCCGGCCGCCAGGACTTCCAGAGCCGTGTCACCCTGCTCCGAGTACGCCCACACTGTCCACATCAGCTGTGAACGCTCCCCTCTCGCTCGAGCAGCCGCACGAGCACCGCGGCTGCCTCCTCCGGGGTCCCTCCCTCGAGGCGGATGCCGCGCCGCGCGCCCGCCGGAGCGAACGTATCGCGCCACTCCGCGCCCGCCTGACGCAAAGCCCGGAGTGATTCGACGGGCAGGAGGCCGTGCAGGTCCATCTCCACAAGCGGCCGGCGACCCGCACCCAGTATCTGCAACACTGAGGGCAGGCGGGGCGTGCAGGCCTCGCCTGCCACGGTGACCACGCATGGAAGGGGGCACTCTACTCGCTCCACCCGGTCCTCCAAAGTCCGGTCGGCCCGCAGGCTGTGGCCGTCCAGCGCTATCCGGGAGGCGCAGGCCACGCAGGGCACGTCCAGCGCCTGTGCCAAGCGGGCTCCCGCCTGACAGTTGTATTCATCCACCGAGCCCTCGCCGCAGAACACCACGCGCCAGCCGGGAAGCGCGCCCACCATCTTCGCCAGGATGGCCGCCGTCATGAGTGGGTCCAGTGGCTCCCCGGGCGCGTGCACGATCCGAATCTCGTCCAGCCCCATGGCCAGCGCCCGCAGCAGCAACTCCCTGGGCGCAGGCCGGGAAAGCACGCTCACCCCGACCGCCCGGCCCCCGTGCCGTTCCTTCATGCGCACCGCCTCTTCGATGGCGCACTCGTCGAAGTCGCTGATGCGCATGGGGGCGTGCTCCAGATCCGGCACCGGGCTCCCAGGCAGCATCCGCAGGGCGTTCACATCCACCGTGAGCTTCAGGCACGCGACCAACAGGAGCGAATCCGCAGCAGATTCTGGCATTGCTCTTTCCTGACCAGCGCGGACTATGCGCCACGGCGCCGACCAGGGGCGGCGCTGCCCACGGCCTTGGCCGGCCAATCGGCGGGCGCGGGCGCTCCGCGCTGCGCGCCGCCAGTTGCCTCCGCTGAATCGAGGGCGAACGCCGCGATTTCGGCCACGTCCAGCACACGCGGTCGCTGGTCCGACGGCAACGTTGCGCGTGCCCCCTCCAGCATCTTCAGGCAGAAGGGACACTCCACAGCCAGCACCTCCGCGCCGCACGCGGCTGCCTCCTCCAGGCGCAACCGCGCCGGCCGCGACCCGTCGGGATCATCCGCCCAATACCGGCCCCCTCCTCCCCCGCAGCAGGCCGCCCGCTCGCGGGTCCGGCCCATCTCGGCAAGCCGGGCGCCCGCTGCGGCCAGCACCTCCCGCGGCGCATCGAACACCCCGTTCATCCGTCCCGCATAGCACGAGTCGTGAAAGGCCACCGTGCCCAGATCCGCGGCTCCTAGCGGCAAACGCCCCTCGCGAACCAGGCCAGCCACGGCCTCGGTGTGGTGCAGAACACGGCCCGTGAATCCGAAGCGCGGATACTCGTTTCGCAGCGTGTTGAGGCAATGCGGGCAGTGGGTGATGATCGTATCGGCGCCGCGCCTCCCCAGCGCATCGATGTTCTCCAGGGCGAGCTGCTGGAAGCGCCCCTCCTCGCCCATGCGCCGGGCTGGGTCCCCGCAGCAACGCTCCTCCGCTCCCAGCACGTCGCAGGCGACCCCCGATGCCTGAAGAACCCGCAGAGTGGCCCGCACCACACTACGAACCCGAGGGTCATGGACGGCGGCGCAGCCCAGCCAGTAGAGACATTGGACAGTGCACGTGCCGCGGGGTGCAGGCAGGCCCATGTCCGCTGTCGCGGCCTGCCGCTCTCCTGGCGCGCCGCCGTAGGGGCTGCCAGACCGCTCCAGCGCCGCCAGCGCCTGCCTCTGACCGGCGGGAAGGCCTCCCTCGGCGACAAGCTCCCGGCGAACCCCCACCAGATAGCTGGACGGCTGTATCAGCACGGGGCACGCCTGGGCACAGGCTCCGCAGAGGGCGCAGGTCCAGGCCATCTCCGGCGTGACGGCACCCCCTCCAAGAAGCTGCTCGTCCCCGCCCGTCGCCTCCACCGCACTCCGCACCCGCCTGACCACCTCCCGGGGCGAGAGCGGTGAGCACGACGCCACGGGGCACACGTCGTCGCAGCGCCCACAGCCCGTGCAGGCCAGGGCAGCCAGCCGCATCGCCGGGGAGAGGTCAGCGGCGATGCGCGTCCCCGCCCTCACGTCGAACTCGCCGCGCTCCAGGAGGTCCCGAAGGTCAAAGGGGGCGGACAGCTCGGCCGGCGGACGCTCGGAGGCGACCAACAGATTCGCCGGCGCCGCCAGGCTGTGCGCCATCACTCCCCAGGGCAGCCAGGCGATCAATCCGAATGCCAGCAACGCATGCACCCACCAGAGCGATGCATAGAGCTCCAGCGCGGCCCCGGGCGGGAGGACTGGACGCAGGTGCCCCGCGATCCACCAGCCCGCGAACCGCCACTCGCCGCCCGCCTCGGGGCGGACGGCCAGCTTGAGCGCCTGCAGGGCGAACCCCGAGACGCCCAGGATCAGCAGGGCCCAGAGCGCCAGGAGGAGCTGGCGCTGGCGCGGGTCCGCGGGGCGACGCGGGTTGCCAGCATGGAGCCAGAGCGCGCCGGCGCAGCCCGCCACGAGCAACAGGCCTGCGGCGTTCGCCCCCGCCATGTGGAGCCGATACAGGCCGCCCCCCAGGAGGCCTCCGCCTGCCAGGTCCGTATCAACGAAGACCGCCGTGGTGGCGGCCAGAAGTCCCAGGAACCCCGTGAGCAGGCAGGCATGGAGCTGTC
>Ga0073934_10010071_pt1 | contig 11853 bp, 10 predicted proteins | sample LarsenN4metaG_FD_76834 | JGI IMG/M metagenome (GOLD analysis project Ga0073934, IMG submission 76834) | Hot spring sediment bacterial and archeal communities from British Columbia, Canada, to study Microbial Dark Matter (Phase II) - Larsen... ... | reverse complement strand
GCTGCTCGAAGAGCCCAGCATGGACGCGCTGACGAAGTCGCTCGCCACGCTCACCGGCGGGTCCGGGGCCGTCGCCGTGCTGCTGACCGACGGCTCGTTCAGCCGGGCGCATCAGCACCGGCTGCTGGGCGGAGTGACGAAGGCCGCGCCGGAACACCACGCGCTCTGCCGCTGGGGGTTCGAGTCGCTGATTCCCGCGGCAGTGGACCGGGTCGAGTCGATCCTGCCGCACGCCGTCACGCAGACCAAGTTCGGCGCGTTCATGCCGCAGCTCGTGCAGCAGAAGGTGGGGGGCATGCTGCCCGCAAGACTGTCGCACGCGTTCAACCAGTTCATGCAGACCGACAGCATCTCGGTGCTGCGGTTCGGCGTCGACCTGGGCCTGAAGACGTGGCAGTCGTTCCTGGCGAAGATCGGCCTGCGGCCCGACCAGATCGACAAGGTGATCTGCCATCAGGTCGGCAAGGGACACCGCGAGCAGGTGCTGCAGGCGCTGGGCATTCCCGCCGACAAGGACTTCTGCACGTTCCCGTACCTGGGGAACATCGGCACGGTGAGCCTGCCGATCACCGCCGCCATCGCCGACGAACGGGGCTTCCTCGAAAAGGGGGACCGCGTCGGCTTCCTCGGCATCGGCAGCGGCCTCAACTGCCTGATGCTGGCGCTGGACTGGTGAAGGCAGTTTTTGCCACAAGAAGCACAAAGGCCACAAAAGGAACGCAGAGTCAGGAAAGTTCAACAGATGAGTCTGGATAGTCGTCGAGGAGCGCGAGCTTCTTGATCTGCAGTCGCGGCGCTCCGAAGTTGATGAGGAGACCGTGCTCTATCCGCGAAGCACGGAGATAGCCAAGCAACTGGGCCGTGTGGGCCTCGTGCAGGCGGTCACAGGCCTTGATCTCTATGATGAGTGGCCAGTCAATGAACAGGTCCGCCGCGTATTCACCCAGCTGAGTGCCGTCCTCGTCATAGACGCTAAGCGGGAACTGCTGCTCCACATGTAACCCGGTTTTCCGCAGCCGATGTCGAAGCCCGTTCTCGTAGATCTTTTCGAGGTGTCCATGCCGCAGATACCGATGCAACTCGAAGCTCGTTTGGCGGACATGGTCGCAGAGCCTCATGACATGATCGAACTGTGCCATCGTGCGATCTCCCGGAATCTTGGCTGATTGGATGATCCAACCCACACCGTCGCCGGCATCCTACACATCACCCCCTTCTGTGTCTTCTGTGCCTCTTGTGGCTAACCCTCCTTTCACTTCCGCACTGCCATTCGCCAGCCAGTTCGCCGATGTCGGCGGGCACAAGCTGCATTACCTTGACGAAGGCAGCGGCCCGCCGGTGGTGATGCTGCATGGCAATCCGAACTGGTCGTACTACTGGCGGAACCTGATCCCAGCGCTGGCCGACCGGTTCCGCTGCCTCGCGTGCGATCACATTGGTTGCGGGTTGTCGGACAAGCCGGGCGATGACCGGTACGACTACACGCTGTCGCAGCGGGTCGCCGATCTGGAGGCGTGGCTCGACGGACTCGGCGTGCGGGACGACATCACGCTCGTCGTCCACGACTGGGGCGGGATGATCGGGTTCGCGTATGCGACGAAGTATCCCGAACGGATTCGGAAGCTCGTCGTGCTCAACACCGGCGCATTTCGGTTGCCGGCGGCGAAACCGGTGCCGTGGCAATTGCGGTTGGCGCGAAGCAAGTTTCTGGGCGGGCTGCTGGTGCGGGGCTTCAACGCGTTCAGCCGTGGGGCCGTGCGACGCTGCGTCACGCGGCGGCCGATGTCCAGGGAAGTCGCCGACGCCTACTGCACTCCCTACGATTCCTGGGCGCACCGCATCGCCGTGCACCGGTTCGTGCAGGACATTCCCTTACAGCCGGGCGATCGCGCGTGGAACACCGTTGTCGAGACGGAAGAGCGGTTGTCATCGCTCGCCGGCAAACCGATGCTGATCGGCTGGGGCGACCGCGACTTTGTGTTCGATCACCACTTCCTCGCCGAGTGGCAGCGGCGGTTCCCGCACGCCGAGTTGCACCGCTTCCCCGACTGCGGACATTACATCCTCGAAGAGGCCACCGAGAAACTCGTGCCGGCGATTCGGGAGTTTCTCCTTCGCGCTCCGTCACGCCCATGAACATTGCGGATGCCCTTTACCGACAGGCCGTGGCGAGGCCGCAGCAGAACGCGGCCCTCGAACCGGACGGTCGCGGCGGCTATCGGTGTCTCACGTTCGGCGAACTGTGGGATCGCGTCGCGCGGATTGCCGCCGCATTGCCATCGCGAGGCATCACGCCGGGGACGCGGACGGTGTTGATGGTGCCGCCGTCGATGGCGTTCGTCGAGCTGACGTTCGCGCTGTTCGCGGCCCGGGCCGTGCCGGTGTTCGTCGATCCGGGCATCGGCCTCAAACATCTCAAGGCGTGCCTGGCGGAAGCGGAGCCGGCGGCATTCGTCGGCATTACGAAGGCCCACGTGGCCCGCATGCTGTTCGGCTGGGCCAGGTCGTCGGTGAAGTCGCTGGTCACGGTCGGCCCGCGACTCTTGTGGGGCGGGACGACGCTGGACCGGCTGCGGCAGGAACCCCCCGGCGACGTCGTCGATTCCCTGGCGGCAACCAGGTCCGATGACATCGCGGCGATTCTGTTCACCAGTGGCAGCACCGGCGTCCCCAAAGGGGCCGTGTATTCGCACGGCATGTTCAACGCGCAACTGGAATCGCTGCAGTACGTGTTCCACATCGAACCGGGCGAAGTGGATCTGTGCACGTTTCCTTTGTTCGCGCTGTTCGGACCGGCGCTGGGGATGACGTCGATCATCCCGGAAATGGATTCGACCAGGCCGGCGGGTGTGGAACCGCGAAACATCACCGGGCCGGCGTGCAGGTTTGCGGCGACGAACCTGTTCGGTTCTCCGGCGCTGCTCAACCGCGTGGGCCGTCACTCGTTCGGCGCCCCGGAGGCGGTCCGGCATCCGGGAGACAGCCGCGACGCGCTGCGGTCGTTGAAGCGCGTCCTCTCCGCCGGGGCGCCGGTGTCGCCGGCGATTCTCGAACGCTTCTCCAAGCTGCTGTCGCCGGGGACGCAAATCTACACGCCCTACGGAGCGACCGAAGCGCTGCCGGTGGCGGTGATCGGCAGTGAGGAAGTGTTGGGCGAGACGCGGCACAAGACGGCGGCGGGAGCGGGGACGTGCGTCGGCAAACCGGTGCCGGGGATCGAGGTGCGAATCATCCGGATCAGCGATGAACCGATCCCGACGATGACGCCGGACCTCGTGTTGCCGCCGGGCGAGATCGGTGAAATCGCGGTCTATGGCCCGCAGGTGACGCAGGAGTATTTCCGCCGGCCGGACCTGACGGCGCTCGCGAAGATCGCCGACCCGGAACGCGGCCGGAAGTGGCACCGGATGGGAGACGTCGGCACCTTTGACGACCAGGGCCGGCTGTGGTTCTGCGGGCGGAAGTCGCAGCGGGTCGTCACGCGAGAGCGGACATACTTCACGGAGCCGGTCGAAGGGGTGTTCAACACGCACCCGGCGGTGTTCCGCACGGCGCTGGTGGGGGTGAAACGAAACGGGGTGACGGAACCCGTGTTGTGTGTCGAACTGGAGAAGGCCGCGAATCCGCCAGCGAGCGCCGAGATCACGCGAGATTTGTTGGCGCTGGGAGCGCAGTACGAAGTGACGCGCGACGTCCGCACGATCCTGTATCATGACGGCTTTCCGGTGGACATCCGCCACAACTCGAAGATCTTCCGGGAGAAGCTGGCCGAGTGGGCGGCACAGCGCCTGCGAGAATTCGACAACGATGTCCGCCGCAGCAACGAGCCTTGAGATGCGCAAGGAAACCTGGTCTGACAATGACGAGTTGTCCGACGACGATTGGGACGACGACGAAGACGACCTGACGGTCCCCTGCCCCTACTGCGGCGAGGAGCTGCTGGAGGACTCGCCGCGGTGTCCGGCGTGCGGGGGGTACACTTCGGAGGAGGACCGTCCGCCGGAGCGGAAGCCGTCGTGGATTGTGGTGGGGATCGTGATCTGCCTCGTCATCGCGCTGGCGTGGGCGGCGGGGTGGTGAGCCGAACGGGAAACATCGCCATGCGCGTGCTGGTGACGGGAGGGGGCGGGTTTCTGGGATCGGCATTGTGCCGGGCGCTGGTCGCGCGCGGCGACGCCGTCCGCAGCCTGGCGCGCTCCGAGTATCCCGAACTCGCGGCGTTGGGCGTGGAGTGCCACCGCGGCGACGTCGCCGATGAAGCGGCCACGTCCCGTGCGGTCGAAGGCTGCGACGCCGTCTGCCATGTCGCGGCGAAGGCCGGTGTGTGGGGGCCGTTTATCGAGTATCACCGGGCCAACGTCATCGGGACGCAGCACGTGATCGCCGCATGCCAGAAGCACGGCGTGCCCAAGCTGGTCTACACCAGCTCTCCCAGCGTGGTGTACGCCGGCGGCGATGAATGCGGCATCGACGAATCGGTTCCCTACCCCGAACGGTATTTGACGCATTATCCCAAGACGAAGGCCGAGGCCGAGCGGCTGGTGCTGGCGGCGAACGGCGAGTCGCTGGCCACCGTGGCGTTGCGGCCGCACCTCATCTGGGGGCCGGGGGACAACCATCTGGTGCCCCGGCTCCTGGCGAAGGCCAAAGCGGGCAAACTGCGGCGGGTCGGGACTGGGAAGAACGTCGTCGACACCACGTACATCGACAACGCCGTGCAGGCGCACGTCGCGGCGCTCGACCGCCTGCATCCACAGGGAGCGTGCGCCGGAAAGGCGTATTTCATCGCCAACGACCAGACGCAGCCGTTGTGGGACCTGATCGACCGGATGCTGGCCTGTGGCAACGCGCCGCCGGTGACGCGGCACATCTCGGCGACAACGGCGTACGTCGCCGGGGCCTGGCTGGAACTGGTCTATGGCGCGCTGTGGCTGACCACGGAGCCGCCGATGACGCGGTTCGTGGCCCGGCAACTGGCGACGTCGCACTGGTACAATCTCGCCGCGGCGAAGCGGGATCTGGGCTACGCGCCGAGCGTCACCGTCGACGAAGGGTTGGTCCGCCTGCGGGCCTGGCTGTCGGCACGGCCTCCATGAGAGCTGGCGTCTCCGTCAGCGCGCGTGCGCAGCGTTCGCTCACTTGAGGATTGCGCTGAGCGTGGTCTTGCCGAGCCCCTCGACGGACTTCGGCGCGAACAGGTACACCGGCAGCTGCAGGCTTTCGCCGTAGCGGTTCATCCGGTCCCACAGGTCCTTGTCGAACGCCGCCTGCACCGATTCTCCCTCGGCGATCCGCTTGATAATGAAGCCGGTTGTATTTGTCGCGGCGAACCGGTCCTGCCACAGGGTTTCCTGTCCGCGTTTGTAGGCCAGCAGGATTTCGAGAGAAATCTCCTGGACCGACGTGGTTTCCTCGGTTCCAAGTTTCCGGACACTGACCGAACGTCCCGCCTTGGCGGTGGCGGTGACGTTCAGTTCGACGGGCTGACCGTTCGCCGCGGTGACTCCCGACCGCTCGACCGCTTTGTGAATCAACGCCAGCACTTCGTTCTCCAGTTGCGGACGGTTTGTCAGTGGCGTCACGCGGGCACGGACCGTCACCTTGTCTCCCGGTTGCAACAGCAGCTCGGGGGCGAGTTCCTGGGCCGACAGCCGTTTGGCCACGGATTCATCCGGCAACGTCACCGCCACCAGATTCAGCGCGGGAACGCGCGGGGACTTGGGCACGGCATACCAGAATCGCGCATCGGGGTGGTTCGCCGCGACGACACCGTCTTTCAGGAGATAGGTCCAGGCGACGGTCTTGGCTTCGAGGTCCAGCAGCCGCCAGTCGCCGCGGGCGACTTCGACGAGGAGATAGCGATCGCTGCCCCACACCAACGTCCCGGTCACGGGACTGGGGATTTCGTTGCCGATCTGTCCGTCCTTGAGATCCACCGTGTAAATGTACGCGCCCCCCTGGTCGCTGAGCAGCACCGCCAGGCGATCTCCCTGGGGGTGGAAGACCAGGCCGCGAATGCTTCCCTTGAAGGGAACAAACCCCAACGCGGTGCCGGTGAGGGCGTCCCGCAAATCGACCCCGGTGTCGGTCGCCACGGCGATCTGCCCCCCGCCCGGGGATACGGAGAACGTCAGCGCCTGGTCCACGGCATACACGGATCGGCAGGCCGGCAGCTCCCACACGACAAACAGGTCATCATCGTTCAATGTCGCGACATGATCGGCATCCAGCATCGCCGCGGCCGAAAGCTCCCAGTCGCGCTCTTCCGGCTGCGATTGATACGGTCGGAAGCCGACGACTGGCCGGCCGTCCGCGACGTCGAACACGTCCAATCGCCCCTGCGCGTCATGCGGCTGGACCAGGAGGCGGCGGCCATCGGGACTGCAACCGACCAGGTCGCCGGAGAACGGCAGGTCGATCTTCGCCAGGAACTGCTTCGCGGCCAGATCGTACACGTCAATCCAGTTCGTTTTCGCCTTGACCGGCCGTGGGCGGCTGCGGGATTGCAGGCGGCCCTGGGAATCCACGCGGAAAGTGGTCTGCGGCGGGAGGGCCGTGGAGTCTTCCCCCTGGGCGAACCGGAGGAAGGCCCGCGGTTGGTCCTGCACGGCCAGAGAGAGCTGCCGCAGCGTGCCGCTGCCGGTTTTGAGCGGCAACGCTTCTTCCACCACGGCGGGAACCGTCGCGGCCGTGATCGCCGGGAAGTTCCATGACGCGGCCCGAACGGTGTCGGGCGATGCCGTCAATTCCGCCTTGGTGAGCGGGGGGAGCTTGACATCGACCGGCAACCCGCCTGCTGCGGCCACTTTCGCCGAGACCCCCAGATCCGCATCCGAAATCACGATCGGCCGCAACTGCAGCTCCTGCCGCGTGCCGGACAGATCGGCAATGCCATTCGTCCCGAACACGCGCCGGGAAGCGGCAAAGCTGGGCTCGGGCTTCTGCATCTCGTACAGACCCGCGCCCGTGGCGGCATCGAGGATGGTCACGCCGTGCACCAACAGCTTCTTGCCATCGGCATACCATTGCACGCCGGCGGTCTCGCGGACGTTTTTGACGCGGTGCATGATCCCCGGAACCGTCACATGGTTGGCTGCCTGCGTGCCCTCCGCGACGTTCCAAATGGCCACCTGGGTAATCCCCTCCCCCGCGGTCGATTCAAACACCGCGGCCAGTTGGGAGCCATCCGGCGAGAACGCCAGGCCATGCAGGTCGCCGTAGGCGTTTCCAATCTTTTGGGCGGTGATGGTCCCGACCACTTCGCCCGTATCGACTTCATGCACCTGAATCGTGTGATCCAGAAAATGGGCTTCGAGCGCAACGTATTTGCCGCCGGGGCTGTAGGCCGATTTTGCGGGATAGCTGAATTTGTCCCCCACGCGAGTGGCGTGCCGCAGGTTGCCGTCGGGTAACGACCAGACCTTGAGGCCGCGGTCGACAAATGACATCGCCACCAACCGTTGACTCGTCGGCAGGTCAAGCCGGGCGATGTTGAAGGTGTCGTCGCCGGAACCCGACGGCAGCTCTCCCAGGAGTTTTTTTCCCGCGAGGTCATAGACCGTGACGCTGCGGAAGTCGAACCAGGCCAGCATCTGCCCATCGGGAGACAACGCCACGGGCTGCGTCGTGTTCACCCGCTGCCCCTTGAAGGTGTGGACCTTCTCTCCCGTCGCCAGATTCCAGACTTCGCGCCCCGCTTTGGCATCCTCGTTCGTTCCCAGAATGACGAACGGACTGTAGGTGGCGGGAAAGCTGATGCAGGCTTCCGTCAAAAAACTCCCGGTGACCGGCAGGCTCCAATCGGTCGCCCACGCGGTGGGAAGCGGCTCCGCAGGAGGATCAACCTGCACCTGCCACCCCGGCGCCACAGTGAGGGTAAATACCCCCTGGGAGGACGCCGTCGGACGCGCGGCCGCGCTGGAGTCGTCGGCGACTCCGGTCGGAGTCGCCGTGCTGTCCTTCGATTCGGGGCGGGCGACGGCAGCCACGTTGGTCGTTGTCGACGGCGCGGCCGGGGATTGCGTTGCGGATGGCGGCGTCGACGTGCCGGTGGACGTCCCCGCGGGCGGGACTACCGGCTGCGTGGCGTTCTGGGTGGCGTTGGACGCCACGGTTGGCTCCACCACCACCCCGGAGTTCACCGGTGGAGCCAGCGACGGCCCCTGGTTGGCTCCGCCACTGAAAACCGCTCCGAGCACAATCGCGGCGAGCACCACGCCGCCCGCCACGGCCAGCATCGTCAACTGGTCCTTCTGCGACCTGCGGCTGCGCCGTTTCCCTCCACCGGTGGAACGAATCGTCGCCGAGCTCTTGGGCGGCTTGCGGTCGATCACCTCTTCTTCATCGCCCCGCGTCCGGCGACCGCCCGGCACGTCCAGCGTCAATCCGCAGTCCTTGCAGACGAACGTCTTTCCGGCCAGCGTGTCACTGAGCTTGTATTTTTTGCCGCAAACGTCGCACTCCAAGGCAATGGTCATGGCCCGGACCCTAAACTTGGGAAACGAAAAGTGGACTTATTCTCAGCCAAACGGCAGGACACCGCCGCGTACGGGAACTCCGAAACCATCATGAACGTCACGCCGAAGCCAGACAAGCCCCCCGCTTGAGTCGAGCAAAAACTGCACCGCGGAGCACGATCGAAGACGATTTTGCCCTCCGGAAAGTTCCCAAGGGGGGGCAGAATTGACCCCATTTGCCGGCAACCTCCATAATCGCTGATGTGCGGCGTGCGGAATGGTCCGCTTTGGAATGCCGTCCGCGAACCTCGCCCCAGGATGATCAGTGACCATGAGTTCTGCCGTTGCCGCCCCGCCCCGCGCGACATCCCAGGTTCCCGACGCGGAAGGCCGCTTCGGCGAGTTCGGCCGCCGGTTCGTCCCTGAAACGCTGATGTACGCCCTGGAGCAGCTCACCCAGGAATACGCCCGCGCCAAGGCCGACCCGGAATTCCAGAAGCAACTCGACGGCTTCCTGCGGACGTTCGTCGGCCGGCCCAATCCGCTGTACTTCGCCGAGCGGCTGACCCAGCAGTGCGGCGGAGCCCGGATTTACTTCAAGCGGGAAGACCTGAACCACACCGGCGCGCACAAGATCAACAACACCATCGGCCAGGCGCTCCTCACGCTACGGATGGGCAAGACTCGCGTCATTGCCGAAACCGGCGCCGGCCAGCACGGCGTGGCGACCGCCACGGCGTGCGCCCGGTTCGGCCTGCCGTGCGTGGTCTACATGGGGGAGGAGGACATCCGCCGGCAAAAACTGAACGTGTTCATCATGCGGACGATGGGGGCCGAAGTCCGTTCGGTCACCAGCGGGTCGCGAACGCTGAGGGATGCCATCAACGAGGCGATGCGGGACTGGATGTCATCGGTCGCCGACACGCATTACATCCTCGGCTCCGTGGTCGGGCCGCATCCGTTTCCGATGATCGTCCGGGATTTTCAGTCGGTGATCGGCCGGGAGGCGCGGGCGCAGTCGCTGGAAGAGTTCGGCCGGCTGCCAGATGAAGTCGTGGCCTGCGTCGGCGGCGGGTCGAACTCCGCGGGGATGTTCCATCCATTCGTGGATGACGCAACGGTCGCGCTCACCGGCGTCGAGGCCGGCGGTCGCGGCCCCAAGCCGGGCGACCACGCCAGCACACTGAGCTATGGCGCCAAAGGCGTCCTGCACGGCAGCTACAGCTACGTCCTGCAGGACGAGGATGGCCAGACTGCCGACGTGCACTCGATTTCGGCGGGGCTGGACTACCCCGGCGTCGGCCCCGAACACAGCTATTGGAAAGACACCGGCCGCGTGAACTATGTTGCGGTCGGCGACGACGAAGCCCTGGCCACCGTGCAGCTTGTCGCCCGGACCGAGGGAATTCTGCCGGCGCTGGAGTCCTCACACGCCATCGCCTATGCTCTGCGGCGGGCAAAGGAGCGCTCCCGTGACGACGTCATCGTGGTCTGCCTCTCCGGCCGCGGCGACAAGGACGTGTACGAGGTCGCCCGGCTCACCGGGCAATCCCTGTGACATCCTGTTTGCTGGTGCTGGCTTTACCTGATCGTCATGTTCGCCTGCGGCTTCGCAATCTCCCCGAATGACGACCACATGCAAGTCGAATGCGTCAAATACCTGTTGTACGTGCAGGACATGTCCCGCGCGGTGGCGTTTCATCGCGACGTGCTGGGGCTGACCGTGCGAATGGAATCCCCCGGCTGGTCGGAAGTGGCCCGCGGCGACGCCCTCATCGGCCTGCATGCGGGGGGAGATGGCCAACAGAGAGTGACGGCACTCAGCTTTCAGGTCACGGATCTGGACGCGGCCTTGAACGAGATTACGAGTCGTGGCGGACGGGTTGTTGATCCCCCGGAATCCCGTCCCGGCGAGCCGATCCGCCTCGCCCGGTTCGCCGACACGGAAGGCAATGTTGTGATGCTCATCCAGTACACCGGCTGACTCCTGACTCCCCTCTCCCGCCCAAAACCACGGGAGAGGGGACAAGATGACCCACCCTACTCCTTGAAAAACCATTCCGTGCCTGCAGCCGCCCGCATTACTGAAGTCTTCCAGAACCGCCGCGCCGCCGGGCAGTTGGCGTTCATCCCGTTCGTGACCGCGGGCGACCCCGACCTGGCGACGACTGCCGACGCCGTCCGCACGCTTGCCGCCAGCGGGGCCGATCTGATTGAGGTCGGCTTCCCGTACAGCGACCCGATCGCCGACGGGCCGGTGATCCAGTCGTCGTACACCCGCGCGCTGTCCCACCACGTAAAGCTGAAGGACATCTTCGCGACTATCAAAACCGTGAGTGCGGAGGTGACGACGCCGCTGCTGGCGATGGTATCGTACGCCATCATCTTCCGCACGGGCCCGGAGCACTTCGTCCAAGAGGCTGCCGCGGCGGGATTCACCGGGCTGATTGTCCCCGACCTCCCCGGCGATGAAGCCGCGGAGTTCGCCAGGCTCGTCGCGCCATCGGGGCTGGCGCTGATTCAGCTCGTCGCCCCGACGACCCCGCCGGAACGGCTGGCGAAGATTCTGCAGCACGCCAGCGGGTTCGTGTACTGCATCGCTGTGGCCGGCACGACCGGCGTCCGCGAGGCACTGCCCGGCGACCTTACCGCCATGCTGCGGCAACTGCGGCAACAGACGACGCTGCCGCTCGCCGTCGGCTTTGGCATCGGCCGCCCCGAGCAGGTCCGCGGACTGCGCGGGCTCGCCGACGGGGCCATCGTCGGTTCGGCGCTGGTCCGCTGTCTGGACGAGGCCGCCACTGACAAGCCGGCCGCCTTGGGCCGCTTTCGTCAATTGGCGACGGACCTGGCGACGTCGGCCCACGCCGGCTGACATCGAAGCCGCAGGGAAATGCCTGCTGAACTGGAGCGCGTTCCCCACGGACAACTGCCAGTTTTCTGCGCGGGAATCTTGGCCGCAAGCCGGTTGGGAACCGAAGTTGCTCTTGAGTGGCGACCATCAGACACAGCAGGTCGGATGGTCCGCCTGAAAATCCCGCCAGGTCGCCTGCCCAGCGCTCACAACCCGATGCTCGACAAGACTCTCACCATCATTCTTGCCGGGGGCGTGGGCTCCCGGCTGCATCCGCTCACGGTCGATCGGGCGAAACCCGCGGTCCCCTTTGCCGGGAAATATCGCATCATCGACTTCACCTTGAGCAACTGCCTGCACTCGGGCATCCGCCGGGTGCTTGTGCTCACGCAGTACAAGTCGCATTCGCTGCAAAAGCACCTTCGCGACGGCTGGTCGATCTTTAACCCCGAGATTCAGGAGTACATCACTGTCGTTCCGCCGCAGATGCGGACGGGGGATTCGTGGTACGTCGGCACGGCCAACGCCATCTACCAGAACCTG
>Ga0073934_10010070_pt1 | contig 11853 bp, 6 predicted proteins | sample LarsenN4metaG_FD_76834 | JGI IMG/M metagenome (GOLD analysis project Ga0073934, IMG submission 76834) | Hot spring sediment bacterial and archeal communities from British Columbia, Canada, to study Microbial Dark Matter (Phase II) - Larsen... ... | reverse complement strand
CAAGATCGAGGACCTGAAGAAGCGCCTCGAGCGCAACAAGCTCGCAGTGGCGCAGTTCGTGATCTTCCAGAACGTGGTTGAGGGCCTCTCGAGCCTCGACCCCGAGGAGCTCCGGAAGAACCTCGACTACTTCGAGGCCGGCTGCGTCATCGGCAAGAAGCTCGGGGCGCCCGTGATCAACATCGTCGCGCCCTGGGCCCGCGAGCTGGGCAATCCCGGCGGTTACCTCCCGCGCTACTACGAGGTCTCCAATCCAAAGCCCGGCGACAAGTTCCACATCAAGATCGCCCCCGGCTTCGACTGGGACAAGGTCTGGCAAACGTACATTGCTACCACCAAGGCCTGCCTCGAACGGGTCAAGAAGCACGGCTTGAAGCTCTCGATCGAGCACCACACGCACTGCATTGTCCCCGACGCATCGACGTTCCTGCTCCTGTGGGACGCGATCCGGGACCCCGACCTCGGCTACAACCTCGACACCGGCTGGACGCTCTTGCAGCGCGAGTACCCGCCGGTGGCGATCCACAAGGTGAAGCGGCACCTCATGAACATCCACGTGCGCGACATCGATGCTCAGATGCGCACTTTCGTCCACGTCGGCACCGGCGTCATGGACTTCAAGGCCATCGCCGACACGCTCAAGACCGTGGGTTACAAGGGCTACCTCTCGATCGAGCAGGACAAGTACGAGGGCGACATGAAGGCGACGTGCCGCCGGTACCTCGAGCTGATTCGGGGGTACCTGGCCTGAAGCTGGAGCGTGCTCTCCATCCTCCCTCACCTGCACGGCCCGAATTCGCTGCAGGAGAGAGCGTCCTGAGTCGAGTCGTCGCCGCAGGCCGGGTGCGGTTCGGGAAGGGGCCCGGCTCCACCAAACAACCGGAGGAGGAGGCGCACGGCGTCGGTCAAGCTGAGGCGGCCGTCGTCGTCGGCATCGGCCGAGTCGAGGCAGCGCAGGCGAGAATCGCCGTGGAAAAGGTAGCGCAGGACGGCGATGGGGTCCGTGACGTTGAAGGCGCCGTCGGCGGAGGCATCGCCGCGAACGAAACGCGCGTCCGGCAGCCTCACGCACTCATCGGGGACGCCGTTTCGGTCGGCGTCGAGGCTGCGGGGAGCGCTCAAGTTTCGGATGACGACCACTTCGGGGCGTTGGTGCGACGGCCCCAGGATTTCGGCGAGCCCGTCGCCGTCGAGGTCGCGGAGCGTGATCCTGTGCAGGAGTTGCCCGACGTTGAGCTGGGTCCGGCGGCTGAAGCCGCCGTGCCCGTCATTTTCAAAAGCTTCTATCCACCCACTGGATCTTCCGATCGCAATTGTTGCCAGATCCGGGTGGCCGTCGGCGTTCAAGTCGCCTTTGGATAGGAAGAACCCACGCAGGACTGCGAAGCTCACAGGCGGTCCGGCCTGGCGGCCTCCGAAGCCCTGGAGCGTGATGGATCCGCTGGCACCCGGACCCGGCGGCGCGCTCAGGGCGGCCAGCTCGGCCTGGGCGTCGCCATCGGCATCGGCGGCCGTGATCCACTGCGAGCTCGGCGGCAGGGAGACGATCGAGCTTTCCGTGAACGGCTCCGCTGGACCCCAGAGGACCGTGGCTTGGCCTGGCAGAGGTTTTTGCTCCCCATCCAGTCGAGGGCTCGGATCGAGCGTGGCGAGGTCGAGGTTCCGGTCGCCGTCGAAGTCGCCGATGGCAAGGCCGAGGGCTGGATGCGGCACGGCGGTGTTCGTCGACTGCGGATACCTCCCATCGCCCGAGTTCCAGAGCACGGTGACCGAGCTGCTATCGCGGTTCGCCGCGGCGAGGTCGGCATCGCCATCGGCGTCCAGGTCCAGAGGCTCGAGCGCCGACGGCAAGCGCCCGATCGCGAGGTTCCGCGCGGTGGAGAGCTTCCGCAAGCCGTCGTTCTGGAGGATGGTCGTATTGTCCGGCAGCGGCCCGCCGAGCGAGTTGGCCGTTGCGAGGTCCATGTCGCCGTCCAGGTCGAGGTCGGCGGCACGGACGAGGACCGGGTTGGAGTCGACGTCGATCACCGTTTCAGCGTCGAAGCTGCCTGACTTCGACCCCCAGCGCACGTGGACCTCGAAGCGAGACGCGAGGATCAGGTCGGCGTGGCTGTCGCCGTCGATGTCTGCGGCGTCGAGGTCCTGGACGAGGCTCTGGGTCGCCAGCAAGAGAGGGCCGGCGAGCGATTGGGCCTCGCTGCGGCGCATCCTTGCCAGGCCGGGTTCACCCACGAGAAGCAGACCTTCATCGAAGCTGTGGATTGAGAAGGGCCCGCCCTGCGTGCTCCTGGAGAGATTCACGGCCTCGCCGTACCGTCCTCCACCTTCGTTCGGTAGAAAACCAAACCAGTACATGTTCGATTCGCGCAGGCGTCGGAAGGCGTCCAGATCCCCATCCCCGTCGGCGTCTGCGAGCCCACCGAGGGGCTCGAGGAGGGGGGCGCTGCCGCTCCAGCTCGATTCCAGGAGCTCCTCGAACGTGCCATCGCCGCCGTTCCTGTGAATCCTCAACACGTGGGGGAGTCGACTCTGGGCCTCCACCGTCGCCGCATCCACGTCCCCATCTCCGTCCACGTCGCCGGCCGCGAAGCTTGCGTCGTTTCCTGACGATGCGAGCGGCCTTCCCGTCCTTGCAAACTGGAATTCGCCGGATCCATTGTTGAAGAGCGGCCAGCGTTCGCGGCCAGGGCTCAGCGAGACGAGCAGGTCCGGGGAGCTGTTCTGGTCCAGGTCCACACAGAAGTGAGCTGTCGTTCCGGCAGGCGCTGCGGTTCGAGGCTCCGTTTCGAGCTGCCCCATTCCTCCGTTTCGGAAGAGCATGCCGCCGGAGCGGAAGGCCAGGATGTCGTGGTCCCCGTCACCGTCAAAATCGCGCCCGAAGAGCTGGATCGGCGCCTCGGCGAGCTTGAGCCTCTGCGCCAGGCGGAGCTGGCCGTTCCCCTCGTTCGTGAAGACGAGGAGCTGGTAAAGCGGACCTTTGGACCCCGCGCTGACAGCAACATCGAGGTCCAGGTCCCCTTCGAGGTCGAGCGCCGCAAGGGCCTGGGGCACCAACGGGAGCACTACCGCCTCGCTCTCGATCCAGCCCCTGGCGGCCTGGAGGAGGACGCGAAGCCGGCCGGGAAAGGCGGAGCACTCGTCGCCTATCTGAGCAACTACCAGGTCCGTCCGGCTGTCGCCGTTCATGTCGCCCTGCGTCCAGGTGAATGGAGGCGCAGGCGGTACGACGACCTCCAGCGCGGAGAATCGTGGAGCGACGGCCAGGTCCGCCCCGTCGGAGAGCCCATTGAGGTTGCAATCCGCCGTCCGGCCGGCTGCGGTGGGGCAAGCGTCGTGCGAGCCGTCGCCGTCGAGGTCGTTCCAGGCCAGCTCGCAGGCGTCCGGGACGCCGTTTCGATCGCAGTCGGCTGCTCTCCCGCTCGAGACGTCGCAGTCGTCGGCCGTCCCGTTCCGGTCGCAGTCGAGCTCGCACTCGTCGGGGGTTGAATCACCGTCGCAATCGGAGCTCGTTCCCCGCGTGAGGTCGCAAGCGTCGGGCACGCCGTTCGAGTTGCAGTCGCCCAGTGGGACATCGCACTCGTCGGGGACCCCGTTGGCATCGCAGTCCTCCGACAAGGCGCGGCCCCGTGCTCCAAAAACGCGAAGCTCGGCGAAAGTCTGCGAGATCAAGACGAGCTCCGGCCAGCCGTCGCCGGTCAAGTCCGCGAGGAGCTCCGGGGTCTCCGCACCGAGGTCGATGGAGACGCGGTCGAGGATTGCAAGCGGCGTGAGGCTGCCTGGATCCTGCTCGAAGAGAGCGACAACTGCCGCTTTGCCAGGGCAGCCAACGCTGGAAACCTGGGTCCGGAGGACGTCGTCGAGCCCGTCGCGGGTCCAGTCGCCCCAGGTGGGGAAGGCTCCACCGTACTCAAAGGCGGCCCCGTGAGTCTTCCTGAGCTCGGCTACGGGGCTCATCGCGAAGACTGCCGCCTCGGCGCTCGTGAAGGCTGCAAGCTGGAGGCCCTGGCCCGTGCGGAACGACCCGAGGAGGAAGGCCGTGCCGCGAAGGCAGGCTTCGGGGCCGAGCGTGAACCGCCCCTGCTCGTTCAAGGCGGCCGCCAGGCACGCCGCCGAGGTGGGGGGAACTCCGTCGGGGCGCAGGGTGGCGATGTCGCCGTCGCCATCGGCGTCCAGGTCCAGGGCGAGGAGGTCGAAGGCCCGCCCCCGCTGGGTGTCGAGCCCGCCGCCGAGCTGGAAACTGTGCGCTGCATCGTTCAGGAGCCACTGGACCCTGGCGGCCTCCCTCTCGTCGAGGCGGTTGGTCAAGACGCCCAGGTCCACGTCGCCATCGAGGTCGACATCCACGGGCACGGCGTCGATCACCTTGCGCTCCGGAAGCTCGACGGACTGCCATTGGACGAGGTCGATTTGCGCCGCCCCGCGGAAGAGCGACACGCTGCTCGATCCAAAGTTGGCGGTGATCAGCTCCGGAAAGTGGTCCCCGTCGAGGTCGGCAGCTTCCATCGTGAGCGGCCCCGATACGCCGGGGAGCGGGCGGGCCGGTGCGAGCTCGCCGTTCCCGAGGCTTTCGTGAACCGTGGGGAGGCGCGTGCCGCCGTAGCGAACGATGAGGTCCTCGTCGCCGTCCAGGTCGAGGTCCAGGGCATGGATGGGTACGATCGCGAGAGCCTCGATCGGACTCGCCGAGAGGGCCTGGAGCCGAAGCGCGCTCCGGGAGAGGTCCTCGGAGTCTTCCCGCCCGTTCGAGTTGCAGTCCTCGGCTGGTGAGGCTGCCGCAGCCCCGAGGATCACCCCGATCCAGATCTGAAATCGGGCGGCTCCTTCAATCGCAGCAATGACCTTTTCAGTCATTGCCAGACTCGAGCCAGGCCGCATCGGCAAGATCCTTGGGCCGCCCGCAGGCTTTCTTGTTCTTGAGGAGATGCTCACGCCCGATCACAAAGACCTTCAGACCTTCGATCTCGACCTCGCTGCGCGCAGGCCAGGCCTCGCCGAAGTCGACTGCGCTCAGGGACGTAAGGATGTCAATTCGCCTGGGTGCGATTCCAATCTGGAAGACGGTTCCGGGCGTCGCCAGGTCCTCCTCGGTCACGCCGCCGATCGGAGCGCCGAACCGCGCGAGCGCCCGCCAGACACAGCGTGCGTTCTCCGGAGACGAGCGAATCCAAATATCCATGTCGCCAGTGGCGCGCGGGTAACCATGAGCTGCCATCGCATGGGCTCCGACAAGCAGGTACTCAGCCTTTTCTTCGGACAAGGCGGACAACATGTCGCGGTAGTCTGGGTTCAGCAACTGGCTCTCCCATGAAGGCCCAGGCGTCCATCGTGAGCTGCCACATCATCCCAAGGCGTTCTGCGGGCGTGGTGCCCTTGAGATCGTCCTCCGTGCCCTGGTCTTCGAGCTTTCGACGACGGACTTTTCGGCCGCTGTGCAACTCTTCCTGCATGGCGGTTCAGTCTACCACAGATTCACTTGAAGCTGATTTCGGTAGGCTCTTTCGGCCGAAGCGAGCATTGCCCCCAGGTCGCAGTCGATACAATGGCGCAGTGTTTCGCAGCTCGATCGCTTGACCTGACACACCATGCCCGACCAAGCCTTGCCCGAATCCCCACCGCCGCTGCCGGGGGCCTTTCGAGGCCGTCGCCCCCGGCGCTGGCCGCGCCGGGTCACGATCTCGTTCCTGTGCGGCCTGCTGGTCGTCCCGGCGTACGTCGTCAGCTTCTGGATTGCACCCAATCTCCAGAGCTTCGTGATCCAGGGATCCAGCATGGCTCCCACGCTGCCCAGGGGCGCGCGCGTGACCACGTGGCAGTTCCCGTTCCGCCCCGAGAAGGGGGACGTCCGAGTCGGCGACATCGTGACGTACACGCAGGCGGATTCAGATTCCCTTAATATCCTCCGCGTCGTGGCCGGCCCCGGCGGCACCGTGGAGCTCGTCAACGGCGCCCTGTACGTCCAGGATCAACCCGTGGCGGAGCCTTACCTGATGCAGGAGTCACCCGTGCGCCGAGGCACGTCGACGCCGCGCCTGGTCGTGCCGGAGGACGCTGTCTTTGTCCTCGGAGACAACCGCGACAAGGCTTACGACAGCCGCAGGTTCGGTCCCCTGCCGCTCAAGCTCGTCACCGGCAAGGTCCTCTTCCGGTACTGGTGAGCCAATTTCACCACAAATCCGGGCGCAACTCGTGTCTTGGATGGAAAGGGGAGGTACGCACCCATGCTCAAGTCGTTAGAATGGCGCTCTCCGGTCGGCCTTGACCGCTTCTCGGGCCGCACCGACTCGGCCGCCATGGACTTTCAAGAAACGCTGCGGAAAGCACAGGCAGGCGACAAGCAAGCCACGTACGAGCTCCTGGAGATCGTGCGCCCGCACCTCGAGCGCCTCGCGCACGGATACTGTGATCCTGGCCAGGCCTGCGAGACGACCTCGGACCTCGTTCAGGAGGCCTGGCTTCGCGCCTGGCAATGCCTTGACCAGTTTGAAGGCGGCGCCACAGCGGAGGAGACCCTGGCCAAGTTCCGCGTCTGGGTTGGCCGGATCGTGCATCGCCTTGGCCTCAACCAGCAGCGGGACCAGCGGGCCAAGGTCCGGCGGCCGGAGGGGCGGATGATCCTGCCGCTCGTCACGAGCCCTCCCACGGGCAGGTTCGCAGGGCCTGACCTCACGCCGGCCGGCGATGGGCCCACGCCGAGCGCGTGCGTCATGGCCGATGAGGTCGTCCTCCAGGTGCAGGCGGCCATCGCCAAGCTTCCGCATGCGGAGCAGCGTGCGGTCATTCAACTGCGCTTCTTCGAGGGGCTCAGCCTCCGGAAGGCGGCCCTGCGGCTAGGAATCACGTACGACACGGCGCGCGAGCGGTTCGAGCGAGCCCTCGAGATCCTCGAGCGCGAGCTGGCCTGATGCCGAGTGACAACCGTCCCATGAACGCCGATGAGCCCTCGACTGACAGCAAGGCCGAGCTCATCGCCGAGCGTTACCTTGAGCGGCTCCAGGCCGGCGAGGAGCCGGACGAGGCCGAGATCGTTGGATCCAATCCGCAGGCGGCGCCGGCCCTCGTCAAGCGCATGAAGGTCTTCAAGCTGCTCCACAACGCCGCCAGGCGGCTCGCGACGGGAGCGGCCTCGAGCATCGAGCTTCCGCTTCGCTGCCCTCACTGCGGCCATGCGTTCTCGAGCGTGGGCGCCGAGACGAGCGAGGTCGTTTGTCCGAGCTGCAACAGCAACATCCACCTCGACCGCGGAGCGAGCGGAGTGTAGGAGCGGATCCTGGAGCGCATCGGGCGGTTCCACGTGCTTCACGTCATCGGGCGAGGCGCCTTCGGCTCGGTCTACAAGGCCCATGACACCGAGCTCGACCGCTTCGTTGCCGTCAAGGTCCCGAGAGCGGGGAAGCTCGACTCGAAGGAGGACGAGGAGAGGTTCCTGCGGGAAGCGCGAAGCGCCGCCCGGCTCAACCATCCCGCCATCGTGAAGGTCCACGAGGTGGGCTTCGAGCAGGGCGTGCCCTTCATCGTCAGCGACTTCGTGCCGAGCCGGACGCTTGCCGAGGTGATCGCAGCAAGCCGTCCGAGCTTCAGGGAGTCAGCGGCGCTCGTTGCGCGCATCGCCGAGGCGCTTGACCACGCCCACCGGGAGAAGGTCGTCCATCGGGACATCAAACCGGCCAACATCCTGATCGATGCCGCCGGCGATCCACACGTGAGCGATTTCGGGCTTGCCCGCAGGGACGAGGAGGAGGTGACCGTGACGCTCGAGGGGCAGATCCTCGGGACTCCGGCCTACATGTCGCCGGAGCAAGCTGCAGGGGATCACGTCCGGGTCGGGCCGGCGAGCGATCAGTACTCGCTCGGCGTACTCTTCTACGAGCTCCTCACCGGGGAGCGGCCGTTCCGAGGATCGCGGAGCATGATCCTCCAGCAGGTCCTGAACGACGAGCCGAGGGCGCCTCGCAGCTTGAACGACCGCGTGCCTCGCGACCTCGAGACGATCTGCCTCAAGACGCTCGCGAAGGAGCCGGGCCGCCGCTACGCGTCCTGCGGTGCGCTGGCTCGGGACCTGAGAGCGTGGCTCGGAGGCGAAGCGATCGCAGCTCGCCCGGTGAGCCGGCCGGAACGCGCTCTGCGCTGGGCGCGAAGGAACCCGGCCATTGCAACGCTCGGCGGCGCCGTGTTTGCGACGGCGATCATCTCAACCGTGCTTGCCTACCGCATGAGCGTGGCCCGGAACGATGCCACCGAACAGCTCGTCCAGCTCCACGCCGAAAGCGGTGCCCGGCGCATGGACGACGCCGACCTGTTGGGCTCCTTGCGGTCCTTCGCCGAAGCGCTGCGCCTCAAACCTGACGACGCCGGCCGCAGCCGGGCTCACCGGATGCGGTCTGCGTCGATCCTTGATCGGTGCCCGCGCCTCCTCAACGTCTGGTTTCACCCGGGCCCGATCTATCACGTCGAGCTGGATCGCCGGGGCGAGCTTGCCGTGACCATGGCGCGCCACGAAGTGCGAGTCTTCGACCTTGCTCGAGCCGGCGAGCTGGCCTCGCTGAAAGTCGACGGCGTGCTGCGAGGGATCGCCGTTTCGCCGGACGGCGGCACCGTGGGCGTGGTCGTCTGGGGCGAGGAGGCGCTGATCTGGCCGTGGCGTGAGGCAGCCGAAAAGCGCGTTGTGCTCGAAGGCCTGGCGGACGCAGCACGGCTCGTGTTTCACCCCGACGGCTCGAGCGTGCTCGTTTGCGGTCCGAAGGAGACGCGGGTGTTCGACGCTGTCACGGGCAAGCCGGTGGGGCCGCCGTTCGTGGGTGCAGGCTACTCTGCTTTCAGCCCCGACGGCTCGAGGGTCGCCACGGCATGCGGCGACTGGACCGCCAGGGTCTGGGATGCTCGAACGGCAGAGCCCCTCACGCCTCCACTGAAGCACTGGGGGTTGATCCACCACCTGGCCTTCAGCCACGACGGTCGTTTCCTCGCCACCGCGAGCGACGACGCGACGGCTCAGGTCTGGGATGCTGCGACCGGCCAGCCACGGGGCGATCCCATGAAGCACGACTCGAGTGTTCGCCACATTGCCTTCTCGCCGGACGATGCTCGCATCGCCACGGCATGCGGGAGCAACTACGCCTGTATCTGGAACGCCGAGACCGGAGCGCGAGCGTCCCCTCCGCTCCGGCACCAGACCAGCGTCTACCAACTGGCCTTCCGCTTCGACGGGCGGAGCCTCCTCACGGCCAGCTCGGACGGGACAGCGAGGCTCTGGGACACCGTCACGGGCGCAGAGGCATCGCAGCCGCTGCGGCACGGCGGCGACGTGTGCGCGGCCTGGTTCCTGCCGGATGGGCATCGTGTCGCCACCGCCTCGGAGGACGGCTGCCTCAAACTCTGGGACACGGCTCGCGGGGAGCCGCGCTTTCTCCCACATCTGAGCAACAACCCAGTTCCCGACGTCGCTTTCAGCCCGAACGGCAAGACGCTGGCCATTGCGAGCCACGATTCCACGGCGTGCCTCTTCGACGTCGAGACGGGAGTGCCCGTCTGCCCCTGGCTGCGGCATTCCCTGGGCCTAAACAGGGTGGTCTTCAGCCCCGACGGGCGGCTTGTCGCAACTTGCTCCTGGGACGGGACGGCCCAGGTCTGGGATGCGAGCACCGGGCTCCGCCGCACTCCTCCGCTCGTCAACAGCCTCTCCATCAACGACATCGCGTTCACCCCGGACGGGGCGATCCTGGCCACCGCAAGCGATTCGGGGTCCGTGAGGCTCTGGAGCACGTCGACGGGCGAGCAGCTCGGGGCGAAGCTGCCCCATCCGGCTCGTGCAACGAGCCTGGCCTTCAGCCCGAACGGCGAGCTCCTCCTCGTGGCCATCGACGGGCCTGTGGCCTCGGTCTGGAACAGGGCGAGCGGAACAAAGCTTCACTCGCTTTCCCACAGCGGCTACGCGAAGCGTGCGGCATTCAGCCCCGACGGCCGCAGGATCCTGACCGCCTCTACCGACGGCAGGGCCATGGTCTGGGACGCTTCGAGCGGGGCGGCCCTGGCAGCCACGCTGCCTCATTCCAACGACGTCCTGCACGCGGGATTCAGCCCTGATGGCACCAAGCTCGTGACGGCCAGCTCCGACGGCACCGCCCGCATCTGGAGCGCTGCCACGGGTGCGCCGCTCACTCGCGAGCTCAGACATCGAGGCGCTGTCCTCCACGCCGCCTTCAGCCCCGACAGCGGCCTGCTTGCCACGGCTTGCGGGGACGGCAGCGCCCGCGTCTGGGACGTGTCGACGGGGGATCCCGTGACGCCGCAGCTCACGCACGGGGACAAGGTGCTGTGCGTCGCCTTCTCGCCGGACGGCAGCTCGCTCGCGACGGGGGCTGCGGACAATTGCTCGCGGCTCTGGTCCCTGCGGTGCGAGGCTCGAGCGATCGACGAGGTCGAGCAGCTCGCGCTCCTCCTGTCCCACCGCGTCTCCGACGCCCACGGGACTCTGGTGCCGGCTTCGCCAGGCGAGTTCCGATCCGCTTGGGAGCGCCTCAAGGCTCAATTCCCCGACGAGCTCACAGCCTCGGATGCCGAGGTCCTCGGCTGGCATGGGCGCGAGGCCGAAGCCTGCATGGCGAACGGCCTGTGGCGTGCCGCCGTCGTCCACTACGATCGGTTCATCCAGGGCATCCCCCGGCGTTTTGATCCGTACAAGCGCCGGGGAAATGCACTGGCCAGCCTCGGGGAGTGGGCGCGTGCTGCAGCGGATTTCGAGCAGGCGTTCCGCCTCGGCTCGGACAGCACGAAGGACCTCCGGCTGTCCGGGCAGGCTTATCTCGCCGCCAGGGATCAGGCCGGATACCAGCGGGTCTGCGAGCTTGCGATGTCCAGGTACTCGAAGACCGAGAGCCGCGCTGCCGCCAACACTGTGGCCTGGCTCGGGTCCATTGGCCCGAACGGCCTCAAGGACCCGTCCCTTGCGGTGGCGATGGCGAAGCGGATCGTCGAGGGGGATCCGGAGAACCGGATCTACGTCAACACGCTGGGCGCTGCCCTCCTTCGCGCAGGCGCGTATGCCGAGGCCGTCACGCAGTTTCTGCGCTGCATCCACCTTAAGCATGGCCATGTGCATCCGGTCGATCTGTCGATCCTCGCCGTGGCCCGCGCCAGGCTGGGAGACCTGAACCAGGCCGTGAAGGACCTCGAGAGCGCAAGAGAGAAGGCGGCTCAGGTGCTGGCCGAGAAGCCATCCCCTGACGAGGAGTTCAGCGAGCTCGCCTGGGTCCGCCGCACGGAGATCGAGCTCTTCCTGGCCGAGGCCGAGGCAGTGGTGGCGGCGGCGAAATTGAAGTAGGCCCGCGGATCCACCCCACATTCGCCGGCAAGCCGTGTCCTATACGACTGGCGGGGCGAAGAAATGGTCTTCGCCCCACTTGTTCCATCAAAAGGAGAACATGCCATGTCGTACCGACACATCCGGGCGCTGCTCGTCGCCCTGGCGCTGGCTCAGCCGGCCCCGGGGCAGTCGCCGGTGCTCAAGCTCACTTCGTTCCAGCCTGCCGAGGCCTCGTACCTGGGCAAGACGCCGTTTGAGATCTCGGGCGAAGGCTTCACTGCCGACACTCGCGTTGTCATCGACGGCGAGACCCTGACCCCGACGCTCGTGGACTCCAGGACGCTCACAGGACTCCTGCTGCCGCATCCGATCACGACGGGGCCGCTCCCCGTCCGTGTCGTGGACCGACTCGGCGGCACCGCCCAGCTTGCGAACGCGCTCTCCTTCGTGGGGCCGCTCGAGGTCGTGAGCGTGACTCCGTCCGTCCTTCCGGCCGGTGAGGGCGGCCCGGTGACTGTCGCAGGCGTCGGCTTCACGCCCCAGACGGCAGTTCT
>Ga0073934_10010069_pt1 | contig 11854 bp, 9 predicted proteins | sample LarsenN4metaG_FD_76834 | JGI IMG/M metagenome (GOLD analysis project Ga0073934, IMG submission 76834) | Hot spring sediment bacterial and archeal communities from British Columbia, Canada, to study Microbial Dark Matter (Phase II) - Larsen... ... | reverse complement strand
GAGACACGGAGGAAAAGCCCCGTGGAAATTTTACGCCAAAGTCTTGAACCGCTCGCGAACTTCCTTCGCCTTGCCGCAGGTCATGGTCCCCTCCGGACAGCCGTCCCCGACACAGCCGGGACCGGCGGCGGCGAAAATAGTCGGCGCCAGAGGCTTGACCGCTTTCAGCATCTCGATCGCCATGGCGCGGATCTCCCACTGGGCACGTTCGCAGCAGCGCAGGGCGAAGAAGTGGAGCAGTTCGCGGCCGTTCATGGTGACGATGATCTTGGTCTCGGCGGCGTTGGGGAGGACGAAGCGGGCGTCTTCAGCCGGCACCCCGTCGGCAACCAGCTGCCGGTAGGCCTCGGCGCAGACCTGCATCGCCCTGTTGAAGATCTCCTCCCGCCGGGGACTCCCGGCAATGGAGCCTGGCACCACCAGGGGGAAGTCGTCACCCTTGAAGGTCACGTAGCGCTGGGACTGCTGGGAGTAGGAGGCGAGCCGGTGGCGCACCAGCTGGTGGGAACAGGCCCGGGAGATACCCTCGATGCCGAAGGTGAAGGAGACATGTTCCAGCACCGACTGGTGGCCGAGGGACATGATCTTCTCCAGGAAGGCGGCGATATCGCTCCCGGAAAGCCGGTCGTGCAGCTCGCCGATGGAGGCGGCCGAATAGCAGAGCCTGGCGGCAAGCGCCACGGTTCTTTCCGGGTCCGGCGTGTGCTGGAGCAGGGTGACCTTCATATAACTCCTTGAAATGCTGTCGGGTAGAAATTTCCGGCAAATAAAATGCAAGAAGGGGATTCCGTCTGTCGACAAAATCCCCCCTTGCAAAGCGTTCTGAAGCGTTGTTACATGCCGTAACGCTTCTTGAACCTCTCGACTCGGCCGGCGGTGTCGATCAGCTTCTGCTTGCCGGTGAAGAACGGATGGCATGCCGAGCATATCTCGGTGTTGATCTCGGTCTTGGTCGAGCGTGTTTCAAAGGTGTTGCCGCAGAGGCACTTGACCGTGATTTCGTTGTACTTGGGATGTATTCCTTCTCTCATAATTTTCAACCCTCCTATACTGTATCGGCGTATGTCCGGTATTATCTGCAGCGCAAGAAATAAAAACTAGCACCATCGTCCGAATATTTCAAGCTGTTTTTTCAGCAAAAAAGCCTACTTGCTCATGGAGTCGAGGAAGTCCTGGTTGCTCTTGGTCTCGGACAGTTTGTCCAGGAGAAACTCCATGCTGTCAACCACATTCATCGGGTGGAGCACCTTGCGCAGGATCCAGGTCCGGTTGAGGTTGTTCTTCTCCACCAGCAGCTCCTCCTTGCGTGTGCCCGACTTGTTGATGTCGATGGCCGGGAAGGTCCGCTTCTCCACCAGCTTCCGGTCGAGGTGGAGTTCCATGTTGCCGGTCCCCTTGAACTCCTCGAAGATGACCTCGTCCATCTTGCTGCCGGTGTCGACCAGGGCGGTGGCGATGATGGTGAGCGAGCCCCCCTCCTCGATGTTGCGGGCAGCGCCGAAGAAGCGCTTCGGCTTGTGCAGGGCGTTGGAATCGACGCCGCCGGAAAGGATCTTGCCGGACGGCGGAATGACGGTGTTGTAGGCGCGGGCAAGGCGAGTGATGGAGTCGAGGAGAATGACGACGTCCCGCTTGTGCTCGACCAGGCGCTTGGCCTTCTCGATAACCATCTCGGCCACCTGCACGTGGCGGGAGGCCGGCTCGTCGAAGGTGGATGAGACCACCTCGCCATTGACGGAGCGCTGCATGTCGGTGACCTCTTCCGGCCGCTCGTCGATGAGGAGGACGATCAGGTAGACCTCGGGGTGGTTGATTGCAATGGAATTGGCGATGTTCTGCAGCAGCATAGTCTTGCCGGTACGGGGCGGAGCGACGATCAGCCCGCGCTGTCCCTTGCCGATTGGTGCGGTCAGCTCCATGACCCGCATCGGCATGTTGTCCGGCGCTGTCTCCAGCTTCAGCTTCTCGTCAGGGTAGAGGGGCGTCAGGTTGTCGAAGAAGATCTTCTCCCTGGCCACGTCCGGCGACTCGAAGTTCACCGACTCCACCTTCAGCAGGGCAAAGTAGCGCTCCCCCTCCTTCGGTGGACGGATCTGACCGGACACGGTATCGCCGGTATGGAGATTGAACCGCCTGATCTGGCTGGGGGAGACGTAGATATCGTCCGGCCCCGGCAGGTAGTTGTAGTCCGGCGCGCGGAGGAAGCCGAAGCCGTCCGGCAGGGTCTCCAGCACCCCTTCGCCGAAGATCATGCCGTTCTGCTCGGTCTGGGCATTGAGCAGGGCAAAGATCAGGTCCTGCTTGCGCATGCCTGAGGCACCCTCGATGTTCAGCTCCCGGGCAAGGGCGTTCAGTTCGCTGATTTTTTTGCCTTTAAGTTCCTGTAGATTCATCTGTTACTCCAAAATAGACTCTTTGCTCACGCAGCGCAGCATTGGCAATGGTTATAGGTCTGGCACACCCCTGGAAAGGGGAATCATTCACGGAAATTTGAATAGAAGTGGCGTTGTTTACCTGGATGTCCTGCTTGTCGGTTGGTTGGTTATGTTAACTTGCGGAATCAGCGAGGATAATTCGATAGTTGTGTTTATAACGTTCGCCCAAACCGTTTGTCAACAAATATTATTCGGGCCGCCGGTGCTGCCGCCACCACTTTTCAATAACAATTCCATCGTAATAAAACATTATTTCTGCGAAACAATTCGATATGTTAGCATCAAACGCCGCCAAAACTGCAACAAAAAATTTGACATTAATCTAATATTGTTTTAAAAATTTCATATATTTTGCATTTATGGCAACGCCACCCACCGGGGATGCCGCCGAAATGGGTCTCCCCCTCCAAACCTGTGAGTGCAGACCATGATTTCACCCATACTCCTCACTGTCACGGGCATTATTCTGGCGCTCACCGCCGGCATCCCGCTCCTTGTTCTCACCGATCAGGCCAAAGCACAAAAAATTTCAGCTGTTTTACATACGCTTGCCGCGATGGCCGGCATCTGCGGCGCCCTGCTGTCACTTGCCGGCGGGAGCAGGGAATCATGGCAGATCGATTGGGGACTCCCCTTCGGCCCGGCCGAAATAGCCGTCGATCCCCTGTCCGCACTCTTTCTGCTGCCTATCTTCATCGTCTCGGCCTGCTGTGCCGTCTATGCTCTCAGCTACTGGCCGGCAGCCGAGAATCCCGAGAGCGCCTCCCGGCTCACCCTCTCCTTTGCCATCCTCACCGCCAGCCTGGGGATCATTGTCATCGCCCGGCACGCCATTCTCTTTCTCGCCGCCTGGGAAATCATGGCCGTTGCCTGCTACTTCGCCATGACCGTCGACAGCAGGAAGAAGGAAGTGCGCGAAGCCGGCATACTCTACCTGGTGACCGCCCACATTGGGGCTCTGGCTCTGTTCGCCTATTTCGCCCTGCTCAAGGGCGAAGCAGGCAGCTACCTCTTCCCCCCTGCCGGCTCACTCTCCGCATCCGCCGCAACCGCCATCTTCCTCTTCGCCCTCATCGGCTTTGGCATGAAGGCCGGTGTCGTGCCGCTGCACATCTGGCTCCCCTCGGCCCACGCCAATGCTCCGAGTCACGTCTCGGCCATCATGTCCGGGGTGCTGATCAAGATGGGAATCTATGGCCTGATCCGCACCGTCTCCTTCTTCGCCGCCATCCCGTTCTGGTGGGGGGTGCTGGTCCTGGCAGCCGGCGTCATCTCCGGACTGATCGGGGTGATCTTTGCCATCGGCCAGCATGACATCAAGCGGCTGCTCGCCTATCACAGCATCGAGAACATCGGCATCATCGCCATGGGGACCGGCGTCGCCCTCATGGGGACAAGCGCCGGCATCCCCTCGCTGGTCATGCTCGGCATGGCCGGTGCCCTGCTCCACACACTGAACCACGCCACCTTCAAGCCGCTTCTCTTCCTCTGCGCCGGCTCGGTCATACACTCCTGCGGCACCAGGGAGATCGACCGGATGGGGGGACTGCTGAAGAAGATGCCGTTGACCGGCGCACTGTTCCTGACCGGCGCGGTTGCCATCTGCGGGCTCCCCCCCCTGAACGGTTTTGTCAGCGAATGGCTGATCTATCTCGGACTCTTCAGGGGGATCATCGATGCGGACACCTTCAACGACCCCTACTTCGCCCTGGCGGCCCCGGCACTCGCCCTGATCGGCGGGCTGGCGGTAGCCTGCTTCGTCAAGGTCTTCGGCATCGCCTTCCTCGGCGAACCGCGGGACGAACGGGCGCGTGACGCGCACGAAGCCGGCCCTGCCATGATCGCCCCCATGGTTGTCCTGGCAGGGATATGCGCCCTGATCGGCCTGCTCCCCCAGGCCGTAGCCCCGCTTCTGGAGCGGATCGTGTTCTCCCTCTACCCTGGCATGGCGGCAAGCGGCATCAAGCTGGCGGCCCATGCCTCCCTCGGCATGGTGTCGATCGTCGCCCTGCTGCTCCTCTTCCTGCTGGCAGGAACCGCGCTCCTCTACCGCTCCCGCCTGGCCAAAGGCCCCGTCACCGCGGCGGAAACCTGGGGATGCGGTTATCAGGCGCCGACGCAACGGATGCAGTACACCGCGTCCTCCTTCGCCGCCACCCTGGTGGGTCTGTTCAGCGGCGTGCTCCGCCCCCACACCAGGACACCGCAGATCCAGGGACACTTCCCCAAACCGGCAAGCTTCCGCAGCCACGTGCCCGAAGCCCTGCTGGAAGGGTTCTACCTGCCGCTCTTCGACGGACTGAACAGCCGCCTCTCCCTGGTGAGGAAGCTGCAGCACGGCAAGCTGCACCTCTACATACTCTATATCGTCATCACCCTTCTGACCCTGCTCGTCTGGAGCCATTTCAGGGTAAGGAGCTGACATGCCGGTCTTTGTCAACACCCTCGTCCACCTGCTGCTGACCCTGCTCTTCCCCCCCCTGCTCATCGGGGTGATCAACCGGACCAAGGCGTTCTTCGCCGGGCGAACCGGCGCCCCCCTGCTGCAACCCTATTACGACATGATTCGTCTCTGGCGCAAGGGATCGGTCTTCAGCCGCACCACCACCTGGGTCTTCCAGGCCGGGCCGCTGGTCACCCTTGCCGCAACCCTGGCCGCCGCCCTGCTCATGCCGCTCGGGAACCACCCCTCTCCCCTGGCCTTCAACGGCGACATGATCCTCTTCGCCTACCTTTTCGGACTCGGCCGTTTCTTCACGGTCGCCGCCGCCCTGGACACCGGCTCCAGCTTCGAGGGGATGGGGGGGGCACGGGAAGCGACCTTCTCCTGCCTGGCGGAACCGGCCCTCTTCTTCGCCCTGGTGGTGCTGGCCCGGATCAGTTCCTCCCTCTCCCTGAGCGGAATGCTCAACAACTTCCCCCTGACCGTCTGGTTCGGCTTCGGGGCGGCGCTGCTCCTCATGGTCGGGGCACTCTTCATCATCCTTCTGGCGGAAAACTGCCGCATCCCCTTCGACGACCCCAACACCCACCTGGAACTGACCATGATCCACGAGGTGATGGTCCTGGACCACAGCGGACCGGGCCTGGCGGCGGTTCTCTACGGCGCCTCCCTCAAGCTGTTCCTCCTCGGCGCACTCTTCGTCCATATCACCGTACCGTTCCGCAGCGGCAACGTCATCCTCGACTGGCTCGCCTTCGCCGGCTCCATGGTCCTGCTCGCCGTGGTCATCGGCACGGTGGAATCGACCATGGCCAGGCTGAAGCTGACCCGCGTCCCGCAGCTGCTCATTTCCGCCAGCATCCTCTCGGCCTTTGCCATGCTGCTGGTTCTGAGGCAGACCCCATGAACACATTTGCCGACCAGCTGCTCGTTCTCGTCTTTCTCCTCAACTTCATTGTGCTCGGCACCAGCCGGATCGGCATCGCCATCAGGGTAGTGGCTGTCCAGGGGATGGCCCTCGGCCTGATTCCGTCCATCATCCACGATTTCTCCCTCCACCTGCTGCTCATCTCCGCAGGGATGATCGCCGTCAAGGGGGTGCTGATACCGTGGCTCCTCACCCGGGCCGTCAGCGCCGTGGGGATCAAGCGGGAGGAGAGGCCGTTTCTCGGCTATGTGCCGATCATGCTGATCGGCGCTGTTGCCACCGCACTGGCCTTCATCTTCGCCGAGCAGCTCCCCCTTGCACCGCAGCACAAGGAGCTGCTCTTCGTGCCGGCAGCCATCGCCACCCTGATGACCGGCCTGCTGATCCTGGTCAGCAGGAAGAAGGCGATCTCCCAGGTAACCGGCTACCTGATCCTGGAAAACGGCATCTTCATCTTCGGCCTCCTCCTGACCGAGGCGATGCCGGTCATGGTGGAGGCAGGAGCACTGCTCGACCTCCTCGTCGGCATTTTCGTCATGGGGATCATCATCAACCAGATCAGCCAGGAGTTCTCCTCCATCGACACCTCCCGGCTGAGCTCCCTGAAAGAGTGACATGATAGCGCTGCTGATCTCCATCCCGCTGCTCGGCGCCCTGGTCGCCTGGCTGATCCCGGACAACCGGCGCAGGCCCGTCATCCTGCCGCTCACCGGCGGCGCGCACCTGCTGCTGACCTTGGCGCTCCTGGCCGACACACCACCCCCAGCCCTGGGGGGGTGGATCGTCCTCGACCCGATCGGCAAGCTTGTCCTGCTCGGCGCCAGCATCCTCTTCTTCTTTTGCGCCCTCTATTCGGTGGGCTACCTGGCCTACCGCAAAGAGCGGAGCAACCGGGTCCTCTGCATGGGGCTCTCCCTCTGCCTGGGGGCCATCTCCCTGGCCTGCGTCTCCCAGCACCTGGGGCTCCTCTGGGTCGCCATCGAGTCCACCACCCTGGCCATGGCGCCGCTGATCTACTTCAACCGCAATGCCCGCTCCATCGAGGCCACCTGGAAATACATGCTCATCTGCTCCATCGGCATTGCCATGGCCCTCCTCGGGCTCTACTTCCTCGCCTATGCCACCGTGGTCGCCCGCCAGGAACCGACCCTGCTGCTGGCGCCGCTGCTGACAGCAGCCCCGGTGCTCTCCCCGGCCTGGCTGAACGGTGCATTCATCTTCCTCCTGGTCGGCTTCGGCACCAAGATCGGCCTGGCGCCGCTGCACACCTGGAAGCCGGACGCCTACGGCGAGGCCCCCGGCCTGGTGGGGGCGCTCCTTGCCGGCGGACTGGTCAACTGCGGATTCCTCGGCATCTGCCGCATCTATCAGGTCTGCCTGGCAGCCGGCAACACCCTCTTCTTCCGTGACGCCCTGACCGCCATGGGGCTCCTCTCCATGCTCTTCGCCGCCTTCTTCGTCCTGCGCCAGGCGGACTTCAAACGACTCCTCGCCTACTCCAGCGTCGAGCATGTCGGCTTCATGGCCATCGGCCTCGGCCTCGGCAAGGGGGCACTCTACGGCACCCTCTTCCACCTGCTGAACAACGGCCTCACCAAGGGGGTCCTCTTCCTCACCGCGGCCAACATCCACCGTTCCTACAACAGCAAACGGGCCGAACGGGTCCGGGGGGTCATGGACCGCCTCCCCTGGTCGGGCTGGATCTTCATGGCCGCCCTGTTCGCCGTCACCGGCTCCCCGCCGTTTGCCACCTTTCTCAGCGAGTTCATGGTCCTGAGCAGCATCTTCACCGAGGGGCGAATGGTTGCCGGCGTCAGCGTCCTGCTGCTCTTCGCCGTGATCTTCACCGGCATGGCGCTCACCATGCTCCCCATCCTCACCGGACGGGACGGAAAGGACCTGGACAACAGCGGCTACCGCGACGGGCTTCTCACCGCCGGCCCGCCGTTCATGCTCCTGCTCATTACCCTGCTTCTGGGGGTATGGATGCCGGCGCCGCTGCAGGAGATCATCGGTGCAGCGGCCGCCATGCTGGAGATAAAGCCATGAACAGCACCTTCCGCCTGGCAAAAAACGGCGACGCTTTTCCACTGGCGGAGATTCCCCGCCACGGTACGAACGAGTTTCTCCAGACCATCATCGACGCAACCGGCCGGGGGTGGCGGGTCATCAACCTGTTCGGTGTGCCGGAGGGGGAGCGTCTTTCCCTCTACGCCCTGCTCGGCGCCCGCAACGAGCAGCAACTGGGGGTCATGGGAACCTTCGTGGAGGGGCCGCTCTCCTCCATCACCCCCTATGTCCCCCAGCTGCACCTGTTCGAGCGGGAGATTGCCGAGGAGTGGGGGTTCCCCGCCGAGGAGCACCCCTGGTTCAAGCCGGTCCGCTTCGTCCGTTCCCGTACCGAAGGGAAGGACGCCTGGGGGCGGGGAACCGGTGAGCCGATCCTCCCCTGCGTCACCGACTACTACAAGGTAAGCGGTGACGAGGTCCACGAAGTGGCGGTCGGACCGGTCCATGCCGGCATCATCGAGCCGGGGCACTTCCGTTTCCAGTGCCACGGCGAAACGGTCTTCCACCTGGAGATCGCCCTCGGCTACCAGCACCGCGGCATCGAGCGGCGGCTTGCCGGCGGCCCCCATCCGACGACACTTTTCCAGATGGAGACCATTGCCGGGGACACAACAATCGGCCACACCCAGGCCCACTGCATGCTGCTTGAAGCCTTGGGCGGAACGGCAGCAACGGAGCGTGGGGAAGCGATCCGGGGGATCGCCCTGGAACTGGAGCGGCTCGCCAATCACTCCGGCGACCTGGGGGCGCTGGCAGGGGACGTGGGGTACCTCCCCACCATGTCCTACTGCGGCCGGATCAGGGGGGATTTCCTCAACATGACTGCGGTCCTCTGCGGCAGCCGTTTCGGCCGAGGACTGGTCAGGTCAGGCGGCACCGCTTTCGATATCAGCCCTTACCAGGTGGCGGAGCTGCAGCGGCGCCTTGCCGCTGCCCGCGCCGACCTGAAAAACGCGGTGGATCTGCTCTGGAACTCCTCCTCGGCCATGGCCCGGTTCGAGGATACGGGGAAGGTGAAGCGGGAGGATGCCCTGGAGCTGGGACTGGTCGGCCCGGCCGCCCGGGCGTGCGGCATCATGCGTGACGTGCGGAGCAGCTTCCCCTTCGGCATCTACCGCCAGGTTCCCTGGGAGCCGGCAACCGACCCGCACGGCGACGTCTACGCCCGGGCCATGGTCCGGTGGCTGGAGGCGGAGCGCTCCATGGATTTCATCGCAACGACACTGGACCGGCTCCCGCAGGGACCATTTCGGGAGGCGGTTCCGCCACCCGGCGGGGGGATGATGGCCGTGGCCATGACCGAGGGGTGGCGGGGGGAGATCTGCCACTGCGCCGTGACCGACGAAGCAGGCAGATTCGCCGCCTACAAGATCGTCGACCCGTCCTTTCACAACTGGACCGGACTTGCGCTGGCGCTTCGGGGGGAGCAGATCTCCGACTTCCCCCTGTGCAACAAGAGCTTCAACCTGTCATACTGCGGCTTCGACCTGTGAGGTACAACCTGCCACAGAGGCTCGGAGACACAGAGATTCAATCTGTATACAAAAACGTTCTCTACGACGTCAGGAGATTACACGTTTAAGCCGTGTCATTGGTTATCGGATGTTCTCCGTGCCTCTGTGTCTCTGTGGCAGATGTAAAGACTTTTGAGGGTAATCCGCTATGCTGAAAACCATCCGCGCCCGACTGAAGCAGAAGCACCGGACGATGAGATATCCGGACGAACCGGCAGTCCTGCCGGAACTCTTCCGCGGCTACCCCGTCCTGAAGACGGAGAACTGCCCGGACGACTGCGGGGAGTGCGGTGCGGCCTGTCCCTACGGTGCGGTAACCGCCATAAACGGCGAACGGAGAGGTACGGGGGGGGAGAAGAAAATCAGATCGGTCGCGCTGGACATGGGGAAGTGCATCTTCTGCAACGAATGCGCCCTGGCCTGCTCCCATGGCGGCATCGAATTCAGTACCGATCACCGTCTGGCAACGTGCGGACGTGAGGAGCTGGTGGTCACCCCTCAAGATGGGCACCGCCTGGCACAGGCTCTGGAAGAGAAGCTGCTGCGACTCTACGGCCGCTCACTCAAGCTGCGGGAGGTTTCCGCCGCAGGGTGCAACGCCTGCGAGGCTGACACCAACGTGCTCGGCACCGTTGGTTTCGACCTGGGACGGTTCGGCATCCAGTTCGTCGCCTCCCCCCGCCACGCCGACGGCATCTTCATCACCGGGGCGGTGAGTGAAAACATGCGCGAAGCCCTGCTCAAGACCTGGGAGGCTATCCCCGGCCCGAAAATCGCCATCGCCTGCGGCGCCTGCGCCATCGACGGCGGGCCGTTCCGCGGCAACCCGGAAATCCACGACGGTGTGGGGGATCTCATCCCCATCGACCTCTACATCCCCGGCTGCCCGCCCCACCCCCTCACCATCCTCGACGGTCTGCTCAGGCTGCTGGGCCGGCTGGAACAGTAGCGCCGCCCGCCGATTTCTGCTATCATCCGGCACCACGAACCGCACATGACCCGCCGGAGCACCCATGGACAGAGCCGCAGCCCAGAAGCGCATGGATTTTCTCTATACCGAAATTGCCCGCCACAACCGTCTCTACTACGAAGAGGACCGGCCGGAAATATCCGACGCCGACTATGACTCCCTGTTCCGAGAACTGCAGCGACTGGAAGACCGGTATCCCGAACTGGCCAGGCCCGACTCCCCCACCGCCCGGGTCGGGGGGAAGGCGCTGGAGAAGTTCGGTCAGGTCGTCCACCGCATCCCGATGCTCTCCCTGGACAACGCCTTCGGCGAGGAGGATATCGCCGACTTCGACAGGCGGATCAGAAAGGAGCTGGGGCTGGCTGACGGGGCGGAGATCGCCTATGCCTGCGAACCGAAAATGGACGGTCTGGCGGTGGAGCTTGTCTATGAGAACGGCATCTTCACCCAGGGATCGACCCGCGGCGACGGAGAGACCGGCGAGGATATCACCGCCAACCTGAAGACCGTGAGGGACATCCCCCTGCGCCTTAACACTGCAAATCCGCCCCGACTGCTGGAGGTTCGCGGCGAGGTCTACCTCCCCCTGGAGCCGTTCCGGCGCCTCAACGCCGAGCGGGAGGAGAACGGCGAGCCCCCCTTTGCCAACCCGCGCAACGCCGCCGCCGGCTCCCTTCGCCAGCTCGACCCGAAGATCACCGCCCGCAGGCCCCTGGCGATTTTCTGCTACGCTCCGGGGATGGTTGAAGGGACCAGTTTCTACTCTCAATCTGCGTTTCTTGAAACCATTGCCAGTGCCGGTCTTCCGAAGAACCCCCTCGTGCAGCGGGTCAGCGGCATCCCGGGCATCATCGACTTCTACACCAGACTCCAGGAACAGCGGGACACCCTCCCCTACGAAATCGACGGGGTCGTGGTCAAGGTAGATGATTTCGCCCTGCAGCGTGAACTGGGGGCAAAGAGCCGCTCCCCCCGCTGGGCGATCGCCTGGAAGTTCCCCCCCCGTCAGGCGGTCACCGTGGTGGAGGACATCGTCCCCTCCGTCGGCCGCACCGGCGTCATCACACCCACGGCCAACCTCCGTCCGGTGGAGGTCTCCGGGGTGACCGTCTCCCGGGCGACCCTGCACAACTGGGAGGAGATGGAGCGCAAGGACATCCGCATCGGCGACACGGTGGTGATCGAGCGGGCCGGGGATGTCATCCCGGCGGTGGTGCGGGTGCTGACGGAAAAGCGGAGCGGCAGCGAGCGCCCCCTCCCTATCCCGGCGACCTGCCCCGAGTGCGGCTCGCCGGTCGTCAAGATCCCCGACGAGGTGGCGGTCCGGTGCCTCGGCCTCTCCTGCCCGGCCCAGATCCGCGAATCCATCATCCATTTCGCCTCCCGCCACGCCATGGACATCGACGGCCTGGGAGAGAAGTACATCGACCAGCTCCTGCGCCTCGGCCTGGTGCACGACGTGGCCGACCTCTACGACCTGACCACCGCCGATCT
>Ga0073934_10010067_pt1 | contig 11854 bp, 11 predicted proteins | sample LarsenN4metaG_FD_76834 | JGI IMG/M metagenome (GOLD analysis project Ga0073934, IMG submission 76834) | Hot spring sediment bacterial and archeal communities from British Columbia, Canada, to study Microbial Dark Matter (Phase II) - Larsen... ... | reverse complement strand
TGCGCCAACAACTTGAAGCAGATCGGTTTGGCGATGCACAATTACCACGATGCCCACAAGCGGCTGCCGCCCAGTCGGTTGTCGATCGGCGAGTCGCCGAGTTGGGCCTGGGAGATTCTCCCCCAGCTGGAACACGAAAACCTCTACCGCTTGTGGCCGATCGGGACCTTGATCTTCAAAGTCGACCCGGTCGCCCTGCAAACTCCCGTGCCGACCTACTTTTGCCCCACGCGTCGAAAACCGGGAGGAACCGTGATTCCGTTTGTCCAACCCGGCTACTGAGTCATGAAGGAGGGAGTCGCCGGCGTGCCCGGCGATTATGCGGCCAATATTGGCACCACGGGCGCCGACTACGTGCTGCAAGCGGCATACGGCATCGAACTGCCGCCCAACGGCGCTTTTCAACTGATGCGCGGGATTCGGTTTTCGGAAATGCGCGACGGTCTAAGCCACACCTTCCTGGTCGGCGAAAAACACGTGCCGCAAAACTTCATGTTCCAGTTCCCATGGGATTGCGGAATCTACGATGGCCACAATCCGGTGTGCAATACTCGATGCGCCGGCCCGGGTTTCCCGCTGGCCAATCAACGGAATGATCTGGGATGGAAGTTCGGAAGCTATCATCCGGGGATCTGTCAGTTTGTTTTCTGTGACGGAAGCGTGCGCAGCGTCGCCAACGGCGTCAACGAGTTCGCGCTGGGGCTTTTTGCCAATCGCGAGGACGGCCAAACAATCCCCGTCGATTATTAACGGCACGACTTACGCAAGAATTTCCCGGATCGCCTGGCCGCCCAGGGCGACCGGGACCGGCCGGCCGGATCGGTCGGGGACGGTCATGTCCGGGTCGATGCCGAGACATTGATAAATGGTCGCGCAGATGTCGGCCGGGGAAACCGGGCGGTCCTTGACGTAGGCCGCCTGCGAATCGGATGCGCCGCAAACGCTGCCGCCGCGAATGCCGGCGCCGGCAAACAGCGTCCCGTAGCAATAGGTCCAGTGATCGCGGCCCGCGTTGCCGTTAACGCGCGGAGTGCGGCCCATTTCGCTGGTAATCACCACCAACGTTTCATCGAGCAAACGGCGATCCTGCAAGTCCTGCAACAAGGCGCTGACCGTTTGATCCAGGCCGGGCAGCTTGTTGTCCTTGAGGATCGCGAAGTTTTTCGTGTGCGTGTCCCAGGCGTCGTAATCGATCTGGATGCGATCCCAGAACAAATCCCAGGTAACGTTGATGAAGCGCACCCCGGTCTCGACCAGCCGCCGGGCGATGAGCGTACTGTGCCCGAACAGATGCCGGCCGTAGCGGTCGATTAATCTCGGGTCTTCGTTGCGCAGGTCGAACGCGGATTTCACTTTCGAAGAGAGAACGAGGTCGAACGCGCGTTGCCGCAACCGGTCGTACTGTCCCGCCGACGCGGACGCATCGACGGTGCGGGCATGTTCGTCGATTTGCTCCAGCAAGCCTTTGCGTTTGCCAAAGCGATCGATCGTCATATCGGCTTCGAGCCGGCTGTACGGCAGCATCGGTTCGCCGCGCACGATTTGCGGATTGCCCGGCGCTGGTTTGACGCCCGGGTCGGCGAACGGCGCACATTCCGTCGTTAGTGCGTTGTAGCGCTGGCCGAGGAAACCCGCATACGGTCCCGCCCGGCGAAACGCCTGGCCCCAGCCGAGCCAGCACGGCATGTAGACGTAATCAGGTACATTGCCCGGATTCGAAGAATTCTGCCGAAGGTATTCGCAAACCGAACCCATGCTGGGCGGATCGGTGTCGCGCGGATGCTGGTCCGGCATCACGCCGAGGTGGCTGGCGTAAGAAGGCAGGCAGTTGTGGCAGCCGGCTTTGTGATTGACCGACCGCACCACGCCGAAGCGGTGCATCCATTTCGCAAGCTTGGGCAGATGCTCGCAGATTTGAATGCCCGGCGCCGATGTCGGGATCGGCTTGAACTCGGACCGCACACCCGAAGGAGCGTCGGGCTTGAGGTCGTACATATCCTGCGTGGCGGCGCCGCCGAGCAGGTAGATCAAAATGACGCTTTTGGCTTTTCCCGGCTGATCGGCATGTCGAGCCTCTTCTGCTTGCAGCAGGCGGGGCAACGACAGCGCGCCGCCGAACAGCGACAGCGCGCCGACGCGCAACGTATCGCGCCGCGTAATGCCGTCGCACGCACGGCGCGGACTGCCAAGCATGGTGAGCATGTGCGAGGACTCCGATTAACCGCGACGCGACGGCGGAGCGTTCTCCGCATTCGCGTCGCGGCTAACGAACGATTATACCTCCCAGCCCTTGCGATATTCGCGCTTGATGTACTGGGCGGCTTCGGGGCAGTTCTTGGCCTGGCCGGTATTGCCGTCATATTCGAACTTCTTGCCGACGCGAATCGCCACGTTCGGCAGCAGGATCGCCTCGGTCAGCGAAGCAGCGTACTCGAAGTTCGACATGGCAATGCTTGGCTTATTCTCACGAATCGCCTGCACCCATTCCTGCTTCATGCCCATGTCGCCCTTGCCGTTGCGCGGCAGGGTTTCCGAAACGCCCTTCGTGTCGACTTCGGGCGTAATCCGGTACTGGGCGCCGTAGTCGTTCGGCGAGAACAGGATCGCCTTGTCGCCGACGATGATCGACCCGCTGTCGGCCAGCTTTTCGCCCGTCCGCAGCAGCTTGCTCAGCAGTTCTTCCGGCGGCAGCATCTTCTTGCCGTTCTTCTTGCCCTCGTACCAGTGGAACGTCACCGGCGGTAGGCCGTTGCGTTCCGGGAACTGCATGATTCCATGGGCATAGGACGGGCAAGTTTCCGGATTGACGTCGCCGGCCTCGGCCTCGACCGATGTCGGCAGGCCCAGCTGGCACGCCATGTATGCCATGTTGGCGGTGTGGCAGGCCATGTCGCCCAGGGCGCCGGTGCCAAAATCCCACCAGCCGCGCCACGCGAACGGATGATAGGCCTTGTGGTAGGGCCGGAACGGCGCCGGTCCCAGGAATTCGTCCCAATGAACGTTCGGCGGAACCTCGGGCGTATCTTTCGGGCGTGCCATGACCGACGGCGCCTGCGGCCAGATCGGCCGATTGGTCCAGACGTGCACTTCGGTGACTTTGCCGAGCACGCCGGCTTGCACGAGTTCGACCGCGCGACGCAGACCGTTTTCGGCCGTTCCCTGATTGCCCATCTGCGTGCAAACGCCCATTTCCTTGGCCACGCGCCGCATTTCGCGCGCTTCCCAAACGGAGTGGGTCAACGGCTTTTGCGTGTAGACGTGCTTTTTGAGCTTCATCGCCATGATGCTGGCCGGAGCATGCGTATGGTCGGGCGTGCTCACGGTGACGGCATCGATCTGCTTGCCGAGCTTTTCGAACATTTTGCGATAATCGAAAAACGTCTCGGCACTGGAGAACTTTGCTTTCTTGGCGTTGAGCGGTTTTTCATCGCAGTCGCACAGCGCGACCATCACGCCGAGTGCGCCGGCATGGTCGCAATCGCTGGAGCCCTTGCCGCCCACGCCGATCGAGGCAAACTGGATTTTTTCGTTCGGCTTGTCGGCGGCCCGGGCGGCCGATGTTGCCGTCGCGGTCAGCCAGTAGCCGGCGCCGGCCGCGGCAGTCGTTTTGAGAAAATCGCGGCGATCGAATCGCAGTCTCATAGCGAGCCCTCTGAAAAGTTATGTAAACGGCGGGAGTGACCGTATCGTCTCGATCGCTCACCAGTGTAGGCGAGACGCCGGCGCGATGCAACGGCCGAATCGGCAAATTCGGTAAATGGCAATTTGAACTCAGACTTCGGGCGGCGGCTCTTCCTTGAAGCCGGCGATGACCGCGGGATTGCGCAGCGTCACCAGCGCCCAGACGCCGGTCGCAAACGGAAATAACATCAGGCCCATGATGGCGCCGACCATCGCCCAGCCGTACGACTCGAGCGTGTGCATCTTGAACGCGCCGACCACCACCAGGGCGCACCAGATAAATTTGAACGAAAAGCTGCCGATGATGATGCTGCTTTGAATGACCGTCGCACGCCATTTCACCGGGTCGATCTCGGTCTTCTTGGCGGCCTCTTTTTCGACGTCCGCGTACTTTTGTCCTTCCACCGGCTTCGACGAATAGAAATCTCGAAATACCAACGGGAAGATGCCGATGATGATCATGATGATGCAGACGATGGCGTTGAATATGCCCGTCGCCAGCAGGAAGTTTGCCGGCCGAACGACTTCGCGCTGGGCCGGGCCGCGCTTGCTCTTCTTGAATTGATCGAGCACGATGCCGGCGGCGGCGCGCTGCTTTTCCTTCTTCAGCAGGTTATCCGCCTCGTCGTCGGGTCGAACGGCATAGGGATTGCGATCGTTGTCGTCGTCGTGCTTGTGCGCCGCCGCCATGGCCTTCGCCGGCGCGGCCTTGGCGGTCGTCGCAGGCGGACCGAATACGGTGGCGCAACTGGGGCACTTGATCTTCTTGCCGGCCGGCAACGGCTCGGCGCGTTTCAAAACGGTCTTGCATTCCGGGCATGTGTACTGCGGCATATCTCAACTCGGCAAAGTTTCCAGGTGTTTCGGTCCAGTGAATTTGCTTTCATTTGATACTACATCAAAGCGACGCTTTCCGCCAGACGCTTAAGAATGCCGGCAATCCCAAAACGCGAATTCGCAGTTGCTTGTGCGCCCGCCAGCCGATGGTATCGGTTGCGGCCAAGAGCGGTTGGGCGTCGCCGACGAGGAAAACGGCGCGGCCGCCCGGTTTCAAGACGCGGTCGCATTCGCCCACCAGCTTCGCATAGAGCGGCCCCAGTTGGCTGGGGTCGCCCAGTTGCCTGCCAAAAGGCGGGTTCGAAATGATGCGATCCATGCTCCCATTCGCCAGGGGCAGTTTGCGTGCGTCCCAGCGCGCCAGCAGGTCGGGTGAAAACCGGCGCAAGTTGGCCGCCGCCGCGAAAAGCGCTCGGTGCTCGATGTCGCCGCCCAAAACGCGGACCGGGCCGGCGCCGCGTTGGCGGGCAAGCTCGATCTGTTCCGCCAGGATCGTGCCGGCGCCGCACATCGGATCGAGCACAAAGTCGCCGGGCGAAGCACCGGCCAGGCGCACCATCGCCGCCGCCACGGTCGGCCGGAGGGATGCCGGCAAATGCTCCTGCTTGTAGGTGCGGTGCCGCATCGTGCGGTCGGACAGTCGCAACCCGCATACGGCCGTGCGGCCGTGAATCGTCAGCCAAACTTCGACAGCTGCATTTTCCTCGGCCGGCTTCCAGCTCGCCGGGAAAACCCCCGCCAAACCGTCGGCCAGCGCTCGTCCCGCATCGATGCGACGATATCCATGCTCGCCGCTCATTTGCGTCACCAGGCGGAACGTCGGCTTCCCCTTGGGTTTGGGATGAATGTCGTGGTGGATCTTCAGAAGCCGGTCCCAGGGCGCTTTCCGCGTCCAGTTTCGAATTCGATCCAGATCCTGCGACGGTCGATGCGTCAAATCGTCGGTTCCCCACGCCAACAGGAAAACGTCCTCCGAAATCCGCAGCCGAAGCAAGCGGTTGTCCAACGGCTGCAATCGAAACGCGACGATCTCTTTGACGCTTTTTTTGACTTCGCCGCCCAGGTCTCGCGTGATCTCGTCGGCCGCGATCTCCTCGAGCCCTGGATGAACCATGGCGTAACAAGCAGGCGATTCAGCATCAGAAGCGCGACGTGCCATGAAGAATCACTGACCATCGGTTAAAAACGGGAGACAACCTTACTTACGTAAACTGAGCACTTTTGTCCGTGTCGAAGCGGAACCCATTCGAATTCACACTAAAGAATCCGAGTAACCGAAATCGAAAACCAACAACCGTGAACGGTTTCAGTTCTCCGTTCTCGGTTTCCCGGTTAAATTACTGGCATCATCAGCACACCAGCGACCAGGATATGATATGTGGAACACCACTTGGCAATCCGCCGCATTCACAAGGGCAAAATGACGAACGGCGATGATATTTCTGCTGGAATCGGCTCTTTTGCTTGCGTCCGGCCAAAGCCATGCCTACAATCACCATTCACATAGGTCTGCATGTCTTGTGGAGCGACATCGCCGATTACTGAGTTGCGAGGTTCATCATGGCAGAAAGTACACAAAAGAAACTGGATCGGGTGCGCCGCCCCCGCGTTCAGATTACCTACGACGTGGAAACCGGCGGCGCGATGAAGGCGGTCGAGTTGCCGTTTGTCGTCGGCGTATTGGCCGATCTATCGGGGCAGCCGAAAGAAGCATTGCCGGCGATGCGCGAACGCAAGTTCGTGCCGATCGACCGAGACAACTTCAACGACGTGCTGGCTCGCGCCAAGCCGCGGCTGGCGCTGAAGGTCGCGAACAAGTTGACCGGCGATCCGGAAAGCAAGCTCGCCGTCGAATTGAATTTCAAACACCTCAGCGATTTCGACCCGGCCAAAGTCGCCGCCCAGGTGCCGGCGTTGAATGAGCTTTTGGTCATGCGTCAAAAGCTCGTCGAACTGATGAGCAAGATGGAAGGGAACGACAAACTCGAACAAATGCTCGCGGAAGCGCTCAACAACATGGACAAGGCCAAAGAACTGGCCAAGCAGTTGGGCGTCGCGGAAACCGAAGCACCCAAGCAGGAGGGTAATGGATGAGCACACCGACTCAAGGACAAGCGGCTGCCGCCGGCGCCGCCACCGTGGATGCCGCCAGCTGGCTCGACAAGGCGCTGGACACCGCTCGCATCGACCGCGAAGACGCTTCGGCGACCACTCGCGGCAAGGATGCACTGTCGCAGTTCTTGCAGCAGATCGTCACGCCGGGACAGATCGTCTCGAAGGATGTCGAAGCGAATATCAAATTCTGGGTTGCCCAGGTCGATAAGAAGCTTTCGGCGCAGCTGAACGAGATATTGCACGCCCCCGAGTTCCAGAAGCTGGAAGGCACCTGGCGCGGGTTGAACTATCTCGTCATGAACTCGGAAACGGGCGAAAGTCTGAAAATCCGCGTCATGAACGTCACCAAGCGCGAACTCGAAAAAGATCTCGAAAACGCCGTCGAATTCGACCAAAGCACGACGTTCAAAAAGATCTACGAAGAAGAATACGGCACGCTCGGCGGGCAGCCCTACGGCATGCTCGTCGGCGATTACGAGTTCGGCAAATCGGCGTCCGACATCGGCATCCTATCGAAAATGTCGAATATCGCCGCGGCCGCCCATGCGCCGTTCGTGGCGGCGGCGTCGCCGAAGATGTTCAACCTCGAACGCTTCACCGAATTGCCCAACCCCCGCGACCTGGCCAAGATTTTTTCCAGCGTCGATTACGCGCCGTGGAAGTCGTTCCGCGAGTCGCCCGATTCGCGCTACGTGGCGTTGACCATGCCGCGCGTCTTGTCGCGCTTGCCGTACGGCGAGAACTTCAAGAAGATCGACGAATTTAACTTCGAAGAAAGCGTCGATGGCACCAACCACGACAAGTACCTGTGGATGAGCGCCGCCTGGACGTACGCCGCCCGGATGACCGACGCGTTCGCCAAGTATGGCTGGTTCGCACGCACGCGCGGGGTCGAGGGCGGCGGCAAGGTCGAGGGTCTGCCGGTCCACACGTTCCCGACCGACGACGGCGACGTCGCCATGAAGTGCCCGACCGAAGTCTCGATCACCGAACGCCGCGAATTTGAATTGTCGAACCTCGGCTTCTTGCCGCTCATCCACTGCAAGAACCGCGACTACGCCGCGTTCATGGGCGCTCAGTCGGCACAGAAGCCCGAAAAGTACGACCGCGACGACGCCAACGCCAACGCCGAACTATCGGCGAAGTTCAACTACATCATGTGCGTCTCGCGTTTTGCCCATTACCTGAAGGTGATGGCGCGCGATCGCATCGGCTCCTTCATGGAACGGGCCGAATGCGAAGCCTGGTTAAACCGCTGGATCATGAACTACGTCGTGGCCAACCCGGAAGATCTCAACGACGAAGGCAAAGCCAAGGCCCCGCTGGCTGCGGCCCGCGTCGATGTCAAAGAGGTCAAAGGCAAACCGGGCTATTACCGAGCCGTTGCGTACCTGCGACCGCACTTCCAACTGGAAGCCCTGGATACGTCGATGCGCCTGGTCGCGGACCTGCCGCAACAGGCGAAGTAAGCAGGAGTCAGAAGTCAGGCGTCAGGGGTCATGGGCTTGGATTCGGGACGAAGTGCTTGGAGGATATGAGTTTACGCAAAGGAGATTGCGTCCTTTTTGACTTCTGATTGCTGACTTTTGACTTCTTTTTTTTTCTTGTCCGCCGCGTGGACCGAAAGTTCATGTCTAGGCAGAGGGATGACGCGACGGGCCAGCGGAAAAGGATGCACGGGTGATGGTCGCCCGGCCTGACCGCAAGCCGAGCGAGACTGAGAGAACCAAATTCCCTGTTTTCATGAGGAGAGCGAGCAATGGCTTCGGACTATTTCTTGAAGATCGAAGGCGTCGACGGCGAATCACAGGATGCCAAGCACAAAGGCGAAATTGAAATCGACAGCTTCAGCTTCGGTGCGACTCAGATCGGAGCTCACGCGGGCGGCGGCGGCGGCGGTGCGGGCAAGGTCAGCATGCAGGACTTCCACTTCACCATGAAGGTGAACAAGGCGTCGCCCAAGTTGTTCCTCGTGTGCGCCACGGGCGAACACATCAAGAAGGCCGTCTTGACCTGCCGTAAGGCCGGCAAAGAACAGCAAGAATTCTATCTGGTAAAAATGGAAGACCTGCTCGTCTCCAGCTATCAGACGGGCGGATCCAGCCATGGCGACGTGATCCCGACGGACCAGATCAGCTTGAACTTCGCCAAGATCGAGTTCGAGTACAAGCCGCAGAAGGCCGACGGCACGCTCGACGCCCCGGTCAAGGCCGGCTACGACCTCAAGTCGAACAAGAAGGTCTAAGCAAGTACGCGTTTGACAGCGGCCGGTTCGACTTTCGAACCGGCCGCGTTTTCGCATTTCCGGAGTGCACCTGTGAACGCCAGCGATCTCTTCAAGGCCGGCCGATTGCAGGATGCACTCGCGGCACAATTACAAGCCGTCAAAGCCAACCCCGGCGATCGCAATCAACGGCTCTTCCTCTTCGAACTGGCTGCGTTTGCCGGCGACCTCGATCGCGCCCGCAAACAGCTGGACCTGCTGGTCTACGACACGCCGGAACTGCAGCAGGCCGTCCAGCTCTACGCCAATGCACTCGCATCGGAACAGGCGCGGCGCGACGCTTTGCGCGGCGCCCGATCGCCGGAATTCTTCATCGAGCCGCCCGATCATGTGCGAAAACGCGTCACCGCCCTGGAAGCGATGAAGAAAAACGACACTGCCACGTCGGCAACGCTCCTGGCCGAAGTGAGCGCCGAAGACCCCGTGATTCAGGGCACGGTCAACGGCAAATCATTTGACGGCATTCGCGACGAAGACGAACTCTTTGGCCCCATCCTGGAAGTGTTCAGCCAGGGCCGCTACTTCTGGGTTCCGTTCGATCAGATCGATACCCTGCGGATCAAGAAGCCGGATACGCCGCGCGAAGTGCTCTGGATGTCGGCCCAACTGACGCTGCGCGACGGCCCCTCCGGCGACGTTTTCCTGCCCGGCATCTATGCCTTCACACATGAACACGCCGACGAAGTGCTGCAACTGGGCCGGGCCACCGACTGGTCCGACCCCGCCACCGGCCCCGTCCGCGGCATCGGCGGCAAACTCCTCATCGTCGGCGACGAGCCCATGCCGCTGATCAATGTGCGGGAGTTGGACGTGGGGTGAGTTGCAAAAGTTGTTGGCCAAGAGATCGTTGGCCCCGAGTATATTCGATCGAATTCCAGCAATGCGTCGCCGAATACTGACATGGATGGCAGCGCTTTTGGCTTCCATTGCTTCGCAATCACATTCGATGACAAAGGCAAAGTGGTTGGCACTCACATATGAGAATCAACGAACGCAAACTTAATTTGTGATAATTGCCTCACGCAAAGCCATTTTCTGTCGGCCATTCGCACCGCTTGTTGATTATCTCGGTAGCTTGTCTTTCTTACCGGGTGACACCCAATGAACTCCTGCCCGAAATGCGGCGTCGAGAATCCGCCGTTCAATGATGTGTGCCGGCGGTGTGATGCGCCGTTGGATGCCCCTGCCGGTTCGGTGGGCATGCGTGAGGCGCCGCCTGAGGTACAGCCGGTGCTTTCGGCCCGCGAGCCGGATGCATGGCCGAAACCGCCATCTCACAACGCGGCGTCGCAAGGGCATCTCGTCCCTGCGCCGGGCTGGCTGCGGATCATCGGCGTCCTGAGCATCCTGCTGGGCGTCGGCATCCCGCTGGCCAATTACTTTTTCGTCAAGGACGGCATCGACAAGTTCATCGACAAGGGATTCAGCGAAGAGGTTGTCCTGCCGCTGTGGATCAACATCTGGCTCTCGGCCGGCATCGGCGTGTATCTCCTCATCGCCGGGCTGGGATTGCTCGGCCCGACGCGTTGGGGCCGGTGGATGAGCATGCTGTTTATCGGCATCGCGATTCTGGGCGCCGTCGTGGCCATGGTGAACGGCGTCATCACCAAAGTAATGGCGGAGGAGGAATTCACCAGGAAGCATCAGCACGCGATGTTCGCCAGCTTCCACATCAAATACTTCGCGGCGGCGCCGATCTTTCCGCCGGGATTTGGAGCGCTGCTCCTGGTGCTTTCGCTATTGCCCCCGGTCCGCGACTGGGCGCGCGGCAAACGCGTCGTCGAGGGCGGACCGTCGCCGAGCGAAGCCGGGGCGCCGGCATCGTCTCCAGTACAACTGCACTCGCCGGCGATGGTGAGTATGGTGCTGTCGATGATTCCATTCCTGCTCATCACGCAGATCGTCAGCCTGATCATGGGAATCGCAGCGTTGCGCACGATCGGGCGGTCCGAGGGCAAACTGACCGGCCGGGGCTTCGCCTGGGCCGGCATCATCATCTCATCGTTGATCCTCAGTTGCATGGGCAGCATCATCGGCATCGCGGTCGTCGGCGCCGCCGTCGCCCCGAACTCGGTCGAAGAACGCCGACCGACGTACGACTCCGATCGAACGAACGAAAAGACCGAAAAGGTTCGCTTCGACGATTGACGGCACGGCGAAAGATTCGTGCCCTTTTGTCACAGTGGAATGCGCTTTTGCGCAACGAAGCGGTCTCGAATGCCCGATTCGGTGTTGATAATCTGTAATAAGTCAATCAACCGAAAGGGCGCCGTTCATGCGAGTACGATTTGCCATGCCTCTTGCCGTTGTGCTGATGGGACTGAGCGGCCTGGCGATACAGGCTCAACCGCGAGGCCGCGGCGGCTGGCTGTCGTCGCTTTTCGAAGGCAAGACCGAGGCCCGTAAGACCGGCAAACCGCTGATGGTCGTGATCCGCTGCGAGCCTTGAGTGGACTGCCGCGACTTCGACGGGCAGGTTGTCCGTCTCCAGACCATTCGCGATCAGGCCGACCAATTCGTCCGCGTGCGGCTCACGCGCATCGAGAATCTCGATTTGAACCTGTTCGAGTTCGATTACGACCTCACCATGATGATCTTTTTCATGGATGCGGATGAAAATGTTTACTCGCGCTACGGCGGGCGCGATTCGAAGGACGCCGACAATCGCCAGTCGCTGGCCGGGCTCAAGTACACGATGCGGTCGGTGCTGGAAATGCATGGCCGCGACCAAAAGGAGTTTGCGCCGAAATCGTACGATCGCGCGATGTCGGTTCGCGACCTGGCTGGTTCGACTCGTTCGCGCGGCTGCATGCATTGCCACCACGTTCGCGAAGCCATCAACTCCAACCTTCGGCGAACCGATCAATGGACGCGCGATCGCTTTTGGCGTTATCCGTTGCCGGAAAACATCGGCATCACGCTGGACGTGGATCGCGG
>Ga0073934_10010065_pt1 | contig 11856 bp, 10 predicted proteins | sample LarsenN4metaG_FD_76834 | JGI IMG/M metagenome (GOLD analysis project Ga0073934, IMG submission 76834) | Hot spring sediment bacterial and archeal communities from British Columbia, Canada, to study Microbial Dark Matter (Phase II) - Larsen... ... | reverse complement strand
GGCGGCAGGGGGAACATCAAGTGCGGCACGTGCCGGAACTGAACGCTAATTTGGGTGACCTTATCGGCCAGGGCTTTACCCGAACGAAGATAAAAAGGTACGTTGCGCCAGCGCCAGTTATTGATAAACAGCTTTAAGGCGGCGAAAGTTGGCGTTTCGGTTCGGAGAGCAACGCCCTTTTCATCGCGATAGGTGCGGTACTGGGCCCGGACCGTATATTTACCGACCTCTTCCGGCCGGATCGGTTGAATAGATTTGAGCACTTTGACCTTTTCATCGCGTAACGAAGTTGCATTGAATTCCGCTGGCGGCTCCATAGCCGTTAGCGTCAGCAACTGTAAAATATGGTTTTGAAACATATCCCGCATGATCCCGGCCGTATCATAATAGCCGGCCCGGCTCCCCAGGCCAACTTCCTCTGAAACCGTAATCTGAACGTGGTCGATATAGTTACGGTTCCAAATAGGTTCAAAAATGGCGTTGGCAAAGCGAAACACCAGCAGATTCTGGACCGTCTCTTTGCCTAAATAGTGGTCGATCCGGTAAACCTGGCTCTCCTGGAAGACTTCGTGGACCTGGTAATTAAGCTCGGTGGCAGAGGCAAGATCATGGCCAAACGGTTTTTCAATAATGATCCGTCGCCAATGATGATTGGCCTGACGGGCCAGCCCGGCTTTACCCAACTGTTCAATGATGACCGGATAAAGCAGCGGCGGTGTGGAAAGATAAAAAAGGCAGTTGCACGCGCCGCCCACTTTTTCATCGATTTCGACCAGCAGCTTATTTAAGGTACTGTATCCCGCCGGATCATCATAGTTGCTTTGGTGATAAAACAGGTTTTGAGCAAAGGCCGCCCAGCGGCTGCACTGGCTTGGCTTGAGCCGGGCATAACTATCAACCCCTTGTTTGACCTTATCCCGAAAACTCTCATTATTCATCTCGCTCCGGGCAACGCCGATAACGCTGAACTGTTCGGGCAATAATCCTTCACAAGCCAGGCTAAAGAGCGCCGGGATCAACTTCCGGTGGGTCAAATCACCCGAAGCCCCAAAAATCACGACCACGCAGGGGTCGGGAACCTTTCGTAATTCACCTTTTGAAAGGGAGAAGTTATCCACGGTTTATGCTCCTATCCAATTTGCGTGGAATACACCTTCCTTATCCGTTCGCTCAAATGTGTGCGCCCCGAAATAATCTCGCTGGGCCTGGATCAGGTTAGCCGGCAGCCGCGCCGCCCGGTAAGCGTCAAAATAAGCCAATGAGGCGCTCATGGCCGGCGCCGGCACACCCAGATCGATGGCGGTTTTAACGGCAAATCGCCAGGCGTTCTGGCGGCTTTGGACCGCCTCTTTGAATTGGTCATCAATCAGCAGGTTGGCTAAAGCGGTATTGCGTCGATAAGCCTGGGTAATATCATCCAGAAGTTCAGCGCGGATGATGCAGCCGGCCCGCCAGATACGAGCAATTTCGGCCAGGTCTAAATTGTAATCATATTCGGCCGAGGCGGCTTTGAGCAGGGCCATCCCCTGAGCATATGAGCAAATCTTTGAGGCGTAAAGCGCGGCTCGCACTGCATCGATCAACTGCTGCCGGTTCCCTTCATATCTACCTGCCGGACCGGACAGGATTTTTGAGGCAGCCACCCGCTCATCCTTAAATGAAGAGATGATCCGGGCATCGACGGCGGCGGTAATCGTTGGCACCGGTGAGCCGACATCAAGCGCATTTTGGCTGGTCCATTTTCCGGTCCCTTTTTGTCCGGCTTTGTCCAGAATCATATCGACCAGCGGCCGGCCGGTCTCGTCATCAGTTTTGGTAAAGATATTGGCGGTAATTTCAATCAAAAAAGAGGAAAGTTCACCCGCGTTCCAATCGCTAAAGATTTGATGAAACTCCTCGGCGGAAGGGTTAAGCGCCGTCCTAAGCAGAGCGTAGCTTTCAGCAATAAGCTGCATATCGCCATATTCGATCCCGTTATGGACCATTTTAACATAATGGCCGGCCCCCCCCGGCCCAATATAGGTCACACAGGGCGCTCCATCAGAGGGGGCCTTGGCCGCAATGGCCGTTACTAATGATTCGATCACCCCGTAAGCCTCTTCTGTTCCACCCGGCATCAAGCTTGGCCCGTGGCGAGCCCCTTCTTCGCCGCCCGAAACGCCCATCCCGATAAAGCGCAGTTTCTCGGCTTCGAGCGCCTTAGCCCGCCGTTCCGTATCGGGAAAGAAGGAGTTGCCGCCGTCGATAATAATATCGCCTTCAGCCAGCAGCGGTTTTAACTGGTCAATCATCTGATCAACCGGATTACCTGCCTTGACCATAATTTGAATGATCCGGGGCCGCTCCAGGCTGTTAACAAACTCTTCCAGGCTATAAGCAGCGCTGATCCTTTTTTCTGCGGCTTCGCCGGCCATAAACTCTTCCGTCTTGGCTGCCGTTCGATTGAATACCGAGACGCTAAAGCCGTGATCGGCGGCATTGAGAACCAAATTCTGGCCCATCACGGCCAGTCCAATAAGCCCAAACTGATTTTTTGACATAATGCCCTTTCCTCTCGATTTATTATGGCGTACTTTGCAGCAACTCTCGTTCCCACGCTAGCGTCACGCGCAGCGTGGGAACGAAAGTTACCGTGAGGGGATTAATTTTAGCATAGAATAAAGTAAAACGGAATTCGTATCTCTGGCGAAAACCAAGCTTGATAAAGATCAAATAGCTATGCTATAATGCGCCGGTGACTTTAATCAACAGTATCGATTAGAATGGGGAGGGCGCAATGAACTTTAAGGATCTAACCATTGGCATTGAAGAGGAGTATCAAATTATTGATCCCGAAAGCCGAGAATTAACCTCCTATATCTCAGATATTCTCGAAAAGGGGACCATGTTATTTCGAGATCAGGTCAAGCCGGAATTTTTGCAATCCCAGGTGGAAACCGGGACCCATGTCTGCCGCAATATTCAAGAGGCGCGCCAGGAAGTGACGCGGCTAAGAAGTATCGTGGCCGAAGTGGCCGGCCAGAATGGCCGCAAAATTGTTGCCGCCGGAACTCACCCATTCTCCCATTGGAAAGACCAGATTATTACCGATAAAGATCGTTATAAAACCTTGCTGGCCGATATGAAGATCCTGGCCCAGCGGTTGCTGATCTTTGGCATGCACGTCCATATTGGGATTCCGGATAAGGATTTGCGGATCGATGTCATGAATCAGTTCGCCTACTTTATCCCTCACATTTTAACCTTATCAACCTCCTCACCTTTCTGGCTGGGGCGGACCACCGGCTTGAAATCTTACCGGAGCGTCGTTTTTCAAGATTTGCCGCGTACCGGGCTGCCCGAATATTTTGACTCCAGCCTTGATTATGACCGCTATATTCAAACCCTGGCTAAAACAGGCTGTATTGACGAGCCGACCAAAATCTGGTGGGATATGCGCCCTCATCCCAAGTACCCTACCCTGGAATTTAGAATATGCGACTGCACCACCAAAGTTGATGAAGTGATTGCGATTGCGGCTCTGATCCAGGCCGTAGTGGCCAAGTTGATCAAACTTCGCCAACATAACCGGACCTGGCGGATCTATCGCCGGGGGTTGATTGAAGAAAATAAGTGGCGGGCGATTAAAGATGGAATTGATGGCAAATTGATCGACTTTGGGATAGAGCAAGAGGCGCCGCTCCGTTTTCTGATGGAGGAGCTTTTAGATATCGTCGATGATGTCGTCGATGAATTAGGCTCCCGCCAGGAGATTGAGTATATCCGGACGATCTTAAAAGAGGGAACCAGCGCCGACCGCCAACTGCGTAAATATCAAGAAACCGGCAATCTTCAAGCCGTTGTCGATATGCTGGCCGAAGAAACTGTTCTGGGGTGTTAAGATCTTGTCAAAGTTTGAGCTTTATCTGGATAAAATGATCGATCATTTTTTCCATCCCCCCACCCTCACCGTTTTTGTGATTGTTAGCATAACGCTGCTTTGGATCCTTTACGACTTCAACCTTTCCTGGGGAACCGGCTTTATTCGCCTGAGCAGCAACCAGGGCGATATCGATCTGTACTGGCTGAATGGCTGTTGTGACCTGAGCTGGTAGGGCCAATTTACCTTCCTGGAAGCTCTAAAGCTTCCAGGAAGGTGGCTGTAAGCATAAAAAAATGTGACCCAAAGCTGGGCCACATTTTTTATATACGCCCCGCTGAGCCGTGTGCATTCTAAGTGTCCTTGAACCTGCTTTATTTGTTTAAGCAGGTGGGTGCTTGGATAGAGGACTCTGCCTTGCCTTAGCGCAGGCTACCGCATCCCCTCTAAAACAGAAGCTCCCTATCAAAGAACTGTTGGCTCAAGACGCATAGAGCATCACGTGAACAGCAGGGTCGCCCGTTAGTTTAACATGTTTGGTCATAAGTGACAAATTTGGCCAAATTCGCGGCTGCCTAAAAATCTTTAAGTCCAAATCTTTAAATGATTTGCTTGCCACTACCCTTTATGCTATGATCACTTTTGATATTTTATTAGTAAAGGATGAGGAATATTCCTGTGAAGGTTACAACTGAAGAATTAGAACGCTGTGAAGTCTTAATGACGGTTGAAGTTGAGCCAAACCAAGAGCAAGATTTGCTTAAGAAAGCAGCTCAAAGAATTGCCCGTCAAATCCGGGTTCCCGGCTTTCGCCCCGGCAAAGCCCCTTATAATGTGGTTGTCCGGCGTTTTGGCTTAGAGGCTATCCAGCAGGAGGCGCTTGAGCATTCTGCCGATAAGGTGATTCAAGAAGCCCTGGAAGAGTCCAATATTCAACCCTTTGCTCAAATCCAACTGGACAGTATCAATTGGGATCCTCTAACCATTAAGATCAAGATCCCAACCCAGCCAAAGGTCGAATTAAACCAGTACCGAGATATTCGCCTGGAAAGTGAAGAAATCGAAGTTACCGAAGAGGATATAAACCAGACCCTGGAGCGATTGCAGGAGCAGAGCGCCACCTGGGCCCCCGTAGATCGCCCGGCCCAGCTTGGTGACCTGGTGACCATGTCCGTCGTTGAAAAAGCCGGCGATGAGGTTCTGGCCGAACAGGAATCGGTAGAATATGAACTTACCGCTGCTGAAGAGGAGCAGGAGGAAGAAGAACAGCAGGATCAGGAGGATGTTGAAGAACAGCCGGAGGACCAGGAACAGGAAGAAGAACTGGAGCCGTTCGAGCCTGACCTGACGACGCCGCTGCTGGGGCTGAGCGCCGGCGAGGAAAAGAGCTTTACCATAACCTATCCCGAAAATTATAATGATGAACGCTATGCCGGCCAAGAGATTACGTTTGAAGTAAAAGTAAGCAGCGTTAAAGCCAAAGAGATCGATCCCCTGGATGATGAGTTTGCCAGGTCGGTCAGCGATTTTGATACGCTTGACGAACTCAAAGAAAACATAAAAAACAATATTCGAGCGCAGCGCCAGCGCCAGCAAGATTTAGAGTTGGGTAATAAAGCCCTGGAGCAGATTGTTGCAGAATCGACCGTGGTCTGGCCCCTGGCTTTTGAAGAAGAAAGCGTTGAGCAGGAAATCAACAACTTTGAGCGCCGGGTCGCCGCTTATGGCTTGACGCTTGAACGCTACCTCCAGATGGAAAATAAAACCCGAGAAGAGTTCCAGGCCGAAACCAGGGAACGTGTGGTCAACAATTTGGAACGGACCTTGACTTTGGGTAAAATTGCAGAGTTGGAAAATTTGCAGGTTTCTGAGAGCGAAATCTTACAGCGAGCTAAACTCATCTCCGATTATTCCGGTTACGGAGAGCAGCTCTGGCGCACGATTTTAGGTTCGCCGGCGCAGCAGAACGCCATCGCCGCCGATCTGTTGATTGAAAAGGTGACCCACTGGTTAGGAATGGTCGCCAGAGGTGAAGAGCCAAAAGTTGACAGCGAGACCGGTGAAAGCGAAGAAGTTGAGCAGGGCGAGGTAACGGCTGAAGTGGCGCCACCCGGAAGCGTAACCGAGTCGAGCCTTACCATTGAAGAGGAAATAGAGGCGGTATCTTCCACCGACGAAGCTGAAGATAATGGCGCCGAAAGTGACGCTTCGCCGACCGAAACAGAGGAATCTGGAGACGAGACAACCGAAGCGGAAATTCAGGCCGAAGTTAAAAGTTGATTGTCTGAGATAAGGAGAATAATGTCGATGAATTTGCCAAATCTACCCCAGTCCGTGATCCCGATGGTGATCGAGAGTACTGGGCGCAGCGAACGAGCCTATGATATCTATTCCCTCCTGTTGCGGGAGCGAATCATTTTCCTAGGCACGCCGATTAACGACCAGATTGCTAACTTGATTGTAGCCCAGTTGCTTTACCTCAATCGAGAAGACCCGGACCGGGAGATCCAAATGTTTATCAACTCCCCCGGCGGCATCATCTATTCCGGGCTGGCAATTTATGATACCATGCAGCACATCACTGCCCCGGTCAGTACCTGGGCTGTCGGCGTGACCGCCAGCATGGGTACGGTTCTCTTGGCCGCAGGCGCAAAGGGCCAGCGCTATGCGCTCCCTCACGCCACGGTTCATATGCATCAGGCCCATGGCGGCTCCCAGGGCTACACCTCCGATGTTGAAATTCAGTATCGGGAAATGAAGCGCCAGCAGGATTTGTTGTTTGGAATCATCAGCAAGCATACCGGCCAGCCAATTGAACGAGTCGCCGATGATTTTGAGCGGGATCGCTGGATGGATGCGACCATGGCCAAAGAGTATGGGATCGTTGATGAAATCGTTGGCGAACCTGTAGCCAGGCTCCAGGAAGATGATTCACGCAAGGACGGCAATAATTCAAAAGGCGAGTAGGCTAAATGGTGACCAGATTTCGATCCGAGCTTCAAGTTTGCTCATTTTGCAAACGCTCCCAAGAGGAAGTAAACCGGCTCATCGCCGGGCCAGACCACGTCTTTATTTGTGATGAGTGTGTCGATCTTTGCCAGGATATTCTGCGAGAAGATACCTCAACCACGGCGCCCGCCGAGTTTAATCTTGGCCGGGTTCCTTCCCCTAAAGAGATTTATGAGCAACTGAACCATTGGGTCGTCGGTCAAGACCAGGCCAAAAAAGTTCTGTCTGTTGCCGTTTACAATCACTATAAGCGGATCAATCGCCGGCTGAGCTCCGGCAAAAAAGATGATGTCGAGCTACAAAAGAGCAATATTTTGCTCATTGGGCCAACAGGATGTGGTAAAACCCTGTTGGCTCAAACTCTGGCTCGCATTCTGGATGTCCCGTTCTGCATTGCCGATGCGACCGCCTTGACCGAAGCCGGTTATGTCGGCGAGGATGTTGAAAATATCATTCTGCGCCTGATCCAGGCGGCGGATTATGATATCAAGCAGGCTGAACAGGGCATCATCTACATCGATGAAATCGATAAAGTCGCCCGCAAAACCGGCGACAACCCCTCGATCACCCGTGATGTTTCGGGCGAAGGGGTCCAACAAGCCCTCCTCAAAATCATTGAAGGCGTTCAGGCCAATGTGCCTCCCCAGGGGGGGCGCAAACACCCCCACCAGGATTTTATTCAAATCGATACCAGCAACGTTCTTTTTATCTGCGGCGGCGCGTTTGATAACCTGGATAAGATCATTGAGGAACGTTTGGGCGTTAAAGGGCGCTTAGGCTTTCGTAATAAAAAACCGCACGGCCAACCACCCGCAGGATTTAGCGCCCATGGCGGCCATTTACAAGAGGTGACCACCCCGCTGGCCAGAATAGACCCGGTGATTGCCAAGGAAGAAGAAGCCATTTTCCACGCTTCTCAGCTCCTGGCCCAGGTGATCCCAGATGATTTGATGAGATACGGGCTTATCCCCGAATTTATCGGCCGTTTACCGGTCGTCGTCACGGTTGAGCCGCTGGGCCATGCCTCGCTCATGGAGATTCTAACCACGCCCCGCAACGCCATCGCCCGGCAGTTTCAACATCTTTTTGCCCTGGACGATGTCGAACTCATCTTTACCCAGGATGCCATCTCCATTGCCGCCGCCCTGGCCCTAAAACACAAAACCGGGGCGCGCGGACTGCGCTCGATCATCGAAGAAGCGCTCCTGGACGTGATGTACGAAATCCCCTCCAACAAAGAGATCAAAAAGTGCATCATCAACGGCGCCGTCATTCGCGGTGAAGCCGCCCCTGAACTCTACGACGAACAGGGCCGCCCCGTTGGCTTTGGCCTGCACAAGGCCGCTTGATCACCACTTCTCTACTCTGTTCGCCCTGTTCGGAGGGGATCGCCAAATCCCCGTTTGAGACCGCATCGGGAATTACTACCCTTGCTCGGAGGGGATTGCCAAATCCCCGTTTGAAACTGCTTTGAGCCGTGATCTGGTGATTCCCCTCGGGATTGCTTACATCTTGATCTCCGTACCTCGCATTAAGGCCCCGGCGGCGGAACCGGTAAAACAATATCCACCGGCCCGGTAGAAAAATGCCAACTGCCTCCTCTTGGCCAGCCCCAATCCCATTAGCATAGATGATGAAGTTGGCAGTGGCGTATAAGGAACCTGTTTCATCAATAGAGATTAGGAATGTTCTAGCGTCTTCTATTATCGTTTCTCCACTGCCTGCTCATAAACCAAAACCCGCCCATCCACCGTCCGGACATATAATTGATGACCGGCAATCACCGGCGCAGCATTGGCCAACTGCCCATCCTCAACCTGCCAGATCTCCCGTCCGTCCTGCCGGTTCAAAGCCCGTAACTGGGCTTGTCCCCCTGCTCGAGTAATAACATACAGATGATCCTCACTAATGACCGGGAGCGATACAAAGTTAGTAGCCCCATAAGACCAGACCTCTGCACCGCTCCTCCGATCCAGGGCATACAGCCGCTTGACTGATTTCACATAAACCTGCTCACCGTCAGCTCCAGCCGGAATCAGATTCTCTGCCACAGTTTGCCGGCGCCACAACAGGCGGCCGGTCTGATGATCGAGCGCATAAACCGTATTCCCACTGGTGGTAATGACCTGCTCCCGATCAACCACCGGCGCAAACAGTTGAGTAACTGCCCCATCTTCCGGCTGAAAGCGCCAGCGTTGGCGGCCGCTCTGCAGATCCAGGGCATAAAGCTGCTTGAAGTCGGTGAACAAGATCGTTTCACCGGCCACGGCCGCAGCCGAGGTGATCGGTTCGTCCGTGTTAAAGCTCCAGAATGGCCGGCCGGTTTTAGTCTCAAGCGCATAGAAAGACTGGCCGGCGCCGGCCAAGACCAGGCCATCAACAATCACCGGTGAGGTGACATGGCCGCCGATGTTGCCGTACTGGCTGCCAACTTGGGGGAACTCAAACTGCCAGAGTGGCTGGCCTGAGTTAGCCTGTAAGGCCACTACATAGCCGGTCTGGCCCATCTCAGCCCGAACAAAAACGACCTGATCAGCTACGGCCGGCGAGAGGAACGAGCCGGGCAGATCGACCGACCACTGTTCTTGACCCTGGCGGGTCAGGGCATAGAGGCGATGATCGCCTTCGATGAGCACCAGATCAGCGGTCAGCGTGACCGGGCTGCCGAGGGGCGTCTGTCCGCCAATGCTATATTCTTGGGTCAGGTGCAAAGGTGGGGCGATAGGAGCGCCGCTGGCCCGGTTGCGTTGCGGGTTATAACCTTCCATCACCCACTCGCTGGGTTTAGAGCTGGAAGTCTGCTCCGAATTGAAAGCGGCTAGAGCGCCGCTGACAATCGTGATCTGGAGCAGCGACAGGGTCAACAGGCTGACACAGCCGCTCACCAGAACTAGCGCTAACAGCAAAATCGATATTGTTTTAGTCATCATTATTTCTCCTGACTATCTCTGCAAGTTGGTAAGTCTAGCAATTATGACTAGAATATAAATCACGGCTGTTGGGAAACTATTTGGAAACTGTTGGGAAACTCGTTTGGATTTATCTTCCAAGAGGCTGAACAGAAATAGGTGCGGCCAAGTTGCTCCAAAGAGACAACAACGGATGAGAGAAAGGAACGGATTTTTGCTCAATATCCGTTGGTTTCAGCTATCCGTTGTTGTTTTGCCGTTGCGGAACTATTGCGAAATCGGCTTTAACCAACTTTCCAGGAAGCGCTGCAAGTTTATTTTTCTGGAAAGTTAAGGAGGTAGGTGACAAGATGGAAAAGAGCTACCACATCCGCTTGTTGGGGCCGGTCCAGGTCGAAGGCGCGGCTAAACCGATCCGCGATTTTGGTTCGCGCAAGTCGCTGGCCCTGCTGGGTTACCTGATCGCGCCGGTGGCGGCGACCATGCCGCCGGAGGTGGTTGCGGCGGCGCAGGTGCGAGGCCGGGCGCGGGATGTGTGGGAGACGGCAGAGGTGTTGCTCAAGGCGTTAGAAGCGGAGTCAAGGTAAGATATGGTGTTCCCTTTTAGACGACAGCATGGGATTATGGTATACTTTTCTAAACCCCACAGGAGGAGATATTGTGCAGAAAATTGAACTCGAACTTGATGAGCAGACCCTTGAGCGTGCCCGGCAATTAACCCAACTCCGTCAAACGACTCTAGAAGAGTGGCTAAAAAGTATGATCAATCAATTAGTTATGACCGGATTGGATTCAACTTTGACGGCCTGGGAAATGGAAAAGACATTCATTCGCCAGCGTATAGCTAACTCGCCTTCCGCTCCCAGCAGTACACGCAGTTGGACGCGCGAGGATATTTACAATGCCCGGTTTGCTCGTTGATACGAATGTTTTGGTCTATCTCTATGACCAACAAGCCCCAGACAAACAATTACAAGCTCTGACTATTTTGGATTATTTGGCTCAAGAACATCTTGGCGTCGTATCAACCCAGGTACTGGCCGAGTTTTTTTGGGTAACCACACGTAAATTGTCCCATCCTTTGACTTTGGATGAAGCCACAGCCAGCGTCAACCGCTATCTTGACACCTGGCTGGTGTTGGATGTTACTACCTCAGTAATCCGTGAAGCCTGTCGCGGAGTACAGGTTTACCAATTATCGTATTGGGATGCCCAAATTTGGGCCGTTGCTTACCTCCACCAAATCCCTATCTTATTGAGTGAAGATTTTCAGAACAATCAGGTCATCGAAGGTGTTCGTTTTGTAAATCCATTTTTATCAACTTTCAATCTAGCAGATTGGGCGCTCTAATAAGCGGACCCGCGCTTTCTCAGAGAGTCCATCCATTGCCAACCCCCGCTGGTTTGAAGACGTGGCCGGGCGACATATTGCCGCGGTTGCGGCTACCTTGCCGCCGGAGGTGGTTGAAGCGGCGCAGGCGCGAGGTCGGGCGTGGGATGCTTGGGCAACGGCGGAACTACTGGCAGAGTTGGAGGCAGTGGGATGAGAATTTATATGCTTCGATATATAATTCTTCATTCTTCATTTTTAACTATTTTTAGGAGAAGATTAACTGATGAAACTTGTGACTCTCAAAGATGAACGTAGATCAGGTGAAAAATTGGGCCTGGTCCAAAATGGCCAAATTCTGCCCTTTGATTTTCCGGACGGGATGCTGGGCTTGATCCAGGCCGGCTCAGAGGCGCTGGCGCTGGTCGCCGACCGGACGGCCGCCGGCGCATCTATCGCGTTGGCCGATGCCGCCCTGGCTGCTCCGATCGCCAACCCGTCTAAAATTATGGCCATTGGCAAAAACTATGCCGACCACGCCATTGAAACAAAAAGCGCCATCCCCGAAAGCCCCATTGTCTTTGCTAAATTTCCCACTACCATTATCGGCCCCGCCGAAGCAATCACCTGGGATCCGGGCTTAACCGCCAAAGTCGATTTTGAGGCGGAGCTGGCCGTGATTATTGGCAAACCGGCCCGCCGCGTCTCGGAGGCGGAAGCGCTCAACTATGTCTTTGGCTACACCTGCG
>Ga0073934_10010064_pt1 | contig 11857 bp, 6 predicted proteins | sample LarsenN4metaG_FD_76834 | JGI IMG/M metagenome (GOLD analysis project Ga0073934, IMG submission 76834) | Hot spring sediment bacterial and archeal communities from British Columbia, Canada, to study Microbial Dark Matter (Phase II) - Larsen... ... | reverse complement strand
GGCGGTGCTGTACGAGATCGCCGAAAGCGTGCAGCTTTACGGCGTCAAGAAGCTGCTGATCCTGAACGGCCACGGCGGGAACGATTTCAGGCAGATCATCCGCGAGCTGCAGCCGAAGCTGTCGCTGCTGTTGTGCCAGATTCACTGGTTCCGCTGCGTGAAGCCGGACCCGTTCTTCACCACGCCGGGCGACCATGCCGGGGAACTCGAGACCAGCGTGATGCTCCACATCGCCCCAGACCTGGTGCGACCACTCTCGGAAGCCGGCCCCGGCGCCGAGCACCCCTTCAAGATCCGCGGCTTCCGCGAAGGCTGGGCCTGGACCCAGCGCCGCTGGATCGACGCCACCGACGACACCGGCACCGGCAACCCCTACGACGCCTCCCGCGAGAAGGGGGAACGCTACCTCGCCGCCGTCGCCGAGCAGATCGCGGGGTTCCTGGTGGACCTCGCCGCGGCGGATGTTAAGGATTTGCACGAGTGACGTATAGGCGAGCCAGGAGCGTAAGCGACTGGAGCAAAGACCGACTCCCGTCGCTTACGCTCCCGGCTCGCTTGGACTCAGTAATCCCGAAACGGCCCGCGAGGCTCCGCGGCCTCCATGGCGGCTTGCCATTTCTGGAAGTTCGCTTCCAGTTCGGACCGCTTCTGCGGTTCGCGGGTGAGTAGGTTGGTCTTCTCGCTGACGTCGTCCGCCAGATTGAACACGTACCGCTGGTCGCCGTGGCGGACCCATTTCCAATTGCCGACGCGGGCGGCCTCCCAGTCCTGCCGCTTCCAGTACATCTCGGACCGCGGCGACGGTTTCTGGCCGGACAGCACGGGGAGCATGTCGAAGCCGTCGTGGATCACTCCGTCCGGCGTCGGCGCTTTCGCCAGAGCGGCGAACGTCGGGAAGACCTCCAGCGACGTCAGAAACTGATCGTTCGTGGTGCCGGCGGGAATGCGGCCGGGAAACCGGGCCAGCGCGAGCACGCGGACGCCCCCCTCGAAGGTCTGCCCCTTGCGGCCGCGGAGCGGGCCCTGATCGGTGGGCCCGCTGCCGCCGTTGTCGGAGAAGAACAGCACCAGCGTGTTGTCGGCGAGCTGGTGGTCGTCGAGGAACTTCAGCACCGAACCGATCGCCTGGTCCATGCGGGTGATTGACGAGAGGAATTCCAACTGCTTCTTCGCCGCGTTGGGACTGTCGGCCGGTTCGCCATACCGCGGCTTCTCTTCGTAGCCGGACTTGGCGAGCAGGTCGGGATACAACTTCTTCGTTTCATCGTCCCCCTGCGCGGCGCCGCGGATTTTCGGATCGAGGCTGGACGCCCCGTGCGGCGCGTTGAACGGCACATACAAAAAGAACGGCCGCTGGTGATGTTCCTTCAGGAACCGCAGCGCCTCGCGCTCGAACAGCGCGGTGCAGTACGTGCCAACGTCCTTGGTGGTCGGGGCATTGTTGCGGTACATGGACGGAACGCCGTACCGTTCGTGGGTGAAATAGTCGATGCCGGTGTTGACGAAGCCATAGAAGTCGTCGAACCCGCGCTGCAGCGGCAGATAGCGGCGGTGGACCCCCAGATCCCATTTGCCGAACAGGCCGCAGGCGTAGCCGGCGTCTTTGAGGACCTGCGCGATGAGGACTTCGCGCTCGTCGAGGCCGCCGATGCGCTCCCACGACACGGCGTACTCCTCCGGCGTGTACCTGTGGCCGTAATCGGGGGCTTCATTGCGGATCATGTCGTAAACGCCGTTCCGCTGCGGGTACCGCCCCGTCAGAAACGCCGCCCGGCTGGGGGTGCAGGCGGGCCAGGCGACGTAGAAGCTCGTCAGCCGCGTCCCCTCCCTGGCGAGGCGGTCCAGATGCGGCGTGATGAGGCCCGGCCGCAGTGCGCCCATGTCGTGGTAGCCCTGGTCGTCGCTGACGAAGAGCACGATGTTCGGCGGACGATTCGCGGCAGTCGCGGTTGTGGCGACACACGGCACAACGGCCACGATCCACACCATCTGCCCGACAGACGACAGTCCCATGCGACACCCCTGACCCTGAGCCCCCGACCCCGAAGGGAAATGTAGTGCAGTCTGGTGAATCGTCGGCTTTCGCTCCGCGAACGGCGGCGATCTGGACACGATTTGGGATGGTACCCGTTGGCGCGGCAGTCGTCATCGTTGAAGGGGCGCGGTAAACTGCCACCCGCACGGTTTCCCCCGCGAACAGAAAGCCCCCCATGAAACTCGCCCCCTGGTTCTGTGCCGTTGCCGCTGTGGGAGTGCTCGCCATGACGGTTGCCCCGACCCATGACACGGCCGCCGCGGATCCGGCCGGCAAAGTGCTGCGGCATGTCGTGATGTACAAGTTCAAGGACGACCAGACGGCCGCCGACGTGCAGAAGGTGGTCGACGCCTTCAATGGTCTGCCCAGGAAGATCGACGCGATCATCGGCTACGAAGCCGGGACGAACGTCAGCCAGGAGGGGAAATCCGAAGGCTTCACGCACGTCTTCGTGGTCACCTTTCGCGACGAAGCCGGCCGCGACGCGTATCTCAAGCATCCCGCTCACGACGACTACGTGAAGGTGGTCCGCGACCGCCGCGAAAAGGTGATCGTGTTCGACTATTGGACTGCGGCGAAGTGACTCAGCGGGAGGTCCATTCGGCCAGCCGCACGATGGCCACCGTGCCATTGTCGACCAGCGCCAGCACATGCCGGCTGTCGGGAGTGAACTGCACCTGCAGGACGGACTCGCCGAAGCGACCCAGACGGACGCGGTGTTTCGGGACGACGCGTTCGCCGACCAGCGGCCACAGGCTGACAAAGCCGGACCCTTCGCCGACGGCGAGCCACAGGCCGTCCGGACTGGCCGCGACGCAGAGCGCCCCTCCCGTATGGCTCGGGAGATAATCTTGCTGTTTGCCGTTCGTCGGATTCCATAGCCGCACTGTTTCGTCCTCGCTGGCGGAGATCAGCAGATCGCCGAGCGGGCTGAATGTCACACCGTGGACGTTGTTGGCGTGTCCCGTCAGCCAGCGTCGCTCGCTCACGGGATTGGTCCCCAGATCCCAGAGTCGAATCGGTTTTTCCCAGATCCAATAGCCAGTGGCGAGCATGCGGCCATCGGGGATGAACGCAACCGAGAATGCATCCATGCGAGTGTGTTCGCAACCGGGAAGGGATTGCCTCTGCTGTCCAGTCGCCACGTCATACAACCGCGTGGTGCCGTCGAACAGGGCCGCCGCAAGCAACCGGTCGTCGGGGGAAAACGCCAGGGACATCACGTGGGAATTGTAGCTCGGAGTGTCGCAGCGCTTGCGGTGAGTTCCGGCGTCCCAAAGCGTGATGGTCCGATGCACGGGATCTGGCCGGAATCCTCCGGTCGCAAGGATGCGGCCGTCGTGACTGACGGCGATCGCCGAAAGCCCATTTGCGGCGGTGGGCCAGCGCCCCCGCTCCGCCGCATTGGCCGGATTCCATTCGGCGGCGTGATCTTCGCTGTTGCCGGTGTAGATCGTTTGTCCATCGGGCGCCATGGCGAAGCACGTCAGCCGCTCGTTGGCGAAACCGGTTGCCTGCGGATCATCGAGGGACCACAACCGCAAATGTCCTCCTTGGTCACCGACGACGAGTTGCATGCCCTGCGGATGCCAGGCCAGGCACGTGACGGGGTCGACGAAGCGAGGCGATTGATGCAACACGGCGCCGAAGTCGTCCAGATCGAGGACCAGAACCTGCCATTGAGAGTCCACGGGAACAGCGGCCGCGATCCATGGCTTCTCCGGATGTGCCGCGATGATCTGCGCCCCTTTGGGGCCGGGCAGTTCGCGGGGCTGCCAGGTCGCCGTGTCCCAGACTTTCAGCGGGCCCAACTGGCAGGGGGACACGAGCCAGCGTTCGTCGGCAGTGAACGCCAGCGTGGGGGCGTAATCCCCCACGGTGTCCAGGTCGCGCGGTTCGGTGGCCTCGGGACCGTCCCACAACTGCAGCGTCACGCCGCGACTGGCGGCGACGTATCGGCCGCTGGGGCTCATCGCCAGCGCGCGGAGCCAGGTGTCACTTCCACTGTCTGCCAGCGACGACAAGATCTGGCCGTCGTCGGGATTGATCCGTTTGATCGAACCATTGAAGATTCCACCGACGAGTTGCCGCCCGTCCTTTGAGGCCGCGACGTAACCGTTCAGACCATGATTCCATTTGGTCGACCAGAGCGGCGAACCGTCCGGCAGCGACAACAAGGCGATCAATCCCGCCCCGTCGGTGACGATCAGGCGATCGGCTTCCGGCCGCAGGCTGATGCTGACGAGCGGATAGTTTTCTAAGTCGAACCGCCGGTTGCGCAGCCCCGTTTGCGGATCCCAGATCGACACCCGGCGGTCCAGTCCCGAGGCAATCACCCAGCGGCCCGTCGCGTCGAAGGCTACGGCCGTCACATTGCCGCGGGTGTATTTCCACCGCGCGTCTCCCAGCACGCCGACCACGTGCGGTTGGGACTTGTCAGCGTTGGGACCGCTCGCGGACAACGTGTCCACCGGCCAAGGCAAATCGCGGGCCAGCGCGGAAGCGGCGACGGCCTCCGGATGACCGCGGTGCTGCCGCTGAAACTCAACCAGTTCCGAACGGATCTCGGCGGAGTTCTCGATGAGCGCAGGATTCAAGGCACCGGCCGGTTTCGCCGCGGTCGCCCGCCCCGCCAACTCCTTCCACGCCAGAGCCCGGCGGGTGGCGGCGTTCGGCAGCCACTGCGGCGAAATCGTCTCACGGACGCCGCGTGCCAATTCCCTCTGAAACTCGACCGGCTCGTAACCCTTGCGCGTCAGCCGGAGCGAGCGTCGGCCCACGGGACCGGACAATTCGAACCGGGACGACGCCGGCAAACGCAGGGCCCGGCCGTCGGCCTCCAGCGTGGCGTCCTCCCGTTCGGGAAGCGGCCAGTCGACGACCAGCGTGGTCCGGTTGCCACTCTGCCATAGGGCCAGGCCTCCGACCAGCAAGGCCACGACTCCAACGACCGCGGCGGCGACCCAGCCGCGCCGGCGATCGGCCTGCGCGTGACGTCGCAGGCTGCGCTGCAGGCGCGAGGCGGGCGCCGGAGGCACGGCCACAGACACCTGCGGCCGGTCCGGTCCCGGCGAAAGGCCCTGCGTCTCCACGGTTCCGCCGGGCAATGTCGCCTCGGCATCGAGCACGGCGAGAAACTGCTGCAGGTCTCCGTCGCCACGTGTCGGCAATGACAGTTCCTGCGTGGCCGCCTCGGTGGACGGCGCGGGAGACGCCACGGGCCGGGCGATCACGGGGGCGGCCGTCATCACGCAGAAGTGAGCCAAGGCGTCTGCCACCTGGGCCGGAGTCTGGTTCCGCTGCGCCGGATCGCGGTCGAGCATCCGCTGCACGACGGCCGACAATTCGGCCGGGACGTCGGACCGCATCTGCGACAGCGGAGTCGGATCGCGCGTGGCCCGCGCCATCAACCGCTCCATCAGCGTGTTTCCGGGAAATGGCACGGACCCGGCCAGCCAGTGATACAGCGTGCAGCCGAGGCTGTAGATGTCGCTGCGGATATCGGCCGAGCGGGTGTCGCTGGCCTGTTCCGGGGAGATGTAATCCGGCGTGCCCATGATTTCGCCGGTGCGCGTGATCTCGCCCGTTTCGCGGGACTCGCTTTGGAAGCGGGCCAGTCCGAAGTCGAGGATCTTCACCAGTGGACGGCCGGAGGCCGACCTGGTCAGCAGCAGATTCGCCGGCTTGATGTCGCGATGCACCATGCCCCGTTCATGGGCCTGTTGCAGTCCCAGCGCCGCTTGCCGCGCGTACTCGCAAGCCAGCCCGATCGGCAACCGCCCCTGCTGTCGCAGGAGGGTTCGCAGGTCCTTTCCGTCAACGAATTCCATCACGAGGTACGGCACCCCGTGATGGCTGTCGGCGTCGAGCGCCAGGACAATGTTCGGATGCTGCAGCGCGGCCGCCGCCTGAATCTCGCGCTGGAACCGGGCCAGGGACTGCGCGTCCCGAATCAGCTTGCGGGACATGACCTTGAGCGCGACCACGCGGCCCATGCCGGTCTGCCGGGCCCGAAACACCGTGCCCATCCCCCCGGATCCAAGCTGATCGAGCAGGAGATACTTGCCGAAGTGGAAGCCGGCCTGCCCCTCGTTCAGCCGATCCGCCTGCCAACGGGTCAGACGCCCTTGCTGAACGAGCTGCCGCAGGACGTCACCCGGCGTCGCAGGGCTCGCCGCCATTCCGGCTTGCACCTCGGCCAATTGTTCAGCATCGAGCAACCGGCAGGCTTCAAGCCGCCTCATCAAGTCTGACACGGAAGACAACGGCATAGAGACAGTCCCAGCGCAGCCGTTCCAGTCCGATCGGTACCCACTGGTTGTAAACTGGGCTCGCGCGGTCCGCAAGAATTGGGGGAACTACTCATGCCGTGGCGAAAGCATTGGCTCGGACTGGGCTTTGGGCTCTGGCCCTGTGACCATCGGCGTGTAGGGTGCCCGGCCGGCCGCCCAGGCTTGCAGCGACCGCAGCGACCGCTGGCCACGCAGAAAGTACTGCGGATCGAGCGACGCCAGATGCTCGGCGAACGCGGCGTCAATGGCAGTCTGACTGTTCGGGCGGGGTTGATACAACCCCAGCGAATCGAGTTCCATGAGCAGGCGTTTCGCAATCCGCTGATGGCCGGCCATCGACGGATGCACGTGGTCCACCAGCAGGAAGCCGCCGAGAATGCCGGTCGGCGTCTCCTGCTCGAGCAATGCGTGGAGATCCACCAGCGGCGTGCGCGTGCCGGCGGCGACCTGGGCGAGAATCTGCTCCATTTCGCTCAGCATCCGCAACGGGCAGACGTCATGGTCCCGGGCGGCGATGTAAGCCTGCCGCGCCCGGGCCGTGTCGCCAAGCGCTTCGTAGCACTTCCCCAACTCGTACTGGGTGCGGGCGAAGGTGGGGTCGATCCGCACCGCTTCTTCCAGCAACAATACCGCCGCCGGGAGATCTGTCGCCAACCGCTCCTGGGCCGCAGCGACAAGTTCATCGCATCGCGCACGATCCTCGGGCGACAGTCCGGGCGCGTAGTCCGACTTGAACGGCGGACAATCGGCAAGATTTGACGGCTGCCGGATCAGAATCAGCGGCACGCCGGCAGCCTGGACACTGTTGACCATCCGTCGCAGGTTGAATTCGTAATGCGCGATAACCGCGCGTCGACCCGCTTCATTGCGGTGATAGGCCTCCAGACCTCCTTCCAAATCCAGGCGGGTCCTGATTTCCTCCGGCAGCGTGGACTTGCTCGCTGCGAATGTCCCCAGGACCCGGCTTCTCGTCACCCGAAAACCACGCGATCGTTCGACGGCGTCGTACAGCGACCGGATCACCGCCGGGGTGGCGCGTATCGGCGCGTAAGTTCGCTCCTCCAGGAACTCGTTATGCCCGACGGCCAGCACGATGAGGTCCGGCTCGTGCGTCAGGCATTCTTCGACAATCGGGGCCAGCCGGTAGCTCGCGTAGGAAATGCCGCCACAATTCACGATGTCCCAGCGGCCTGAACCGTCGGTCGCATCCAGGGCGACTTGCAACCACGTGGGAAACGATGTCGGTTTGCCGAACGGTTCGCCGGCGACGGTCGATTCCCCCACGACGAACACCCGCCTCGTGCCGGAGGGTTTGTGGGCCGGAAACGATTCGTCGCTGAAGAACCGCTGGAGACGGGGCGTAATCTGCCAGCGGGAACCGTCTGCCGTGCGTTCGAAGAGGGGTCGGTTCGTTGCGAACGCGACGAACGGGTCGGCTGGATCGGTCGCCGCCCCCCAGTCGAACTGCCAGCACAGCAACTCAAAGATCAGAAACGGCGACAGCGCCAACAGGACCGCCGCCAGCCGAAACAACAGACCCCGCCACCGACCGCGCGGCCGTGCGATCTGCTCACCAGACGTGCGGCCAACGGACATGCGCTGCGGCCCGATGACGATTCCAGAACGGAAGTTTGGGACGAGACATCATACCACGGCCACGGGGAGAGAGCTGGAATCGCCGGTCATCACACATGATACCATCGCGGGCGTGACACCCACGGACTCACGGAGGGTCAATACAGCAGCTTCGACTTCCGTTCGACCTGGACACCGACGTGGTCGATCTTCAGCCCGAATGATTCGCCGATCTTCACCGCTTCGCCGCGGCAATACAGCGAGTTGTTGACGTACAAGTCCAGGAGGTCATCGCACGGTTTGCTGAACGTGACCAGCGCGCCCGGCGTGAGCGCCATCAACTGGGACAGAGAGATTCTCTTCTCAGCCAATCGGACGCTGATCGTCACCGGCAATTTGCGCAACCGTGCGAACGGGTCCGGGGCACGGGTCATGGCGGGTGCGACTGGCCCGGTCGTCGGCGCGGCTGATTCTTCGGCCGATGGAGCCGCCGCGGCTGTCGGGCATTCCCAGAGGCGTTCCGCCAGCGGCCACACCAGGGCCAACGTTCCCAGCCGTTCTTCGGACTCATCCTGCACGTCCAGCGTCTGCCAGACGGCGTCTGTCGCGGGTTGCGACGCAGCCAGATACTCCGCCAGGTTCGGTACGACGAGGCTGCCGGAACGCTCAACCGCGTGGTCTTCGGGCCACAGGTTCAGTGACCATTCCATCGCCAGCGTGTCGAGACGCGACTTCTGGCTGTCATTCGGCGTGCGATACCACTCCGGCAAACCGCACGACGCGGGAACGAGCACGGCAGCGCCGGTGTTCCCTTGCTCGAACAGCACCACCAACCCCGGCTGCCGCCACAGTTCGGGCAGTTCGGCCAGATTCACCGTTGTGCGATCGCCCGGCAGCAATTGGCAGCGGACATCAAAGCATTGATTCCATGACTCGGCCAGAAGGCTCCGCTGAGCCTCCAGGTGGGCAGACATCCGTTCGCCAAGATTCAAATCGAAGGCCGACATGCACGCATTCCCGGTTTTCAGGGCTTTTGGGAGGAAATCGGGCAACGCCCCGGGAAACTTGGGATGAATTTCGAATCCGGACGCATAAACGTCGCAACCACTTTCCACGCAAACGATTAGGGAACGGCATTCTCGTCTGGACGGCCAAGCGAGTTGCCGGTCTAATCCCCCGGCGCATTCCCGAACCGCAGTTTGTGACTCCGGCCCCCTGATCGCCAAGTGCATAGTCTGCTGAACCTTTGGCCGTTTGTGTCCCGGCAACAGCGCCGCATTGGGATGGCGTTTGTCGTGGCATTGGTCGCGTCCCTGTTGTGGGGACTGGCCATGCTGCTCGCCTTCCCCGTCACCAAGGTGCTGCTCGAACAACAGAGTCTCGCCGACTACGTGGATGCGGAGATCCAGACCGCCCGCAGTGAAATCGCCAAGCAATCGGCCCGCATTGCCCGGCAGGACGATTTGCTGGCCCAGTGGCCGCAACCGAATCCCCAACCGGACAGCAAGTACGTCGAGGCGCTCCGGGACCGGGCCCGTTGCCAGGCCACGTTGAGCGCTGCCACGCGTCGCGAGTGGTGGTTCGTCCAACTGCAGTCGTGGCTGATGCCGTACGTTCCCGAAGACCGTTTCGACACGCTGGCGCTGCTCTTCGGCCTGTTGCTGGTCGTAACCGTCCTGCACGGCGGAGCCGTGTATCTTCAGGAAATCTGGATTGGGCAGGTGGTGCAACTGTCGATGCGATCGCTGCGGGCCCGCTTGTTTCGCCGCACGTTGCGACTGGATGCCCAGACGCTGGCGGTGGAGGGGACCGCCGCGCTCATGTCCCGGTTCACGAACGACCTTGCCGGCATCGCCCAGGGGCTGACCCTGTTGGGTGGAAAGATTGTGCTGGAACCGCTGAAGGCGGGGATTTGCCTGGCATCGGCCTTTGCCGTCAACTGGCGATTGACGCTGTTATCGCTGGTCTGCGCCCCCCTCGCCGCGCTGTTGTTCCAGCACTTTGGAAGCCGGTTGAAACGGGCCAGCCGCCGGCAAATGGAAACCGTCGCCCGGCTGTACCAGGTACTGCAGGAAACATTTGCCTCGTTTCGCGTGGTGACGGCGTTCGGCAACCCCAGGCATCACCGCCTGCGACTCTATCGCGAGAACCGCAGTTACTACCGCAAGGCCATGCAGATCAGCCGCATCGATGCCGCAGTCAATCCGACGGTGGAACTGCTCGGGGTGACCGCCGCCTGCCTGGCGATCCTGCCGGGCGCGTATCTTGTGCTGCGGCAGGAGACCGGCATTGCCGGCGTGCGGCTGACCGATCTCGAAATGGACCTGGCGTCCCTGGCGCTGTTGTACTCGCTGCTCGGCGGAATTCTCGATCCCGCCCGGAAGCTCTCCAGCGCGTTCTCGCGGCTGAAAAAGGCCTCGGCCGCGTGCGGCCGGGTCTTCGACTGGATGCACCGCACCACGTTGGTCCCCGAGGCCGAAACGGCGGATCGGACGGTGCGGCACTCCGTGTCCCTGGAGTTCGACCGCGTCACCTTTCGTTATCACGGCGGCGGTCAGCCGGCCCGTCATGCCGTCCTGCAGGATGTCTCGCTGACGATTCCATTCGGCGAAGTCGTCGCCATCGTGGGCGGCAATGGTTCCGGCAAATCAACCCTCGCCGGACTGCTGCCCAGGTTCTACGATCCGCAGGAGGGAAGCGTCCGGATTGACGGCATCGACATCCGCTCGATGACGCTCAGGGAATTGCGCCAACAAATCGGCTGGGTGCCGCAGGAATCCATGCTGTTCGACGGCACGGTGGCGGACAACATTGCCGTGGGCTGTCCCGGAGCCACGCGGGAACAGATTGAAGCGGCGGCACGGCTGGCCCACGTTTGGGACTTCGCCTCGGCGTGGCCGCAGGGTTTGGACTCGCCGATCGGAGACGGGGGGAACCGGTTGTCGGGGGGACAGCGGCAGCGGATCGCAGTGGCCCGGGCCATGCTTCGCGATCCGGCCGTGCTCATCCTGGACGAGGCAACTTCGGCCATTGACGCTCACAGCGAGTTTCTGATTCAGTCGGCGCTCAAGGAGTACTGCACCAACCGCACCACGCTGGTCATTACCCACCTGTTAACGGATGCGCTGCTGGAGTTCGTCACGCGCGTGGTGGTCCTCGACCAGGGACGGTTGTTGGCCGTGGGGACACACGCCCAATTGCTCGCCACGTGTCCCCCCTATGCGGCGCTGTATCAGGCGCATCAGGCGCGGCGTGCGGCCTGACGGCTCACCGCCGGGTGACGGTCGCGGACAACCGTAGGGCCGGGTGGCGGCTTCGGCAGGTCTGGGAGACCGCCCCCGGTGCCGGGGGGCCCGCGAAAACCCACGTGCATTGCGGCCCGTGTTCCGCCAGCGGACGATCGACCGGAGAATCTTCGTCCGAGGGACGCTCCAAGGGGCTCTGGGGTTGGATTGTCGGCCCGGTGGACGCCGGTCGCAGGGGCGCCTGCAGACCGGGATCGGTCGACCAGGCGGCCGAGAACAATCCGACCACGGCGAACAACAGCGCAAGTCGCGACATTTCCGGTATTCCCCACACGACAGAGTCTGCGATTGTCATCGGCGTCGATGTCCCAAGCCGCAGACCCAAACGCCCTGCCTGGGCAGTTTGCGACGACCTTAGCGGCAACCTTGCGGGTGATAACGCCTCTGTTGGCATCGCCACTTCCGCTGAACTTTCCGCGAATGGGGAGTGGCAACCGTTGATGCGTTCCCGACCGTCGCTGGCGCATCCCATTCCGGGTATGCTACCGACGAATGACTCGACCCCCCGGTTCGATACCTGGATGTAAAGCACCCACGCCGACATGGTGGCCTCCCGCGAGATCCTGCCCGTCACGGCCCCCCTCCGGGGCACCATCCGGCCACCCGGCTCCAAAAGCCTGACCAACCGGGCGCTGATCCTGGCCGCGATC
>Ga0073934_10010063_pt1 | contig 11858 bp, 8 predicted proteins | sample LarsenN4metaG_FD_76834 | JGI IMG/M metagenome (GOLD analysis project Ga0073934, IMG submission 76834) | Hot spring sediment bacterial and archeal communities from British Columbia, Canada, to study Microbial Dark Matter (Phase II) - Larsen... ... | reverse complement strand
GACTTGAGCTTTGAACTCGATAACCGCCAACAACTGCCCCTCGGCGACAACGACCAGATCCCAATTCTTTTCGGCACGAAAGTAGCCAGGCAACTCGCGCTTCTGCTTCCAATGAACGTGGGCCTCCGGCACGCCGGATTCGACGAACAAGTCTCGGCAAATGCTGACAAAGCCATCCAAATGTTTGCCGCCAGTGACGGCCGCCCGCAAGCCGGCGTCTTTCAGCCCGGTCCTGCCACCCTGCCGCTTGTGCTGGCGGCTTCGCGTCAGCCAAAAGTGCTTGATGGCCTCGCCAACGCGCCGCTCCAGGTCACCCATGCGCGACGACCTCCGCGACTGAGAACATCCCCTGAGAGTTGGCGATGCGCTTGCGGGCGAACGACAAGTACGATTCATCGACTTCGTAGCCGATGGAATTCCGCCCGTGCTGCATAGCCGCCAGAACGGTAGTGCCAGTGCCGAGGAACGGATCGAGCACCGTGTCCCCCACAAAACTGAACATGCGGATCAACCGTTCGGCGAGTTCCAACGGAAAGGGCGCGGGATGCTGCCGCGTCGATGCCCCGGTAAGACCCGACCAGATCTGCTGAAACCAGGCCTTGTGGTTTTCGTCCCCGATGACGCTCAGGACGCGCGTGGCAACGGACGGGCTGCGGTACCCTCCCGGTTTGCGCTCCATCAGGATAAACTCGATGTCGTTCTTGATCACCGCATTCGGCTCGTACGGTTTGCCGAGGAACGATGAACCATTTCCCTCGGCCTCGAACTCGGCATTGGCGATCTTGTGCCAGATGATCGGCGCAAGATTGTCGAAGCCGATCTGCCGGCAATGTTCCTGAATGGAAGCATGCAGCGGAACAACGGTGTGACGGCCGCCGTTCCTGCGTCGCGACAGACAGACGTCGCCCACCACGCAAATCAGCCGACCGCCAGGGACCAGCGCCTGGAAGCACTGCCGCCAGACCCTGTCGAGTTCGTCCACAAACGTCTCATAGTCCGCCACGTAGCCGAGTTGCCCCGCCGTACGGCGGTATTCCTTGAGCGTCCAATAAGGGGGGGACGTCAGGACGAGATGGACGGATTCGGGCGGCAAAGCCATGTCCCGAGCATCGCCCAGGAAGAGTTCGTGTCGTGTCGGTACGGATTGGACCGCATCGTGAATCCGGGCAATGAGCGCCGGATCTTTGGCGATTGCCGGAAGGGCCGTTTGAGGATTGTCGAGCGACGGCAATCCCGGAGGCAGGTACGGTTCGAGTCCAGCGTCAGCAACGGTCTGCGGCATCAGCGATTCCGATGAAGAGTCCGCCGAATTGTATCTGGCGCAGCTTCTGGAATCACGCCGGGTGAAACTGCTCCAACGCTGGTCGGTCCATCGCGGTCACTTCGCCGCCGGCACGCCGACATCGGCCGTCACCGGGACGAACTCCACCGCGTCGATCACCACATAGCCGTTGGTGTCTTTCGTCGAGATCGTCACGCTGCTGGCCTTGCCGGCGGGGAGGGGGATGGCCCCCAGCGGAAAGTACTTGCCAATCTTGGGCTCGAGCCTCTGGTTCATCGTGATGGTCTTTTTCCCCGTTGGCGTGGCCACGGTGACCGGGACGTTGGTGGCCCGGTTGGGGTTCGGCGTGTAGTAGACCCGGATTTCGTACAGCGCGGGGCGGGGCAGGGTGGGGGTGTAGGTTGCGGTCTTGTCCCCCTTGCCGTCGTTGCTGTCGTGCAGATAGTCGGCCCCGACGAAGCCGCCGATCGACGCGCTGGAGGACCAGTCTCCTTCGAGTTTCGCATCGGTGTTGTCGACGACGATGCCGACGAGCGTCCTGGGGTCGATGCTCTCCGTCGGTTTGCGAACCGGGCCGGTCCACTCCAGCACCTGGCCGTCGGCGAGCAGCCGTTCGCGGAGCTTCGCATAGGGCACCTGCTGCACGGGGCTGTTGTCGTCGATGGCAAAGCAGGCCGCCGTGCTCGCCGACTGGCCCAGCACCATGAACACCGGCTCCATGCGGATCGAACCGTAGGCGATGTGCGACGCGGCGAGCGCCACCGGCACCAGCAGGTTCTCGCAGTGCTCCTGCTTCGGTCGGAGGCTGCGGTAGCTGATGCGATACGGCGACACGCCGACCTGGATGTCCCCCTCGTTCCGGACAAAGCCGTCCTTCGTCACGTACCGCTGGCAGTTGTGCGAGTCCATATTGTACGCGCCGAGCCCCACCGGGTCTTCGGGGATGATCTTTTGCTGGCAGTGCTGCTGCGTCATCACGTACTCGGAGATCATCCGCCGGGCCTCGCGGACGTAGATCTGGTGCGGCCAGTTGTCGTTGTCGACGAATTCGTCCTTCGCCAGGCCGATGCGGGTGAATTCGTCGCGGATCTTCTGCGGCACACGGGGATGGTTGGCGAGTGTGTACATCAAGCCCATCTGGTAGTGGCGGTGGTCCTCGATGATCTTTTCGCGGGTCGCGTAATCGGCGTCGGGATAGGCGTAGTTGGCCCCGATATAGTCGGTGCTGATTGCGAAGTTGTTGTTCGTGTCGGTCTTCCGGTTGGGCATCCAGACCGGGTTCCACGGAGACCGATGGTCCCCCGCCTCGAAGTTCCGCAGCAGCAGTTCGTAGGTCTTCTCGTCATAGTGCGGGGGCTTGGGCCAGGCGCGGCGGTTGGCGGCGATGTCGGTGGTGCACAGGCGGAAGTTGTACGCCTGCACGCGGTGGTCGCCGTCGCCGTCGTTCCCCGGCGGATCGGGGGACACCAGCGGCAACAACCCACTCGATGGATCCCCCGGCTTGACGTACGGGTCAACGTTCTTCGTGAACTGGTGCTTGGTGGCGTGGGCGACCTGGATGCCATTGAGCGTCTCGCCGTAGGTGGCGTTCGACTCGCGCCCGACGTGGTACGGCACGCCGGCCTTGGCCATCAGGTCCCCTTCGTAGGTCGCGTCGATGAACATCTGGCCGCGGAACGTGCGGCCGGATTCCATCACAATCGCGGTGATGCGGCCGCCGGTCTTCTTTACGCCCGTTTTCAGGTCCAGCCGTTCGTTCAGCACCGGTGCGAGGCCGTGCTCCTTGAGCCAGGCGAGGTACACGGCCTCGGCGACGTGCGGCTCGAAGGTCCACATTTCCTTCTCGCCCGACGCCTGCCGTCGACTTTTGTACTGGTCCGGTTTCTCGAACTTCCAATTGGCGTCGTTGTCGTAATGCTCGCCGATGCGGCGGTAGAACTGCCGGGACAGCCCGCCGATGGCCGCCTTGTTGCCGATGTCGGTCGCGCCGAGCCCGCCGGAGGTCAATCCGCCGATGTGCCGGCCGGGCTCAATCAGCACGACCGACTTGCCCATCAGCTTCGCCTGAATCGCCGCGGTGACGCCTCCCGACGTCCCGCCGTAGACGACGACGTCGTGGGCCGAATCCTCGGCGGCCAACGCGACCAGTGGACAGAAAACTACGGCGGCGGCAATCCAGCGGAGTGACATCGGCGAAAACTCCCGGTAGAAGTTGTGTCTGACTTTGTTGATAGCCCTGCGACCGCGAAACCGCAAGCGACCGACAGAAGCCGCGGGACCGCGTTCCCGCGGTTGCTGCAGACGGATGTCCCGATGCCGTTGGAGAAAGTGAAGTCACCCTGACCCGCTCCCGCTCAATGCCGCGGGAGAGGGGACCGGAATGCCGAGTTCGTGGACGTTTTGAATCCCTGGATGCTGTTCGGCCTGACGGCGCTTGCGGTGCCGATCCTCATCCATTTGCTGTCGCGGCGACGGCAGGAAGTCGTGGACTGGGGGGCGATGCAGTTTCTGGAGCCGACGCCGAAGGCCCGGCGGTCGCTGTTCATCGAGAATCTGATTCTGCTGCTGGTGCGGATGGCGCTCGTCGCGATTGTGGCGTGTGCGCTCGCGCGGCCGTGGCTCGAATGGCCGTGGCTGGCGCGGTGGATCTCCAGCCGCCCGCAGGACGTGGCGGTGATTCTCGATGGTTCGTACAGTCTGGACCGCCGCGACGGCCCGCGGACGCTTGCCGACCGTGTGCGACGGACAGCGAACGACGTGTTTGCGGAACTGGACGCCGCCGATCTGCTGCAAGTCTACGACGCCCGCGAAACGCCGTTGCCGGTGCTCAATGGTTACCAACTCGACAAATCGCCGGCCTGGGAGGCGGTGCTGGACCTGCCGCCGGTCTCCGGTTCGGCCGACCTGGTGTCGGCCCTCACGCTGGCGGCCCAGGATCTCGTGCAGGGGAAGACGCTCGAACGGGAAATCGTCGTGCTCACCGACGGCCAGGCCAGGTCGTGGCGGCTGGGCGACGGCTCCTCGTGGGACGCGCTGCAGGCAATCCGCGACCAGTCGGCCATCAAGCCCCGCATCTGGGTGTTGACGGTGACCCCGGACGATCCCAAGCCGATCGTCAATGCGACGGTGTCGCCGATTGAGTTGTCGCGGGAGCTGTTACCGATCGGCAGTCGGGTGCGGATCGAGGCGAAGATCCGCGCCCGGGGCAATGCCGAATCGCTGGACCGGGACGTGCATCTGGAACTGGATGGCCGCCCCGCCGCGGAGCACAAGGCCCGCGTGCGGCTTCCGCCGAACGGCGAAGCGCCGGTGTCGTTCGAGTTGGCGTTCGACAAACCGGGCTGCCATGTCATCGGCATGGTGCTGACCGACAGCGACGATCTGCCCGCGGACAACCGGGCCGACGCCGTGGTGGAGGTCGGCCGGGGTTGGCCGGTGCTGCTGGTGGACGGCGCCCCGAGCGACGACCCGACGAAGCGTGAGACGTTCTTCCTCGCCGCGGCGCTCGATCCAACGGGCACCAGCGGGTGGTTGTCGCCGACCGTGGTGACCGTCGACGAGTGGAAGCCGGAGGCGCTGGCATCATCCGCCGCCATCGTGCTGGCAAACGTCGCCGAACTGACCGACGAGCAGGTCGCGAAGGTGGACGAGTATCTCGCCCGCGGCGGCGCGGTGTTGGTGACGCTGGGGGATCAGACGAAGGCGACCACCGCCGATGAGCCGACGGCCCTGTCGCGGTTCCTGTCGCTCAATCTGTTGGACACCGCCGGCAATCCGGAAGACGACGCCACATCGACCACATTGCTCGCCGACAGCCTGGAATTGCCGTGGCAGCAGCGATTTCGTCGGCAACGACTCGGCGGCATCGCGGAAACGCGGTTCCAGCGCTGGTGGCGCGTGGAGATTCGCGAGGACGAGGACCGGAAGCCCGACGAGGAACCACGCGTGTTGGCCCGGTTCAGGACGAACGACGCGGCCCTCATCGGCCAACGCCGCGGGCGGGGGATGCTGATGGTCTGGACGTCGTCCATCGACGCCGACTGGAACCAGTTGCCTTCGCGGCCCGACTACGTCGCGTGGTGGCACGAACTGCTGCTGTCGATGATCGTCCCCGCTGCGCGGCGGAACGTGGACGTCGGCGATCCGTTGCTCGCGCTCGGCGAACCGGGACAACCGGCGCTCACGGGGGAGTTCCTCGGCCCCTGGTCCTTCCGATCAGACGGCGAGCCGGCCGTGCTCGGCGACCGCGCGGGCCGACGGCTCAATGCTGGGCGTTGGTCGGGCGTATATCTGTTCTCCCCCGAAGCCGGTGCGGAGATCGACTCGTTGCTGGCTGCCGGCGATGTCCGCGATGCCTTCGCGGTCCGCCGCGACGTTGAGGAGTCAGACCTGACGCCGCTCACCGCCGAGGAACGGGCCGCGCTGGAACGCAGCTACGGCGTGCGATTCGTTGCGTCGCCGGTGGAGCTGGGCACGGCCTGGCTGGGAGACGCCGCCCGCCTGGAGTTCGCGGCGGCGCTGCTGTATCTGCTGATCGGCCTCTTGATCGTGGAAACGTGGCTCACGCGGCGGATGGTCAAACGGGGATCCGCGGAGAATGTGTCTTAGCCCCTGGTCAATGACCGGGGGCCGCGCGCTGCGTTGGATGTCGATGGCTCATCGCCCCCCCGTGATTGACGGGGGGCTTAGACGATAATGCCATCACACCCCAAACGACCGCCGCAGGATCTCCGGGGCGATCTGGCCGGCGAGGTGCACGCGGCCGGTGTCGACGTTGTGGATCGTCACCTCTGCCGGGCTGAACAGCAACGGGTCGATCTTGTAGAAGTCGCGACCGGCCGCTTCAAAGATCTCCAGGAACGGCTGGCCGTATGCCGGGGAGGAGTTGGACGGCACCTTGGCAATGATGTCGGCAAGGGAATCGTCGTCGCCATTGACGAACAGCGTCACGCGGCCGCCGTAGAGGATGGCGTCGTTGGTCCGGCCGATCCCTTCCAGGTCGTTCTTCGCGACCGGTGCAAGGGGTGCGACGCCGTAAGCGCTGCGGATGCGGTTCACATCGAAGCCGAGTTCGTACAGTTTGTGCAGCGCGGTCTCGACACTGCGGGCGATCACCTGGTAATTGCCGGCCATGCTGGAGGTGGGAGCCACGGCGAGAATCACATCGCCGGCCTCCACGCCGGTGCATTCGGCGATGTACTCGAACACATCCCGGCCGGGGCGTTTGGCCGACTCCAGCACGCCGACCACCTGCTCAGCCTCTTCGCGATACCACAGCTTGTCGAACAGCGGTTCGCGGGCGAACACCGACCGCATCGGTCCGGAGCCCATGGCGAAATACTTGCCCACGCTGATCTGCCAACCCGCGTACTGGCTGAACAGGCACGCCGAGACCGGGTAGTCGGTCTGCACGGCGACGTGCGGCCACAGCCGGTCGCCGAGGTCACCCGGCACCGTGCTGACGTCGGCCAGCCCGGCGAGACAGATCGAGGCCAGCATCACCCCGGCCTCGAGGCCCCCTTCGGCCTCCACCCCGAAGTCCAGCAGCAAACCGCAGCCGGAGAGTTCCTCGGCGGCCACGCGGAAATCGCTCGGATTTTCCGAGACGTCCTCGATCAGTTGCGAGGCGAGATCGTTGAGTTCGAGATTCATTCGGTTGGCGAAGGCTCGTCCGGGGTGGTGGCCAAATCCGCGGGCAATTCCTGCGGCGTGAATCGTAGCCGGATCTCCTGCTGGCAACAATCACACGGCTTGATCTCGTACATCGGGATCGAACAGATGTCGCACCAGTAATCCGTGTACTGCCGCCGTTTCTTCTCGTCGAACGTGTAGATCGTCAGCACCTGCAGGTAAGGCACGCCGGGCCGGCGGAAGCCGATCAACTCGACGTCCCGCTTCCGCAGCCGCTCGTCCTGGTAGAACGCCCGGCCGCGCCAGTCCGGCAGGATCGGCAGCAGTTCGCCGTCGGGCGTTTCCAGCGCGACCTGGCCTTTCAGCTCCTCGGAATAGGCCTTGACGCCGCGCTCCTGGAGGGCTTGGACCATCGGCACCACCCGACCCCGGTACAATTCCTTCCTCGGCGGCGACGCGGGTTCGTCCGCACCGACGACAGCCAGCGATACGATGAAGGTGAGCATCACACGCATGACCCACGCAGATAGCCCCCGGTCTCCCGACCGGGGGCCAATTCACGACCGATGTCCAACGGAGCACTCGGCCCCCCGTCGGAAGACGGGGGGCTCACTCTCAATCCCGCGAGGCGTAAATCTTCGACAACAGCCGCAGGATCTCGATGTACAGCCACACCAGCGTGACCATCAGCCCGAACGCGCCGTACCACTCCAGATGCTTGGGTGCGCCGTTGTTCGCAGCGTTCTCGATGAAATCGAAATCGAGCACCAGATTGAGCGCGGCGACAATCACCACGAACACGCTGAACCCAATGCCAATCCAGTTCGGTTGATGGATGAACGGGATCCCCATCCCAAAGAACGACAGCACAAAGCCAACGAGGTACAGCAGGCAGATGCCGCCCGTCGCGGCGACCACGCCCAGTTTGAAGTTCTCGGTCGCCTTGATAAGGCCGGACTGGTACGCCATCAGCAGCGCGAACAGCGTGCCGAACGTCGCCGACACCCCCTGCAGGGCGATGCCGGGGTACCGCATCTCGACGATCGCCGTCAGACCGCCCAGGAACAGCCCCTCGGCGACGGCATACAGCGGCGCGGTGACGGCCGCCCAGCGCGGAACGAAACTGGTGGCGATCGCGAACGCCAGTCCGCCGATGAGGCCGCCCATCATCCACGGATACACCGACGCTGCGGGCGCCAATCCCTGCACGGCGCTCCAGACCATGCTCCAGGTGAAACAGGCCGTCCCCGTGCACAGCCCCAGCAGGATCATCGTCTTGGCGGCGGTGCCGCGGATCGTCATCGTGTTTGCACTGTAGCCGACATCCTCGGACAGTCGTGCGAACGTGGCATCGTTCAGCGCCGGATTTCCGCTGCGCATCATCCCGAAATCTCCTGGTGAAAATGGGGCGAAGGTCGCACTCCGCTGGTGACAGTATACGCCGGAAGGCCGACAGAGACGAGGGCGGTTGGTAAGATGAGCCGGACGAAGAAGCCGGGGAGCGAGGGAGAGGGGGAGCCGGGGAGAGTGAAGACAGCATCCACGGTTCCGGGTCTTTTTCTCCCCCTCTCCCGTGCTCCCCGGCTCCCTTGCTCGAAATGACAATCAGTTCCCAATCCGCCACCCCCGCGACGAACCACCAAGGAACCCCCATGCACCGTCTGCCGCTCGTGTCTGCCGTCGCCGTGATGCTGGGGCTGGCCGTCGCTGGATCCCACTGGTTCGCCCCGCAGCGATCCACGGCCGAGACCCTGGCCGCGGCGGGGCCGCTCCAGTGGTACAAGGGGAACCTGCATACGCATTCGTACTGGAGCGACGGGGACGATTACCTCGAGAACATCGCGGTCTGGTATCGTGAGCACGACTACGACTTTCTGTGCTTCACCGACCACAACACCCTGGCCCGCAGCGACAAATGGATCGACGTCGAAAAGGCCAAGAACGGCCGCAAAGCCTACGAGAAGCACAAGGCCCGCTGGGGGGATGCCGTCGTCGAGCGGATGCGCGACGGTCGCCGCGAGGTGAAACTCAAGACGTTCGAGGAAGTCAACACCCTCGTCGGACTGCCGGGAAAGTACCTGCTGATCCAGGGGGAGGAGATCTCCGACAAGTTCGGCAAACTGCCGATCCACCTCAACGCCCACAACGTCCGCGACCTGCTGCCGCCGCTGGGAGGCGACAGTGCGGCGGAGGTGCTGCAGAACAACATCAACGCCGTCATCGCCCAGCGCGAACGGACCAGGCAGCCGATGATCGTGCACGTCAACCATCCCAACTTCCAGTGGGGACTGACGGCGGAGGACATGGCGGGCATCCGCGGCGAACAGTTCTTCGAGGTCTACAACGGCCATCCCGGCGTGAACAACTCGGGCGATGAACGGCACGCCTCCACCGAACGGATCTGGGACATCATCAACACGCTGCGAATCACGGAACTCGATCTGCCGCTGCTGTATGGACTGGCGACCGACGACGGCCACAACTATCACAACATCCCCAGTCGGGCGTCCGAGCCGGGCCGCGGCTGGGTGATGGTCCTGGCCGATGCACTCACGCCGGTATCGTTGATCGCCTCCCTGGAAGCCGGCCGGTTCTACAGTTCCAACGGCGTGAGTCTGGAGCGGATCGAATCCAGTCGCGACGGCCTCAAAGTCGCTGTGCAGGCCGAGCCGGGGGTGACGTATCAGATCGAGTTTGTCGGCACGCGACGCGGGTTCGATCCCAAGCGCGAACCGGTCCGCGACGCCGAGGGGAAGGAACTGCCGGTGACGTGGAAATACTCCGACGACGTCGGCTGCCTGCTGAAAAGCGTCCAAGGACCCGCTGCCGAATATCAGTTCGCCGGCGATGAACTGTACGTGCGGGCAAGGATCACGTCGTCGCGACGGCATCCAAACCCGTCGGAAGTGGGCGACTTCGAGTGCGCCTGGGTGCAACCTGTCCGCGGCCCGGCGGCGCCGTGATCCGGCGGGAGGCACAAAGGCTGCCGCACACGGACACTCATCCGCAGGAGGCGAGTAGCTCCCGCACCGGCCACGACGCAACTTCCACGCCGTCCAGCGTAAGCGGCACAATGTCCCTCTGTGAAAACGAGCGCTGGTCGGCATACCGGCCGTCCGACGGCTGATTCGACACTTCGATCCGGTCCTGATGGAGATTCACCACCCAATAGACCGGCACACGGGCTGCTGCGTAAATGCCCGCCTTGCGGCGGTCCTTGGCCAGCGACGTCTCGGCGACTTCGATGACCAGGCCCATATCCCCCACGCCGGGGTGCTCCACGGCGTAATCGTCCGGATGCTCCCGGACCACGGCCAGATCGGGTTCCGGCTCGCTGTCGGCCGTCGTGACTGCAGACTGAATCCGCAGCGCCCAGCCCGGCGGCAACAGCGGCATCAATAGGCGGGTCAGCCGGGAGACGGTCGCGTCGTGCCGGAGACCGCCCGGGGCGCAATCCACCAGCAATCCCTGCAGCAATTCGACCCGGTCGTCCTCGGTCAACACGCCGCTCTGGGCCAACACGTGATATTGCTGCACGGTCAGCCGGTACAGCGGGAATTCCGGTGCGGGGGGGCTGATTTCAACGGGCGGTGCGAGCAGCGCGGCGGTCATTTCTCCTCGTCCTCAGTTCTCATTGTCCGAACTGCCGCCGAGCAGTGTCAACGGGAAAGCGGACCGCGTACGATGTGCCCCCGCAGACGCTTCCGTTCTCCCTCCGGACCGAGGATTCCCGCAGCATCATGGCGAGTTGGCAGTTCTGGATCGACGTCGGCGGCACCTTCACCGATTGCATCGCCGTCACCCCGGACGGCGAACGACGGGTCATCAAGGTCCTCAGCAGCGGCGTCACAAAAGGGGCCGCGCTGCACACCCCGGAGCGCGAGCGACGGGACCTCTCTTTTCTTTCAACCCTCTCCCACCGCCCCACCGATTTCTACCGCGGCTACCGTCTGACCTGGCTCGACGGCCGCGGCGAAGCCACGGTCGCGGCTTCGAGCCCGGATGGCACGCTCACCTTGAAGGAAGAGCAGACCGGGGCGGCACGCCCCGGCTCTGACGGAGGGGCGCGGTTCGAACTGACGGCGGGCGAAGAGGCGCCGATCGTCGCCATCCGCGAAGCGCTCGGCCTGCGGATCGACGAACCTATCCCGCCAGTCACTGTCCGGCTGGGGACCACGCGCGGCACCAACGCGCTGCTCACCCGACGCGGAGCGAAGACCGGGTTCGTCACCACCAGGGGCTTCGCCGACGTGCTGCTGATCGCCAACCAGGACCGGCCGAAGTTGTTCGACCTGGCAATCCAAAAGCCGCCGGCGATCTTCCATGCCGTCGCCGAGATCGACGAACGGCTGGCTGCCGATGGGGGCGTCTTGAGATCGCCGGATCGCGAACAGATTCGGTCGGCCCTGCAGTCGCTGAAGAACTCGGGCTGCGAATCGCTCGCCGTCTGTCTGCTGCACGCGTTTGTAAACCCGGCGCATGAAGAACTCGTCGCCGCCGTCGCCGCGGAACTGGGCTTCCGACACGTCAGCGTGTCGAGTCGGTTGTCGCCGCTGATCAAGATCGTGTCGCGCGGCGACACGTCGGTGATGGATGCGTACCTGAATCCGATCCTGCAGGAATACGTGGCGAAGCTGCAGGCCAGGCTGCCGGGCAGCGACGTCCGGTTCATGACCTCGTCCGGCGGGCTGGTACGGGCCGAACGGTTTACCGGCAAGGAATGCGTGCTGTCTGGACCGGCGGGCGGGGTGATCGGCTTTTCGCGGTGCGGCCAGGAGGCCGGGTTCGGCCGGACGATCGGCTTCGACATGGGGGGCACCAGCACCGACGTCTCCCGGTTCGACGGCCGGTTCGAGTACGAATTCGAGACCCGCAAGGCCGGCGTGCGGATCGTCACCCCGATGCTGGCTATTGAAACGGTCGCCGCCGGTGGTGGCAGCATCTG
>Ga0073934_10010062_pt1 | contig 11860 bp, 13 predicted proteins | sample LarsenN4metaG_FD_76834 | JGI IMG/M metagenome (GOLD analysis project Ga0073934, IMG submission 76834) | Hot spring sediment bacterial and archeal communities from British Columbia, Canada, to study Microbial Dark Matter (Phase II) - Larsen... ... | reverse complement strand
GGGCCGAGAACCCGCGCTGGAAAGGCATCAAGCGCGGCTACAGCGCGGCCGACGTCGTGCGGCTGCGCGGCTCGGTCCAGATCGAGCACACCCTGGCCCGGCGCGGCGCCGAGAAGCTGTGGAAGCTCGTCAACACCGAGCCGTTCATCAACGCGCTCGGCGCGCTGACCGGCAACCAGGCCATGCAGCAGGTGAAGGCCGGCCTCAAGGCGATCTACCTGTCGGGCTGGCAGGTCGCGGCCGACGCCAACGACAACGGCGAGATGTACCCCGACCAGTCGCTGTACTCGGTGGACTCGGTGCCGAAGGTGGTCAAGCGCATCAACAACACGTTCCAGCGCGCCGACCAGATCCAGTGGAGCGAAGGCAAGAACGACATCGACTACTTCGCCCCGATCGTGGCCGACGCCGAGGCCGGTTTCGGCGGCGTGCTCAACGCCTTCGAGCTGATGAAGGCCATGATCGAGGCGGGCGCCGCCGGCGTGCACTTCGAGGACCAGCTCGCGTCGGTCAAGAAGTGCGGCCACATGGGCGGCAAGGTGCTGGTGCCCACGCGTGAAGCGGTGGCCAAGCTCGTCGCCGCGCGCCTGGCGGCCGACGTGATGGGCACGCCGACGCTCCTGGTCGCGCGCACCGACGCCGAGGCGGCCGACCTCGTGACCAGCGACGTCGACGACAACGACAGGCCTTTCTGCACCGGCGAGCGCACGGTGGAGGGCTTCTTCCGCACGCGCGCCGGCCTCGACCAGGCGGTCTCGCGCGGGCTGGCCTACGCGCCCTATGCCGACATGGTGTGGTGCGAGACGGGCAAGCCCGATCTCGCGTACGCCAAGGCCTTTGCCGAGGCGATCCACAAGCAGTTCCCCGGCAAGCTGCTGGCCTACAACTGCTCGCCGTCGTTCAACTGGAAGAAGAACCTCGACGACGCCACGATCGCCAAGTTCCAGCGCGAGCTGGGCGCGATGGGCTACAAGTTCCAGTTCATCACCCTGGCCGGCTTCCACAGCCTGAACTACTCGATGTTCGACCTGGCCTACGGCTACGCGCGCCACAACATGAGCGCCTTCGTCGAGCTGCAGGAGCGCGAGTTCGCCGCCGCCGAGCGCGGCTTCACCGCGGTGAAGCACCAGCGCGAGGTCGGCACCGGCTACTTCGACGCCGTCACCACGACCATCGAGAAGGAGGCGTCGACCGCCGCGCTGAAGGGCTCGACCGAGGACGAGCAGTTCTTCGACAGGAAGCACGCCTGAACGGCGCGCGCAGTCCCGCTATCCTCGCGGCGTGACCACGCCGTGACTCGCACGGCCCCGACCGGCCCCGCCACGACTGACGCCGCAGATGGCCCACGTGCTGGAACGCATCCGGCGCGCGGGCCATCGGCCTTTGCACGCGCTCGCGCCGCACGAGGCGCGCCGTGCGTACGCGGCGGCGGCCGAGGTGCTCGAGCCGCCGCGGCCGAAGCTCGCGCGCGTCGAGGACGTGCGGCTGCCGGCGGCCGACGGCACGCCGCTGCGCGCGCGCGTCTACGCGCCGTCGCGTGACCGGCTGCCGACCCTGCTGTACCTGCACGGCGGCGGTTTCGTGGTGGGCAGCGTGGACACGCACGACGCGCTGTGCCGACAGCTCTCGGCGCGTAGCGGCGCCGCGGTGGTGTCACTCGACTACCGGCTCGCGCCGGAACACCGCTTCCCCACCGCCGCCGACGACGCGTGGGCCGCGCTGCGCTGGCTGGCGTCGGACCGCTCGCTCGGCCTCGACGGCGCGCGCCTCGCGGTCGGCGGCGACAGCGCCGGCGGCACCCTGGCGGCCGTGGCCGCGCTGCACGCGCGCGACGAAGGCCTGCCGCTGGCGATGCAGCTACTCATCACGCCGGGCACGACGGCGCACGCCGACACCGAGTCGCATCGCCGCTTCGCCGAGGGCTACCTGATCGAGGCGGCGCACATCGCGTGGTTCTTCGACCACTACATCGACCCCGACGAGCGCACGCACTGGCGCTTCGCGCCGCTGCTGGCCGACGACCACGCGGGCCTCGCGCCGGCGATGGTGCTGCTGGCCGAGGCCGACCCGCTGGTCGACGAGGGCATCGCCTACGCCGACCGGCTGCGCGCGTCGGGCGTGCCGGTCGAGCTGGAGCTGGTGCGCGGGGTCACGCACGATTTCATCAAGATGGGCCGCGCGGTCCCGCAAGCGCTCGATGCGCAGCAGGTCGCGGCCGACGCACTGAAGAAGGCGCTGTTCGAATGAAGAGAAGCGATTTCCGGTTCCTCGATCGCCTGCGCGTGCGCTGGGCCGAGATCGACGCCCAGCACATCGTGTTCAACGGGCACTACCTGATGTACTTCGACACCGCGGTGGCCGGCTACTGGCGCGCGCTGGCGATGCCGTACCACGAGACCATGCAGCAGCTCGCCGGCGACATGTTCGTGCGCAAGGCGACGCTCGAGTACGACGGCTCCGCGCACTACGACGACGTGCTCGACATCGGCGTGCGCTGCGGCCGCATCGGCACCTCGTCGATGATGTTCACGGCGGCCGTCTACCGCGGCGAGCAGCGCCTGGTGCACGGCGAGCTCGTCTACGTGTTCGCCGATCCGGTGGCGCGCACGTCCAAGCCGGTGCCGCAGGAGCTGCGCGACGTGCTGCAGTCGTTCGAGGCCGGCAAGCCGATGGTCGACGTGCGCGTCGGCGGCTGGGACGAGCTCGGCCGCGACGCGCAGCGCATCCGCACCGAGGTGTTCGTCGAGGAGCAGCAGATCCCCGCCGAGCTCGAGTGGGACGAGGCCGACAAGGGCTGCGTGCACGCGGTCGCCTACAACCGCTTCGGCATGGCGCTGGCCACCGGCCGGCTGCTCGAGCACGTGCCCGGCGTGGCCAAGATCGGCCGCATGGCGGTCGTGCGCTCGATGCGCGGCAGCCGCATCGGCCGCTCGGTGCTCGATGCGCTGATGCAGGCCGCGCGCGAGCGCGGCTTCCGCGAGGCGGTGCTGCACGCCCAGCTCAGCGCCGCACCGTTCTACGCGCGCGCAGGCTTCGCCGAACGCGGCCCGCAGTTCGACGAGGCCGGCATCCCGCACGTGGAGATGGTTCGCGCGCTGTAGCGCGCGCCGGTCAGGTGCGCCTGCGCGGAGCCGCCGCAGGGGCGAGCAGGGTGCGCTGGCGCCGGCGCGGCGCCGTCGCATCGGCGTGCGGCTCGCCGTCGTGGTGCGCGGCGACCTGCGACTCGGCCACGTCCTCCTGCGCCGCGCGCCAGCCCTCCGGCGTGTGCAGGTAGCGCGGCGGCCAGTCGCGCAGTGCCACGCGGCGCAGCAGGGCGAGCGGACTGCCGGGGGTGAAGGTGCGCTCGAACACGTGCGTGACGAGCCGCTTCGAGACCCGCTCGGCCACGATCACCGTCGAGCAGCGCGTGCCGTACGAGCGCTGAGGCATACGGATGAACGCCGGCGACAACGCGCGCTCGATCTCGACGGGCACGCCGGTCGATGGCAGCGCGTCGTCGGGTGCCGGCGTGCGGTCGGCCAGTGCGGCGAACAGCCGGTCGGCCAGCGCATCGGCGTCGGGCGCGAGATCGACGGCCTCGCGCAGCCGCGCCTTCAAGGTGTGCACCTTCGGCCACGGCGTGTCGAGCGCCGCGTTCGACACGCCCCACAAGCCGCGCTCGAGACGCACCGGCAGCGCACCCGTGTTGCCCGCCCAGAAGCACTCTCCGCGCGCGAAATCGGCCGCCACCACGTTGAAGCCGTTGTAGCCGGCGAGCGCGATGCGCGTCCAGAAGCGGTCCATCGACAGCTCGCCGCGCAGCCACAGCGGCACGATGTCGCCGCGCGACGGCGCCTCGGCGTCGTGCCGCGACGGGTCGCGCACGTTGGTGACCAGCGCGAGGCGGCCGTGCGCGGTGAGTCCCAGCCAGGTGCCTCCGGCGTGCAGGTCGCGACCGCCCAGGATGTCGGGCGCGCGGTCGCCGGGCGACCACCAGCCGAGCCGCTGCGCGGGCCGCTCGTAGTACTCGTCGCGGTTGCCCGCGAGCACCAGCGGAAAGCGCCGGCTCTGGTCGATCGCGATCGCGACGAGGCACATGTCAGGGCGCGCAGGGCTCGAACGTCTCGACGTGGCGCGCGCCGTCGATGGCGTCGGCAAGCACGGCCGACATCGCGCGCTCGATGTCGGCGAACAGTCCGTCGTCGACGCCGCCCGCATGGCCGGGCCGCGCGTACGTCTCCATCCACGTGCGGCCGCCGTCGTCGTCGGCGCGGCGCAGCAGGCGCGCCTGCAACCCGGGATGGCGTGCGCACAGCGCCGACTGCGCGGCGCACACCGCAGCGACCGTGGCGGCCCCGGTCTGCGCTCGGACGCGGTAGTAGACGAAGCGCTCCGGCACGGCTCGCGTCCGTCGTCAGGCGTCGGCCGGCAGGTCGTAGGGCAGGGCGGCGCGCCGCAGCAGCGGGCCGTCGGGGCTGCGCAGATGCAGCGTGTCGCCGGCCGACGCGAGCTTCAATTCGACCAGCAGCACGCTGCCGCCGGCTTCGCGCGCCGCATTGGCCACCATGCCCGCAGGCTGCGAGGGATCGCCCGCGGCGAACACCTCGTCGCCGGGCGACGCCTCGGCGTCGGTGTCGAAGCGCAGCGCGCGCCGCTTGATCGTGCCTCGGTACTGGCTGCGCGCGACGACTTCCTGGCCGGGGTAGCAGCCCTTCCTGAAGTCCACGCCGCCGACGATCTCGTAGTTGAGCATCTGCGGCACGAACTGGTCGGCCGTGCGCGCCACGACGCGCGCGAGTCCGGCGCGCACCTCGAGTGCGTCCCACGCGTTTGGGTCGAGCGGCGGCAACGCCGGCGCGTCCGACGGCGCGGCCGCCCACAACCAGCGCGGCTGGCCGTCGGCGTCGGGCAGGCGGATCACGCGTGCGGCGCCGACCGCCGCACCTTGCCACGGCTCGATCGACGCGGCCGCGCCGAGTGCCTCGCGCGCGGCGTGACCCGCGACGCCCCACAGTGCCACGTCGCCGCTCGCGTCGACCAGCTTGCAGCGTGCGCGCAGCACGAACATCGACAGGCGCTTGAGCGCGGCCGGCAGCAGGTCGGCGCTGCATGCGAGCAGCACCTCGTCGGGCGACGGGCGCCAGATCACGAAGCTCGCGAGCAGCCGACCCTTCGGCGAGCAGAAGCCGGCCAGGCGCGCCGAATCGGGCCCGAGATGCTCGACGTCCTGCGTGAGCTGGCCGTGCAGGAACGTCGCCGCGTCGGCGCCGCTCGCGCGGATGACGCCCCAGTGCGCGAGGCGCACTGCGCCGGCGGCCGTTGCATTCGAAGACGATGTCGACATGCCGGCAATTATCATCGTCGGCCATGGTCCGGCTCGTGCTCAGGGTGTTGCTGCTCGCCGTGCTCGCGGCGGCCGCGCTCGGCGCGGCGGCGTGGTGGTGGGTGAACCAGCCGCTCGCGCTCGCCGCCGATCGTGCCGAGGTGTCCATCGAGGCCGGCGCGACCCCGCGCGAGGTCGCGCAGGCCTGGGTGGCGGCCGGCGTTCGCACGTCGCCGCGGCTGCTGTACGAGTGGTTCCGCTGGTCGGGCGATGCGCGCCGCATCCGCGCCGGCAGCTACGAGGTCGAGGCGGGCGTGACGCCGCGCGAGCTGCTGCGCAAGATGGTGCAGGGCGACGAGGCGATGGAGTCGGTGCGCTTCGTCGAGGGCTGGACCTTCCGCCAGCTTCGCGCCGAACTCGCGAAGGCGCCGTCGCTGCGGCCGACCACCGCGAGGCTCACCGATGCGCAGCTGATGGTGGCAATCGGCGCAGCCGGCATCGCGCCCGAAGGGCGCTTCTTTCCCGACACCTACGTCTACAGCCGCGGCGTCAGCGACGTCACCGTGCTGCGTCGCGCCTACGCGATGATGGCCACGCGACTGGCCGCGGCCTGGGCCGAGCGCGCTCCCGACACGCCGCTGAAGTCGGCCGACGAGGCGCTGATCCTCGCGTCCATCATCGAGAAGGAGACCGGCTCGACCGCCGACCGCGGCAAGATCGGCGGCGTGTTCGTCAACCGACTGCGCATCGGCATGCCGCTGCAGACCGACCCGACGGTGATCTACGGACTCGGCGAATCGTTCGACGGCAACCTGCGCAAGCGCGACCTGCTGGCCGACGGGCCGTACAACACGTACACGCGGCCGGGCCTGCCGCCGACGCCGATCGCGCTGCCGGGCAAGGCGTCGCTGATGGCGGCCGTGCGGCCCGAGCCGACGAAGGCGCTGTACTTCGTGGCGCGCGGCGACGGGTCGAGCGAGTTCAGCGAGACGCTGGAGCAGCACAATCGCGCCGTCAACAAGTACCAGCGGGGCCGCTGAAAGCCGGCACGGCGCACGCGACATGGCACGCGGACGGTTCATCACCTTCGAAGGCATCGACGGCGCGGGCAAGTCGACGCACGTCGCCGGCGTGGCCGAGCGGCTGCGCGCGCGCGGGCACGCGGTGGTCACGACGCGGGAGCCCGGCGGCACCGAACTCGCCGAGGCGATCCGCGAGCTCGTGCTGCTGCGCCCGATGGACGCGCTGACCGAGACCTTGCTCGTCTTCGCCGCGCGGCGCGATCACCTGCGGCAGTTCATCGAGCCGGCGCTGGCGGCGGGCACCAGCGTGCTGTGCGACCGCTTCACCGACGCGAGCTTCGCCTACCAGGGCGGGGGCCGCGGGCTCGACGTCGCCGTGCTGGCGGCGCTGGAAGGCTGGGTGCAGCAAGGGCTCCAGCCCGACCTGACCTTGTGGTTCGACGTGCCGGCGGCCGTGGCGGCGCAGCGCCGGCGCGCGGCTCGCGCGCCCGACCGTTTCGAGCAGCAGGACGAAGCCTTCTTCGAACGCGTGCGCGACGGCTACCGGCGGCGCATGGAGGCGGCCCCGCAGCGCGTGCTGCGCATCGATGCGTCCGGCGCGGTCGATGCCGTCGCGGCGCAGCTCGCCGCGGCGCTGGCGGCGAACGGGCTCTGACGCTCGATGGTCGGCGCAGACGGCGTGCTTCCCCTGCCGTGGCTCGGCGCGGCGCTCGACGCGATCTCGCGCGAGTCGCGCGGCCACGCGTTGCTGCTGCACGGCCCGCGCGGGGTGGGGCAGTTCGATCTCGCCGTCGTGCTGGCGCAGGCGTGGCTGTGCGAGGCGCGCGATCCGGCCGATGCGCGTCCGTGTGGCCGCTGCGCGTCGTGCAAGCTGATGCTCGCGCACTCGCACCCCGACCTGATGGTGCTGCTGCCCGAAGTGCTGCGCGAGCCGCTGGGCTGGACGACGGGCGACGACGACGAGCCGGCCGACGCCGAGTCGCGCCGCAAGCCGAGCCGCGAGATCAAGGTCGACGCCGTGCGCGCGGCGGTGGCGTTCTCGCAGCGCACGTCATCGCGCGGCGGGTCGAAGGTGGTGGTGATCCATCCCGCCGACGCCATGAACCCGATCGCGGCCAACACCCTGCTCAAGACCCTGGAGGAGCCGCCGCCGGCCGTGCGCTTCGTGCTGTGCTGCGCTGCGCCCGGCGACCTGCTGCCGACCATCCGCAGCCGCTGCCAGCCGTGGCGCATGGCGCCGCCGGAGCGGTCGACGGCCGCCGCGTGGCTCGCGTCGCAAGGCGTCTCCGACGCGCCGACGCTGCTCGCGGCGACGGGCGACGAGCCGCTGACGGCGCTGCAGTGGGCGCGCGACGGCATCGATGCGAAGACCCTGCGGAGCTTGGCCGACTGCGTGCGCCGCGGCGACGCGAGCGCGCTGGCGAAGTGGCCGGTGCCGCGCGTGGTGGAAGCGTTGATGAAGCTGGCGCACGACTGCGCGCGCGTCGGCGCCGGCGCCGCGCCGCGCTTCTTCGACGCGTCCGGTCTGCGACTGCCGCGCGACGCGTCGGCACTGGGCGATTGGCTGCGCGAGCTCGCGCGCGTGCAGCGCCACGTCGACCACCCGTGGCATGCCCCGCTGGTGATCGAGACGCTTGTCACGCAGGGTCGGCGCGCGCTCTCGTGAAAGCGGCGTGGACGGCGGACGCATTCATTACACTGCCCGCATGAGCGAACTCAACGGACGCAGCGGCACCGGCGTGCCGGCGGCTGCCGCCGGCGGCAACCGCCCGAGCGTGATCCAGCTCGTGTTCCGCGAGAAAGGCGCGCTGTACGCGGCCTACATCCCATTGCTCACCGAGGGCGGCCTGTTCGTGCCGACGACGCGCGAGTACCGGCTCGGCGAGGACATCTACCTGCTGCTGTCGCTGCCCGAGGACCCGCAGCGCTATCCGGTCGCCGGCAAGGTCGCGTGGATCACGCCGGCCAACGCGTCGGGCGGTCGCACGCAAGGGGTGGGTGTGCGGTTCCCGAACGACGAGAAGACGCGACTGCTGAAGCTGAAGATCGAGGAGATCCTCGGCACCAGCCTGCAGTCGGCCAAACCCACGCAGACGATCTGATCCGGCCGCCGCGGCGCCGGCAGTCGCCCCCCGATCGGCTACCCTCGGCCGATGTTCGTCGATTCCCACTGCCACCTCACGTTCCCCGAGCTGCACTCGCGGCTCGACGAGATCCTCGCGGCGATGAAGGCCGCCGAGGTCGATCGCGCGCTGGCGATCTGCACGACCCTCGAGGAGTTCGAGGCCGTGCATGCGCTCGCGGTCGGCCACGACCACATCTGGGCGAGCGCCGGCGTGCACCCCGACCACGAAGGTGTGGCCGAGCCCGACGTGGCCACGCTGCTCGCGCTGGCCGCGCGCCCGAAGGTCGTCGCCATCGGCGAGACCGGGCTCGACTACTACCGGCTGAACGGCCGCACGGTCGAGCAGATGCAGTGGCAGCGCGAGCGCTTTCGCGTGCACATCCGCGCCGCGCGCCAGTGCGGCAAGCCCTTGGTGATCCACACGCGAAGCGCGTCGGCCGACACCGTGCGCATCCTGCGCGAGGAGGGGGGCGGCCCGGGCGAGGGCGGTCCCGGCGGGGTGTTCCACTGCTTCACCGAAACCCTCGACGTGGCGCGCGCCGCGCTCGACATGGGCTTTCACGTGTCGTTCTCCGGCATCGTGACGTTCCGCAACGCGGAGGACCTGCGCGAGGTCGCGCGCTTCGTGCCGCTGGAACGCTGCCTGATCGAGACCGACAGCCCGTACCTGGCGCCGGTGCCGCATCGAGGCAAGGTCAACGACCCGTCGAACGTGCCGTGGGTGGCACGCAAGCTCGCCGAGATCAAGGGGGTGCCGGTCGAGGCGGTGGCGCAGGCCACGACGCGCAACTTCGCGCGGCTCTTCCTCGGGTCGGAGGCGGTCTGATCAGCGCCGGAAGAATCGGAGAATCGACTTGAAGTTCATTGTCTATCTCATTCTGGCCATGTGCTTTTCGGCGGCGAATGCCGGATCGTACGAAGACTATTTCACCGCCATCGAACGCGATGACGCGGCCACCATCCGGCAACTGTTCGGGCGCGGTTTCGACCCCGACACGCGCGACCCCAAGGGCCAGGTCGGGCTGTTCCTGGCCCTTCGCTCGCAGTCGCTCAAGGCCGCGGAGGCGATCGCCGAGCACCCGCGACTGAACGTCGACGCCGCCAACGAGGCCGGCGAGACGCCGCTGATGATGGCCGCGCTGCGCAGCCGGCTCGACTGGTGCCGGAAGCTGGTCGCTCGCGGCGCGAAGGTGCACCGCGACGGCTGGACGCCGCTGCACTACGCCGCGGCCGGCGCCGCGAAGGACGTGGTCGCCTGGTTCCTGGCGCAGCCTGGTGTCGTGGTCGACGCGCGTTCACCCAACGGCACCACGCCGCTGATGATGGCGGCCGGCTACGGCACCGAGGACAGCGCCGTCCTGCTGCTGTCCCGCGGGGCGGACCCGTCGCTGCGCAACCAGAAAGGCATGACGGCTGCCGACTTCGCACGCTCGGTGGGCCGCGAGTCGCTTGCCAAACGGCTGATCGCCGCTCCTCGGTAATCCGTCACGCACGCGATGTCGTGTCGGCGCAATTCCGACACACCGTGTGTCGGGGGGACGACTGCCGCGACGCGCGTCGTTTGCCTAGAGTTGCCACATTGCCGCATCCGCCGGCAAGGAGGTCCTCGATGAGCACCGTGCAGATTGCCTCGAACCCGTTCGCCCTGATGATGGACCCCGACGCGGTGGTCCAGGCCATGGAGCAGTCGGAACACCTCGCGCACCTGCGCCGCCGGATCTGCCGCCCGCTGGACAAGCCGCTGATCCCGCACGGCCAGCAGGACACCGACGCCGCGGCGTTCGATCGCGAAGTCGAGCGCACGCCGGACGACGGACTGGACTGACCTGGCCCGTGCCGTGCTGTATGCGCTACGATGTATATTATGTCAAGTAACGGCGACACCCAGCCACTGAAGCCGGTCGGCTCGATCGACTTCGAGGAAACCGACTTCGAGCAGGCGCGCGCAGCCCTCGAAGAGCCGCCCGCCGGCGTGAAAGTGCTGAGGCGCCTCGATCCCGGCTACTGGCTCAAGCGCCGCAAGCCGGCGGAGCCCAAGGACCGCGAGCTCACGGCCTTCGCGTGGCGCTGGCTCGACGAACTGCCGCCGGACGTCCGGCCGATCGACCTGCCGCGCAGCTTCCCGCGCATCGTCAACCGGCTGGCCGAGTCGTGGCACGACGTCTCGGCATGCACGGCACTGCTGGCCGAGCTGGTGGTCGACCAGCGCGGCGACCGGCGCGGCTTCCCGATGCGCGTCGCGCTCGAGCTGGTGGCGCTGCGTGACTACCGCACGCGGCTCGCGCGCTCCAGCGTCTGATCGCGGCGGTGCTCAGCGCGCGTCGGGCGCCCAGCCGCCGCCGAGCGCCTTGAACACGTTCGCCTGGGCGGTCGCCAGCGCGCGGCGTGCATCGGCGACCTGCGACTGCGCCGCGAGCGACGCTCGCTCGGCCTCGATGGCGTCGAGCCGGTTCGCCACGCCGCCTTCGAAGCGCAGCTGCGTCAGCTGCGAAGCCCTCTCCAGCGCCGCCGCCCGCGTGCGCGCGAGCTCCAGCGACGCCTGCGCCTCCGCAGCCGCCTCGAGCGCGTCGCGCACTTCGCGGAAGGCATTGGCGACCGTGTCGCGGTAATCGAGCTCGGCCTGACGCTCGCGCGCCAGCACCGCCTCGCGGCCGGCGTCGAGCCGCCCGGCGTTCCAGATCGGCTGCGTGAGCGACGCGACGACGCTCCAGATCGTCGACGGGCCGTCGAGCAGATCGCCCAGGTCGCGGCTCGCCTTGCCGAGAGCGGCCGTCAAGGTGACCCCCGGCAGGTACGCCGCCCGCGCCGCATCGACGCGCGCTCCCGCGGCGCGAAGCCGGGCCTCGGCGGCGGCGACGTCGGGCCGCTGCTGCAGCAGGCTCGACGGCAAGCCGGCCGGCACGCCCTCGCCCACCTTCACGGCGTCGGCGGTGCGCGCGATCGTGGCGTCCCACACGGCCTTGGGCGAGCGACCGAGCAGCAGCGCCAGCGAGCGCTCGGTCTCGCCGCGCACCCGCTCCAGACGCGGCAGCTGCGCCTCGTTCGACGCCAGCTCGGCTTCGAGCTGGCGAAGATCGAGCTCGCCTAAGTCGCCCGACTGGAACCGCAGCCGCTGCAGCTTCACGCTCTCGCGCTGCGCCTCGACCGCCTTGCGGAACAGCGCCAGCTGTGCGTCGATCGACTGCAGCGCGGCGTACGACTGCACCACCTGTGCGGCGAGCGATTGGCGCAGGGCATCGCGCGCGAACTGCGTGGCCGCCAGCTCCTCGCGCGCGGCCCGCGAACCCGACGCGAGCCGACCCCACAAGTCGACCTCGTACGACACGTTCAGCGCGAGCCGCAGGTCGGTCGTCGTCGCCGACGGGCCGATCGGCTGCGCGCCGGTCCGGCTGGCGCGCTGGCGCGTCGCGT
>Ga0073934_10010059_pt1 | contig 11863 bp, 10 predicted proteins | sample LarsenN4metaG_FD_76834 | JGI IMG/M metagenome (GOLD analysis project Ga0073934, IMG submission 76834) | Hot spring sediment bacterial and archeal communities from British Columbia, Canada, to study Microbial Dark Matter (Phase II) - Larsen... ... | reverse complement strand
TCAAAGTAATTGCGGATAAAGGAACCAAGCCGGTCCGTGACCGGACCGAAGATATGCAGAATGCCGTCGATCACGCCCTGGTCCATGAACTTGTAAACTACGTTCTCCGAGAACCAGTAGGCAGGTTTGACAAAGACACGATCATAGAACTCGTCGAAGTAATATTTGTTCTTGAGCAGCGGGATCTGGAACCGATCTTCTGCCGGCGAATTGACGTTGCGATAGACAAGCCAGCCAGCGTATAAACCACCAAGCGCCACAACGAGTGAGGTCAACAGTGGAATGATGTTAAACTCAACCGCTTCGGGATGCTCTGCCAGCGTCCCACCCACGAACTCATGCAGCCAGTTCGGCACGAGTCCGCCAAGGACCGGGAAATGCTCAGGAATGCCGACCCAGCCATATCCAACGGCGAAGATCGCAAGGATGATCAGCGGAGTGGTCATCGTCCAGGGAGTCTCCTGCGCGTGTTCCGCTTCCTCCGTGCGAGGCTCGCCGAGGAAGGTCAGCGTGATCTGGCGCATGGTGTAGAAGGCAGTCATGAATGCGGCAATCGCCAACGTGAGGAATACTGCCCAGTGACCATGCCCGAACGCATCCGCCAATATTTCATCTTTGGACCAGAAGCCCGCGGTGATGAGCGGGAAACCGGAGAGCGCAAAACCACCGATCAGGAACGTCCAGAACGTGATCGGCATCTTCCGGCGCAAGCCGCCCATGTTGTACATATCCTGCGGATCGACTTTGTGATTGCCTGTGTGTAAAACCCCATGCTCCATGCCGTGAATGACGGAGCCAGAGCCAAGGAAGAGCAAAGCTTTGAAGAAAGCATGCGTAATGAGATGGAAGACTGCTGCCACATAGGCGCCAATCCCCAAGGCCGCGATCATGAAGCCAAGCTGTGAGATCGTAGAGTAAGCCAGCACACGCTTGATATCGTTTTGTGCGACGGCAATCGTCGCAGCGAAAATCGCGGTGAATGCGCCAATGAACGCCACAATCGTCATCGTCTGCGGATCGAGGCTGATGAGCGGGAACATGCGCACGACCGCGTACACGCCCGCCGAGACCATCGTCGCGGCATGGATCATCGCGCTGACCGGGGTTGGGCCTTCCATTGCATCCGGCAACCAGACGTGCAGCGGGAACTGCGCCGACTTGCCGATCGTTCCGATGAAGAGCAGCAGGCCGATCATGCCCGCGGCGGAAAAACCAAGAATGCTTGGCACGCTTGCGAGTGTATCCAATGTCTGCTCCGTGAAAATTTCACGGAAGGTAAGTGTCCCTGTTACAGAATAAAGATACGCAATGCCCAGCAGCATGAACACATCGCCGATGCGTGTGGTTATGAATGCTTTCACCGCCGCATCCCGGGCGGAGGGCTTGGCATACCAGAAACCGATCAAGAGGTACGAGCACAGGCCCATGATCTCCCAGCCGACAAAGAACGTGAGCAGGTTGTCGGAGAGCACCAGCACATACATGCCAAACGCGAACAGGCCGAGGAAAGCAAAGAACCGTGAGTACATCGGCTCTACTGATGGAACTGTGTGCTTGTGTCCATGTTCTTCGACTGTCGCGCCATGAGGAGGTAAACCTTTGTGATCATGATCGCCCTTCGGCTGGCCAAAGTTATGATAGCCAACGCTGTAGAGGAAGATCATGAAGATTGTGATTGCCACAAAGAACAGGACTGCCGCAGTGGTAGGATCGACCAGCACCCCAATGTCAAATGTGGTAGTGCCTGTTGGAAGCCATGCGACGGATGACTCAATGGGGTGCTCACCAAAATGCTCCATGCCGACAGCATACAAGAATACAAGCATGCTTCCCAAAAATGAGAGGAACGCAGCGCCGATAGCAATGGTATGGCTCAGCGCTTTACTTCGATTCGTGAACAGCACGATCAAAGCAAACGCCAGAACGGGAGGGAGCGGGATCAGCCAGGTGAGTAACTTGATAGTCTCTTCAGTCATTGTCTTGTCCCTACCACTTCATCATATTGATATCGTCTGCCACAACCGTGTTGCGACGGCGATAGACCGAGATCACGAGCGCCAGACCCACGGACACTTCTGCTGCCGCCACGGCGAAGACGATGATCGCGAAGACCTGTCCCGCCATCTGGGTCACATCTCCATATCGCCAGAAAGCAGCCAGGTTGATATTCACGGAGTTAAGCATCAGTTCGATGCCAAGTAAGATTGCGATCGCGTTCCGCCGCGAGAGGGCACCAAACAAGCCAATGCTGAAAAGCGCTGCGGCAAAAATGAGATACCAGGAAAGTGGAACCATGTATACCTCTCCTATTTCCGATTGAATGCAACGTAGACCGCGCCCACCAACGCCGCCACTAACAGGACCGAGGCGACTTCGAATGGCAGCACATAAGCATTCGGTGAGACTAATGCATTCCCCAACTCGGAGATCGCATCGAAGTCAGCCGGGTAAGCCGAGGCCGTTTTCGAGAGTCCATTCCAACCCTGAAGAAGGAAGAACAAACCGGCAAAGGTTAGTAGTGACAACAACGCACCGAACCACCAGTTCCTATTCATCTGTGGACCCTGGTCGCGCATATCCTTGCGAGTGAGCATCACAGCAAAAATGAACAGGATGGCAATCGCGCCAATGTAGACCACCACCTGGACCACCGCGAGAAAAGAGGCATGCAGCAGCGCAAAGGTGACAGCCACACCGAAGAGGGTTGACACCAGCCACAACGCAGCATGGACAAGATTACGCGTGGTCACGACCATGAAGCCCGAACCCAGCGTAAAGAGAGCAACTATGAGAAAGATGATTTGTTCGCCAGTCATAGGAAACCTCTTGGTTATTTGTAATTGGTAATTACTGCTTACCAATTACGAATGACCCACCTCCACAACTTGCTTCACGCCTTCCACACGCTCGCGTTCCTTGCGGCTATATGAGCGTGCAATTTCCAGAGCACCCCAGCCGACGACGATATTCGCCAGGAACATCACAACAACATAGAGCAGCGGTGGGGTCCCTGCGAGCAACGCGTTTAGCAATGCCACCACCATCAAAAGGACAAATGCCAGCGGAGTGAGGAATTTCCAGTTGAAGCCCAGCATGTGATCGATGCGGATACGAAGCAATGTGTACTTGACCCACATGATGATCCAGTAACCCACAAAAGCCTTGAACACGATCACGGCAATCGCGAGGAAGGCGCTCACCTGTTCCAGCCCAAAGAAGCGATATCCGCCAAAGAACAGGATCGCCCAGAATCCACCGAAGGTGAAGGCGTGCAGGAGCTCGCCCGCATAAAACATGCCGAACTTCATGCCGGAGTATTCGGTGTTGTAACCAGCCACCAGTTCGGATTCACCTTCCGCCATATCGAAGGGCGCACGTCCCAACTCTGCAATCGCCGCGATCAGAAAGATCAACGCTGCGAGTGGAGCAAGCCACACAAACCAAATATCCTGTGCTTCGATGATGGCATTAAAACCCATTGAGCCCGCAAAGATGGTTGGAATCAGCAGCATGGTGAGCATGGGAATTTCGAAGGAAACCATCACCGCCACCTGACGGAACGCGCCGATCAGCGCGAACTTGTTGTTCGAGGCCCAGCCCGCCATGATGATGGAGAGCGTGCCAATTGCCCCAGCTGCAATGATATACAGCGCACCGATGTTCAAATCCACGCCGATGATGCGGGGAGCCAGCGGCACCACGGCCCACAGGATCAACACAGACATCATCGAAAGGATGGGCGCAATGTTATAAACTACCTTGTCTGCACCGCCGGGCGTGATGTCTTCCTTGATGATCAACTTGATGATGTCGGCAAATGGCTGGATCAACCCGAAGGGTCCCAGGCGATTGGGGCCCAGACGATCCTGGAAGCGCGCCACAACTTTGCGTTCCACCCAGACCAGGAAAATATCCAACACCATCAGAAGGGTGATCAACAGCCCAACGCCAAGGAAGCCGATCAAGATCTGAGCGGCGATCTCGGGCATGCCCCAGCCTGCGAAGATGCCCAGTAACCAATCTGCGGCGACCTTTAGGGGATCTTGTAAAAAATTCGACATAGGCTTCTCCTAAACCCCTCACTCAAATCATCTCCTTACGTTGTCTTTCGGCGCCACCCTGTTCAGCGCAAATCGGAGTGATGGAGGGTGAGGGAGAGATCGTTACACAAACAAAAGGCTGAATGGACACACACGTCCAATCAGCCTCTTTTATTGTTACCACATATCGTTTAGGCCCACTCCAGCATTCCCTTGCGCCACGTATATACGAGTCCCGCAATGAGGATGAGAATGAAGATGATGCCTTCGATGACAGCAAACAGCCCTAGCTGGCCGAGTTTTACAGCCCAGGGGAAGAGGAAAACAGTTTCGACATCGAAAACCAGAAACACCAGAGCAAAAATGTAATACTGAGCCTTGAACTGCACCCAGCTATCTCCGACCGTTTCGATGCCGCATTCATAGGTTGTCTGTTTGATGGGGTTGGCCTTTTTTGGTCCCAAAATCCAGGCGACAGTGATCGCGCCGACCGGGATGAGCAGCCCCACAATGAAGAACAAACCAATGTAAATCCACTGACTCATAGGTTCTCCAAATGGCGAATGTATTGTTTTAAGGCAAATTTGTATTACAAACGGCGAAATTGTACCATGAAGAACAATCGCCCGGCACTGAAACCATGTCAATTTTTCAGGTGATTTTCGTCATATCTTTACTTATTTGCTCTTAATACGCCGCTTAAAAAGCAACTTAATAATATCTTCGAAGAATGGAAAACCGATAATCGTCCCCACAATAGACCCGAGCACGCCGGTTGTACGCGCAAATTCTCCAGAAAGTCCCAGAAGATTCACCGCCTCGATCTCGACGATTTGAGCAGATACAGTTTTTCGGCTTTCTTCGCCGCTCTGCTTATCCACAAAACGCAGATACAGCCAGATCGTTCCGCGATAGACTCCCACATCGCGTGGCTGGATACTCCAGTAAAAGGTTGCGGTGTTTCCCTGAGCCAGGGGCTCGCTGCTCAACTCTGTTGGTCGGATATCCATACCCGCGATGTCGAAGCGCGCCTCGGCAATGACATGATGAGTCTCATAGAGGTTTGGAATCTCCACGACTTTGCCGGTCACAACATGGTCGCCGATCTCCGCGGTCGGTGTGACGTTGCCCAGATCATCCACCTCCAGCGTCAAACGGACCAGATCCGAATCACCGGTGCGGATTTGCACAGGATATTCAAGGGTCAAATGTCTCCGTTCAGGAAGCGCGGGCTGTGCTGTAATTTCAGGAGCGACGGAGGTGGGAAGTTCAGAGGGCAACGGCACGGTCGCGACTGCGCCAGGTGGCTCGGCCTCTGATGGCGGTGGTGCTGACCCTGTGAAAGATTGGGTGGAAAAGAAATAAACAGCAACGCAACCGCATAAAACAAGAAACCCGGCCACGATGGAAAAGAGCAGAGTCCGGTTGCTGATTCGCATGTTTAGAAAAAAAGGATCGACTCGGTATCAAACGATACGGGAGTTGGTAATTGTAACTCTGTGGGCGAGATAGGCTGAGTCCTTGTTTCGCGCCGCGCGGGCAAGAATCCCCAGATCAATAATGCCATGGAAAGAATCAGAATAGTGATCCCAAGAAAAATCCTGAGACGCCTCTTCATTGATCTACTTCTTCGACCTCGGCATACCAACGGACACGCGTCCCCACCGCGTTGCGCATCTTCCACGCCATCGACTTCGGTGCAGACTCCAGGACCGATGCGATCTGTCGAACGCGTTGCAGTACGCGCTCGCGCTCATCATCGCTGAGTCCCAGGTCTTCGGCGAGGAGTAAATCCTCTACACGCCTGAGGTTGATCGTCGTCGTTTTATAAAGTCCCCAGTCCTCCGCACAAAGAGAGGCAATGCGGTCTAACCCGATTTTTCCCTCCTGTTCATTGCCAATATCATTATTGAGCACCAATGAAATGATGTCAAACGCATCTTTGCGATTCAGCTCGACAATCTGTGCTTTCGAAAGAAACAACTCTGCCAGAGGAATCGTGACCGGATGAGTTCTCAGGCGACCATTCATTGGGATCTTATGACACATTTCGAAATTACCAACCAGAATATCGATCCGATGGCCCGCGGCCCGATCATAATAGATCTGGCGATGTGAGCCATTCAACAGATTGAACTGTTTGTTGGGTGAATATCCCATCTTCTGAAAAAAAGATTCAAGTTTATGCCGGTCCCGCTCTGGAACAACGAAATCGACATCCGGTGACTCACGATGAAAAAAACGCGGGTCATTCTGGCTATGAGCGTAAATCGCCAGGCCGCCAAAAGCGCGCAGGCGAATTTGATTCGCCTCCGCCGCAGCGATCAAGCGATTCATTTCAGCAACGAGTTCAGGCAACGTATCCATGGGGTTCCTTATACCCCTCTCCCCATCGAATGGGAAGAGGGGTATTGGGTTCAATTTCCTTACTCTACCGGAATTTCTGCGTGCACTTTATCGAGATCGATGCCTTCTCTTCTGCGAGCGGCTCTTGAACTAAAGTAGATGACTGCCGCCAAGGCGTAATTTGCCAGCATGTAAATGATCGATGTGCCGTTCTTATATCCGGCTTCATTGATGCTGTACCCGATCCCATACAATGCATTCGGATCGAGAATCCATTCATAAAGCAAAAACACAAGGAACCCGCCGAAGATCAGGCCTGCGACAGTGATGAGAGGAATACCCAATACATTGTATTTCGCAATCGGGGAAGCCTTATAAAGATCGGGTTTGACATAGGGTAACAAAATCGCCGAGATCGTTGTGCCAAGATAAGTGACCGCGATCACTAACGTGGAGGCTAATGTCAGTGAACGGAAATTCGCAATGTTATAAGAGAAGAGGAACGCGACCACGATGGATGGAATCACCATCAACAGCAATGCATAGATCGGCGTGCCGGTCCGGTCATCCACCTCCGCAACTTTCTCAGGAAGCAGGCGGTCGAACGCCGCGGCAAAGATCACGCGCGTCGAGGAGAGGAATACTGTTCCGCTCCATCCAAACCACCAGAGACTCATCAGGGCCAGGATGATGAATTGCAGGATCCGGCTCGAGGTGAGGAATGAAGCAAACAGCGCGGGGTACGGCCAAACCGGAAACGCGGGAGGATCGGTGGTGAAGCCCCAGGCATAGTTCCACCACGCACCGCCAGCCTGCACATAGAAATCCCAACCGATCGTTCTTCCGATGGCCCACAAAAGTAAGATGCCAAGCAGTGTCGTGACCGCAAGCGCAGAACCCATGCCGGCAATATTTCGCTTGAAATCTGTTGCGCCGCGCACCTCACCATAAAGGGTCGCGCCCCAGTTGGGCCACAGATTGAAGAAAACGAGATAGGGTAGTGTAAGGAAGATCAGCCCCAGGCCGCCACCCAGTAATGGCAGTGTCGCGCCGGCGTTCGATCCAAGAGCGACCGTGGCATCATACACACCGGGCTGCACGCCGAATAACGCAACGGAGTTGGCTTCCAATCCTTCTCGAAAACGTTCCGGTGAACCGGTCAGCAGCAGGACAATCACAAGCAGGAGCCCGAGCATTCCGCCGTAGAACGAGAACTTCTGGATGCGCGCGTAAGTCTTCATGCCGAGGGCGATAAAGACACTCACAATCGCCAGCGTCAGAAGTGAGGCGATGAACGCGCCATTGTTCGTGCCAGCGAACCAGAGGGCAACGTCGCGTGCTCCCAATACGCCAAGGATGGGCACCAGGACGATGTGGCGGAACATGTCCGCATAGAGCGGCACCCAGAGCCATAAGATGAACCACCAGCCGGTCACCGCCAGGATGAAACCGACTGCCCCTCCGAGGATACGGCTCTGCCAGATATAGTCGCCGCCCGAGCGCGGCATCACGGCGATCAGCGCGGCATACACCACCACTTCGAAGAAGATGAACAAGGCGCTGACGATCAGCGCCGGCACCAACCCACCGCCGAAGTAGTACATCTGGCTGAAGCTGTACAACCCCAGGGTGATGAGGTTGATCGAGAACAACGCGTACACGAACGCGTCGAAGACCGACCAGGAACGCACCAGGCCAGTCGCTTTCCGAACGAACAAGTTAGTCATGGGATGCTCCTCCTTCAAAGCTGAATTCACTTGTGCTACAAAGCTGTAACACGCAACTCCCAAATAAGTTAACCTGCAGTTAGGATATCACTCTCAAACTCATTTTCGACAATTTTTACAGGGAACGAATTTCAGGGTAATTTTATTACAATTCTTATCAAAAAAATCCATATTTCGCGTCATTGCGAGCTGTCCGCCTCAATCCTCGCCATGACGGAAGTTGATTTGATAATGTATTCCGCGGATCGCTTACCTTCAAAGCAAGTCCAAAAATCCTTTTGTGATTACCCCCTGGACCTCTTAGTGTAGATGTTGAACTCCCCTTCGGACGATTTTGAGCCACGAATACTTCGACGCGGCTCAGTACAAGTTTCACGGATTTACACGAATTTGCCCTTCATGTATCAAACCTTTGTGCTCAGAGCCTATCCTGAGCGTAGCCGAAGGATGCCCTTCCCTGGCACCACTCCTTCGGGGTCAGAACAGGTGTGTGGTGAATTCAGAAACGCTCTCTTAGGGGATCGGAACTTCCCATTCTGCCCAGACAATCCCTTTCAGGTCATCATAGCGCAGCATCGTCAGGATATCGCTTCTGCCTGCACGAGAGTATGTTTTATAGAGGGCATCTTTCGGAGAATTGACCTTGCTTTTGTAGTCGATCAGTTTGCAGACCAGCGCAACCAGCTCCAGCCGTTTTACGATTCGGAAGGAGGCGTTCATCTGAAACGCGATCAAATCTGCTTTTCCGAACAACCAGCCTGCATCGCGTATCCGAACCCCGTGCAGCTCGATCCAGACCAGTTCTTCCTGCGGATTGGCATCTGCGCGGCCGATTCGTTTTATCCCTTTGACTTCAACTTTGTATATCTCTTTATTTTGCTTAATGCGGTAGTCGAAGTGATCGTCGATGTTTTCAGCGGCTGTAGCTGACTTGACTTCCCAGCCTCTCTCGGCAGCGATTTTTGCAAAAATATCCTCTGCCTTCTGCCCCACCTCCAGGCAGTCTTTTCGATCATATTGGTTTCTTACATTTGGAGTAAACATTCGGTTGCCTCATCGATGAATGGTGTGATGATTTCAAGGCTTACTTCAGGATGTATATTTCCTGATTTCGTTACGGTTCTTCCGAATTTCCCTCCTCGAAGGGTAATTGTGCCTGCAGCAGCTCGGGTGCGTTCGATATTCTTTTTTCAGCGAGCTTACAGTAGCCCTTGTCGACATCGATTCCGATTGCTTTTCTGCGAAGCATCGCTGCGGCGATCAACGTGGTACCGCTACCCATGAACGGGTCAAGGACCGTATCGCCCACATAACTGAACATTTTGATACATCTTCTTGGCAGCTCCATGGGGAAAGGAGCCGGGTGCCCGATTTTCTTTTTGCTCTCTCCATTGAAGGTCCACAGTCCATTTGTCCAGTTCATGAATTCATCGCGGGTCACATCAGAAACTTTACTGCCACTCGATTTCTTCCAATTCTGTTTGTATAAAACCACGATCAATTCGACCGGAGCGATCACAAACGGAGCGGAGGCGCTCATCCAGGAACCCCAGGCCGTCCGGCGGGAGATATTGCCCTCATTCCAAATAATGGTGGAATGATACTTATAGCCAATCTCCTTTGCGATACAGGTGAAATCGGCTCCGACGCTTTGCTGGCCACCCTTGTTTTTATCCAGCGGGATATTCAGACACAACCTTCCATCGTCCCGCAGCCAATCAAAACAGCGGCTCAACCATTCTTTCGAGAAATGCAAATAATCTAAATACGAGACATCATCCTTATGCGAATTGTATTTTATATCGACGTTATAGGGCGGTGACGTGACGATTAAATCAATGCTGTCTGCGCTAACCTGGCTGGTCGTTAGAACATCATCGTTATAGATGGAAATGCTGTCGTTCTGAAAATACAGCTTACTCTTTGGCATTTGCATACCCAATCTTCGAGATTTGCATGAGGAATTATAACGGTTCGATCTGGAACGATAGCTTCTTATGAAGGGTCCCCACTTTAGAAATATGCAAACATCTTTCAGGGGATGTCACCCTAAGCCGTGCGAAGGGTCTCCATGGTTTTCGAGCCTTGTAGGCTCGAAAACCGTGAGATTCTTCGTCGTGGCGTGATGGCGCCACTCACCCAGAATGACATGTTAGCCCGTAGAAAGCACATAATTCTCGATCTTATTTTTTCCCAATTTCACAATAGCTCCCAGCAGTGTTCCCTGCTCATACATGGAACCCGGATTGATACATAAGGTCTTGCCGATTCGCGTGGCGCCGCGGCCTTCATGGATGTGCCCATGCAGGCCCAGCAATGGCTGAGTTTCTTCGATCGCTTTACGGAGCGCCGTTGAGCCGACCGGCTTCAGCGCCTGACCCGCCATTTTCGGACGCAGGTCCTTATCCAGCTCAGGCGCTTCGTCCAGAGTCGATTTATAGGGCGGCACATGGATGTTGAAGATCGCGTTCCGCGGATCCTTGAGTTCGGAGATCATCGCCTCATAGCGAACCTTGAGCTGATCCTCATCTTCTTCGCGGTGGGTGTTCCACGGCGTTCGATTGGACCAGCCCGAAGCGATCATTTCATGATGTTCGTCGAGCCGGGTGACCTGCCCCTCGACGAGCAGCACTCGGCGACTCGCACGGATGATATCGTCCACTTCGTCCATATCATCATTGCCCGGTGAACAGTAGACTTTCATGTTTGTACTGTCCAGTTTTTTATCCGCCAAATCCATCCACTGCTGAACGACCTTCAGTACTTCCTGCAAAAAAATCTGATGCACTCTTTCGGGACTCTTTTCCAGTTCAGCGATTTCATCGGGATTGGTCAGATAAGGATAATACCCGCGGCTGCGCACACGTTTGATCAGATCCTGTAACTCATCATCGTTCGAAACATCGAAGACCTGTTCCAGCAATGTGACGCGGTAATTCTTTCCGCCCTGGTGAATGAACGGCACCACAGCCTTGCCGGTCATGTCGCCGCCGAGGATCAACACATCGGCTCCGTAAAATTTTCCTGCGTTGAGAAACTTACTCCAGCAAATATCCGACCCGTGAATATCCGTTGCAAAGAAGAGTTTTGTCACCGCAATATCCTTGTGGTTATAACCGAATAAATTTCCGCCATTATACTCGCCAAAGATGCTCTAACCGCCATACAGCGGTGTTGCCTAGGGCACAACCTTTATGAGCAGCCAATACATCCCCGCCGCAAGCAATCCACTCGCGGGGATCGTAATCAGCCAGGCGGTAATAATCTCCTCGGCCACGCTCCAGCGGACTTTGCTGGCACGCTCGGCAGAGCCAACGCCGATAATTGCTGAGCTGACCACCTGTGAGGTGCTAACTGGCACCCCGAAGAAAGACGCGGCCAGGATCACGCTCGCAGAACTCAACTGCGTAGAAAAACTATGCAAGGGCCGGATCTTATAAAACTTTCCACCCAATGTGCGGATCAACCGCCAGCCTGCCAGACTTGTCCCAATCGCAATGGCCCCCGCGCTGACTGCGATCACCCAGAATGGCACTTGAAAGGCGGGCAGCACGCCGCCAATCACAAGACTCAGGGTAATGATGCCCATGGTCTTTTGCGCGTCATTCGTCCCGTGGCTGAAGGCCATCGCCAGCGCCGTCACCAATTGACCATTCTTGAAGAGATCATTGACTCTTGGTGTTGCATTACGCACAAAGAAATAGATCAACCGCGTAATAAGAAAACCGATGATGAAACCAATTAATGGGG
>Ga0073934_10010058_pt1 | contig 11863 bp, 6 predicted proteins | sample LarsenN4metaG_FD_76834 | JGI IMG/M metagenome (GOLD analysis project Ga0073934, IMG submission 76834) | Hot spring sediment bacterial and archeal communities from British Columbia, Canada, to study Microbial Dark Matter (Phase II) - Larsen... ... | reverse complement strand
TGAGAATCATGGAGAATGAATATTTAGTCATGCTTAAACTCCTTTTTTTTTATCTGCGGCTCTCATTATAACATAATTGTGGCTATTTTTACCACTTTTTTATTGACATTCAACACTTCTGGATGTAGGCATATTTGGTAAAATTGCCTTCGCGGGTTGCATCATTCAGGACTACAGGTTTTTGAGTGCGGGCTACATAATTGACGATCGCCAGAGGAATTCCGGCACAGTTGGCAACAGGAATAGACTGCAACACAGTCACAGTCTCATTTTCTATGCTGCCTTCGGCTTCAATCAGCAATTTACCGTGACGTGCTAAAATTAGATAGCCCCGTTGGGCGGCGGCATTCTCCATCAGCATCTGCATCAATCGAGAGAGGAGCTTATCCAGTAAGATTTCTCCAGAAATTGCCTCGGTGGCTTTGATAATGGTGGCGATATCTAGGTTAACACCGGTGCCAGTAGTGGTCACTACTGGGTGATTGGTGCTATCTTTAATTTCTGTGATTGGCACTTTCAATAACTGGCGATACCGAGTTTCTAAGTCTTGTAGTTTAGCAGCGGCGCCCCAGAGCTGATAGCAGTAGTAGGCTTCCTGCATATAGGCGCGGGCAGTAAGTTCTTTCCCTTGAGATAGATAAAACTTGGCGGCGAGTTCTAGAGCTAGAGCTTGGTCGTTGAGATATTCATGGTTTTGGGCGAGGGAGATGGCGCGATCGTAACAGTCGATCGCCAGCGCATTTTCCCCCAAAACCCGGAACCGCTCCGCCGCCACCAGCTCAACTTTGTGCTGAAAATTCATCGGTGCATGCTTTACCCATATTTGCAGCTTTTCCTGGTTAGTTTCCACCGCTAGCAGTTGCTGGGTTTTCTGGGCGGCGTTCTCCTCCCCATCCCCACATAATGCCAACCGCACCAGAGAATCATAAAACCAAAACAGAGGCACATTGAGTTGCCCCGTCACCGCCCCTAAATACTGTGCGGCTTGCAGCCCATTTGCGAAAGCGAGCTGAGGTTGGTCAAACAGGTAACATAATAGCATTTTGTGAAAGTAGAAAAAATGCAGCCCGGTGCCATCTTGCGCCTTAATATGGAAAGGCAGCATTTCGCCTGCATTGTAGGCAGCACCGACTAAATCCCAGGGATTTGCCGCTTCGCCCAATAGGTTCAAAATCGCCTGATGCACGATGCGCGTATAATTCAAAGCATTAGCTTGCTGAAACTGTCCTAAAGTCTGACAGTATGCCGCCACCTCCGCTTCTAAGCTGGCTAAATTAACGCCGATAAAATAGGAATATTGGGCGATTTCTTTGGCAGAATATCCCAACTCTAAGTCGCCAGTTTCCAATCCTTGGGCGTAGCCTTCTTTTAGCAGGGCAATAGTTTCTCTCACATGGTGCTTGGCGTGGATAATATGGACGCCGACGGTGTAGAAAATCTTGGTTTTCAGGTAATTAGCATGAAACTTTTCCAGGAGATGCAGGGCTAATTCGCCAAATTGATACCCAGTTTCGATATTCAAGACAACCCCAGTGAGGATTAGTCCATATAAGCCGTAAGCGAAAGCAGAAAGAGGTGCATTACCGTAAGCTACGGACAAATGCACCATTTTCACAATGACTAGGGGTAGCAGCAGGGGGGCGCTGATGTAGGTAGGCGAGACTAAACTGGATAAAATCCGCAATGCTGCCAGCTTTTCTGGGTCGGTCATTTCCGGTAATTGCCGCAAGTCCGGGATATTTTTTCCCATCAACATAGTAGCGGTTTGTGCCAATGCCCGATCGACATCTTCTGGCGTCAAGTTTTCGGGAAACTTGACGCCTAGGAGTTGCAGGACTTCCCGCCCCATTGCTACCGCCTTTTGCGGTTGCACCAAAGCCGTACAGGCTGCCAGTTGGATTTCATAAACCTTGACTTTATCCAGCAAATTATTGGCATTTTCCAGGACAATTTCTCCCAGTGCCTGCATTTGGGCAAAATCCCTCGTCAGGTAGGCAACTTCTGCCGCAGCTACATGGAGTTGTAGGGTCAGATGATACTGGCTTTGCCAGCTATTTGCCTCTAAAAAGCCAATTCCTAATTGCAAGTAATTGAGCGCCGGTTGATAGGCGGCGGAGGCTTTCGCTTTCTGGCCCGCCATGAGGTTGAGTTGGGCTAGTTGCAATCTTGCCGCTGCTTGAGAAATCAGCTCGCTACCCAAATTTAGCTGATTCACGGTATCAAAAATTTTCTCTTCCAGTCGATCGGCTGGCGTATTTGCCAGCAACAGTTGACCTAGTTGCCAATGGAGGCGCGGTTTTTCTGCCGGAGAAATCAGAGAGTAAGCAGCTTGCTGAACTCGGTCATGGACAAACTGATATTCTAGAGATGCCCATTGAGCGCTAGGTAAAGGACAGGACAAAAATTCTGCCCGGGCAACCGCCAATTCTAACTCCCCCCGATTTCCCAGCGGCACTACCAAACTTTCTGCTACCGCTGGGTGTAAGTCACCCACCAATTCATCCCAAGATTTATTTCCAATTAAACCCAAAATCTCCAGATTAAATTGATTGCCAATTCCTGCCGCAATTTTTAGAATTTTTTGGGTGCTTTCGGGCAGTTTTTGAATTTTACTGGCAATTAACTCTACCACATTATCCGTAAAAGCTCTCTGCTGAATATGTGCTAAATTCCACTGCCAGCCCACGGGAATCACAGCCGCGCCAGTATTGTCGGTATCTGGGGGGTTAAAGCGCACCAGTTCTAGCCAACCATCTGCATAGAGAGATTTTAAAAATTCATTCATAAAAAAAGGATTCCCTCCGGTTTTAAAATGCACTAATTCTGCCAGGGGCTTGGCTCTTGATTCAGGACATTTCAGGGTATCAGCAATAATTGTTGTCACAGTTGACAAGTCTAAAGGTGACAGATAAATCCTCTCAATCTTGGTGCCATTTTTGGCAATTTCCTCGAAAGTCAAAATTAATGGATGTCCCGGGAAAATTTCGTTGTCCCGATAAGCACCGATTAAAAATAGTCCGGGAGATGCTGCCCCCATCAGCACCTGCATCAGTTGCAGCGATGCCCCATCAGCCCACTGCAAGTCATCGAGAAATAAGGCTAAGGGATGCTTGGGTTGCGTAAAAACTTTGATAAAGTTCTGAAAAACTAAATTAAACCGATTTTGACTTTCTGTTAGTCCCAGTTCGGGCACTGCTGGTTGCGAACCAATAATCAATTCAATTTCGGGAATGACATCGATAATGATTTGCCCATTTAATCCCAAAGCTCGCTGAAGTTTACCTCGCCATTGTTTCAGTTGTGCCTCATTTTCGCTGAGCAGTTGTTTGACTAATTCACCAAAGGCGCTGACAAGGGCACTGTAGGGAATATTTCGTTGATACTGGTCAAATTTACCGGCGATGAAATAGCCACGTTTTTCGGTAACTGGTTTGTAAAGTTCCTGGACTAAGGCGGATTTACCAATCCCGGAATATCCAGCTACCAGCATCATTTGGCTTTGGCTCATCGCCTGCTCAAATAGGGAAATTATGGTGGAGATTTCTGTCTCTCGTCCATAAAGTTTTTGGGGAATTTGAAATTTGTCTGAAATATCTTGATAGGCTAAAGTAAAATCTGATATTGTGCCATTATTTTGCAGTTGTTTGAAGCATTCTTCTAAATCGGCTTTGAGACCCCAAGCACTTTGATAGCGGTCTTCGGGACTTTTGGCCATCAATTTCATCACAATCTCGGAAATGATGGGAGGAATTGGCGCTAAGGGGGTAACAGTAGTTCCTAAATGGGGATAATTATGGGATAATTGAGCGGCGGAATACTGCGCCGCTACCACATGGGGAGGTACTGGCTGTTTGGCAATGTGACAATGGACTAATTCTAAGGGGTCGGTTGTGTCAAATGGGAGCTGTTTGGTGAGCAATTCATAAAATGTCACTCCCAGGGAGTAAAAGTCGGTGCGGTAGTCTAGGGAGCGGTTCATCCTCCCAGTTTGTTCGGGAGACATATAGGCGAGGGTGCCTTCGATAATGTTGGGATTTTTGAGGGGGGTATTTTCCCGCGTCAGTTGGGTAGCAATGCCAAAATCGATGATTTTTAGCTGTCGGGTCGCCGGATTGTAAACTATATTTGATGGGTTGATGTCTTTGTGGATGGTATTGGCGGCGTGTATTTGTGCTAAACTATCAGCAGTAGCAATAGCGATTTGGAGAAACTCTTCTAGGGTAAACTGGCGTTGGTTCTGCCAAATTTTTAGGGATTCACCGCCAAAGTCTTCGAGGATGATGAGGATGCTGTTGTGATATTTTTGCAAGTCGTAGGCTTTAATGGCGCCGGGACTGTGGAGAGATTTGGTAATTTCATATTCAGTGCGGTAGCGATCGAGTTCTTGGGGGGTGGGATATTTTTTTTTGTGTAACTTAACGATTACAGGTTGGTTGTTATCTAATCTGGTAGCCCGATAAACCAGGGAGTTGATACTTTCATAGATTTGGGCTTGAATGGAAAATCCTGAGAGGGTGAGCATGATTTTTGCGCGATCGCCAACTGAATGTCTAGAACTCAGTCCCTAGAAGATTACGGGACTGAGTAAGGATAAAAATGGAATATGTTGATGATAGTTACGATTGTAGTTGATGGTGGATGCTACAACAACAACCGCAATAAAGAGATGCCCAAAGAACCAAGAACCCGTAAACCCCCTCCAGAGTTGTTAGTACCTCGGGCTTTGGCTTCCTCAAAGGCTTCGATTTGGGCAATGAGCGTTTGGGAGGTTTCAAAGTTTTGCGGTTCGTTGTTCGCGGCGAAGACTTCCGAAGCGGCGCGAGCGTCCGCGATCGCCTGTCGGCTATCCCCCATATCCGCACGTACCACCGCCCGCGCCAGATAAGCCAGACCGAATTGTGGATCAATATTAATTGCCTGATTGAAATACTCGATCGCCTTAGCGTGGTTTTGCCGCTGCGCCGCCATTACCCCCCAGTTATAAATATCCTGGGCACTCAAAACCGCTCGCGGCGTACCTATTGCCCCCTCCAACAAAGCACCATCCAGACGCGCCCCAGTCAAGTCCACATCTACCAAATATGCCTGACGCAAGTCTGCACCCTGGAGGTTAGCACCCCGCAGGTTTGCCCCCCGCAGGTTCGCACCAAATAAAGAAGCACCGCTGAGGTCCGCACCGCTGAGATTTGCCCCTTCCAAAGTAGCGCGGCTCAGGTTTGCTCGCGTCAATACCGCCCTCTCTAGGTTCACCCGCGCCAAAGAAGCCATCACCAACCCCGCATCGCTCAAGTCACATTCGATACAGCTTCTGGTTTGCAGCAAAGTGCGGGTGTGGTCGAAATTTTCGGCGATCGCAGGCGTCCCCACACAAGTTGCCACCAACACCCCTACCGCAGCCACAAGATTGCGTTTCATATTCATCCCCTAAGTGCCAACATTTTACGGTTTTACAGTGGGGGGCGAGCCGGTTCTTTCCCCCTTTAAACTCAAATTATATGTAACTTAGCCCGATCCGGCCCATAACTGGGACAATTTGGCTTCTTCACCGCCAAACGCCATCCATACGCCCATAACTACAACTCTATCCCCATTTCACGCAAGCGGCGAGCCAATTCCTCAGCTTTCGCCTCCGCCGCTTCCGCCCGCTGTCGCTGCAATTCCACCTGCTTGATTGCTGCTTCTGCTTGCGCTGTGGCAACTGCTGCCCGCTCCCGTTCCGCTTCGGCGCGCTCCCGTTCCGCTTCTGCCTCCGTGGGAATCCAAGCACCAAGAGCATCATACCACCGCAACCACAGACGATTGATCCCTTGATAGTCTCCCAGCCATAAACCCAAACCCAAACCCAATTCCTCCAGCCAAATTTTCGGCTCCCCTAAGTTTAATTCCTGATAGCGTCCTCCTTGTAAAGTCCAAACCCGCAACTGATTCGTATAACGGCTAAAAACCACATAGTATGGCACGCGCAAAATCTGCTCATAAACCTGCCACTTCGTCGGCGGTTCCTCCCCAGAGGCTTCCGTGGCGCCTAAATCTTCCTTTTCCGTTCCCGGAGATAGCAATTCCACCACCACAAAGGGGGTTACACCCTCTTGCCAGATGACATAGCTCAACCGCAAATCTTCCCCATCATAAAGCCGCGATACACCCACCACCCCAAACCAATCAGGACGCTTGTACCAGTTGTGATGATGCACATCATAATATAAATTCATATCGCTACCAGCAAACACCTGCTCTGGGGGATATTTAGGCGAGCGGAAGGTGTGGCGCAGCAGTTCTGGTTGCAAAATATGAAACTCATCAGGCAATCCTGGATCCTCCGGATTTTCACTAGGTAAATCATACATTGTCGGCAGGGTTTCCCTGGGAGATAGGGGCGGTTCTGTTTGTGTTGTTGGGTATTTAATTCTAAACATATCTGTCTCTATCTTTATGAGCTTTTGTCATTAGTCATTAGTCATTAGTCAATGACTAATGACTAATGACTAAGAACATTATTTATTTTTCTTCGCCATTTTCTTGTCTTTCTCCTTTTCTTTATCCTTAGCGCGTTTAGCCGCAGCTTTAGCAGCTTTTTCGGCTTCCAGCTTTTCCTGGATAGCTTTTTCCTTTTCTTCTTCCAGCTTGCTCAAATAGTAGTGATAATCTCCCTGGTAGGATCGCAGCTCTCCATCGCGGATTTCCACGATTTTGTTGGCCACGCGGGAGATAAAATAACGATCGTGCGACACCAGCAACACCGTACCCTCGTAAGTTTGCAGTGCCTCTTCGAGCATTTCCTTCGCCGGAATATCCAGGTGATTAGTCGGTTCGTCCAAAATCAGGAGATTTGCCGGTTGCAGCAGCATTTTCGCCAAAGCCAAACGAGCTTTTTCACCGCCGCTCAGAGCAGACACCGGTTTAAACACCGTATCGCCACTGAATAAAAAACTGCCCAATAAAGTGCGGACTTCTTCATTAGTCCAATCAGGCACCTCATCATGGATCGTATCCATCACGGTTTTGCTCAAGTCCAGAGCTTCCGCCTGATTTTGCTCAAAATAAGCCGGTAAGACGTTATGCTTACCCAGACTCACACTGCCTTCCGTGGGTTGTTCCATCCCCATAATCAGACGCAGGAGAGTAGATTTACCGGCACCATTAGGGCCGAGGAAGGCGATGCGATCGCCCCGCTCAATCAGCAAATCAGCCCCCAAAAACAGGATTTTCTCATCGTACATATGAGTGATTTCTTTAATCACCACCACCTCGCGACCACTGCGGGGAGCCGGGGGGAACCGGAAGCGTAAAGATTTTAGGTCCGAGATGGGAGCTTCGATGCGCTCAATTTTGTCTAACTGCTTTTCCCGGCTTTGAGCTTGGGAGCTGCGATGAGCATTATAGCGGAACCGGTCAATAAACTGCTGCTGCTTCTCAATCTCCTTTTGCTGGCGTTCATAGGCACTTAACTGGGCGTCCCGGTTGAAGGCTTTTTGCTCTAGATAAGAGGAATAATTGCCCAAATAAGTAGTAGAAACCCCCCGCTCAGTTTCCACAATTTGATTGCAAAGTCTATCTAAAAACTCCCGGTCGTGGGAGATAATTACCATCGGATTATTTAGACTCTTGAGATAGATTTCTAACCACTCAATAGTTTCCAAGTCCAAGTGGTTGGTAGGTTCATCAAGCAGTAAAATATCAGGATTTTGCAGCAGAATTTTGCCCAAACTCATGCGCATTTGCCAGCCGCCACTGAAAGCGCTCACCAGCCGATCGCCATCATCGGGCACAAACCCCATCTCCGCCATCATCTTTTCAATCCGAGCGTCCAAGCCATAGCCGTCGAGGGCTTCAAACTGGCGCTGCAATCGATCCAGTTTATGAATCAGCTTATCTAGTTCTTCAGGAGAAGCATTTTGCATATGGTGCTGCACATCAGCCAAAGCATGATGCACCGCATTAGCTTCCGTAAACACCGTCCAAAACTCCTCCCGCACCGTGCGGGTAGGGTCCACCTCAAATTCTTGCGTCAGGTAGGCAATATGCAGACTCGCCGGACGAATCACCACCCCCGAAGTCGGTTCCACTTCCCCGGCGATAATTTTCATTTGTGTGGATTTACCCGCCCCGTTAACACCCACCAAGCCGATCCGATCGCCCGCTTTAATTTCCCAATTGACATCCTTTAGAACTTCACCGATCGGATAAATTTTGCTGACGTGTTCCAGTCGCAACATAAAAAACTCCAGTAATCATCAACCAATCAATAAACCCACAACAAATTGCCATATATGATTGCGCTTATGGCGATGAGCTGACAGTGTTGCCCGCACAGGGCGACTTGCTGGTGCCATCACAGGGCGCCTTGTTTAGGACGAAAGGCAGTTACCCCCTCCCCCTATATCATTTGTCATCTATCCTTTCTCCTGTGTTATGGGACAAGGGACAACAGACTTGGGACAAAGCAGATTAATCCTCATCAACCATCTCTATCAACTGGACTCTCCCACAGACGCCCCATCATGGTGAATGAGGTGGCCATCACATTCTATCCCCCATCAAGACTACCGAACATTCACACTATGTCCCAGTTTAAACCCTTTGTGTCATTAGTCATTTGTCCCCAGTCCCATATCCTTTCTCCGATCGCCCAGCCCTCAACCCCCACCCCCCAAAGGAAGAAAGCCACAAGAGACAACGCACAGAGGACTGGGGACAAATGACCAATTTATTTGAGCAAATTACCCCCAGTAGCGTAATCTATAGTAGAAGATTGACCGTTGCCTCCGGACAGACAGGGCCATACCCCTGCTCCCCCCCTCCCTGCTCCCCCCCTCCCTGCTCCCCGGTCGGTGAGCGAAGCCGAACCGCTGCTCCCCTGCTCCCCTGCTCCCCCATCCCCCACCAATGACCAAAGACCAAGGACAAATGACAAACCTATGACATCAACCCTAAGCCCAACTCGCACCGTTCGCATCGGGTCTCGCAAAAGCCAACTCGCACTCGTCCAAACCTACTGGGTGCAAGCACAACTGCAAAAGCACCACCCAGATATCGCCTTTGAAATCCACACCATGAGTACCCAAGGCGATAAAATCCTGGACGTAGCACTGGCGAAAATCGGTGATAAAGGGCTGTTCACCAAAGAACTAGAAGTGGGGATGCTCAACCAAGAAACCGATATGGCCGTGCATTCCCTCAAAGACTTGCCCACCAACCTACCCGAAGGGCTAGTATTAGGGTGCATTACCACCCGAGAAAACCCCGCCGACGCCCTAGTAGTGCATGAAAAGCACAAAGACAAGCAACTAGAAACCCTACCCCCTGGAGCCATCATTGGCACATCATCCCTGCGACGCCTAGCCCAGTTGCGCCACCACTATCCCCATCTGGAGTTTAAAGATATCCGGGGCAACCTCAACACCCGCCTGCAAAAACTCGACGAAGGCGGTTACGACGCCCTCATCCTTGCCGCCGCCGGTTTGCAAAGGTTGGAAATGGCAGAGCGAATTCATCAAATCATCCCCCCAGAAGTCTCCCTGCACGCCGTCGGTCAAGGCGCCCTCGGTATCGAATGTCGCGCCGGAGATACAGATATCCTCACCTTGCTGCAAACCCTAGAACACACCCCCACCGCCCAGTGCTGCCTAGCCGAAAGGTCATTTTTGCGCACCCTCGAAGGCGGTTGTCAGGTGCCGATCGGCGTCAACACCAACATCACCGGAGAAGAACTTACCTTAATTGGCATGGTAGCGACACTCGACGGCCAGCGCCTAGTCAAAGATAGTGTCACAGGTAAAGCCACAGACGCCGAAAAACTCGGAGAGGAACTGGCTGCCAAACTGCGCCACCAAGGCGCTCAAGAAATCCTCGAAGAAATTTTTCTCACCATTCAGCGGGGTTCTTGAGCATTGATTTCCCCCTGCCCGGAGTCAACCTCACATCAGATGGAAGCCCAACGCACTCTTGGCTGACCAGGCCGGGATGTCATTTCTATCTCCGCAGCCCGGATTTATGGTGCCCCGTGGCACTGGGTTATTGTAACATAGCTACGGAGATTTGTTACCAGCCTTGCTGCGGTAAGGGCGAAGCCTCCGGCCCAGAATCTTTGTCACTTGTCCCTTGTCACTTGTTACTTGTCACTTGTCACTTGGAGAAGAAACCGGGTTTCTGACCCAGAATCTCCTTCCAGGTAAGAAATATCTCGTTTAGAAACCCGGTTTCTGGGGTGTCTTTGGACAAAGGACTTTTGACAAATGACAAAGGACTTTTGACAAATGACAAATGACAAAATTTCATCTAATCGCGTACCATCTTAGGGAGCGCAAATACCCATATGCGAATTTTGTTTGTTGCCGCCGAAGCGGCTCCCCTGGCTAAAGTTGGGGGCATGGGTGATGTGGTAGGTGCCCTACCCAAATACCTGCGCCGTTTAGGCTACGATGTCCGCATCTTCATGCCTTACTATGGCTTTCTCCCAGATAAGTTGGAAGTCCCGACCGATCCCATCTGGTGGGGACATGCCATGTTCGAGAACTTCTGCGTTTATGAGACACAGTTTCCGGGAACGGATGTCCCCCTGTACTTGTTCGGCCATCCTTCCTTCTGGCCTCGCCGCATCTACTACGGAGAAGATGAAGATTGGCGGTTTACCCTGTTTTCCAATGGGGCGGCTGAATTTGCCTGGAACCACTGGAAACCGGACATCATCCATTGCCACGACTGGCATACCGGCATGATTCCTGTGTGGATGAACCAATCTCCCGACATCACTACTGTATTCACGATTCACAACCTGGCTTATCAAGGCCCGTGGCGCTGGTATTTAGAGCAAATTACCTGGTGTCCTTGGTATATGCAGGGTCACAACACGATGGCAGCAGCAGTGCAGTTTGCCGATCGGGTCAACACTGTATCCCCCACTTACGCTGAGCAAATCAAGACTGCCGCCTACGGCGAACAACTAGAGGGGCTACTATCTTTCATTAGTGGCAAATCTCGCGGCATCCTCAACGGCATCGATACGGAAAGCTACGACCCCGCTGTGGACAAAAGCCTGGTGCAGACTTTCAGTGCCGATACGATTGAAAAGCGAGACGCCAACAAAATCGCCCTCCAAGAAGAAGTCGGTCTGGAAGTCAATAAAAGTGCCTTTTTAATCGGCATCGTTACCCGACTGGTAGAGCAAAAAGGCATTGATTTGATTTTGCAAATCCTCGATCGGTTCATGGCCTACACCGATGCCCAGTTCGTCCTCCTCGGCACCGGCGATCGCTACTATGAAACCCAAATGTGGCAGCTCGCCACCCGCTATCCCGGGCGGATGGCCACCTACCTACTTTACAACGACTCCCTCGCCCGCCGCATCTACGCCGGTGCCGACGGCTTCTTGATGCCCAGCCGGTTTGAACCCTGCGGCATCAGCCAAATGCTCGCCATGCGCTACGGCTGCGTCCCGATCGTGCGGCGTACCGGCGGTTTAGTCGATACCGTCTCCCACAGCGACCCATACCTAGGCGTGGGCACCGGCTACTGCTTCGATCGCTACGAACCTCTAGACCTTTACACCGCAATGGTGCGCGCCGTCGAAGCCTTCCGCTTCAAAGACCAATGGCGCGCCCTCCAGCAGCGGGGAATGCGTCAAGACTTTAGCTGGATGAAGTCCGCCAAAGAGTACGCTCGGATGTACAACTCCATGTACGGCATCGAGGACGAACCCCAAGAAGTGACGGAGTGACGGGGTGACGGGGTGACGGGGTGATGGGGAGTGTGGGGAGTGTGGGGAGTGTGGGGAGTGTGGGGAGTGTGGGGAGTGTGGGGAGTGTGGGGAGTGTGGGGAGTGTGGGGAGTGTGGGAAGTGTGGGGAGTGTGGGGAGTGTGGGGA
>Ga0073934_10010057_pt1 | contig 11865 bp, 8 predicted proteins | sample LarsenN4metaG_FD_76834 | JGI IMG/M metagenome (GOLD analysis project Ga0073934, IMG submission 76834) | Hot spring sediment bacterial and archeal communities from British Columbia, Canada, to study Microbial Dark Matter (Phase II) - Larsen... ... | reverse complement strand
GCCCTTGCAGTTGTAGAGAATGTTTGAAACATGATTGCCGAGCTCGAACGGAATCGCGCACTTCTCCAACTCTTCGGTCGTTGCGATCAGCGCGACATTGCTCGCTTCGGCGCCGCCGTAGGCTTTCGGAACATCGAGATACCAGAGCCCTTTCGCCTCCGCCTTTTTCTCGAGTTCCTCCATGATCCCGAGATAGCGTTTGACCTCCGGGTCCGGACTCGTCTTGACCCGGCTTTTCCAACGGCTCCCTTCAAAAATGTCGGGTGCGTTGGCGAAATCGGGCTCGAGCGGCATCAGTTCGTCTCGGACGAATTCCGCTACCGCTGAGCGCAAGCGCTCTTCTTCGGGCGAGAGACGAAACTCCATAAGGCAAAACTTTCCTCGAGCCCCCGGACCGTGCTGCCGGCTCACCCGGGCCGAACGGATACCGTCCGTCTATCACACCTTTCGGTCGTAACAAAAGAGCGGTGGCAGTATTGACCCAATGAAAGGGCATATGATAATCCACTACGACGCTCGATAGCGATGAGGTATGCAGTGCCCAGCGATCCCAACGCGAGAATGGACGCGCAATGAACAATCGGTCAGTTTCTACGGCTCCAATTCATTGCTCATCGATCGGGGGAGTCCATAACGACGGGAGGATTCGCTTTGAAGATCACACCGGCGGCGATCTTTAGCTTTTGTGCTCTGATATTCTTCTGCGTGTTCGTCTGGCTGGCGCAGGAGTGGCGCTTGCAAGCGCGGCTCTATCCGTGGGCCATCGGCATACCGATGGTGATCCTAGCCCTCGCCCAGGTGATCCTCGACTTGCGCGGCGTCAAAGCCAAGGAGTCGCCCGATGGCACGCCGGTGGATTTCCAATTCTCCAAGGACGTCGATCCGGCCGTCGCCAAAAAGAGAGCGATCACGATGTTCTCCTGGCTTGTCGGCTTCTTTCTGCTGATCTGGCTCCTGGGGTTTCCCATCGGCATCGCCCTGATGATGTTCACGTATCTCAAGTTTCAGGGCCGCGAATCCTGGACCTTGTCTGTGGCTCTGACCGTGATCGGATGGCTTTGCTTTTACGGTCTCTTTGTGAAGCTCCTCACCTTGCCGTTCCCCCAGGGTCTACTCTTTCAATGGCTTGGCGTGGACCTGTAGCAACGGTCATGCCTGCGTAAGCGGAGCATCTGCTTTTACCGCAGCGTCTAAATAGCAGATTTTATGGTAGGGAGGTCGGCGGATTTTATCCTGAGCCGTGCCGAAGGGTCTCGGAATGACGTTGTGCGCAAGCGGCAACGAGCACGAAGACAGATGCAGCAAGGCCGCCATTTTCATGGTCCGTGGCGAGTGCAAACTCATGAAGCACTTTGGGGTGAGATTCAGGGCCGGTTGAGAAAATTCTGCCGGGCACCGAATTATTTCAATAGCCGCGCCACCTGCGGCGTCTAAATAAGCAGCGAGGAGACTGTATGGCCAAGTTGATTCTAACGTTAGGCTTATTATTGTTGGGCGCGAGCTCGACGGTTGCAGCCCAGAGTCCCTTCTATGAAGGAAAGCAGATCCGGGTGATCGTCGGCTTCACCACCGGCGGGTTTTACGACCGCTGGGCCCGGTTGCTCGCGCGCTATATGCCGAAATATATCCCGGGCAACCCGACGCTCATCGTCCAGAACATGCCCGGCGCCGGTTCCGTCATTGCGGCCAACTACGTTTACAGCGTGGCCAAGCCGGATGGGCTGACGATCGGTTTTCCCAGCAGCGCCATATACCTCGATCAGATCGTCGACCGGTCTGAAGTCAAGTTCGATCTGCGCAAGTTCGGCTGGATCGGCTCGCCGGTCACCGAGCCGATGATCCTGTACATGCGCGCGGATGCTCCGTACAAATCGATCGCCGACATCCGCGCGTCCAAAGAGCCGCCCAAGTGCGGCTCCACCGGGACGGTGAGCAGCGACTTCATTCTGGCGCGCATGCTTGAAGACACGCTCCCTCCCCTGAAGATCAACACCGTCCTGGGCTACCCGGGCGGCTCCGAAATCGACATCGCGGTTGAAAAAGGCGAGGTCATTTGTCGCGGCATGACCGCGTCGCCGTTTTTCGGACGCGAGCCGTTTTTGAGTTGGCGCAAGAAAAATTTCGTGCGCGTGCTGCTCTATACCGGCGCCAAACGCGACGAGCGAATTCCCGACGTGCCGACCATCGCGGAGATCTTCGACAAAGAAAAGGTGCCGGAGAGCAGCCGCCGCGTCGCTCAGGTGATCCTGGCGGCCGAACGATTCGGCCGGCCCATTGTCGCCACGCCGGGCACACCCGCCGATCGCGTTCAGATCCTGCGGCGCGCATTCGATCAATCCATGAAGGACCCCGAGTTGCTCGCCGAGACCCAAAAGCAGAAGATGGACGTGGATCCGACGAGCGGCCCAGAGCTGGAAAAGCTCGCCCAGCAAATTCTGCAGCAGCCCCCGGATGTGCTGGCGCGCGTGAAAAAGATCCTCGGCAACTGATCGATTCGATACTGCCGGTGGGCGAGAACGAGAACGAGTTCGGGCGGCGCTCAGGCTTGCACAAGCCCAGCCCGGACGATATGCTCCGAACAAATTCACACGGGAAGGAGAAACTTTGATGAGGTTGATTCTTGGCCTGATCCTCACACTGGCATGGAGCACGGCGTCCTTCGCGCAGGCGCCCTTCTATCAAGGCAAAACCATCACGATCATCGTCGGCACCAAAGCCGGCGACGTGTACGATCTGTATCCGCGAATGTTGAGCGACTACCTGACCAAATATATCCCGGGCAACCCCAATGTCATCATTCAGAACGTGCCCGGCGCGGCGTCGCTGATCGCCGCCAACCAGGTCTACAACGTGGCCAAGCCCGACGGGCTCACGATCGGCGCGATCTATCCGGCGCTTTATTTCGAGCAGCTGATCAAGCGGCCGGAAGTGAAATTCGACTGGAATAAATTCGGTTGGATCGGCAGCACCGTAACTTCCAACCATCTCATGTACATGCGCTCGGACACGCAGTACAAGACTTTCGAGGACGTGCGAAAAGCCTCCACCGCGCCAAAGTGCGGCGCCACCGGAGTGACTTCCACCGGCTATTACATGCCCAAACTGGTCGAGGAGACGACGGGCGCAAAATTCGACATCGTGTCGGGGTACGTCTCCGGGCAGGATATCGATCTGGCGGTCGAGAGGGGCGAACTTCAGTGCCGGGCCTTTACGATCACCGCCTATTTCGCGCGCGAGCCGTTCATCACCTGGCGCAAAAAGGGCTTTGCGCACGTGCTGTTTCAGACGGGCCAGAAACGAGACCAGCGGGTCAAAGACGCGCCGACGATTTATGAACTGATGGACAAGTACAAAACCTCGGACGGCCCGAGGCGGTTGGCGAAGGTCATCCTCGCATCCGGTGAGTTCGGACGCCCGCTCGTCACGCCTCCGGGAACTCCCCCGGACCGGCTTAAGATTTTGCGCGACGCTTTCAACAAATCGATCAGTGACCCGGCGATCAAGGCGGACGCGGAAAAGCGCCGGCTCGAGCTGGATCCGTCGACGGGTGAAGAGCTGGAAGCGCTCGCCAAGGAAGTTATGTCGGCGCCGCCCGACGTTGTTCAGCGAGTGCAGAAGCTCCTCGGCAAATAAACAACTGCCGAACGGCGCGCGCGGGCCGGGCAGCGGGCACGACCGGCTGCGTGCCTGCGTCCGACGCGCTCAGAGCGCTGGAAAGCTTCTTCGAGGGGCGCTTCGATTGGCCGATCTTTCCCGGCGCATGAATCGATCCGCCCAAAAGTGCTCCGCTGCCGTGTTCAGCGTGCCACGCCGTTCGCATCCGATTGCATAGCGACAAGAGGGACAACCTTATGCTCCGAAGCTCGTTAGCACTTTCGTTTCTGTTCCTGCTGGGCAGCGCGGATCTACGAGCCCAGACACCCTTTTACCAGGGCAAAACCATTACCATCATCGTCAGCACCAAGGCGGGCGACGTTTACGATCTCTACCCTCGGCTCGTCGCCGAGTTCATGCCCAAACACATTCCCGGTAATCCGAACATCATCATTCAAAACGTGCCGGGCGCCGCGGGCTTGATCGGCACCAATCAGCTCTACAATACAGCCAAGCCCGATGGGCTCACCTTCGGGGCCACATACCCGGCGCTCTATTTCGAGCAATTGGCCAAACGCCGCGAAGTCAAATTCGACTGGACGAAGTTTATTTGGATCGGCAGCACCGTGAACTCGAGCAGCCTCATGTACATGCGCGCCGACACGCCGTACAAGACCATCGAAGATGTTCGAACCGCTCCGACACCGCCCAAGTGCGGCGCCACCGGCGTGACATCGTCGGCCTATTACATGCCGAAGCTTTTGGAGGAGGCGGTGGGCGCCAAATTCGAAGTGGTGGCCGGCTACGTCGCGGGACAGGACATCGATCTTGCAGTGGAGCGGGGCGAAGTGCAGTGCCGCGCTTTTACGGTCAACGCCTTCTTTGCGCGCGAGCCGTTCATCACCTGGCGCAAAAAGAATTTCGTCCGCGTGCTGTACCAGACCGGCCATAAGCCCGATCGGCGGCTCAAGGACGTGCCGCTTTTCAACGAACTCATGGACAAGTATAAGACGCCCCAAAACGTGCGCAGCCTGGTCAAAGTGATGCTGGCCGCCGACGAGTTCGGGCGCCCGCTGGTGTTCCCGCCGGGGGTGCCTCCGGATCGCGTCAAAATCATTCGCGACGCTTTCGACAAGACGATCAACGATCCGGCGCTCCGGGCCGAGGCGGAAAGACGCCGGCTCGATATCGATCCGGCAAGAGGTGAGGATCTTCAGGCGCTGGCCAAGGAAGTGATGAGCACGCCGCCGGAGATCGTGGAGCGGGTCAAGAAATTGATCGGCAAATGATCTCGAGTTTGGATCGTTGAACCGAGAAGTGTGACTCGATCGATGGCGTTTACAGACGCTCAACCCTCCAAACGGTATCGATTTATGCGAAACGCGCAGCGCGGAGTCCGATTGTTCTTCCCGTGGCCCTCCTCGGCCAGGCTTTTCCTGCTTCTCGCTTTCTTCAGTCTTGAACTTTTGAGCGTCTTCAACCCTGAACCCTTGTACGCGCAGGCGAATTTCTACCAGGGGAAAAACATCAGGATGGTGATCGCGACGTCGACCGGAGGCGGCTACGATCTCTGGGCGCGACTGGCGGCGCGCCATCTCGGCAAGCACATTCCGGGCAATCCGACTATCGTGCCCCAAAATATGCCCGGAGGCGGCGGTATTGTCGGCGCCAATTATCTCTACACCGTCGCCAAACCGGACGGCCTGACCATCGGCGCATTCAACCCCGCCCTTTATTTCGATCAACTGGTCGGCCGTACCGAAATCAAGTTCGATTGGGCCAAGTTCACGTGGATCGGCTCGCCGGAGCAGAACAACATCCTTCATTTCATCCGCACCGACGCACCGTTTAAAACCATCGACGACCTGCGCAACGCCAAGGAACCGCCGAAGTGCGGCAGCACCGGCACGGGAACCACCGGACATTACATTCCGCGGTTGCTCGAGGACACTTTGGGCATCAAAACCAACATCGTGAGCGGTTATCAGGGCGGCGCGGAAATCGATGTGGCGATCGAGCGCAACGAAGTCGTTTGCTGGTCGCCGCTGGTTGCGACGTATTTCGGCCGCGAGCCCTACAAGCGCTGGCACAAGACCGGCTTTACGCGAGTGGTCCTCCAGACCGGCGCAAAGCGCGATCCGCGCATTAAGGAGACGCCGACTCTCAACGAGCTCATGGAGAAGTACAAAACGCCGGAATCCGGCAGGCGCCTCGCCAAGGTCATTCTGACAGCCGCGACTTTGGGGCGCCCCGTTGCCGCTCCCCCCGGCGTACCGCCCGACAGAGTCAAGATCTTGCGCGACGCCTACGCCAAAACCATGAGAGATCCGGAATTGCTCGCAGAGGCAGCGAAGCGAAATTGGGACGTGCAGCCGTTGGTCGGCGCGGAGCTGGAGACATTGGCCAAGGAAGTCATCACCCAACCGAAAGAAGTGATCGAACGGATGAAGTGGGTGCTGGGCCGCGAATGAGAATGGCAAACCAGTTGAAGGGTTCAAGGTTCTCCGATTCCTCTCCGCTCCGACTCCTGAACTTTTGAACTCTGAAATCCTTGCGGCACGGCCGTTCGCGGGTCGTGCCACCTGCCCAGCGACAGGCCAGGCCATCGAGTGGCTTGCAAAGCTCCTCCCGAAATAGATCAGGGGGTTTGAAATGAAGTCCTCAAAAAGCTCACAGCGGCTATTGGCAAAGGCGGTGCTATTCATCGCTCTTATCAACGTTGACCTTTTCAACCCCTTGAAGCTTGAACGTTTATTCGCGCAAGCGAACTTTTACCAGGGGAAAACCATTCGCATCATCGTGGGCTACCAATCCGGCGACAACCACGATCAGTGGGCGCGCGCCTACGCTCGTTTTGTCGGCAAACACATACCCGGAAATCCTGAATTCGTAGTTCAGAACATGCCGGGCGCCGGCTCGATGATCGCCGCCAATCACGTCTACAACCTGACCAAGCCCGACGGCCTCACGCTGGGCTCCATCGGCGGCGCGCTTTTCATGGCGCAGCTCACCGGACGCAAAGAGGTGCAATTCGACTGGCCCAAGTATTCCTGGATCATGACGCCGGAGCGCGGCGGTCACCTGTTGTTCATGCGCACCGACGCGCCGTTCAAGACGCTGGACGATTTGCGCCAGACCAATGACCCGCCCAAGTGCTCCGCCACCGGCGTCGGCAGCACAGGCTACGATATTCCGCGCCTCTTGCAGGACGCCTTCGGGTTCAAGTTCAACGTGGTCAGCGGCTATCGCGGCGGGGCCGAGCAAGACCTCGCGCTGGAGCGCAACGAAGTCCAATGCCGCGCGATCACCATCGACGGCTTTTTCGGCCGGGAGCCCTTTCGCACCTGGCTGAGCAAGGGGTTCGTCCGGGTATGGCTGCAGACCGAGAAGAAGCGCAATCCCAAGATCTCCAACGTGCCGACGATCTTCGAATTGATGGATCAGTACAAAGTCGACGATTCCAAGCGCCGCCTGGTCAATGCCTACCTCGGTATCTGGGGCTTCGGCTCGCGGCCGATCATCTCCACACCGGGCGTCCCCGCTGATCGTCTAAAAATCTTGCGCGAAGCCTTCATGAGCATGTTCAAGGACCCGGAGTTCATCGACGAAATGAGAAAGCGCCGTTGGGAAGCCGACCCGGTTCCTGGAGAGGAACTCGACGCCCTCGCCAAAGAAGTCGTCAACCAACCGCCCGAAATCGCCGCCGCGCTGAAAAGAATACTCAGCAAATGACGCTGCTTCGTGCATGCAATCGGTGACTCACGAGATGAAAGAGATTGAGCCTGGCTCAAGTTTCGAGAGACCGCTCCTCACGGATTCGACGCATGTCTGTAAGATTCGAAAATCACCCGCTTGTCACGCTCGGCTAACCTAGCGAACATCTGATTTCACGGCAGCAGGTGAAAGAGCAGACCCGGGCGCAACCGCTTTAAATGCGCCAAGGGTTTCCTCTCCCGCCCTGTGCTCACGCGCCCTGCGCGACGCCTTGAGCCGAAGCCTAAGGGGGCGGACTTGAATGGAATATTTGCCTCTGGGCGGTTGACCCTTCATTGAAGATGCGATAAGGAGCAAGGCTCCAAAAAGCGCATTGTTAAACCGTTTAGGAGCCCCCCACATGTTGGAAGCCTTTATCATAGGATTTTGGAAAGTGGTGGCGTGGCCGGCGTTTGGCTACATGCTGCTCGGCATCGCCATCGGTTTTTGGGTCGGACTCCTTCCCGGCATCGGCGGATTGGCTACGCTGGCGCTGATGCTGCCCTTCTCGTACAACATCAAAGACCCGATTTCCGCTTTCGCATTTCTGCTCGGCATGCTCGCCGTTACCGGGACAACCGGGGATCTGACGTCGATCCTATTCGGAATCCCGGGGGAGGGTTCAGCCGCCGCGCTCATCCTTGACGGTTACCCCATGTCGAAAAACGGCGAGGCCGGCCGCGCTTTGGGCGCGGCGATCACGGCATCCGTCGTCGGCGCTATTATCGGCGCTCTTTCGCTGGCCATTTCGATTCCGATCATGCGGCCCCTCGTCCTGCTTTTCGGCTCCCCCGAACTCTTCATCATCGCGATCATGGGCCTTACCTTCATCGGCACGCTCGCCGGCACGTCTTTGATCAAGGGGCTTTTGGCCGGCGGCATCGGGCTGATGTTGGCGGCCATCGGCGTCGACCCGCAGACCGGATCTCTCCGTTATACATTCGGCTCCCTCTACCTTTGGGATCGGCTCGATCTCGTCCCGGTGGTCGTCGGACTGTTCGCCATTCCCGAAATCGTTGATCTGGCCGTTCGCGGCACCAGCATCGCGACCCAGAAGACGGAAAAGCTGACCGGCGTGATGGAGGGCGTGAAAGACACTTTTCGCCACTTCTGGCTGGTTGTCCGATGCAGCTTGATCGGCGTTTATTTCGGCGTGTTGCCGGTTCTGGGAGCCAATGTGGCCCAGTGGATCTCCTACGCGCACGCCGTGCAAGGGCTGAAAGACAAATCCCGCGCCGGCAAGGGCGCCGTCGAGGGACTGCTCGGTCCCGGAGCGGCCAACAACTCGACCCGCGGCGGCGACCTGATCCCCACGCTCGCGTTCGGGATTCCGGGCAGCGGCGCCATGGCCTTGCTGCTCGGCGCTATGCTGATCGTCGGCTTGAACCCCGGCCCTGAAATGCTCAAGTCCCGCCTCGACGTGACTTTCTCCATGGTTTGGGTTCTGATCATCGCGAACATTATCGTCGCGGCCCTGTGCTTTTTGATTTTGAACCATCTGGCCGCGCTGACCTTTATCCGGGGCAGCTTGCTGATCCCCTTCTTGATGTTCCTCGTGTTCATAGGCTCGTTCACGGCGAACAACGACCTCACGGACGTCATGTTCACGCTGCTGTTCGGCTTTATCGGCTTCTGCATGGTGAAATTCGGCTGGCCGCGGCCGCCGTTGATCCTGGGCCTCACTCTCGGCAAGATCGCGGAAAATTATCTGTGGATTTCCACGGCGGCCTACGGCGCGAAGTGGCTCATGTTCCCCACCGTCGTGGGTCTCATCGCCCTGACCATCTTCACCGTCGCCTACCCGACGATCAAGGAGCGCCGGGGCCGCGCGCGCTATGAGCGGCCCGAGGACGCCGTATAGGCCCGCACCAGACTGAGGCGACGCAGTTAAAGGCGGGCGAACCGCAAAGCACAAAGGCCACAGAAAATTTTTTCCCGCTCGCCGGGAGAAAAGCGGCCGATCAATTTTGATCGAAAGCTGCCCCGTACCTCCTCAAAACACCAGAACGATCGGCCTCAAACCCAAACCGGAGCCAAACTTCCGTCGGCCGGTTGACACCGCAATATCATCGGTGGGATAAGCGATTATTCAAGTCGGAACGGAGGTCACCCGATTATGACCCACGACCTAGTCATCAAGAACGGAACAGTGATCGACGGAACGGGAAGCCCGGGGTTTGAAGCCGACGTCGCGGTCGACGGCGACAAGATCGTCGCCATCGGCAAAATGCTCGGCCCCGGCCAGAAAGAAATCGACGCCAGGGGACACGTCGTCGCGCCGGGTTTTGTCGACTCGCACACCCACATGGACGCCTTCGTCGTGCAGTACCCCAACGGAAACCCGGTGGTGAATTACGGTGTGACGAGCATCGTCATCGGCGACTGCGGCGCTTCGTGCGCGCCGGTGCCGCCCAAACCGGAGCCGCGCCAGGTGCTCGTGCAGTACCTGCGCCGCGTGCTGGACAAGTACGTCGACGATAAAGATTGGCGTTGGACCACGTTCGGCGACTACCTGAACTATCTCGAAGGCAAAGTCGCCATCAACGTCCTCCCGCTCATGCCCCACTCTCCGGTGCGTTTGACCGTAATGGGGGAAGCCGCCTATCAGCGCGCCGCCAATCCGGAAGAGCTCGATGCGATGAAAAAGATGGTGCGCGAAGGAATGGAGCTCGGCGCCATCGGCTTTTCCACCAGCCCGCGCGGCGGGCCCGCCATTCACGCGGGCACTCCGAGCACGTTCGCCGAGCACGACGAAATCATCGAGCTTGCCAACGTTGCGGCCGAGTACGGCGGCTGTTTTCAATTCAACGGTTTTCAGATGATCCTGCAGCCCGAATCCGGGGTGCCCGAGATGCTGACGAAAATCAAAGCCCTGCAAATCGGCAACGAATTCCGCGTGCGCCCGGGCGCCCGGGCCGCCGGCGTGCAGTCGATCAAATACATGGAAGAAGCCCAGAGACGCGGGCAGGACATCTACGGCGTCGTCATTCCGTACCAGCACATCCGGCGCTTTAATCTGGACGATTGCTTCCTGTTCAACGGCCTGCCGACCTGGGAGGCAATCAAAAACTCGAGCGATCTAAAAAGCAAACTGCAGGACCGGGAAACTCGTCGAAAGATCGAGCGTGAGCGCATCGCCTGCGAAGGCAAACTCGAATTTCCGGAGTGGCACGGCTGGGACCGGCTGGTATTCGAGCACGTTCAAAAGCCGGAACTCAAAAAGCTCGAGCTCAAGAACGTCGAAGAGATCGCCCGGCTTACGGAAAAAGCTCCCGTGGACGCTTTCTTCGACACCTGGATCGAAGACAACTTCGATTCCGCGCTCTGCTATCACGGCCTCGCCAACGCTCATCCCGAGCTGCTGGCGGAGATGATCAAGTCCGACACGAGCCTGATCGGAACCGACGTGGGCGCGCACCTGGACCGCTTCTTCTGGCACGGCGCGCCCACTCGCGTGCTCGGTTACTGGCGGCGCGAAAAGAAGCTCTTCAGCCTGGAACAGGCGGTGCACAAGCTCACGGGCTATCCGGCCGGCAAACTGCGGCTCAACCGCGGGACGTTGAAGGAAGGCCTGCCGGCCGACATCACGATCTTTGATGCCGATAAGATCGACGATCTGGTCAGTAAAAAATTGCCTGACATGGTCGACGCGCAGGAGGTGCGACGCCATCCGCCGGGAATCAAGGCGGTGGTCGTCAACGGCGCTGCGGTGGTCGAGGACGGCCACTGCAACGACGTCTTTCCGGGCAAGGTCCGCCGTCAGCACCTGTGCATGCCGCATTGAGATTGCTTTTTTCCGCGCTCCCTTGCGCCGCTCCGGCTCTCTTCCATCCGGGAGGGCCGGAGCGCGCGGCAATTTTTCAGAAAAAGGAATGATCTAAAAATGAATACCTGTGCCATCGATATTCACCATCATTACGTGCCGAACAGCCTGCTGGAAGAAGCCAAGAAACGCGGCAAGCACCTGGGAGTCGAGCTGGCCGAAAAGGACGGCCAGAAGTCTCTCTCCTTCGTCGGCGGTCCGCCCTTCCTGTTGCATCCCGAATTGCCTGCCGTCGAGGAGCGGCTCAAGATGATGGCGGACTCGAAGCTCGCGATGGCGGCGCTCGAAGCGCACACCGCCACACTCGGCTATCGGCTCACCGGCGAACAGGGCGAGAACTGGTGCAACGCCTACAACGAAGGCATTCACGAGCTCGTTCGACGCTACCCGGACCGTTTCGTCGGCCTGGCGTCGGTACCGTTGCAGGATCCGCCGCGCGCCGCCAAGGTGCTGGAGAGGGCGGTGCGCGATCTGAATTTTCGCGGCGGATACATCGGGACCAACGTCAACGGCACCTATTACGGAACCACCGACTTCGATCCGTTTTGGGCCAAGGCCCAGGAACTCGGCGTGATGGTCGTGATGCACCCCGAAGACGTCGCGGGCGCCGACAAAATGAACCCGTACGGCTTGAAGCTGATCTGCGGCAACCCGGCGGACAGCGCGCTCTGCTTCGGCTTCATGACCTACAGCGG
>Ga0073934_10010056_pt1 | contig 11865 bp, 10 predicted proteins | sample LarsenN4metaG_FD_76834 | JGI IMG/M metagenome (GOLD analysis project Ga0073934, IMG submission 76834) | Hot spring sediment bacterial and archeal communities from British Columbia, Canada, to study Microbial Dark Matter (Phase II) - Larsen... ... | reverse complement strand
TGGCGCGCTTGGAGAGATTCGAACTCCCGACCTACGGATTCGTAGTCCGTTGCTCTATCCAGCTGAGCTACAAGCGCGTAATTACCTGCTTTTATTCTGATTTTGATTGACATTCTCCGCCGATTGCCCGTAAGCTGCTGGCGAAGAAGAACACAAATAGCAGACTCCTCTGGAAATTGCAAGCCTTTTTCGGAAATGACGGCGGGACACTCATGGGGTACCTCTCCTTCAACCTGCAGATTCAGGACAAGCACATCGTCATCATCGGCGGAGGATCTGTGGCCCAGCGCAAGGCCGTCACCATCCTCCCGGCCGGCGCCCGACTTACGGTCATTTCCCCGACAATCACCTTCGAGCTCCAGAAACTGCGGGACAGCGGCGCCATAGAGCATATCCATCGGGAGTACACCCCCGGCGACCTGGCCGGCGCCTTCATGGCCATTGCGGCGACCAACAGCAAAGCGGTCAACCTTGCCGTTGCCCAAGAGGCGAACCGGCTCGGCATGCTTGTTGAAATCACCGATAATCCCACCATGGGCAACGTCACCTCACCCGCCCTCGTCAGACAGGGGGATCTCTCCATCGCCATTTCCACGAACAACAGGGCTCCGGCCCTCTCCGCGGTCATCAGGAAGGAGTTGACGGAGGTTTTCGGCCCGGAATATGCTCAAACCGTCCGAGTACTGGGGGCTGTCCGCGAAAAGCTGTTGACTGATGAAGGGGGCAGTACGTACAATAAGCAGGTTTTACGTGAACTGGCTGAGCAACTGCCGCCCCTGTTCGCCTCCGGCGCCGGCACGGAAATCGATGCGCTTCTGCAGCGTCGCCTGGGACCAGGCTATACCCTGGCATCAATTGAACCAGCTCTTGAGGACCCCAAATGAACGCGATTCTCTTCTACAGCACGATTTCCGTCTACCTGCTGGCCACGATCTCCTACCTTGCCTATCTCGCCAAGCCCTCGGAAGGGCTCGGGAAAACCGCACACCGGCTGATCATTGCCGGCTTCGTAATCCACATCGCCTTTACCCTGGACCGCTACCTTGAAGCGGGACACACCCCCATAACCAACCTGCACGAATCCCTCTCCTTCTTCAGCATGTCGGTGGTCGGTGTCTTCCTCTTCTTCGAGCGCCGTTTCAAGATCTTCGTCCTCGGCTCCTTCGTCACCCCGGTGGCGTTTCTGCTCCTGGCCGTGTCGGCCATTTTCCCCACCGCCCTGGCGCCGCTCAACCCGGCGCTGAAGAGCAAGTGGCTGCTGGTCCATACGGTGGTCGCATTTTTCGGCTATGCCAGCTTTGCCGTTGCCGCCGGTGCGGCGGTCATCTACCTGATCCAGGAGAACCTGCTCAAGAAAAAACGGCTGGGGGGGATGTTCCAGAAGCTGCCATCCCTCAACACTCTGGACGAGATCAACTACCGCTGCCTGACCTTCGGCTTCCCGCTGCTCACCGTGGCGATCATCTCCGGCGCCATCTGGGCCGAAACCGCCTGGGGAACCTACTGGAGCTGGGACCCGAAGGAGACCTGGTCGCTCATCACCTGGTTCATCTACGCCGCCCTGCTGCACGGGCGACTCACCACCGGCTGGCGGGGCAAGAAAGCCGCTATCCTGTCCATTATCGGCTTTTTTGTCATGTTGTTCACTTTTCTGGGGGTCAATCTCCTCATGTCCGGTCTGCACAGCTACAAATAGGGATAGGGGGAGAGCTCGCCAATGAACATTGTTGTCGTCGGACTTTCACATAAAACCGCTGCGGTCGAAATACGGGAAAAGGTCGCCTTTGCCCCGACCCACATGGAAAAACCGCTTCACGCCCTGGTCGCCCTGGATGACATCACGGAAGGGGTCATCGTCTCCACCTGCAACCGGGTCGAGATCTATGTCACCACCCGGGACATCGCCGGCGGCATCGCCCGGGTGAAGCGCTTCCTGGCGGACCACCACAATGTCAACCTTGAGACGCTGGAGCCCCACCTCTACGCCTATCACGGCGAGGATGCCATCCGCCATGTTTTCCGCGTCGCCTCAAGCCTCGATTCCATGGTAGTGGGTGAGCCCCAGATCCTCGGCCAGATCAAGACCTCCTACGGCTACGCAGCCGAGTACAAGTCCTCCGGCATCATCCTGAACCGCTTTCTCCACAAGGCATTCTCCGTGGCCAAGCGGGTCAGGACAGAAACTAAGATCGCCTCGTCTGCGGTCTCCGTCGCCTTTGCCGCCGTGGAACTGGCCCGCAAGATCTTCAACGACCTCTCAGACAAGACGGTCATGCTCATCGGCGCCGGCGAGATGTGCGAACTTGCTGCCAAGCACTTCCTCAACAACGGCGTCCGCGGCTTGATGGTCACCAACCGGACCTACGAGCGGGCGGAACGGCTGGCGGAGGAGTTCGACGGCAAGGCGGTCCGCTTCGACGACCTGTTCGACCAACTGCACAAGGCAGACATCATCCTCTCCTCCACAGGCGCCCCCCACACCATCATCGGTGCCCGGGATCTGGACGAGGTCATGCGCCGCCGCAAGCAGAAGCCGATGTTCTTCATCGACATCGCCATACCCCGGGATATCGACCCGGCGGTCAATGACGTGGAGAACGTCTACCTCTTCACCGTGGACGACCTGCAGGAGGTGGTTTCCGCCAACCTGCAGCAACGCGCCGAAGAGGCACGCAAGGCGGAGGATATCGTCAACCAGGAGATCGGCCAGTTCTTCAAATGGCTCTCATCCCTGGAGGTCACCCCGACCATCGTCGCCCTGCGGAGCAAGTTCGACGAGATCCGCCGGGCCGAGCTGGACAAGACCATTGCCGGATGGAAAGATCTTCCACCCGACGGTCAGAAGCGGCTCGAAGCTCTGACCAATGCAATCATGAACAAGCTGCTCCATCCCCCCACCAGCCTGATCAAGAGGGCAGGGCAGGGGGGGAGAACAGACATGTACGTGGATGCCCTGCGGGCGCTGTTCGAGCTGGAGATCGGCGGGGGGCAGGACGAGGAACTGGCAGAACTGGAAGAATAGGACAAGCGCGACGTTTCCGCAATCTCGGCGTTGATCTTCGGGATTCCTTGTGCGACGTAGCGCTGCTACGTCTCCGCGTCATCCCTTGCTCGCCTTGACCTTGCGAAAAATTCACGCTTCCATGGTCAAGACACAAGTAACCTTTCAAAGGAGAATTTACATGGCTTTGAAGCAACTGAGAATAGGCACCCGCGCCAGCCAGCTGGCGCTCTGGCAGGCCAACTGGGTCAAGTCGGAGCTGGAGAAGAAATACCCCGGCATGGAAGTCACCCTGACCAAGATCAAGACCATGGGCGACAAGATACTCGACGTACCCCTGGCCCAGGTGGGGGGCAAGGGGCTGTTCGTCAAGGAGATCGAGGAGGCGATGCTGCGGGGCGAGATCGACATCGCCGTGCACAGCATGAAGGACGTCCCGACAGAGTTTCCCGAGGGTCTGGGTCTCTACTGCATCACCGAGCGGGAAGATCCGCGGGACGCGGTCATCTCCAACGGGGTGAAGTTCGCCGACCTGCCCAAGGGGGCGAAGATCGGCACCTCCGCCCTGCGCCGTCAGGCCCAGCTCCTCAAGGCGCGACCCGACCTGCAGATGGTGGTGATCCGCGGCAACGTGGAGACCCGCATGAAGAAGCTGGAGACCGAGGGGCTTGACGCCGTCATCCTTGCGGCCGCCGGCCTGAACCGTCTCGGTTTCAGCGACAGGGTCACCGAACTCCTCCCCGTCGACCTGTCGCTTCCGGCCATCGGCCAGGGCGCCCTCGGCATCGAGTGCGACCTCGGCAATGAGGCTGTCAAGGAGACCATCGCCTTCTTCAACCACGCCGACACCAGCTACGCCGTCAGGGCTGAGCGGGCACTGCTCAAGCGCTGCGAAGGTGGCTGCCAGGTACCGATCGCCGCCTTCGGCGAGGTGACAGGCGACCAGTTGAAACTGACCGGCTTCATCGCCTCGGTGGACGGCACCCGAACCCTGAAGGAGAGCATCATCGGCCCGGTCCATGCCTGCGAGCACCTCGGCTGCGAGCTGGCCGAGCGCCTTCTGCGCAACGGCGGCAAGGAGATCCTGGAAGAGGTCTACCAGCGGGAGATCGGCGCGTAGGTTGCCGGTAATACAAAAAACGCCGCCGCTTCGGCGGCGTTTTTTATTCCAGCTCCTTTTCGCACTCTGCAGGCACGTGGAAGCAGCCGGAATGAACGCTTAGCAACCGTTCGTCGCACTTCCCGGCGAATGGAGCGGCCACCGCCGATACTGTCTGAGCGCAGCGAGTTTATCGGCGGTAGCGCAATGAGTCGGAGAAGTGCAGAACGGGTTGCGGTGCGTGAATGCAGGCTGTTTCCGCGGGCCGGAACACCGCCGCCTCAACCATTACTGAGAGAACAGGCAATGACAACGAACATTGGCACAGTCTACCTCATCGGCGCCGGCCCCGGCGACCCCGGCCTGATCACGGTCAGAGGACGGGAGTGCATCTCCCTGGCCGATGTGGTGGTCTACGACTACCTGGCCAACGAGCATCTCCTTGAGTACGCCAGACCCGGAGCCGAACTGATCTACGCCGGCAAGATCGGCGGGGCTCACAACCACGAGCAGTGGCAGATCAACGCCCTGCTGGTGGAGAAGGCGCTGGCAGGCAAGATCGTGGCCCGTCTCAAGGGGGGGGACCCGTTCATCTTCGGCAGGGGGGGGGAGGAGTGCGAGGCGCTGGCCTCCCTGGAGATCCCCTTCGAGATCGTTCCCGGCGTCACCGCCGCCATCGGCGCGGCGGCCTATGCGGGCATCCCCCTGACCCACCGCACCATCACGACCTCCGTCGCCTTTGTCACCGGCCATGAGAACCCGGAAAAGGAAGCCAGCGACATCGACTGGGAAAAACTCTCCCTCGGCAGCGGCACGGTCGTCTTCTACATGGGGATGAAGAATCTTCCCACCATCACCGCCAACCTGATGGATCACGGCCGTCCGCCGCAAACCCCGGTCGCCCTTATCCGCTGGGGTACCAGAAGCGAGCAGCAGGTGCTTCAGGGGACGCTGGAGGACATCGCCGAACAGGCCCACCGACACGGGTTCAAGGCCCCGGCAATCACCGTGGTCGGCGAAGTGGTGAACCTGAGGCAGAAACTGGCCTGGTTCGACCGCCGCCCCCTGTTCGGCAAGGGGATCCTGGTGACCCGGGCCGCCGACCAGGCGGGGGAGTTCGGCGACATGCTCCGCAGCCGCGGCGCCAGGGTATACGAATGTCCGACCATCAGCCTGATTCCGCCCCAGAGCCAGGAAGCGCTGGACCGGGCAATCACCAACCTGGCGGAATTCGACTGGACCATTTTCACCTCGGCCAACGCCGTGCAGTTCTTCTTTGCCCGCCTAGCCGCCCTGGGACTAGACAGCAGGGCGCTGGGGAGCTGCCGGGTCTGCGCCGTCGGCCCGAAGACCGCCGCCGCCCTTACCCCCCACGGCATCCGGGCCGACCTGGTGCCGGCCGATTACAAGGCCGAAGGGGTCGTGGCCGAGTTCGGAAAGCTGAACCCGGCAGGCCGGAAAATCCTCTTCCCCCGGGCCGACAAGGCAAGGGAGATCATCCCCCGGGAGCTGACTACGATGGGGGCCATAGTCACCGCGCCGGTCGCCTATCGCAACGTCATTCCCGAAAACCTGCCCGAAGCGGCGCTGCAGGCCCTGGAAGAGCGCCGGGTCAACTGCGTCACGTTCACCTCGTCGTCCACCGTGGAAAATCTCGCCGCCATGCTGGGGGAGAACCGCTTCCTCCACCTGCTGGAAGGGGTGGCTGTGGCCGCCATCGGCCCGATAACCGCCCGGACCTGCCGGGAGCTGGGGCTGGATGTTCATATCGAGCCGCATGAATATACCCTTGCCGCCATGACCGAAGAAATAGTAAGATTTTTCCATACACACCCGCAGTAAAAGGAGCCAGCCATGTTCTACCCGCAATTTCGCGCCCGTCGCATAAGAGGGAAAGAGGTGTTCCGCCGCATGGTCCGGGAGACAACCCTCTCGACCAACGACCTGATTTACCCGATGTTCTCCGCCTTCGGCACGGGGATCAAGAAGGAGATCTCCTCCATGCCGGGGATCTACCAGCAGTCCATCGAAAACATCGTCGCCGAGGCCCAGGAGGTCCATGAACTCGGTGTTCCGGCGGTCATCCTCTTCGGCATTCCCGAGACCAAGGACGCCGTCGGCAGTGACGCCTACTCGGAGTGCGGCATCATCCAGGAGACGATCCGCGCCATCAAGAAGGATGTGCCGAATCTTGCGGTCATCACCGACGTCTGCATGTGCGAATACACCGACCACGGCCACTGCGGCATCATCAAGGACGGCGACGTGGACAACGACGCGACCCTGGAGCTGCTGGCGCGGGAGGCGCTCTCCCATGCCCGGGCCGGCGCCGACATGGTGGCCCCGTCTGACATGATGGACGGCCGCGTCGCCGCCATCAGGGAGATCCTCGACGAGAACGGTTTCGACCACATCCCGCTGATGAGCTATGCGGTCAAGTACGCCTCCGGCTACTACGGCCCGTTCCGCGAGGCGGCCGAATCCACCCCCCAGTTCGGCGACCGCCGCTCCTACCAGATGGACCCGGCCAACAGGCTCGAAGGGCTACGCGAGGCGAGGATGGACATCGAGGAGGGGGCGGACATCATCATGGTCAAGCCCGGCCTGCCGTACCTCGACATCATCCGCGACCTGCGCAACGAATTCGACCTCCCCATCGCCGCCTACAACGTCTCCGGGGAGTACAGCATGATCAAGGCCGCCGCCCGCAACGGCTGGATCGACGAAGACCGGGTCATCATGGAGACCATGATCTCCTTCAAGCGCGCCGGTGCCGACATCATCCTCACCTACCACGCCAAGGAAGTGGCCAGGCTGCTGAAGAGCGGCAACTACTGATCTTCCGGCTGCAACTTATCCGTAATGAAAAAGGCCCGCGGTTTCCCGCGGGCCTTTCATTTTCTTTCTATACAGGCATCGTCCTACCTCATCGCCATCCTCCACCGTTCATCCGCCATCCACTGGCCCGCCTCTTCCCGGCACATGGGCAGACCGACGAAATACCCCTGAGCCTGGTCGCACTCCATGGAACGGAGCTTCTCCAGCGTCTCCCGGCACTCGACCCCCTCGGCCACCACCTTCAGCCCCAGGTTGTGGGCCAGGTTTATGGTGGAAGAGACGATGATGGCATCCTGCTCGCTCCTCAGCATCTGGCTGACGAAAAGCAGGTCGATCTTGAGGGCGTTCAGCGGCAGGCTCTTCAGCAGGGCGAGGGAGGAGTAGCCGGTACCGAAGTCGTCGATGGAGAGCCGCACCCCCATGGCATGTATCCGGCCAAGGATCTCCCGCGCCCGCTCCGGCTCGGCAATGAGGGCCGTCTCGGTGATCTCCAGCTCAAGCATCGCCGGGTTCACGCCGTAACGGGCAAGGAACGCCTCGATATGGTAGGAGAGGTCGTCATCCATCAGCAGCCGCGTGGAGAGGTTGCAGGCGATGGTGGTGGAGATCCCTTCTGCCCGCCAGCTCTCCAGCTGGCAGATCGCCTTTTCGATGATCTTGTAGGTCATCGGCACGATCAGCTCGCCGATCTCGGCATAGGGGATGAACTCGCCGGGGAGGAGCAGCCCCTTTTCGGGATGGTACCAGCGGACCAGCGCCTCGAAACCGGCCAGACCACCGGCCTGAAGGTCGATCTTGGGCTGGAAGAAGAGGTCGAGCTCATTGCCCCTTACCGCCCGGCCCAGATCGTTCATCAGGGCCAGCCGCTCCGGGGTATAGGGATCGTGCTCGATGGAGTAGAGACAGTAGCGCTTTATGACCTTTTTTGCCCGGTACATGGCCACATCGGCGCAGCGGAGCAGGCTGGAGGTCGACCTGCCGTGGAGAGGGGCAATGGAGATGCCGAGGCTCCCCTCTATCTCCACCTTGATCCCCTCGATGTCGAAGGGGGAATTCATGGTGCGCAGGATCAGCTCCGCAAGCCAGGAGACATCCCGCTCGCTTCTCACCCTGGTATAGAGTATGGCGAACTCGTCCCCCCCCCAGCCGGGCGATATCCCCGCCGAGGCCGGTCAGAACCTGCTGTAGTCGCTTGGCCAGCTCGATGAGCAGCAGATCGCCGGCATGGTGGCCGAGAGTATCGTTCACCTCCTTGAACCGGTCGAGATCGAGAATGAAGAGGGCAAGCTGGCCATGATCGTCCAGCATGGCCAGTTCGGCCTCCAGCCTGTTCTTCAGATAGAAGCGGTTGGGAAGGCCGGTGAGGGAATCGTGGTTGGCGTTGTACTCCAGGGCGACGTGCTGTCGTTTCCTCTCGGTGATGTCCCGCCTGGTACCCCAGAGACGGCTGACCTTGCCATCCTCCACCACCCCGACCAGCGTCGAGGAGAGCCAGATCTCCCGGCCGTAGCGGTCATACTGGCGGGTTTCATAGTCGTGGAGAGAGTAGCCGCTGTCGACAAACCGTTCCAGCACCTCATGCACCTGCTCAAGGTCGTAAAACTCCCGGGTGCGCCTGCCAACGATCTCTGCGGCGCAGGAATAGCCGTAGATGCTGGCCAGGGCATCGTTGCACTCGGCAATATGCAGGTTTTCGACGAACGAAGCGACCTGGTCGTCAATTGGCGCATTAACCGAAACCGGCGGTGAGATATCGCCCCGCCAGATCCCCTCCGTACTCATGGCGATGAATGCCCGGTAGCGATCCTCGCTCTGTACCAGATGCCGTTCGGTCCGTTTCAGCTCGCTGATATCCAGCATCGACCCCACCATGCCGCACACGCCACCCGCTCGGTCGCGGAATACCGCCTTGTGGAAGAGGATGTCGTGGCGTATGCCATCGCCGAACAGGACCTTTGTTTCGTAGACCTGTTTCCCCTGGCTGGCGATAAGGTCAAGGTCGGCCTTGTGGTAAATCGTCGCCAGGTCGGAGGGGGCGACATCGTAGACCGTCCTGCCGACGATCTCCCCCCTCTCTTTGCCAAGCACCTCCTCGAAGGCACGGTTACAGCCGATATAGCGCCCCTCCAGATCCTTGTAGAAGAGGGGAACCGGAACTGCATCCACAATGGACTGCAGGTGGAGTGCATCTTCCCGGGCCATTTTTTCCCGGGCGGCAATTTTTGCCCTGCTGCGGATGACATAGACGAGAAAGGAAATGGCAATTATCGCGACCAGATCCATGAAGAGGGAGGCGGTGGAAAGCCCGATCAGGGCAGGGGAGGGTGTGCCGGTCGGGACAGGCAGGCCGGTAACAGAGATGAGCTGCACGACGGGCATGGGCGACACCTCCTGGGGTTGGAGTCAAAGGTTGTCCAGATAGGTGGTCACTTGTTCGGCAAACTCCCGGGAATCCACCATGACCGACAGTTCGTTGTTGAATTTCAGGGCGCTCTGGGTGAGGTTGTGGCTCCCCAGGTAGACGTAGCGGCCGTCGACGACCAGCGCCTTGACATGGGTGGTGGTCTTCGCTCCGTCGAAGCGGACCCTGACCCCGCCCTCGCTCAGCAGGGATGCGGTCTGGCGGTTCTGCTCGTAGACGCTCCCGTTTCCCGGACCGTCCCGTTCCAGCTCGATGACCACGTCGACCCCGCGCCGACTGGCGGCGATGAGATCGTCCACGAGTGTTCTTGGGAGATTGCCCCGGCTGCCGGTTGCCTTGAAGAGGTAGAAGCACCCCCTGATCTCTTTTTTGGCACGGCGGATGCCGCTGCTCACGGCAGCGTAAAATGTCTCGTCTGGAAGCATGGTCAGCGTGACGGCGTGGCTCCTCCCCCCGGAGGCATGGGCAGGAAATGCAAAGCAGTTGACCGCCAGCAGTACCAGTACAACAATCCGGAATATCCTGCGCACCCGCCCCTCCGTCAGCTGAACATCTCCTTCACCTTGTCAAAGAAATTCTTGTTGCCGGGATTGATATCTTCTCCGCCGATCCTGGCGAACTCCTCCAAGAGTTCCCGCTGGCGGCTGTTCAGGTTGGTCGGGGTCTCCACCCGCAGTACCACCAGCTGATCCCCCTTGCCATACCCCTGCAGGGAGACGATCCCCTTGCCTCGCAGGCGGAATATCCTGCCGGTCTGGGTCCCCTCGGGCACCTTCATGGAAACTTTCCCCTCCAGCGTGGGAATCTCCAGCTCGCACCCCAGGGCCGCCTGGGTAAAGCTGATGGGGGTCTCGCAGATGACGTCGTTCCCTTCACGCCTGAAGATCGGGTGCTCCCTTACCTCGATATAGATGTAGAGGTCGCCGTTACCGCCACCCTTGGTCCCCTGGCCCCCCTCGCCGGTCATCTTCAGCCGGACGCCGGTCTCCACCCCCGGCGGCACCTTGACGGAAAGCTTCTTCTTGTCCCGGGTCGACCCGGTGCCGCGGCACTCACCGCAGGGGCTGTCCACCACCCGTCCTTCGCCGTTGCACTGGCTGCAGGTCTTGCTGACGCTGAAAAAGCCCTGCTGGAAGCGGACCTGGCCGGCACCCTTGCAGGTGGGACAGGTCTTCGGCTCGGTGCCCGGCTTGGCGCCGCTCCCGCCGCAGACGCTGCAGCGCTTGGCATAGGGGATCTCGATCTCCTTCTCCACCCCGGCAGCCGACTCCTCGAAACTGATCTCCAGGTTGTACTGCAGGTCGTCCCCCCGACGTCCGCGGCTCCGCTGACGACCGCCGCCACCGAAGATGTCGCCGAAGATGTCGCCGAAGATATCCCCGAAGGGTGAGCCGGCGCCGAAGCCGCCGCCTGAGAAACCGGCGCCGCTCACGCCGGCATGACCGAACTGGTCGTACTGGGCCCGTTTCTGGGGATCGGAGAGGACTTCGTAGGCTTCGGAGAGCTCCTTGAACTTCTCCTCCGCTTCCTTGTTGCCGGGATTCTTGTCCGGGTGATACTGCACCGCCATCTTTCGGAAGGCCTTCTTTATCTCCGCCTCCGCCGCGTTGCGGTTCACCCCGAGGACCTCGTAATAGTCACGCTTGTCTGCCAAAATATGTTTCCTTTTCCTATAAAAATACGTATAGGGGCGGGTTTAAAACCCGCCCCTACATTACGCCAACGAACAGTCGCCGGCTTATTTCTTGTCGTCCTTCACCTCTTCGAAGTCGGCATCGACCACGTTGTCACCCTTGGGCGACGATTCGCCGCCGGCCGCGCCTGCCTGACCCTCGGCTCCGCCGGCATGCTGGGCCTGGGCATAGACCGCCTCGGCCAGCTTGTGGGACGCCTGCATCAGCTCCTCGCCGGCCTTCTTCATCGCCTCGGGATCGCTCCCCTCCATGGACTTCTTCAGCTCGGCCAGCTTCTCCTCGATCTTCTGCTTCTCGGCAGCATCGATCTTGTCGCCGAACTCCTTCAGCGACTTCTCCGTCTGGTAGACGATGCTGTCGGCCTGGTTGCGGGCCTCGATCAGCTCGCGCTTCTTCTTGTCCTCGGAGGCGTGGGCCTCCGCATCATGCACCATCTTGTCGATCTCCTCCTTGGAGAGGCCGGAGGAGGCGGTGATCCTGATCGACTGCTCCTTGCCGGTGCCGAGGTCCTTGGCGGAGACATGGACGATGCCGTTGGCGTCGATGTCGAAGGTCACCTCGATCTGCGGCACGCCGCGAGGGGCGGCCGGGATGCCGGTGAGCTCGAAATTCCCCAGGGTCTTGTTGTCCGCCGCCATCTCCCGCTCGCCCTGGAGGACATGGATGCTGACCGCCGGCTGGTTGTCGGAGGCGGTGGAGAAAACCTGTGACTTCCTGCAGGGGATGGTGCTGTTCTTCTCGATCAGCTTGGTCATGACGCTCCCCAGGGTCTCGATGCCGAGGGAGAGGGGGGTGACATCGAGAAGGAGCA
>Ga0073934_10010055_pt1 | contig 11866 bp, 5 predicted proteins | sample LarsenN4metaG_FD_76834 | JGI IMG/M metagenome (GOLD analysis project Ga0073934, IMG submission 76834) | Hot spring sediment bacterial and archeal communities from British Columbia, Canada, to study Microbial Dark Matter (Phase II) - Larsen... ... | reverse complement strand
GTGCATGAAGGTCGCGAGGTCGACGTCGTAGTCGGAGAAACGCCGCACATAGCCCTTGCGGGGATTGCGCAGAAGACGCTGCGAGCCGCCCTGCCCGCGCCAATCGAGCGCCGCCACGGCAAAGCCGCGCGCCCGCAGGTCGCGCACGGTCTCGAAATACTTCTCGATGAACTCGGCGCGCCCCGGGAACAGGCACACCGTGCCTTTGCGTCCCGGCGGCGGCGCCCAGCGCGCAAACCGCAGCGACACGCCGTCCGGCGTCTTGAGCATCCCCGTGACGACATCCTCTGGCACCGGATTGGCGGGAGTGGAGACGAGGTCCATCGCTGGGAATGGTGCCGGGAGTGCGGGAAAGTCCCGCCTTATAGCAGGGCACAGGAACGGCTCAATGCGCCGGTCGCGCGCCGACAGGCAGCCGCCGACGTCCGGACGGGACCTTCCGGTCAAGATGCGCACGGCCGTTCATTCGCCGCGGCATTGCGAGTGAAGCCAGGCAATCCAGCAAGCGGCGCAGCACCGGGATTGCTTCGCTGCTTGGGTCTTCGCGTGACGCATCTGCCGGCGGGCGCGACTCGACCCCTGGCCCATTAAGGGCGGCATTTCATGGGGTTAGAGCCCCTTGCGAGTCGCAAAAGCCCTCCCATATCAGGGCTGTGCAGGCCCATTGTGGATGCACGCGAAACCCCGGTCCGGCCCCCTCGGGGCGGGCCCTCTGCATGTCGCTTTAGGAGGATATGCCATGCGAACTTTCGATCTTGCACCCCTCTATCGCTCGACCGTCGGCTTCGACCGGCTGTTCGATCTCTTCGATCAGGTCGCCGGACATGACGGCGCGCCGGGTTACCCGCCCTACAACATCGAGCGGACCGGCGAAAACGAGTACCGCATCACGGTCGCCGTGGCGGGCTTCTCGGAGAACGACCTGAACATCGAAGCCAAGGAGAACACGCTGACCATCCGCGGCGAGAAGCAGGCCAAGGCCGACGAGAAGAAAGGCGAGACGCTCTATCAGGGCATCGCCGCACGCGCCTTCGAGCGTGTGTTCCAGCTTGCCGACTACGTCCAGGTCAAGGGCGCGGCGCTGGAGAACGGCCTCCTGCACGTGGACCTCGTCCGCGAGATTCCCGAGGCCAAGAGGCCGCGCCAGATCGCGATCGGCAACGGCAAGGCCAAGGTGGTCGAGCACCAGGCTGCGTAAGCCCCTCGGTCGCAATCGAACGGACTGTCACGGGAGCGCCCCGGCCAATGCCCGGGGCGCTTTCGTCCGTCGCCACCGAATTTGCCGACGCAGGGAACGCGCGCGCCGCCCTACTCCAGCGGCGCCACCGGAACCAGTTTCGTCTCGGCCGGCGGCGCGGCCGCGGGCTTGCCTTGGCCGGTGGTCGGAGCCGGGCGCGGCTGCGCCGCCGTCGCTGCCGGCGGGGTCGGCGTCTCGGCCTCAGGCGATGTCTCGACCGGCGGCGTCGCCCTGTTCGACGCGGTCAGGGGCCGCGGCCGCGGCAGGGGGGTGCGCGCCGGCCGTGGCGGCACCGGATCGGCCGCCGGCGGTGCGCTGGCCAGCCGCTGATCGTCGGTCCGCGGCGGCGGACCGGAGCCGCGCGGCGGGGTACTGCGCGTGCTGCGGACCGGCGGCGGCGGATCTTTCAGTTCATGCGCAGGCGCGCCGTAGCGCGGGGCCGGCGGCGCCCCGTATTGGGCCGGAGGCGGCGCCCCGTACTGCGACGGCGGCGGGGCACCGTATTGCGCGGGCGGCAGCGGAACGACGCCGTGTGGACGTGGCGGATGGTACGCAAAGCGCGGGTCATGGGCCGGCACCACGCGGATGATGCGCCCGTCATACGCACTCAACACCACCTGCAACTGTCCGCCCATGCGGTCGGAGGCAAGCAGCACATAGCGAGGCCCGCGCCGCGCCGGCTGGGTCAGCGGCGTCAGCCCGGCGGCACGCACCAGCATCAGGATTTCGCCGGGCGGTACCACCGCGGGGTCCACGATCACCGGCGGCGCGGCATAGATGCGGGGCGGACCGACATAGATCTGCGCGTGCGCCGAACTGGCCGCAGCGATGCCGAGCACGGTCAATCCCGCGCCGACTGCAATCCTGTGCTTCATGTGACCGCTCCCTCTTATGGTTAAGAGAGCGTAGGCGCCGCAAATGCCGAAATTCGGGCAATCCGGTGACCGGACTGCCATAAAGCGCGTCATCCCGGGACATTCCCCTATTTCCGATAGATATGGCGGATCAGCGCATCGACCGAAATCGCGCCGGGCCCGACCGACATCAGCACCATCAGCATTGCCACGAGATAGACGTGCGCCGACCACCAGGCGTCGGGCGCGATGTAGACCTGGATCAGCACCGTCAATACCAGCAACGCCAGGGCGGAGAGCCGCGTTGCAAAGCCCAGGATCAGGCAGATCGGCAGCACGAATTCGGCATAGGCGAACAGATAGGCGGCCGTCGTCGGCGACATCGGCAGCGCCGAGTATTGGGACGCAAACAGGTCGAACGTCGTCGACTTGACCTCGGCCGGCAGCGTGACCGGAAAGTCGCCCTCGCGGAACAGAAGCGGTATCGGAACCACCGGCCCCGCGATCTTCATTTGACCTGAGAGGAAGAACACCCGCGCGATGATGAAGCGCAACCCGAGCGCGACCAGCGCGTAGGGCACGACGCCGCAGAGCGCCACGAGCTTGTCAACAAGGCCCGCGATGATTGACGACGAGCGCGGCGCTGGACGGCGCGGCAATTCGGAAACAGAAACCGCCATCGGGGGTTCTCCTGAAAGACGCAACGGTCTCCGGCGGCGCCCACTATAGACGGGGCCGGCTCCGATGGGTGGCCGACCTGCCGGTATGCACCGCCGTGGCGGCAATACGCGTCGGTAGCTTGCTGATCGGCGGTGGATCGCCGAATTCAGGAATTTTGCGTTAGGTGAACCCTTGTATCCGTGGCTAAAATTTGGCATGGTGAGTTAGGACAGTATTGCTGTCCCAGTTGGCGGCGCGCCTCATGCACCGGATGTGATGCCGGTCGGACAGGCTCGTGCGACGCCCAACAGGAGCGGCCACGCGCCTGACTGCCATCGGCAGGCGACAAGGCCGCCAAAGCGACCCGGAACGGCAGCGCTTCCGGCCGCAGCGCCGATGGCGCTGCGGTCACAATGCTGCGGGCCGGGCGGCTTTGCCGATCAGACGAAGGCGAGAACGCGAATGGCGGCGAGAGGCAGGCGCGGACGGGAGGAGCGGCGCGGCGAACAGCCGCGTGGCGCGCCTGCGCGCGTTTCTCAGTTCGCCGACAGCGCCGATCCCGGCCTTCCGGCGGCACAGGGCCTGTACGACCCGCGCCTCGACAAGGACGCCTGCGGCGTCGGTTTCATTGCCGACATCAAGGGGAAAAAGTCGCACCAGATCATCAAGGACGCGCTCGCGATCGTCTGCAATCTCGAGCACCGCGGCGCGGTGGGCGCCGATCCGCGCGCCGGCGACGGTGCCGGCATCCTGACGCAGATCCCGCACCGGTTCTTCGTCAAGGAAGGCGAGCGGCTCGGCTTCAGCCTGCCAAGCCCGGGCGAGTACGCCGTCGGCGTGCTGTTCATGCCGCGCGATCCCGACTGGCGGCAGGTGATCCGCGATATCTATACGCAGGCGGTCAAGCGCGAAGGCATGACCCTGATCGGCTGGCGCGACGTGCCCTCCGACAACTCGACGCTCGGCGTCTCGGTGAAGCCGACCGAGCCGGTGCACCAGCAGGTGTTCATCGGGCGCGGCAGGAAGATCAAGAGCGAAGAGGAGTTCGAGCGCCGGCTCTACATCCTGCGCAAGACGATCTCGAACACGATCTATGCGCGCCGAGACCGGCGGATCTCGGAATACTACCCGGTTTCGATCTCGTGTCGGACCGTGGTCTACAAGGGCATGTTCCTGGCCGATCAGCTCGCGACCTACTACCCGGACCTGCACGACGAGGCGTTCGAGAGCGCGCTCGCGCTGGTGCATCAGCGCTTCTCGACCAACACCTTCCCGACCTGGTCGCTGGCGCATCCCTACCGGATGATCGCCCACAACGGCGAGATCAATACCCTGCGCGGCAACAACAACTGGATGGCCGCGCGCCAGGCATCGGTGTCGTCGAAGCTGTTGGGCGACGACATTTCAAGGCTGTGGCCGATCTCCTACGAGGGCCAGTCCGACACCGCCTGCTTCGACAATGCGCTCGAGTTCCTGGTGCAGGGCGGCTATTCGCTCGCACACGCCGTGATGATGATGATTCCCGAGGCCTGGGCGGGCAATCCGCTGATGGACGAGGAGCGGCGCGCCTTCTACGAATACAACGCCGCGCTGATGGAGCCGTGGGACGGCCCCGCTGCAATCGCCTTCACCAACGGGCGCCAGATCGGCGCCACGCTCGACAGGAACGGCCTGCGCCCCGCGCGCTACTGCATTACCCGCGACGGCCGCATCATCATGGCCTCCGAGACGGGCGTGCTGCCGATCCCGGAGAAGGACATCGTCACCAAGTGGCGACTCCAGCCGGGCAAGATGCTGCTCGTCGACCTCGACGAGGGACGCCTCATTCCGGATGAGGAATTGAAGGCGACGCTCGCCAGGAGCCACCCCTATCGCGAGTGGCTGGAGCAGACCCAGATCGTGCTCGAGGACCTGCCGGCTGCGGCCGCGCAGGCGAGCCTGTCGAATCTCTCGCTGCTCGATCGCCAGCAGGCCTTCGGTTACACCCAGGAGGACCTGCGCATCCTGATGACGCCGATGGCGACCCAGGGCGAGGAAGCCGTCGGCTCGATGGGCACCGATACGCCGATCTCGGCACTGTCGGACAAGCCGAAGCTCCTGTTCACCTATTTCAAGCAGAACTTTGCGCAGGTCACCAACCCGCCGATCGACCCGATCCGCGAGGAACTGGTGATGAGCCTGGTCTCGATCATCGGACCGCGCCCCAACCTGTTCGACCTCGAAGGCACCTCGCGGCTCAAGCGACTGGAGGTGCGCCAGCCGATCCTCACCAACGAGGACCTGGAGAAGATCCGCTCGATCTCCGAGGTCGGCGACGGCCATTTCAAATCGCGCTTCATCGATACCACCTGGTCGGCGGAGCAGGGCGCCGATGGCCTGAAGGACAAGATCGACCGGCTGTGCGCGCGCGCGGAAGCCGCCGTGCGCGAGGGCATCAACATCATCATCCTGTCCGACCGCCGCGCCAGCGTCGAACGCATTCCGATGCCCTCGCTGCTGGCCTGCGCAGCCGTGCACCACCACCTGATCCGGCAGGGTCTGCGCACCTCGGTCGGCCTGGTGGTCGAATCCGGCGAGCCGCGGGAGGTGCATCACTTCTGCTGTCTCGCCGGCTACGGCGCGGAGGCGATCAACCCCTACCTCGCCTTCGAGACGCTGGTCGACATGGCGGACAGGCTGCCGCAGAAGATCGACGCCAAGGAGATCGTCAAGCGCTACATCAAGTCGATCGACAAGGGCATCCTCAAGGTGATGTCCAAGATGGGCATCTCCACCTACCAGTCCTATTGCGGCGCGCAGATCTTCGACGCAGTCGGGCTCAAGAGCGACTTCGTCGCCGAATTCTTCACCGGCACCGCCACCCGCATCGAAGGCGTCGGGCTTGCGCAGATCGCCGAGGAATGCGTCCGGCGCCACCGCGACGCGTTCGGCGACTCGCCGATCTACCGCAATGCGCTCGACGTCGGCGGCGAGTACCAGTTCCGCGTGCGCGGCGAGGACCACGTCTGGACCGCCGGCACGGTATCGGCGCTCCAGCACGCGGTGCGCGCCAACCTGCCGGACCAGTACCGCGCCTATGCCAAGGTTTCGAACGAGCAGACCGAGCGGCTTTTGACCATCCGCGGTCTGTTCCGCATCAAGAGTGCGGAGGACGACGGCCGCAAGCCGGTGCCGCTCGACGAGGTCGAACCGGCCAAGGAAATCGTCAAGCGTTTTGCGACCGGCGCCATGTCGTTCGGCTCGATCTCGCGCGAGGCCCACACCACGCTCGCCATCGCCATGAACCGCATCGGCGGCAAGTCGAACACCGGCGAAGGCGGCGAGGAGGCCGATCGCTTCAAGCCGCTGCCGAACGGCGACTCGATGCGTTCGGCGATCAAGCAGGTCGCCTCCGGCCGCTTCGGCGTGACGACGGAATATCTCGTCAACTCCGACATGATGCAGATCAAGATGGCGCAGGGCGCCAAGCCCGGCGAAGGCGGGCAACTGCCCGGGCACAAGGTCGACAAGATCATCGCCAAGGTGCGCCACTCGACGCCCGGCGTCGGGCTGATCTCGCCGCCGCCGCATCACGACATCTATTCGATCGAGGACCTCGCGCAGCTCATCTTCGACCTCAAGAACGTCAATCCCGACGGCCAGGTGTCGGTGAAGCTCGTGTCCGAGGTCGGCGTCGGCACGGTCGCCGCCGGCGTGTCGAAGGCGCGCGCCGACCACGTCACCATCGCGGGCTTCGAGGGCGGCACCGGCGCCTCGCCGCTGACCTCGATCAAACATGCCGGCTCGCCCTGGGAGATCGGGCTCGCCGAAACCCATCAGACGCTGGTTGCCAACCGGCTGCGCGGACGTATCTCGGTGCAGGTCGACGGCGGCATCCGCACCGGCCGTGACGTCGTGGTCGGCGCGCTGCTCGGCGCCGACGAATTCGGCTTCTCCACCGCGCCCTTGATCGCCGCCGGCTGCATCATGATGCGCAAGTGCCACCTCAATACCTGCCCGGTGGGCGTCGCCACCCAGGACCCGGTGTTGCGCGCCAAATTCGTCGGCAAGCCCGAGCACATCATCAACTTCTTCTTCTTTGTCGCCGAAGAGGTGCGCGAGCTGATGGCGGCGATGGGCTACCGCAAGTTTTCGGACATGATCGGGCAGTTGCAGATGCTCGACAAGCGCCAGGTGATCGAGCACTGGAAGGCCAAGGGCCTCGACTTTTCCAAGCTGTTCCACAAGCCGACGGCGCCGAAGGGCGTCAACATCTTCAAGTGCGAGCCGCAGGACCACAAGATTCACACGGTCCTCGATCGCCGCCTGATCGCGGCATCGCAGGCCGCGCTCGACAGCCGAACGCCGGTGCAGATCGTGGAGACCATCAAGAACACCGACCGCACCGCGGGCGCGATGCTGTCGGGCGAGGTCGCCAAGCGCTACGGCCACGAAGGCCTGCCCGACAACACCATCCACGTGAAGTTTACCGGCACTGCCGGCCAGAGTTTTGGCGCGTGGCTCGCGCGCGGCGTGACGTTCGAGCTGGAGGGCGATGCCAACGATTACGTGGGCAAGGGGCTGTCCGGCGGCCGCATCGTCATCCGCCCGGCAGCCGACGCCGGCATCGTGCCCGAGGAATCCATCATCGTGGGCAACACCGTGCTCTATGGCGCGATCGAGGGCGAGTGCTACTTCCGCGGCGTCGCCGGCGAGCGCTTTGCGGTGCGCAATTCCGGCGCCATCGCCGTCATCGAGGGCGCCGGCGACCATTGCTGCGAATACATGACCGGCGGAATCGTCGTGGTGCTCGGCAAGACCGGGCGCAATTTTGCCGCCGGCATGTCGGGCGGCATCGCCTATGTGCTGGACGAGGACGGCGGCTTCGAGCGGCTCTGCAACATGACCATGGTCGACCTCGAGCCCTTGCCGGCGGAGGAGGAGATCTCGGCGCGCGAGTACGGCCACGCCCAGGACCTCGAGACGTCCGGATGGGTCGAGGTGTTGGAGGACATGACCCGTTACGACGTCGAGCGGCTGCACCTGCTCATCAGCCGGCATGCGCGGCTCACCGGCTCCAGGCGCGCCGCCGATATCCTTGCCGACTGGCCGCGCTACTGCGCGATGTTCCGCAAGGTGATGCCGGTCGAATACCGTCGCGCACTCGCCGAGCTGGAGAAGGCGCGCACCATGCAGGCGGCTGAGTGATGACGGTCGCTTTCCACAATCGCGGCGTCATCCTGCGGCGCCCGCGCGCGAGCGCGGGCCTCGAAGGACGGCCGCGAATCCGCACATGCGTCCATCCTTCGAGGCTCGCCGCTCCGCGGCTCGCACCTCAGGATGATGCAGTGCTTGTGGCGCCGCAGGGGTGAGTTGGGCGCAAGCAATTCGAATGGGCAAGATCACAGGTTTCCTCGAATACGAACGCAACGACCGCGACTACGAGCCGGTCGAGCAACGCGTCAAGCATTGGCGCGAGTTCGTGCTGCCGCTGCCCGAACGGGAGGTCACCACCCAGGCCGCACGCTGCATGGACTGCGGCATCCCCTATTGCCACGGCACCAATGTCGTCACCGGCGCGCCGACCGGCTGCCCGGTCAACAACCAGATTCCGGACTGGAACGACCTCGTCTATCGCGGCGACTGGGACGAGGCCGCGCGCAACCTGCACTCCACCAACAATTTCCCGGAAGTGACCGGCCGCGTCTGTCCGGCGCCGTGCGAGGCGTCCTGCACGCTCAACATCGACGACAACCCGGTCACCATCAAGACCATCGAATGCGCAATCGCCGATCGCGCCATCGCGCAAGGGCTCAAGCCCGAGCCGCCGGCGGAGAAGACCGGCAAGACGGTCGCCATCGTCGGCTCCGGGCCGGCCGGCTTGGCCTGCGCACAGCAGCTCGCGCGCGCAGGCCACGACGTGCACGTGTTCGAGAAATGGGCGAAGGCCGGCGGCCTGATGCGCTACGGCATCCCCGACTTCAAGATGGAGAAGCATCACGTCGACAAGCGCGTGGCGCAGATGGAGGCCGAAGGCGTGACCTTCCATTACGGCGCGCATGTGGGCGTGAACCTGCCGGCGGAACAACTCGTCGCCGACTACGACGCCGTCGTGCTCGCGGGCGGCGCCGAGAAGGGCCGCGACCTGCCGATCCCGGGCCGCGAGCTCAAAGGAATCCACTTTGCCATGGATTTCCTGCCGCAGCAGAACCGGCGCGTGTCCGGCGAGCCGCAGGTGCCGGGTGCCGAGGCGATCCTGGCGACCGGCAAGCACGTGGTGGTGATCGGCGGCGGCGACACCGGCTCCGACTGCATCGGCACCTCGTTCCGGCAGGGCGCATTGTCGGTGACCAATTTCGAGATCATGCCGCAGCCGCCCGAGAAGGAGAACAAGCTCCTTACCTGGCCGGAGTGGCCGTGGAAGCTGCGCACCTCATCGAGCCACGAGGAAGGCGCCGAGCGCGACTTCGCGGTCGGCACGCTCGCGTTCGAGGGCGAGAATGGCCATGTCGCAAGGCTCAAGTGCGCAAAGGTCGACGGCAAGTTTCAGCCCGTGCCCGGCACCGAGTTCGACGTTAAGGCCGATCTCGTGCTGCTGGCGATGGGCTTTGTCTCGCCGGTGCACGACGGCATGATCCAGGCGCTCGGGCTCGCGCTCGATCCGCGCGGCAACGTCAAGGCCGACGTGGTGTCCTACCGCAGCTCCAATCCGAAGGTGTTCGCCTGCGGCGACATGCGGCGCGGCCAGTCGCTGGTGGTGTGGGCGATCCGCGAAGGCCGCCAGGCCGCGCACGCGGTCGACAAATTCCTGATGGGCGCGACCACGCTGCCGCGGTGACGGCGTGGCCGCACGTCCCACGGTCACGCCGAGATCAGCCACTCCACCGCATGCCCATTGGTCAGGTTCTGCCAGAACAGGTCGCTGCGGCCGTCATTGTTGAAGTCGCCGATGGCGACCGGCGATGACGCGGTCTCGTAGGCGCCGAGCGAGATCGAATTCGTCCAGGTGCCGTTCTGGAGCAGCCACGCCGCCACCTCGGACGTGGCCGTGTTGTGCAGCAGCACGTCGCCGGTGCCGTCGCCGTTGAAGTCGCCGATGCCCTTCACCTGCCAGGCGCCGCTCAGCACGCCGCACGCCGTCGACGCCGCCCACTGGCCGTTGCCGACGATCCAGGCGTTGACCTCGTTGGTGGCGCCGTTGAACAGGAGCACGTCGGCGGTGTTGTCGTTGTTGACGTCGCCGGTGCCGATCACCCGCCAGCCGCCGGCCTCCAGGCCCACGGCCCCCGACGCCGACCATTGGCCGTTCCTGACGATCCAGGTGGCGACCTCGCCGGTCGCGGTATTGCGCAGGAGCACGTCGGTGGTGCCGTCTGCGCTGAAATCGCCGGTGCCGGCGAGCTGCCAGGCCCCCACGAGGACGCCCACGGCGCCCGACGCCGACCACTGGCCGTTCTGCACGATCCAGGTGTTGACCTCGCGGCTGAACGCGTTCTCCAGCAGCACGTCGGCGGTGCCGTCGTCGTTGAAGTCGCCGGTGCCGGCGAGCTGCCAGCCGCCTGACAAGACACCGATCGCGCCGGTGCCGCCGGAGCCGCCGTTCGACAGCAGCATCGAGTCCACCGCGCCCGTATTGGCGTCACGCACCAGAAGGTCGCCGGTGCCGTTGTCGTTGAAGTCGCCGGTGCCGGCGATCCAGCGCCCGCCGCCCGTCATCCCGAAATCGATCGACCAGGCCGCCGCCTGCCGCACCAGTGTGGCGTCGTCGAAAATCAGGGTCTCGACATTGTTCACCGTGTCGGTGCTGTTCGGCCCGACGATCCGGACCGCGCTGCCACCCAGGAACGACAGGGTCGAGGCCGACAGCAGGCCTGAGAATACCGCGGTGTCGCTGCCGCCACCGCCGTCGATGCGGTCGCTGCCGAGCCCGCCGGTGATACGGTCGTTGCCGGCGGCGGTGTTGATGATGTCGTCGCCGGCGCCGCCGTCGACCACGATGGTATTGGTCAGCGCGCGGTTCTTGGCGGCGAAGATATCGTCGGCGGCGCCGCCGACGATAGTGACATTGCCCGAGCCGATGGCGACGATGTCGCCCTGGTCGGAGCCCTGCACGGTGATGTCGTGGGCTTCGGTGTCGAGATAGTCGAAGGAGAAATCGACCTGGATATTGGTCTGGCCGGGCGCCGGCGTCTGCACCGTCAGCGGCGTGCCATCCACGCTCTCGATGAAGATGGAATCGGTGGGCGCGGCGGCTTGAACGGACAAGTGACCACCGAAACCGGGCGCCGGTTGAAACGAAATGCCATCGACATAGACGACCTTCTGCACGCGATGGACTCTCGCAACATCAAAGTCGACGACTCCTGCTTGCGATTGCGTGTTGTAGTGGTAGATGACATTGAACTCGAAATCCGGTCCAAAATTGGTCAGCGCAAAATCGTCCTTCGATCCGTACAAGGCGAGCGTGTTATTACCACCTACGCCGCCATCAATGACTGTCGTCTTGGGCGCCAACGGATTCAATGCGTAGGCAGGATCCCAATTGATTCTCGCGCCATTGCCTTGTCCGCTCCAACCTTGCAAGCCGAAGGCCGTTCCGAGCACATAGTCATTGCCGGCATACACGTTGACCGCATGACTCGTTGGCGAACCGACGCCAACTCGGATGGAACTGCCCGAATAAATGCTGTCAGCCGCTAGCGCGTTTGCGAGCTGTGAATCATGGAATGGGCTTTCAGTATCCCGTGCATATTGCAACAATTTCTGAAGGTTCGTCGCGTAGAGCCTGGCGTCGTGCTCGGCAAAAAGGCCGTGCGGAAATCCCCACGCCGCATCGCTGTCGATGTAGACCTCGCCGCCGTTTCGATCCTTATTTTGAATTTTTGGAAGGATAACATCTACGAAAGCCTTCACGAAGGGATTGCGGGCCAGCGCTTTCAACGCGAAAGTCCCTGCCGTTGATGCTTCACTCAGGTAGGCAATTGGATCATGGGTGTGGATGAAATGCTCGATGCTAGTCGCGTTCGACAACACCTCGGCACCTGGAGAACCGCTGGAATAGGTGAGTACCCGATACGAGCCCGAATCAGGAGTCTCCTGAGCAAAATATTGCGCAGCAGATCCCCCGATGCCGTTG
>Ga0073934_10010054_pt1 | contig 11867 bp, 9 predicted proteins | sample LarsenN4metaG_FD_76834 | JGI IMG/M metagenome (GOLD analysis project Ga0073934, IMG submission 76834) | Hot spring sediment bacterial and archeal communities from British Columbia, Canada, to study Microbial Dark Matter (Phase II) - Larsen... ... | reverse complement strand
CGACCTTGGCGGCGATAGTGAACTGCATGCGGTCCCGCGTCTCCAGCTCCCCCTCGGCCCTGTATTGGCCGTTGAGCGAGCCGGTAACGCGGGGATCGCCGCTCGTCTGCGGGGCCGGCTTCAGATGCAAGCCATCGAAGCGAATCCACTGCGATAGCACCGCGTCGAGGTTGGCCCGCTTGCGTCGCTGCAAGTCCCCCTCACTGAGCACTTGGGCGCGGACGTTGACGACGACGGTGATGATGTCATGTTTCTTCAGCTTGCGCACCGGTGGCATTTGCTGATACCACCAGGATTGCTGCGGCAGGAGGAAAGGCGCCTCGGTCTCGGCCGGATGCGGCAGCGTTCCGCTCTGAGCTTTGGCTGATGTAACACCGATGGCTACCGCAAGTGCTGACAGGCAGCCGATGCGTGCATGGCGAAGCATGTAACCCCCCCTTAGGCAGGTCTTGGGACGAAATGGTCAACGAACTTGCTTTTCGGTCGGCCGTCTGGCGAGGGGCGCGCTGCCTGCCTCAACCTGGACTTCGTTAGGTCCAGTGACGACGGCTTCGTACGTCTGGCGTCGCGACGGGGATTCAACGAGCACCGTATCTCCCCGCGCGCCCGACTCGCGGGCACGTCCTTCGGTCCGCACCCGCACGCCGTGATGATAGACGATGACCGCCACGCGCTCGCCGCGGCGCACGAGTTCAGGCGCTTCGACCGCCGAGGGCTGGATGACCTGGCCCGCGCGAAACGTGCGCAGCGTGGCCTGGCCAATCGCATCTTCGACGAACTCGAAACCGTCCCCTCGCTCGCGCTCGGCGGCCGCCTTGGTCTTCAGGTCAGCCGGTTGGAGGATGGTGTCGCGCGGGAGGTCTCTGGCGGCAACGACGACCGTGGGCGGCAACGTGATCTCGGCCGTGACAACGGCTTCGCGCTGGCGGCCTGAATCCGTCCACGACAGCACAAACTGCCGCCGGCCAAGCCAGGTTCGAACCTGGCCGCGCTCCGGGCGCTGTTCCACTCGGATGACGCTTAAAGAGCCAGCATTCATGCCGGGCAGTTCACCGCCCGGCGGCAGCTCCACCCGCCACGGCAATTCGGCATCCACGTGAGTGCGCAAGAACTTAAGGATCGCCGATGCCGCCGGATGAAGGGGCCGCTCGGATGGCGGACTGTTGATCGGCTGGCCGCCGGAAGCCGCAAGGTGCGCGAACGTTCGTGGCGGTTCAGCCACCGATCCCGGCACCAGGTGGATGACACTTGCCCCCGAGAATGTGTGAGGGCGCAAATCCACGCCCCGCGCTATCAATGCTTCGCGAATTTCCTGGGCTGTCACCAACCGTTCCTTGGCTGGAAGCCCAAAAAGCTCGACCTCCGCGAGCTTGCCATCGTCGTCCGGGGAGTAGATTTCGGCCAGGTCGGCCAGTCGCACCGCGGGGCCCGCGGCAGTCGCCTGGGATTTCAAGTGGATATCCGCGGCACGGGCCGGCGTGAGCCAGAGCGTGCAGATGACGATGATCGTGATGTTTGTTCGAGGCATTAATAGTCTCGGGGCCTGCCCGATAAGGGTTACTCAGCTATTCGGCCTTAGAACCGCCGCAGGTTCGCCACGAGCTGGAGCATCTGGTCGGCGGCCTGGACGGCCTGGGAGTTCATTTCAAAGGCCCGCTGTGTCGTGATCAGGTCGATCAGCTCGCGCACCGGCTCGACGTTGGATTGCTCCAGGGCGCCTTTGCGAACTTGCCCTAGGCCGGCGGCTCCTGGCTGCCCCACAATGGCTTGTCCCGATGCGTCGGTCGGCGCGTAGAGGTTCTCGCCCAGCTTCAGCAAGCCTTCGGGGTTGGCGAACTGCGCCAGCTCGATGTTTCCCGCTTGTTGGAGGTTCGGGTTGTCCTGCGTCAGGTAGCCCACGATTCCCTGGGGGCTGACTTCAATCTTGACCGTCTCGGGGGGCACCTGGATGGCGGGCTCAATAAGCCGCCCAATGCCCGCGGAGGACAGAACAATCTGCCCATCGGCGTTGAGGCTAAAGTTGCCCGCGCGCGTGTACAAGATTTGCTGCGTCAGGGGATCTCTTACCTGGAAGAACCCAGCGCCTTCGATGGCCAGGTCCAGGTCCTTGTTCGTGGTGTCGATCGTTCCTTGGCGAAAGTCGGACTGCGTGCTCGTGACGCGCGAGCCCAGGCCGACGTGAATGCCCGTCGGCGTGCGCTGGCCGTCGGCATCTTCGGCGCCGGGCAGCTTATGGTGCAGATAAAACGTGTCCTCGAAATTCGCCCGGTCGCGCTTGAAGGCGGTGGTGTTCACGTTCGCCAGGTTATTGGCGATGGTATCCAGCCGCGTCTGCATCGACTCCATGCCGGTCGCGGCGGTGTAGAGAGTTTGAATGGCCATCGTGGTCCGTTGTCAGTGGTCAGTGGTCCGTTGTCAGTGGTCAGTGGTCAGTGGTCAGTGGTCAGTGGTGCTTTGTTGGTGCTTTGGTTTAGCGCAAGCCAGCGAATGCGGAATGCGGAATGCGGAATGTGGAATGCGAATCAGAAATCGGCCGTGGATTGAGAACTCAGTAGTGCACCGATTTGAGATTTGAGATTTGAGATTTGAGTCTGAGATTTGCGCTTTGAGATTTGAGAATCTGAGATTTGAGAATCTGAAATTTGAGAATCTGAAACTCAGATCATTTGCCCGCCGCTCCTAATTCCCGCATTCCGCATTCCGCATTCCCCCTTCGTACTACCGGCTGCTCAGCACTCTGCCGATCAGCGAGCCGAGCATATGGTCCTGGTTCTGGATGAGGTGGATGTTGGCCTCGAAGGCGCGCGAGGCGGCGATCATGTCGGTCATCATCTGAAGCGGCTTGACGCCGGACCGTTCGAGCGTGCCGGACTGCACTCGGGCCGCTTCGGTCGGCACCGGCGTTGTCTCAGCCAGCGGGTAAAAGAGGTTTTCGCCGGCCCGCGCCAAATCGCCTAGCGAGCGCGGCCGTACCACGGCCGGCTCGCGCGCTTCTCCGCCTTGGAGGATCGCGCCGTTGGCCGTCACTTCATAGGGTTGCTGCGAATCCAGCGCGATCGGCGAGCCATCGCGGCCGAGCACGGGGTATCCTCGCTCGGTGACAAGCTGGCCCTGCGGATTGAGCTGGAAGTTGCCCGCGCGGGTGAGAAAGTCCTCATCCCCTTTGCGGACGACGAAGAACCCTTCGCCGTTGATGGCCATGTCCAGGGGCCGGCCGGTGCGCTCGTAGTTGCCCGGCGCGAAGTTGGTGACCGTGTCGCGGACTTGCACGCCGCCGCCGACGTCGTTGATCGATTGAGAGCCGGCGTAGTCGGTTCCGCGCTGAATCGCCTCCGCGTGGCGCGCCTGGAGCCGAGCCAGGTCTTGCTTGAAGCCGACGGTGTCGGCGTTGGCCAGATTATGGGCGATGGACTCGAGCCGGGTCGTCTGGGCCCTGGCCCCTTCGGCGGAGATGTAGAGGCCGTAAGGCATGCTGTCGCGGGTCGTGCCATGCCCCCCCGCGCCAACGGCCCGCGCCTCGAGCGGCTCAGGCCAGCACGATTTTCGGCCTCCGGACCGCAAAACTTGAGAAATGGCCGGCGGGATTCCACGGGGCCGACGCTAGCAGCCGCGCAGAGAAGCTTCCGTTCTCGATTTGCTGTGAAAACCCTTCACACATTCTTTGCTGTCGCGGGGCATCATGTCCGTGCCGGAAGAGGCGACCTGACGAGCCCGATGCGGCGGCAGCATGGTCAGCATGCGGCAGACTCCATGCGCGTCAGGCCTCGGCGGCCATTGTAAGGAGTACCGCGCGGCCAAACCGATGCTTACACAAGCCTCCTCACGCTCGCGCTGGCCAGAGTCGGCTCGCGATATCCCAACCCGCCTTGCCGACGCACGTTGAGTTGACTACCTTCCTCGACCCCCCGGCTGCCGGCAGCGTCGCGGAACGGCCTTTGCCACTAGCCCTCTGACAGCACACCCTCCCTCATTCGGAAAGGACTACGGTTCTCATGGCGATGCACATCAACACCCACCTGGCTGCGCAACTGGATGGGGCTTACCGCCTCGTCCAGACCCTCATCCTGCGGTCGAAGTCGGAATACGTCTTCACCATCGAGGTCGGCGAGTCGCTCTTCTGCGGCAGCCATCCCTATGGCGCCAAGGTGACGCTGGTTGGCGACCGGCATCGGCACCTTGGCGTCTGCCAAGGGGCGACGATCGATCAGGTCGTGAATGCCGCCCAGCAACTGGTCTCCAAGGCGATCTCGGACCTGGAAGACGATTTCAAGCCGCGTCCCTCGCGCCGCCACGCGCCGGTGCTAAGCGCGTAGTTACCCGTGAACTCTGAAAGCCTCGCGGAGCCGCGCCTCGAATCGGCGCGGCTCCGTTTTTGTTGCCCATTTGCACGGCCGCAGGTTGTCTGACGCTGGCCGCCATCTGGTGTGTATTACGCAAAGTCGTTCGGCTTAGTGATTTACGCGCACGTACCGCTGTTGACGCTTTTTGCCCGCTCGCTATAATTCCGCAGGATGGCAAGCTCGGAGGCTAGGGCAGGGGTGGTCAGGCGCGGCAGATATAGAACAACGAGCAACTAACGATTCTAGTAGGCACCGGGGTTTCGCACGAAGTTTCACGACTTGCTGATCCATGGACGATTGGGGATTTGCACCGGCCGTGCGGCGCGTGCCGGGTCGGTCCCCTCAGACCAGCTCGGACGGATACCGATGAAAACGGTCTTTACCACGGGTGAAGCGGCCAAAATCTGCAAAGTCAGTCAGCAAACAATCATCCGGTGCTTCGATTCTGGCCAGCTCAAGGGCTTCCGCGTCCCCGGAAGCCGGTTCCGGCGGATCCCGCGCGACCAGCTCTACGCCTTCATGCGGGACAACGGCATTCCCACCGACGCGCTGGATAGCGGGAAGCGCAAGGTCTTGATCGTCGATGATGACACGGAGCTTGTCGAGCTGATCACCGACGTGCTGGAGCGCGACGGACGCTTCGAAGTCCGGAGCGTCAACAATGGCTTCGACGCCGGCATGATGGTTAAAGACTACATGCCCGATCTGATTGTGCTGGACGTGATGCTGCCCGACATCAACGGGCGCGAGGTCTGTCAGCGGGTGCGAAAGGACCTCGGTCCCGAGGATGTGAAGATCATTTGCATTTCGGGCATGGTCGAAGAGGACAAGGTCGATGAGCTGAAAGCGGCGGGGGCGAACGACTTTCTACAAAAGCCCTTCGACGTCGAGGCCCTGCTGGAGCGCATTTGCCGGCTGCTAGACATCGAGACGATTGCTGCGCGCTAGACTTCCGGCTTCGGGCTGTAGGCTTCGGCATGGCGCAGCGGTCGCCGGTTCTCAGCCGGCATATCGAAGTCTGAAATCTGAAGTCCGTAGTCTATATCTTGGCGATGCCGCACTCTGCCAACATCCGCGAGTCCAAGGCGTGGGACGCCGCACTGGAAGAGGCCAAGCTCGCCGCTTTGGCAGAGTTTGCCGCCGGCGCCGGGCACGAGATCAATAATCCCTTGGCGGTCATCTGTGGCCGCGCGGAACTCCTGCTGCGGCAAGAGAGCGATCCCCAGCGCCGGCGCGATCTGGCCACGATTCATGCCCAGGCCAAGCGCATCTATGAGATGATCGCCGATTTGATGCTTTTTGCGCGGCCGCCCCAGCCCGTTCTGCGTGCCATCGATCTCCGCATTGTGCTGTCCGAGCTTGCCGATGAGTTGAAAGCGCCCTGTCAGGAACGGGGCATCTTGTTGCAAGTGAGGCTCGGCGCTCCCGTCGTCGTGAGGGCAGACGGCAACCAACTGCGTGTGGCGCTGCGAGCGGTATGTGACAATGCCCTGGAGGTCATGGATTCAGGCGGTCGGCTGGAAATCTTCTGCCAGGCCACGGCCGCCGCGGCAGACTCCGAAGGCACGGCACGCATCGAAATCCGCGACAACGGCCCGGGATTCGACGAGCACACCCGCGAGCACTTGTTTGATCCCTTCTATTCCGGTCGCGCGGCGGGCCGCGGGCTGGGCATGGGGCTGGCCAAATGTTGGCGGATAGTCCGCCAGCACCAGGGAACGATCGAGGCATTCAGCTCATCAGGCGGCGGAGCGGCGTTTGTCATCACGCTGCCGGCTGCTGACATCCATGCGAACGGCGCTCCGTGAGCGCTGGCGAGCATTCCGGCGTCATCGGGCGAGCGTCGAGGCGTCAGCCCGACGTGTAGCCGGGCACGTTTAGAAACGTGCCCCACTACCACGGCAGCGGCGAGATGCAGGCGTCATCGAGCCATAGGAAGAACCGCGACAGATAGAAAAACGCCGGAGCGGCGAAGCACACGCCGTCGATGCGGTCCAGGACGCCGCCGTGGCCGACGACAAGCGTTCCAAAATCCCGGACGCCGCGGTCGCGCTTGATGGCCGACATCGTCAGTCCGCCGGCCAGCCCAATGGCGGAGACTACGGCGGAAAGGAGCGCCGCCTCCCAGAACTCAAAGGGGGGCGAGATCGACCACCACAAGAGCGCACCCAACACCGCCGAGCTGAGAATCCCGCCCCAAAACCCCGACCACGTTCGTGAGGCGTTGATCTCCGGCGCGATCACCCGCGCCGGCACCAGTCGGCCCCAAACGTATTGCATCACGTCGCTAATCTGAGCCATGAGCACGAAGAAGAAGAGCAGCCGGGCGCGCTGGGCTGGCACCATCATCGTCTTGCGCGGCAGCGTCTCCTCCACCCCCTCGCGGAGCTCTTCGTAGACGGAGCTAAGCTGTCGTTGTCGATCGAGGATCTCGGTCTGTAGGCGTCGGCTTTCCGCTGGGTCAGGCGCGGGACCTCCGCTGAGCTGCTGGAGCCGCTGCTCACGCTCCCTCAACTCGCGGCGCAGTCGATCGGCGCGGGCCTGGCTCTCCGCGTGCAGTTCGCCGAGCACATCGAGCTGTCTCTCGCTCAGCGCCTCCTCGGGCCGGCGATGGGCCTCCTCTTCCGATTCATCGCTGCGATGAGCGCCGGGCCGATTGACGACGCCGCCAGGCGTGTCGGGCCGCCTTTCCAGATCATGGGTCAGCAGGGCGGGCGCATAGCTCAGGCAGTACACACAGATCATGAGGCCCGTCTGAATCTTTGCCGTTCGCTCGAGATAGCGCTTGGAATCGCCGTCGAACGCCACGCGGGCCGCGAGAAACAAGAAGGCGAAAGCCGGAATGAGCACGCTATAGAGTAAGTGAACGTCGAGGGCCACGAGCACGTACTGCAGCGGCGTGAAGATGAAAAACATCCACGACAGCCCGCGGTGGTCTCCGCGGCGCGTCGGCGTGAGCGTAATGAACTCGCGCAGCGCCCAGAAGGAGATCAGGCCGAAGACGATGACGGTCACGTACTGCCGCACGAAGAGCTGGTCCACGACCAGCGACGTGGCCAGCACGGTGCACATCAGCCAATAGATGCGCACCCGCCGGTGGAACTGATCGACGATCGCCGGGTCTAGCCCGGTGTCCAGCCGCCGCTTGAGAAACCAACCCGTGATCGACGCCGCGCCCAGGACGAAGATGACGCTGCCGATCAGCCAGAGAGACTCGGTCTGGGGCTGGTTCATACTTCCTTTAGCCGCAGCACGGCCTGGCGGGCGCGGCGGAGAAACTGCTCCTTGCTTTCACCTCGCTCCAGCCAGATCGGCGGACCGAACGTCAAGCAGCTCAACAGCGGCACCGGCAGGAACTCGCCGCGCGGCAGCACGCGGTTCATGTTGTCGATGTGCACGGGCACGAGCTCCAGCTCCGGCCGGCGACGCGAAAGGTGATACAGGCCGCTCTTGAACTGGCCGACTTCCTCCCCCGTGCTGCGCCCGCCTTCGGGAAACACGATCAGCGAGTACCGATCGCCCATCGCTTTGAGCATCAGGTCCACCGGACTGCGGTGGACTTTGATCTTCGTGCGATCGATGAGGACCGCGTTAAACACGTGGTTGGCCAGATAGCGGCGCACGGGACCTTTGTCCCAGTAATCGCTGGCCGCCACCGGCCGCGTCAATGCCCGTACGGCCGCCGGCAGCGCCGCCCACAGAACGAGCGCGTCCAAATGGCTCGTGTGATTGCCGAAGTAAATGCGCTGGCAAGTATCCGGCTGACAGTCGTACCAGCGCGTCGTTGCCCCGCTGAGAATTTTGGCCGTCACGGCCAGCACCTTCGCCGTCAGCCGGGCCGTCAGCGAGGGAGGCTGGATGGCCGATTCCTCCGGGAGAACGATGCGCGAAGGATCATCGACCACCGGAATCGGGTCTCGCCCGCTGCGGTCACCTAGGCCGCTGCCGGCATGGCCAGAAGAACCCGTGACGCTGAGCGATCGAGTCATTTCGTGCACAGCAAAGACCAGGCAAAAAGACGAACTCTTGGGCGGCGCCAGCGATAGTGACGCCGCTTGCTATCATACCGCGCGGCTTCTATAACCTGAATCCGATGTTCGCGGATCGGCCCCGCGACGCCCCATTCAGGGTCATCGGCCATCCAAGCTCAATGATTGTGCCCATAAAGGATTTAAGGCGCGGGCTTTATCTCGACGCGGACGGCACGGAGGGGCGGCGACGTTCGTAGAAAGTCAGATACACCGGCCAGGCAGGTCATGCAGACGGTTCTCATCGGCGGAAATTGGCGGAAGGCTCAGGCGGCCGGCTCGTTTCGCGCCGAGAATCCTACCACGCGCGAGCCACTGCCGGACGAATACCCGGTCAGCGCCTGGGCCGCTTGCGAAGGCGCGCTTAATGCGGCTGCGGCAGCGGCGGTCGCGCTGCGCGGCATTTCTGGCGAGCGGCTGGCCGAGTTTCTCGAGCGCTATGCGGCTCGCATTGAAGCGCGCTCGGCGGAGTTGGTCGAGATGGCCCATCTCGAGACGGCATTGCCCAAGTCGCCGCGCTTGGCCGATGTGGAGCTGCCGAGAACCACCAATCAATTGCGCCAAGCGGCGGCCGCCGCACGCGATGGTTCTTGGAGCATGCCGACGATCGACACCAAGGCCGGCGTCCGCTCTTACTTCGCCCCGCTGGGGCCAATCTGCGTCTTCGGGCCAAATAACTTTCCTTTCGCTTTCAATAGCATCGCCGGCGGCGACTTCGCGGCGGCCATCGCGGCAGCCAATCCCGTGATCGCCAAAGCCAACACCTCACACCCAGGCACAACTCGCCTCTTGGCCGAAGAGGCCCACGCGGCTGCGGAGGAAACCGGCATGCCGCCGGGCACGGTGCAGCTTTTGTATCGACTCAGCCACGCCGATGGCGAGCGCCTCGTGGCTGACCGGCGCGTGGGCGCGACCGCCTACACCGGCAGCCGGGCCGCGGGGCTGAAGCTCAAAGCAGCCGCCGACGCCGCCGGCAAGCCGATCTATCTGGAGCTTTCGAGCATCAACCCGGTCGTCATCCTGCCCGGCGCTTTGCGGGAACGAGCCGAGAAGATCGCCGAGGAGTTCACCACAAGTTGCCTGATGGGCGCCGGCCAGTTCTGCACAAATCCCGGCCTCGTGTTCCTTCTGGCCGGCCCGGCAACCGAGAGTTTCGTCCACACGCTCATTAGCCGATTCTCCTCGGCTCCTGTCGGCACGCTGCTCTCCGGCGGAGTGGCCGATTCGCTGGCCAAGAGCGTCGATCGCCTGCGCGCAGCCGGCGCCGAGGTGCTCACCGGCGGCAAGCCCGGCGGCGGCCGCGGGCACAGCTTCGCCAATACACTGCTGCGCGTCTCAGGGCAGCGTTTTCTCGAAAACTCCGAACCGCTACAAACCGAAGCCTTCGGCAACGCCTCGCTGCTCGTGGTCGCCGACTCGCCCGAGCAGCTCGCTCAAGCGCTCGACCAGCTCGAAGGCAACCTCACGGGCTGCATCTATTCCGACACCGCCGGCGGCGACGATGCTCTCTACGACCAAGTCGCTCCGCGATTGCGGCCCAAAGTCGGCCGCCTGCTGAACGACAAAATGCCCACCGGCGTGGCCGTGAGCCCCGCGATGAATCACGGCGGCCCCTATCCGGCCACCGGCCACCCCGGCTTCACCGCGGTCGGCATTCCCGCGTCACCGCGCCGCTTCGCGATGCTCCAGTGCTTCGACAACGTGCGGCCGCATCGGTTGCCGCAGATTCTGCAAGACAAGGCGCCGACGGGAGCGTGGCGGTTTATCGATGGCAAGTGGACGGACCGACCGGTTTGAAGATAACAAGTTCTCCGGCGGCGATTGGTGGCGAGTGCCAATGCCTAGGAGCTTGCCATGTCTAAGCTCTCAATCGGCCGCGGCTTGCTGTGGTTATTACTGGCGATTGCCACAGCTTGCCTATTCCTTTACATCGTAGACCCGGCGTTTGCCTCCTGGCTATTCAAGTCCCTGCTTCGAGGCAGCGCCATCGAATGAGAACCTTCTGGTTACGGGACGCGGGAAGCGTTACCGCCAAGTCACAGCGACTTGAGGTACTCAATCAAATCCTTCCGCTCCTCCGCCGTCAGTTCGCCCAGGCCCGTGATCTTAGCCGGGCTGTGGTATTCGGTGAGCACTTCTTCGAGGCTCTTAGCGCGGCCGTTGTGGAGATACCGCACCTTATTGTGGATGGCCAGAAGCGAGGGAGTGTTGAAGCCCTGGTAGGCGTCCTTGGGGGAGCCGAGGCCGACGTCGTGAATCTGGCCGTCGGTGAAGTACTTGCCGGTGTGGCAGTTGGCGCAGCCGGCTTTGTCGGACGCAAAGACCTTTTCGCCTCGCTGCGCGGCGGCCGAGAGTTCGCCGTTGGGGCCACGGTGCGGGCTCGCCGGGGGCTTGAGAGTCTCCAGGTAGGCCATCAGGGCCGTCACGTCCTCCTCGCTCGGCCGCGGGCCCTGCATCGTGTCGGTGAGCGACTTGTGCATCGCCGCCCGCGTGTCCTTCTGCCAGCCATGCCACGTCCAGGGCCCGGTGTGAAGCACGTTGTAGAGCGGCAGCACGGTTTTGAACGTGCGGTCAGTGCCGTCATTCCTCGTGTCCATCACGACGCTGTTGCCGCCACCTTCGTAATGACAACTGTGGCAACTGTACCACTGATCGAGGCTCCGCCGAGCATCATAGAAAATCGCCTCCCCCTGTCTGGCGAGTGACGGCTCGGCCGGGCCGCCTAGCTCGATCGTCCGCACAACGCTTCGCTTGGCCAGCTCGACGACTTGTACGCAGTTAAGCAAGTAGTTGGCCACAAACACGCGGCCGTCGCGTGCCACCTCGAGGCCCATCGGGCGGCCGCCCAGCTCCACGCGGTAAAACGCATTGCGGTCCGCTGCCAGCCGACGGTCCACAAGGTCGCCGGGGCCAGGCGTGTCGCCAAACGGCATACTCTCGCGCCGGTACACCAGAAGTTCGTGCGTGCCAGAGGAAGTGCAGACGAGCCACTCTTCGTCCGCCGTCAGGCCGATGCCGTAGGGATCGCTCATCGCCTTGCGGGGCACATCCAGGGCCATCGCGAAACGCCGCGCGGGCTTTTCGAGGCCGATGTACCCGATGCGGCTGGCCAGCACCCAGCCCTGCTGAATGTTGCTGGGATTGATCGGGTTCTGCCGATAGACCATCGACGGGGCGTAGACGCGCTTGCCGTCGGCCGAGACCTGCAGGTGGCCGATGTTGATGCTCTCGAAGTTCTGGCGGAAGGCGACCTCGCGGCGGGCTGTGTCGATGACCACGATGCTGCCCGTGCCGCTACAGCCGACGGCCAGTTTCGCGCCGTCGCGCGTCAAAGCCAGGTATCGTGGCCAGCGATCGACGTCAATCCGCTGGATCTCTTTCTGGGCCGCCAGATCGACCACGGCCACGGCATTGGCCGCCGTCAAGGCTACGTAGGCTAACTTGCCGTCGGGCGAGACGGCGATTCCGCGGGGCTCGAAGCCGAGCCGCACTTGTCCGG
>Ga0073934_10010053_pt1 | contig 11867 bp, 9 predicted proteins | sample LarsenN4metaG_FD_76834 | JGI IMG/M metagenome (GOLD analysis project Ga0073934, IMG submission 76834) | Hot spring sediment bacterial and archeal communities from British Columbia, Canada, to study Microbial Dark Matter (Phase II) - Larsen... ... | reverse complement strand
TGCTCGCCGCGGCGGGGATCGTGATCTTCTATTGCTATTTCGCCGGACTGAAAGGCGACATCGCAACCGACGTCGTTCAGGGCGTCTTCCTGATGGTCGGCATCGTCATTCTCTTCCTCGCGGTCGCAGGCCGCGCGGGGGGGATTGAGGCGCTCCTCGCGTCCATCACGCCCGAACAGCTGCGGCTCGTCGCCGAAGGCGAGTCGCTGTTCGCGCGGATCGACAACTGGATGATTCCCGTCATCGGCAGCCTCGTGACGCAGGAGGCGCTGACGCGCTTCCTCGCTGCGAGATCGACGCGGACGGCGCAAACCGCCTGCCTCGCCGCCGCCTGTCTCTATCTCGCGCTTGGCATGCTGCCGGTGCTGATCGGCCTCGGCGGGACGCATCTTCAGGTCCCGGGCGCAGTCGGCGACAATTACATTCCCGCGATGGCGCTCGAACTTCTGCCGCATTTCATGGCGATCGTGCTCGTCGGCGCGCTCTTCTCGGCGATCCTGTCGACGGTTGACTCAAACCTTCTCGCCGTCTCTTCGCTTGTGTCGATCAACCTGATGCGGAAGAGCCATGCGCGGCGCAGCGAGAAAGAACAGCTGCAGATCGCGCGGATGACGACGGTTCTCGCGGGGCTCGGCGCGCTCCTCGTCGCGTTCTCGGGCTCTAACATCTATGAGCTTCTCGCGATGACCTCGATCTTCGGCCAGGGCGGCATCCTTGTGGCGACGATGATCGGACTGCGGTCGAATTTCGGCGGCTCCTCAGCGGCGCTCGCCTCGCTCTTCGCCTGCGTCGCCTTCAACCTCGCGACGCTCCTCCTCCTGCCGATGATGGACGCGATGAACGAGGGCGCGACGGCGGCCAAGGCCTTCGCCGCCGTGCTCGCCGGCGACGTCGAGCCGATCGACGGCTTTTTCCTGTGGTCGATCGTAGTTTCAATCATCGCCTATGTCGGAGTCGCCGCATTCGCGAAGAAGCCGGCCTCGCCGGAGGCCGCCTGATGGCGCAGGCGCGCATTCGCCTTGATCAGCTGCTGGTCGAGCGCGGACATTTCCCCTCACGCGCCCGGGCGCAGGGCGCGATCGAAGCGGGCCTCGTGACCATCGGCGGGCGGGCGATCGTCAAACCGTCCCATCCTGTTGCTCCGCATACAGATGTAATTGTTCTGGGGGACGTTCACGATTATGTCTCGCGCGGGGGCGTAAAGCTCGCCGCCGCGCTGGACGCGTTCTCCCTCGATGCCGCGCAGCGCGTCTGCCTCGATCTCGGCGCCTCGACCGGCGGCTTCACCGAGGTTCTCCTGCGGCGCGGCGCAAGCCGCGTATACGCCGTCGATGTCGGGCGTGATCAGCTGCACCCGGCGATCGCGGCCGACCCCCGCGTTCAGAACCTTGAGGGCGTGCACGCAAAGGACATCTCGCGGACGATGGTCCCCGAGCCGATCGGCCTCCTTGTCGCGGATGTCAGCTTCATCAGCCTTCGAAAAGTCCTGCCGCCCGTTCTCGATCTGTTGGCGCGAGAGGCCGCGCTCGTCGTTCTCGTCAAGCCGCAATTCGAGATCGGGCGCGAGAACATCGGCAAGGGCGGAATCGTCAAGAACGCGGCGGCGGGCGTGCGCGTCGCGGAAGACATCGCAAGCTGGCTTCGCGGCGAGTATCGATTTCAGCCGAAAGGCGTCATCAAAAGCCCTATCAAAGGCGGCGATGGCAACACGGAGTTCCTGATTGGCGCGACCCGGACAGCGTGAACAAACAAGAAGGCCGGCGCGCCGCCTGACCGTTCGCGTTGAAGCGATCGGCTCGGGCGGCGACGGCGTCGCGCGCGATGGCGGCGGCGCGCTCTATGTGCCTTTGACGGCGCCGGGCGATCTTGCGGCCGTCGAGGTTCAGGGCGAGCGCGGACAGATCGTCGAGCTGATCGAGAAAAGCCCGCTCCGCGCCGATCCTTCTTGCCGCCATTTCGGCGACTGCGGGGGCTGCGCCTTCCAGCACCTCCGCCGCGAGGAGGAATTGCGTTGGAAGCGATCGCAGGTCGAAACGGCGCTCGCGCGCGCAGGCGTCAGCGCGATGGTTGGTCCGGTGATGGCGGCGCCGGCGGCGAGCCGCCGCCGCGCGGCGTTCGCCGTCAAGCGGACGGCAGAGGAGCTCGCGCTCGGTTTCAATGCGCGCCGCTCCGCGCGCATCGTTGCGATCGAGGACTGCGCCGTGCTGGCGCCGGCTCTCGCCTCACGGCTCTCGGGCCTTCGCGCCGTCGCCGGCCTGATTCCTGCGGGCGCGTTCGATCTCGCGGTGACGCTGTGCGACAACGGACTTGATCTCAATGTATCCGCATCAAAACTAACCACGCGCAGCGTGACCGAGACGCCGAACCTTGCAGCGGCCTTGCGCGCGGCGGGCGTCGCGCGCCTCAGCGTCAATGGCGACCCGGCGCTCGCCTTCGCCGAGCCGGTCGTCGCTTTTGACGGCGTTCCGGTGCGTCCGCCGCCCGGCGCCTTCCTGCAGGCGAGCCGTGAGGGCGAGGCGATGCTCATCAACCTCGTCAAGGCGGCGGCGGGCGGCGCGCGCAAGATCGCCGACCTCTTCGCCGGTTGCGGCACATTTTCGCTGCCTCTTGCGAAAGCCGCCAGCATTACCGCCTTCGACAGCGACCGCGCCGCCATCGACGCGTTGGCGCGCGCAGCCGCCGCCGCGCAGTCGGGAGAATGGCTTGTAAAGCCCGTGCGCGCCGAAGCGCGCGACCTTTTTGAGAGGCCGCTAACAGCGAGGGAATTGAAACCCTTCGACGCCGTCGTTTTTGATCCGCCGCGCGCCGGGGCCGCCGCCCAGGCGGCTGAAATCGGCAAGAGCGGCGTCGCCTGCGTCATCGGCGTCTCCTGCAATCCGCAAAGTTTTGCGCGCGATGCGGCGCTTTTGGCCGCAGGGGGCTATGAGCTCCGCAAGGTGACGCCGGTCGACCAGTTCGTCTATTCTCCACATATCGAACTGGTCAGCGTGTTCGCGAGAAGGTGACGCGATGTCGATGACAAAAGCAGCCTCGATGGGCGCCCGGCGCGCGTGGTACGGCGCGGCGCAGTTGGCTCGCATCGCCTGGTTCACGGGCCATTACATTGCCGGGCGCCGCACCATGGGGCCGTTGACCCGTCCCGGCGAGGCACCGCCCGCAGAAGAGTTCCCAGGTCTTGACCGTGCGGGGCTGCGCAACGCCTTTCGCCAGCTCTTCCGCGACGATTGGCGAAACATTGAGGCCGGCCAATACAAACTGCCGCTCGAGCTGCGTCGGCCGCCTTCGATCGCAAAGCTCGCGCGCCAGTCGCGCGATTATTTCATCGACGCAGCGCGGGTCGCCCGCCGCCGCTTCGACAATGGCCATTCAGAGGTGATGAACGACGAGCTTGCTGCGAGGTTTCCTCGTTATTTCCTGCAGAACTTTCATTTCCAGTCGGACGGCTGGATGTCGCAGGAGTCGGCCGAACGATATGGAATGCAGGTCGAAACGCTGTTCACCGGCGCGGGCGCGGCGATGCGTCGGCAGGCGCTGCCGCTCATTCGGAGAGCGATCGGCGAGCGCGATGCGGCCGCGCTTGACTATCTTGACCTTGCTTGCGGCGACGGGTCGTTCCTTGAGAGCGTCCTCGACAATTGGCCGGGCCTTCGGGCGGCGGCGCTTGACCTCTCCCCCGCTTATCTCGGTAAGGCGCGCGCAACGCTCGCCGCGCATCGCGGAGTGCGCTTCATTGAAGGAATGGCGGAGGAAACGGGCCTGCCGGACGCTTCCTTCGATATCATCGCCGCGGTCTACCTCTTCCACGAACTGCCGCCAAAGATCAGGGTGAAGGTCGCGGCGGAAATCGCCCGCCTGTTGCGGCCCGGCGGCGTCTTCATCCTCGTCGACACCATCCAGTATGGCGACGAGCCCGGTTTTGACACGTTGCTCGCATCCTTCCCCCACGCGTTTCACGAGCCCTATTATGACAGCTATTGCCGTCTCGACCTCACGGACCATTTCGCCGCGTCGGGCCTGAAGAAATGCGAGGAAAGACTCGCCTTCCTGACGAAAGCGACGTCATTCCTGAAGTCCGCTTGAGCAGATCGTCTCGACTTGATTAGTAATCGAGGCGCTCGATAAAATTCTTGATCATCGCGCCGTTCGCCGCTTCGCTCCTCTTCCGCGCGAAACCGCGCACATTGCTGCGATCGCCGGTCTACTGCGGCTGTTCGAGCTTCAGCGTATCGACAGCCTCAGGCTGCAACCCTTCGAGGAACCGCCGGATGGCGTTCGCTGTCGCGGCGGGCGCCTCCTCCATGGGAATATGTCCGACATCGTCGAGGATCACGACCTCGGCGTTCGGCAGGCGCTCATCGAACGTCGTCGCTGCGCTTGGAAATATCAGCCGGTCCTCCGCCCCCCACAGCAACAGCGTCGGCGCCGTGATGTCGGAAATCCTGTCGAAGACTTCGGCTTCACGATCAGCATTGGCGCGAAGCGCGCTGGCGCGGCGATTGCCGGGAAACCGCAAAAGCTCCCAATAGCGGTCGACCATGGCGTTGGTGACGATCGACGGATCCGAAACCGTTTCCTGCAGCGATTTTTGGACGAGACTGCGCGGGGTGATCTGGCTCAACAACGGACGCAGCAACGGATTGCGCAGCAGGCGGAAACCCAGATTAAGCGGCGGGGCGCTTTCACCTTCGCGCAAAGGCGCGCCCGCAGCGTCGATGAGAATCAACCCTTCGACGCGCTCGGGATAGTTCAGAGCATAGCGCCAGGCCACCCAGCCGCCCATCGAATTGCCGCCGAGATAAAACCGGTCGAGACGCGCCGCGTTGGCGACGGCGTTCAAGGCCTCGAACATGCCGGCCGCTGTATAGTCGTTGCGCGGATGCGGGCCGGTGAGGCCGTGGCCTGGCTGATCATAGGTGATGATGCGATATTCGCCCGCAAGTTCGGCGATCATCGGCTCGAACGTATGGAGGCTCGAATTCGCCCCATGGAGGAGGATGATCGCCGGACAGTCTCGGCATCCTTCATCCCGCCAATGAACGCGCATGCCTCCTGCGCCGTCGGCGAAGGTCGCCGCCGGGCCGCCATATTTCGCGACCATCTCGGCCCGGTCGGTGTCCGGCGTGCGCAGCGCGAGAAAGGAAAGGCCGAGCACGGCGAGAAATCCGGCGGCCGCAGCAAGCATTCGTCTCATCGAGGTCCCCGCTTTCCGGCGCGGCGTTCGCCGATCTGGGCGCGATGGCGAAGCGCATGATCCGCGAGCACGCAGGCCATCATCGCCGCACCAACAGGAACGGCGCGGATGCCGACGCAGGGATCATGGCGGCCTTTGGTGACAATTTCCGTCTCTTCGCCGTCGCGCGTAATGGTGCGGCGCGGCGACAGGATGGACGACGTTGGCTTCACCGCAAACCGCGCGACGATCGGCTGCCCGGTCGAGATGCCGCCGAGAATCCCCCCGGCGTTGTTGCTCAGGAAGTAGGGCCTTCTCTTCCGCAAGCGGATTTCATCGGCGTTCTCTTCGCCGGTCAGTTCCGCCGCTTTCATGCCAGCGCCGATCTCGACGCCCTTCACTGCATTGATCGACATGAACGCCGCAGCGAGATCGGCGTCGAGCTTGCCATAGATTGGCGCGCCAAGACCGACCGGCGCGCCGTCCGCGACGATCTCGACCACGGCGCCGAGCGACGAGCCTGCCTTGCGCGCCGCCTCGATCGCACGTTCGAATTCCGAGGCCGCGATCGGGTCGGGGCAGAAAAAGGGGTTGCGGGCCGTCTCCGCCCAATCAAAGCGCGCTCGATCGATCCTCACCTTGCCGACTTGCGCGAGGAAGGCGCGGATGACGACGCCGCCGATGACGTGATCGAGGACCTTTTGCGCAACGGCGCCGGCGGCGACGCGGCAGGCAGTCTCGCGCGCCGACGACCGGCCGCCGCCGCGATAGTCCCGAAGCCCGTATTTTGCATCATAGGTGAAATCAGCGTGACCAGGCCGGTATTTGTCGCGGATGTCCGAATAGTCCTTCGAGCGCTGGTCGACATTGCGGATCAGGAGGCTGATGGGCGCGCCGGTCGTGACTTGCCCCTGCGTGCGGTCATCCGAGAAAACGCCGGAAATGATCTCGACCTCGTCCGGCTCGCGGCGCTGCGTCACGAATTTCGACGTTCCCGGCTTCCTGAGGTCGAGTGCGGCCTGGATGTCCGCGGCGTCAAGCCGGATTCCCGGCGGGCAGCCGTCGATCACGCAGCCGATGGCGGGCCCGTGGCTCTCGCCCCAGGTGGTTACGCGGAACATATGGCCGAAACTGTTGTGCGACATCGGGCGGCGGGCGCGTGCTTTGTGAATGCTTCAACCGTCCTATAGAATGATCTGTGCGCCTTTTGGAAAGTCTGATGAGCCTGAAATCCATCATCCCGCCATCGCCCTCGGAGGAGGCCTATGCGGTCGACGAGGATCAGGGCGAGGTGTTCACACAGGAGGATCCGCTCAGTCTCTTTGCCGAGTGGTTCGAGCTCGCCAAAAGGAAGGAAATCAATGATCCGAACGCGATGACGCTGGCGACCGTCGACGCGGACGGCCTGCCCAATGCGCGCATGGTGCTCCTTAAGGATATCGACGAACGCGGCCTCTCGTTTTTCACCAACCTTGACAGCGCCAAAGGGCGGGAGCTGGCCGCTAACCCCCGGGCGGCGCTCGTTTTTCACTGGAAGTCGATCCGCCGGCAGGTGCGCGCCCGGGGCCTGGTCGAGCGGGTGTCCGACGCAGAGGCCGACGCTTATTTCGCGACCCGCGCCAAAGGAGCGCAGATTGGGGCCTGGGCCTCGCCGCAATCACGACCGATGGAGGGCCGCTTCGCGCTGGAACGCCGCATCGCCGAGGAAACGGCGAGACGCGGTCTCGGCAAAATTCCGCGCCCGTTGCACTGGTCCGGGTTCCGGCTAGTTCCGGTCGAAATCGAGTTCTGGGTCAACCGGCCGTTCCGCCTTCATGACCGGCTGGTGTTTCGCCGAGACCGCGCCGGAACCGCGTGGAGGTCCGAACGTCTTTATCCTTAGGGCGCACCGGCGACGCTGAATTCGGACTCCATGGACGGCGCGCCATTGCAGCTGACGGCGCCGATCCGCACCAGCCGGATAAGGTGCGCCAGGACGTTGAGGGCGGCCGCGCCGTGAAGGCGCTTGTCGATGTCAGCATAGATTCTCGGGACCATTTCCTGGATCCGGGCGCGGCCCTGCCTGATCTGCTCGATGATCTGCGCGTCCCGCATCAGCCGGTGAGTTCTGATCGCGCGCACGAACGGTTTCGGCCTTTCAATCGGGGCGCCGTGCGTCGGCAAATAGCGCACGTCATCGCGCGCCAGCAACTTGTCGAGGCTTGCGAGATAATCGCCCATATCGCCGTCGGGCGGCGCGACGACCGTCGTCGACCATCCCATGACATGGTCGCCGGTGAACAGAGTCTTTTCTTCAAGCAGCGCGAAGCAGAGATGGTTGGAAAGATGGCCCGGCGTCGCCACGACCTCGATGGTCCATCCTTCGGCCGAAACTCTGTCGCCGTCTTTCAGCTTGACGTCCGGATTGAAATGGGGGTCGGCTCCCTCCTCTAACGGCGATGCGGGTTCGGCCCTTCCGCCTTCCGGATGCGGGCCTGCGCCATAGATCGGCGCGCGAACGCGTTTGGCGAATTCCCGCGCGCCGCCGCAATGGTCCTTATGGGTGTGCGTGATCAGGATGCGGCCCACCTGCGCATCGCCGATCGCGCCGGCGAGCGCATCGAGGTGCGCCTCGTCCGATGGCCCGGGATCGATCACGACGAGCGGGCCTCCATCACAGCCGACGATATAGGTTCCGGTGCCGGTGAAGGTGAAGGGACCAGGGTTTTTACAGATCACTCGGCGAACAAGCGGCGAGAGGCGATAAGGTCGCCCATAGTCGAAGGCGAAGTCCTTGACGAAGGGGACCGTCGTCAAGCCGCCGCCTTCAGGCGCTCATCAACAAGCCGAGCGAAAGCGTCGGCGATTCCGCGCATCGCCTTGACTTTGTCGTGCGCCTTCAGCGCGGAGGGCGGGCCCATATCCGTTTTGTTGGCGTCCACAATGTAAATACGGCCGTCTTCCCTGTTTCGAAGGATATCAAGCCCGCCGAAATCAAGCGCCATGGCGCGCGCGAACTCGCCGATCTTGTCTTGCTCTTCCCTCGAGAACATCGCTTCAACCGGGGCTAGGTCGACCCGATGGTTGTCGTTCGAGAAACGCAGGTCGCGCGTACGCCGCTTGAGATAGACGAAGGGCGCCTTGCCGCCGACGACAGGTGTCCTGATATCGATGAATTCGCGCCCATCGAAGGTATTGTCGATGAGCCGCTGATAAACGCGATCACTCCGAGGGCTTGCAAGTGGACAGTCAATGATGCGCCCGTCATGTTTGCCGTTGAGTTCCGACTTTTCGACCGCTTGGCCTCGATGCGAAAGCGGATCGACCGTCAGCGAGTATCCGAACGTTTCTTCAAAAATACGCCCGACGACGCTTTTGCGAATATCATGACAACCAACGTTGAACGCCGGCTTGTTTGACGGCGCTGGAAGGGGTCCGGTCCTGAATTCACGATCCTCGAAATAGAAATGCAGGTCCGCTTGGCGGGGATCATCGACGATTCTGACGTCTGCGAGCTGGCAGACGGGCCAAATCGCGTAATAGCTGCGAGGCTTCTTCGGGAAGAACGAGATGCGGGCCCGAGGCTCGCGGCCCTTGAGAACGCGGCTTGCGCGAATGCCCTGCACAAGGCCGATAAATGACGCGACGCGCACGGCGTCACGCCAGAACTCCGGCGACCAGCGGATGACCGCGCCGGTTTCCTTGGCGACGATGCCGCCGCCGCTGAACTCGAAATCGGAGAAGAAAGTCATACCCGCCAGATCGACCGCCGCATGACCTCGCACCACGGCAACCCCTTCAACATGGCTTTTTGCCGACTGACAAGAAAATAAAATTGCTGCGAGGGGCCGCCCTGTCAGAGCGCCGGGGCCCTGTCCTTGCGACGGAAGGGTCGATGTGTGCCAATCCTAAACAATCGATTAAGGTAACGATTGCGGCGGCGGTCCTGGCCCTTAGAGTCAGCAGCGCACTGGCTGCCGGATCGGCGGGCGGAATCGCCATCGGGGAAGGGCATGGCGGCGTCGCTGACGAAGCCTATGTCATCGCCCCGCCCCATTACCTTTACGTTGTTGAAAAGGAACCAGGCAGCTTCCTCGATTGCGGGGCAGGACAGGAAGCCCGCACCGCCGATGGCGCAGGGCGAGACGCCGCCGCGCTATCCTGCGGCGTCACCTTGACTGAAACCGTGATTATCCCGGCCGCCTCGGCGAGCGCGCGCATCATCATCCATTACTAGCGCGCGGCGGTGCGCTGCGACCAACTCAGGGAAATCGGGCGCCAAAACAAAAGGGCGGTCCGAAGACCGCCCTCTCGCCCTCTGACGCCCTAGTTCTTAGAACACCATGTTGATGCCGACACCCCAGCGCCGCGGCTCCAACAGGAAGAGGTTCTGGAAGTTGCCGGCGCCCTGACCGACGTCGAAGGTGCCGGTGATGGCGTCGTTGTTGGTTACGTTCTGCATGAAGAAGCGCGCCTTCCAGTTGCCCTCTGTAGGGCCGAAGGTCACCTGCGCGTTCAGATAAGCGTAGCCGTCGACCAGATCCTGCTGGGTGTTGAAGATGTTCGTATAGAACTCGGTCTGGTAGAAGGCGTCGACGCGCGGGGTCAGCGAGTAGTTCGAACCGACCGCGAATTCGTACTGGACTCCGCCAGTGATGCGGAAATTCGACGAACCAGGAAGCTCGTTGCCATCCACGGACTGCTCGATGCCATCGACAACGGCGTAACCGTTGGCGCCGCCGGTGGCGAGGTTGATCGCCCCGATATTGGCCCTGAGCTGGCTGCAGATTGAGAACGGCGACGCGACGAGCGGGTTGAGCGCTGCGAATGGTCCGCCGAAGACAGAGCCGATAACCGGGCCGCCGGCCGTGCGCGTGATGACGCAGTTGGAACCGTTGGTGATATCAGCGATCAGCTCGACATCGGTGCGTCCCGCTGTTGGGTTGCGAACGTCGATCGTCGCGAAGTTCTTGGCCTCGGTGTTGAGATACGAAGCGTTCATGTTGACGATCAGGCGGTCAGTCGGCCGCCACACGAACTCGCCCTCGACGCCGAACACCGTCGCGTCGATATTCTCATTGATCGACGTGTTGGCGAAGATCCGCGAGATCTGCAGGCCGCTATAGTCGTAATAGAAGCCCGTCAGGTTAGCCTGAAGGTTGCCAATTTGAGATTTCACGCCCGCTTCGTAAGCCTTGATGATCTCCGGCTCGAAGGTGAGCGGAACTGAAGCGAACAGAGTCCTCGGGTTGAAGCCGCCCGGCTTGTAGCCGCGCGTCCACGACACATAGAGCTGGACATCGTCCGTAGGAGTCCATTGCAGGACGCCCCTACCCGTGAGCGCGTTGAAATCGCTTTCAACGACGCGGAAGTCGTTGACGCCGCCGTTCGGATCGGCCTGGCAAGCGGGCACGACGAGCGGCGAGGCACACTGCACGAGTTCGTTGGCGTCAAGAAGGCCACGAACGGAGGTGGTGCCGAGGGGCACTATACGCAGCAGCGGGTTCACGGCGCCGAGCGACTCGAGCAGGTTGCCGCGATCGCGAACGCCCTTGGTGTCCCAATTGTGCCGAATGCCGCCCGTCAGCTTCAGCGTGTCGGTGATGTTGAAGTAGATCTCGCCGAAAACCGATGTCGACTCGAGGAATGCATCGTCCGTGTCGTTCCAGAAATACGGCGTGTAAATGCCGAAGCCGATGTTCGCGGCGTTCGGAATGCCGGCGCCGACCGCCGAAAGCGTTCCGAGCGTGTAGGAGAAATAGTCGAGCCCGGTGGTCGCCACCGCATAATCGGCATAGCCGTTCGATTCGGCGTGGCTGACGCCGAGCAGGAAGTTGAACGGACCGTCAAAGTCGGATGTGATGATCGTCTCCGCCGACCAGTAATCGGTCTCGCCGATCGACAGGTCGACCGCGCGATAATTCGTCGATCGATCCTGGATTTGCCCCCCGATTACGCCGACAAGGCCGTTGTTACCGCTGGTGATGCCGACATCGAACGCCGACAGCGGGAACGACACCGGGCCGGCCGGACCGCCGAGGAGGTTGCAGACCGCAGGAAGGCCGCCAAACGCGATCGGCGCGCAGATGACCGGCGGACGGGTGAGCTCGGGCCCGACGCCGCCGTCAAAGTCCGTCATCGTCGCAATCTTCGAATTGCCCCAGCCAGCGTTCACTTTGACCGAGAAGTTCTCGAAGTCATGCTTGGCGTTGACCAGGAAGATCGATTCTTCGGCGTTGTATTCCGGACGGGTGTCCGTGTTGACTTGACGAAGATCGTCCGGTTGCGGCTGACCTAACACAGGTCCGCCCGCCAGCGAGAACAGTCCGTAGGCCGCTGCGGCTGGGTTGCCGGTAGCCAGCGCAAATGTCTCCGAGGAAGTGTTGGCGAAGAAGGTCGCGCGAAGGTCCTGCGGGTCGAATCCCCGGGGTCCGCTCGGATCGCAGCCGAGCAGCGGCTGCAGCGGACCGGCTTCGCACGCCTGCTTCTGCCAGCGCGCTCGGCTGTCATCCTCACGCATGTAGCTTGCAGTGACGTCGATCGTGGTGTTGTCGGTCGGCAGCCAACGCGCCGAGCCGCGAAGCGCATAGATGTTGCGATCGTCGATGTCGCGGCCGTCAAAAACATTCTCGGTGTAGCCGTCGCGCTGGATCACTGTGCCGGCGAGGCGCACAGCGAGCGTGTCGCTGAGGGGAACGTTCAGGGCGCCCTGCGCCTT
>Ga0073934_10010052_pt1 | contig 11868 bp, 6 predicted proteins | sample LarsenN4metaG_FD_76834 | JGI IMG/M metagenome (GOLD analysis project Ga0073934, IMG submission 76834) | Hot spring sediment bacterial and archeal communities from British Columbia, Canada, to study Microbial Dark Matter (Phase II) - Larsen... ... | reverse complement strand
TGCCGGTCGTGCAATCGATTCGGTCGATTCGGCCATGCGGACCCGTGGCGGCGAGTAGCGATTGAGTTTCGCGATCGAAAACGAGCGCCCAGATGTAGTTTTCGGAACTGTCGTGCAAGATGCTGGCATTGCCCGTCGCGTCAATGCGGATGATCAACCCGCTCGGGCCGGTTCCGGCATAGATCGTGCCGTCCGGCGCCGCGACCAGGCAGAAGACCTGCGAATCCTCGCTGTCGAACGCGACCGTCGCCTTTCCGTTCGGCGTGATCTTGTAGATCTTTCCTTCGTCACCCGTGGCGACGAACAGATTGCCCTGATGATCCTCGACAACATCCCAGATGCGAGTTGCGTCGATGCCGGCATCCAACGGCTGCAACTGGCGTCCAAGCCGGATCGCCCCTTCGGAACTGACCACCGCATTTTGAAACGTGGCTTTGTCCCAATGCGAAGACGTAGCGGCGGTCCAGGTCTTCACTTTGCCCGCGTACGTCTGATCTACCAGTACGAGGAAGGACAGCAAAAAAATCGCTCGTTTCATGTTTTTCTCGCGGTTATTCCACGTTGGTTTTCTTTTGCCGACTGACATGAACGCGAACTGTCTCGGTTCCCTGCAGAACCCAAACGGTCGGTTTCGTCGCGGTAATGGCTTTGCTCACCGTCTGGACCGGCGTGCGTCGCGTTTGCCCCATCAGTTGCACTACGCCGGCAGGAAGATCGGCCAGCGCCTTGCCGTCGAACGATACTCCCGACGGTGGGAGAGCCAGCCGCATCGCCAGTGTCGTCCGCTTCGAACGCAAGACCAGCCGCAACGCATCCAGCATGGCTTCGGCGGTCAGCGGGTTGTTCAACTCCGGCTGAGCCCGCAAATCGGCGCGAGCGGCCGTGACTTCGTCGCCGATCGTCGCCTGGTAGCTTCCTTCCGGCAAGTCAGCGGGCAGCGGCAATGACACGGTCAATCGCTGCGGCGACCCTTTGAACGGCCGAACAAATACGCTCGCTTTGACCGTCTCGCCGGGCGCGTAATTGTCGCGATCGAGCTCGACTCCTTCGATGTCCGCCGCGCGCCGGCCCGGATGAATCTCCGTTTCACAATCAATGCGTTTGATCTGGAGCGGTTGAAACTGCAGTCCCAAAATCTGATTCACAAACAACGACATCGGCATATAAATCGCGCCGGCAGCCCGGCTCCCGCCGATCCCGACCCCGGCAAACGTGTCGCGAATCACCACGGGATCATGCCCTTCGATTTCAATCCGGGCGGTGAAAACGGCGGTCATCTCTTCGGGGAACTCGCCTTCTTGATCGATGGCATTGGCGAGCGCCGCAAAGACAAGGGACGGCAGCAATTGCCGCTGGCGAACGACTTCGATCTTGTATTGGGAAGCGATACCGCCGGGTTCGCGCCGCACCGTAATGTGCATTGGCATCAGTTCCGCTTTGCGATCGAGCCAGCCTGCGATGCAGGTGCTGACGTCGGCATTCACCACGCCGACGGTTCGCAAAGGCGATCCCATCTTGAAGCTAACAGTCTGGCGAGGATAAACGGTGTGCACGTAGCCGGTCATCAACGGCAATTCGCACTGGCCCAGCGACATAAAGGGATGGCCCCAACCGTAGACGCGTTTGCCTTCGATGTGCGTCACGGTGCCGATCCCCGACATGTCGAAGTCGCCGGTGATCAGCGCCAGCGTCATCGCCCCGCCGATTTCGAGCGGCGTGGACCTCGCGACCTCTTTGAGGTTGGCCGGTGTCGCGCCGCCTTGCATCGGCACCAGGCCCGACTGCGGAAAATGTTCCTCGAGCAGTTTCAAACTGTTGGGCGAGAATCCGCTCGTGGCCAACGGCGTTCGCAGCGGCATCAACCAGAGGCAGTCTTGAATTGGCGAGTTGACGGCGGCCTGAGAGACCGACACGGTGTCGAACTGTTTGCCGTCGATTTTCAAAGGGTTTTTGAGGCCGATGCGTGCCGGCGTCACCGGTTTGCCCACGTCGCGGCGTTCGAACGACTCGACGAATCCATGCATCTGGCTGAACGGTGTGATTCCGGCAATCGGATCTTTGCCGTAGGGCCAGGCATAGGCGACCGCTCCGACCAGCTTGTCGTCGATGTAAACCGGGCTGCCGCTCATGCCCGCGATGACGCCGGTGTGCTTCAAATCGAGCCCGCCGAGCCGGCATAGGACCAGATCGCGCCCCGGCGAGGTATTCTTGAGCACACCGAGGACTTCCACCTCGAACCGTTCGACTTTCGTACCCTTGACAACGGTAAGGCCATGCCCCTTCATACCGGGCGTGACGTCATCGACGTTCCAAAACTTGCTCGGATCGGGGCCGGCGAATGCCGGGACGACAAAAAGCGTTGTCAAAAGCAACGCGAAAGGGAATCGACCGTACAAAGTGCACCTCCCTGTGCCAGGAGGGACGCCGGGGTGCATCCATGAACCGCCGGTGACGCATCGAGCCCGATGCGGTTTTTAATCGAGGCAGCGTGCTGCCTCCCGAAGCTGGAGAAGTGTAGCCCCGAACGTGAAATTAGGAAAGCCCAAGTAGCCTTAGCGCGGCACCTTGAACGGCATCGGCGGCTTCATCAGCGATTCGAACGGTTCGAGTTTCAGCGTGGCCAGCTTGTTGGCGAGCGGCTCCATGCGCGGATCGGACGGCCCGTCGAACGAACCGACGGTGACCATGCTCATGTTGTTGGTGTGCAAGACGTACGATTCGAAACCGAGCTGCGGGGTGCGCAGGATTTCTGCGAGTTGATGCGCCTGTTGGGCCGAAGCGCCGAGCAGGTCGCCGGATTTGCTTCGGTCCAGGGGACTCTTCTCTTGTCCTTTGGTCAACACGACGGTTGGGGCACGATAGACTTTGACGACCAGCGTCCAGTTGCCCGGGCACTTCAACAAGCTGTAGGTTTCATCCGCATTGAGTTCCTTGAGGGTAAAGCCGAGCTGCTTTTCATCCAGTTCCGGCGGCTTTTGTTTCGGCGCAGTTGGATTCGGCACGACAAAAGCGCTTTGGAACGGGTTAATAAAAGCACTTTTGACTTCCGCGCCGCCGTTGGCCGGGCCGGCGACGAATGCGCGATTCATCAGTTCTTCCGACGGCGGCTTGAGTTTTCGAACGTATTCGAGCGACCGGCGCGCGTTGTCCATGTCGCGGTAGCCGCCGATCATCACGGCGAATTGGTCTTCAAACCGGAGCGGTTTTTTCACATGCACGGTCTGCGGGGCAACTTTTTTCGGATCATCATGGCCCATCTGCTTTGCCAGTTGATCGTACAAGGTCCAGCGCTTTTTGCGCATTTCCTCTTCGCGCACTTCTTCCTTTTGGCGCTCGACATCGCTGCGATTGAAGAAGTAAGCCGGCAAACGGTAGTCGCGGCGAAGCTCCGTGACGAATTTTTCGGAAAGATAAAATGCCTTTTCGCCGGAATAGCTCATGACGCAGATTGCCCAGGCCCCCGCGTTCGGCGTGATGTTGTAGGGGTGATCGGGGGTCCACTTCCGAGGGCCGTTCGCTTGCGGGGTTGCGGGCTGCTGACTCCAAGCGTCGCCGGCCAGGCCCAGACCCAGAGCAATAACGAACGCGACCATCGGCTTTTGGCGTGCCATAGCGATCTCCCTGCATTATCGACACTTTCAGGCAGGGCCACGGCTATAGCGGCACTTGGACTGAATTGCAAGGTATGTTGCCGGCCGCCGATGCTCAGCGTAACTCCTCAAACCGCTGGTTCAAAATTGGATACTCGCGCCAGTCCTTGTAGTCGAAGTGCCACCACTCGGCTTCGTAGACTTTGAAGCCTTCCGATTCCATCGCTTTTCGCAATAGGTCGCGATGCCAGCGCTGCAAGGATGTGCCGCCCGAGTAGTCCGGATAGGACCGGTCGGAAAACTCGTCATAGCCGCCGGTCATTTCGACGGCCTTACCGGTCTTACGGTCATACAGCGTCAGATCGACGGCACAGCCACGATTGTGCCGCGAACCTTTCGAGGGATCGGCGACGAAGATGCGAAATTTTTCGGGCGTCGCCTCCCAAAACATTTTTGTGACGTACCAGGGTCGATAACCGTCGTGGATCAAAAGGCCGTAGCCGTCTTTCTCCAGCTTCTTGTGAACACGGACCAGCGCCTCGGCGGCGGGCTTCTGCAGAAACGCTTTCGCCGATGAATAAAGCGGCGTGCTCAAGAAGTTATTGTCGGTCGCGTAACGCACGTCGAGCTTGATCGTCGGCTCCAGGGCGACAAGTTCGACTAATTCGGGCTTACGAAATCGACCTGCCTCCGCCGGTGGAGTTGAAGCCAGCGCTTCTTTCAACAGGCCGGGGAATTGCCGGATCGGTTTGATGCGAAACGTCGAACCGTCTTCGCCGTCGAGTTGCCGGCGAACGAAGGGCACGCTGGCGGCAACGACCTTCGTCGCTCTGCCTTTCGCATCGCGCTCGAAGATCAGTTTTTCGTCGTGATAAAGGCCGAAGTCGGGAAAACAGAAAACGTTTTCGGACTCTTCCTTCAGTTCGTAGAGGAAGAACCATTCGATAAGCGCATAGAGTTTGCCGTGGCGTTCATGGATGTACAGAACGTTGTGGTCCCAGCCGTACTCGCCGATCAGGCCGCGCCATTTTTCGGGCGGCGGGGCGGGCCGATTCGGTTCGAGTTGGACATAGGCGTCGTCGCCGATGCGCAATGTTCCGTCGTCCTCGCGCCGGATTTTCGTGCCGAAACCAAGCCGGTCGTCGCTGATCAGGCCATCGTCGCGTTGCCGGACTTCGACGCGTACTCCGCCGCGCCACAACCAGAGCCGGTCGTTCCAGATTTCGAAATCGATGAGTCGGCCGTCCTTTTTGTGGCGCCAGGTTCCTGCCAAAGCGCTGCGCGTTTTGGCATCGACGGCCTTCGTCTGCGTTAGCGCCGGCAACGGTTGGTCCTTCCTGGCCGCAAGGAGGCAATCGAGCGCGAAATTGGCGATTCGGCCCGCGACCGGATTGGCACAAACGCAGGAAATAGCCACCACGACACCGAGCTTTTCGTCCGGCAGAAAGGCAAGTTCGGTTGCGAAACCATAAATGGCGCCGTTGTGGCCGATCCGCCGCTGACCGTTGCGTTCGTTGACGAAGAAGCCGAGTCCGATGCCGGTCTTGGCCTCCGGTTTGGCGAACTGCGGTTTCCACATTTCGTCGAGCGACTCGGGCTTGAGCATCTGTCCGGCCGGCGTCTTCCCTTTGGCGGCCAGGACTTTCATGAAGAGTGCGAGATCATTGACGGTCGTGTACATGCTTCCGGCCGGCGCCATGCCAAGCTCGAACGTCGGCGCCGGAAACTCACGGCCGTGGTAGGTCCACATGATCGCTTTTGCCAGATCCTTTTGCAGATCTGGAAGCGGGGCAAAGGCGCTGTGCTTCATGCCGAGCGGCTCGAGCAGCGTGCGGCGCAGGTAAGTCGCGAAGTCTTCGCGCTGCGTCACTTGCAGGACGTAGCCAACCGTGGCAATGCCAGCGTTCGAGTATTTTGTCTTTTCGCCGGGGGACAGCACGAGCGCCGTGTCGTTCAAGCTGGCAACCATTTTTTCGAGCGACGAATTGACGTCGTCGAAATAGTTACCGACGGGCGATTCGCGAACCAGGCCGGCGCGATGGGCCATCAAGTGGCGCAGCGTAATCTTGTCCGCCTTTTCGCCTTTGGGGCGAAAATCAGGCAAGTACTTGATCACCGGCGCATCGAGATCGAGCTTGCCGGCCTCGACGAGTTGCATGACGGCAATATCGGTGAACAACTTGGACACCGAGCCGACGCGGTAGACCGTGTCGGCCGTCGCCGGAACCTTTTTTTGCGGGTCCGCAAATCCGAAACCCTTGGCCCAGACGACCGTCTGGTCGTCCACGACCGCGACGGATATGGCCGGCAGCCGCTTGGTTTCGAGTTCGCCGCGGATTAGCGCTTCGACCTGTTCGACGGCTTTGGCGTACTTGCGTGGCGGTTCGGTGACAGGCTGAGAGTATGCGCGACTGCAACACGCAAAAACGACGACGACACAAAGCATGCGGCGAAACATAACAAAGCCTCAGGAGAATGACAGATCGACGAGTTCCATTGAACGCTGATGTCGTGTAGAATTCCACAGAAATTGTTGAGTGGCTCAATATGAACGCCGAGACCATTCGCGAGTCGCTCAAACGAACGCCGTTCGAGCCGATTGAATTGCACATGACCAGCGGCGAACAGCATCAAAGTCGGCGCCCTGAAAATGGTTGGCTCGCCGGTTCGCGACTTGTTCTGTATTATCCCGAGTCTGATCGGCTCGACATCCTATCGTTGTTGCATATCGCAACCATCGAAATGCTGAAAGCAGCCGCCTAATTCGGGTTCGATTCCGCGGCCCACCGGACTTGTGCGCATAAGTCCGCTTCTTGCTCCGGGAAAACGGTTCGCACGTCCAGCAGCAGCCGGTTTTCCTGAACGCGGCCCATGACGGCGGGATCGCCGGCGCGGAGCTTCTCGGACAATTGCGCCGCACTTTGGCCATCGGCCGAAACTGCGATGACGTAGGTTTCGAGCTCCTGTTCGGGTATTGAACCGCCGCCCACGAACGTGGTCGCGGATTGAACTTCAGCCGCCAAACCGAAGATGGCGCGCAAGCGAGCAGCCAGCCCGTCTGCCCGTTTTTTCAGATCTTCGCGCGGCGTGTTTAACATGCGCAGGACCGGGATTTCCCGCAACGCACGTTCTTCGTCGAGATAAATTCGCATCGTGGCTTCGAGCGCCGCCAGCGTGACTTTGTCGAGGCGAAACGCCCGCATCAAAGGATCGCGTTCGATGCGCGAAATCAGTTCTTTACGGCCGACGATAATGCCGGCTTGCGGTCCGCCGAGCAGCTTGTCGCCGCTGAAGAGCACGAGATCCGCGCCGGCTTGCACGCTCTCGTGAACCAGCGGCTCGCCGGCGAAACCGAAACGGGAATAATCGAAAAGCGCCCCGCTGCCGATATCGTCGATCACCGGCAACGCATGCTTCCGCCCCAGTTCGACGAGTTCCTGCAGCGACGCCGTCTCGGTGTGGCCGGTGACGCGATAGTTGCTCGTATGGATGCGCATCAAGGCGGCTGTGTTGGGGCCGATGGCTTTTTCATAGTCGCGAATGCGGGTGATATTGGTGGTCCCGACTTCGTGCAGCGTTGCGCCGCTCACGCCCATGATGTCCGGGATGCGAAAGCTGCCGCCGATTTCGATCAACTGGCCGCGTGAAACGACGACCTCGCGTCCCGCAGCCAGGGCGCGCAGCACGATGACCGTCGCCGCCGCGCAGTTATTGACGACCGTCGCGGATTCGGCGCCCGTCAACCGGCACAACCAGGGGCGAACCGCATCCTGCCGCGACGAGCGCTTGCCGGTAGCGAGATCGAGTTCGAGATTGAGATACCCGAGGGCCGCCTCGTAACCGGCCCTCGCGGCGGCCTCGGCCTGCGGCGCTCTGCCCAGATTCGTATGCAAGACGATGCCGGTGGCGTTGATCACGCGGCGCATGGTCGGCCGCATTTCGTGCGACAAGCGTGCGACCACTCGATCGGCCACGACTGCAGCGGCGATGCCGTTGGCTTCCGCTGTGCCGGCGCCAATCCGTGCACGGAGGTCATCCAATTCGGAGCGGATTGCAGCCGTCACGACTTCGCGAGCATGCGTTTCCAACGCCGGCTTCAGCGCCGGTTGGTCCAGCACATCGTTCACCGCAGGCAGATTGCGAAATGGATTTTCCGTCATGTATTACGCCAGTGGATTTCGTGTGCCGGGACATGCCTCAATTTACACGGCGCGCCGCAAACTTCCCAGTTCGAAAACAAACTACGTTACCGCCGCCGGCGCAGCCAAAACGCGCAAATCGCCCTCGCGCCGGGTGACGCCAATGCGGTCGAGATACTCGCAAAGAGGGACCGCGAACTTGCGCGTGGTTCCTAAAAGGTCGCGAATTTCCGCGACCGTCAGCCCAGCGCCGTTGTTGCCCAGCCGGTCCTGGACCAACCGCTTCATCTCCGATTCGATTTCGGAATGCAGATAAATCTCCGGCGTGACCCGGACGAGGTAACCTTCCGCCACGCAGACATCGAACAGGTCGCCCAGATTGGCGGCATTGCCGCCGGCTTGCGACGCGAAGCTGGCCGGTTCCGGCGGCTGAAATCGCGCCTCGCGAAACGCCTCGACGACGCGATCCTTCAACTTGCGCAGGTTCGCACTCAGTTTTGGCTTGAAGTCGGCTCGCGCAATACGACGCAGATCGCCCACGAGCTTCTTCTGCTTGAGCAGGCGATCGACGGCGGCGTGCACCAGGTCGTCGTCGTTCAGATAGGAAAGCTGAGCCTGCACCTTTTGTCGGTCGTGCGTGGTCATCAATGGAAACTCTTCGTGGAGCTTTGCCAATTCGTCCAGCAGTTTCGTGTCCAATTCCGCCAAATGATCGCGATGCAGCAGACGCGCTTTGCCATGCCCAGCGACGACTTCCACGAGCTTGCCGCTCTCCTGAAGTTTCCTGGCGAGTTCGGCCGCTTCGTTCGGAGAAAATCCGCCGCCGCGGACCAAATCGGCAGGAACGACGCCATCCATGCCGCGAAACCAGGCAACCGTCTCCGCGCGAACCTCCGGAGATCCGCTCCACAAATATTCCACGCGGTCGATCACTTCGAGATGCCGTCGGCGAATTTTGTGCGCGACCGGCTGCAGCACCTGGCCGCCGCCCAGCGTGTGCTCGGCCGAGGAATCGCGGAGGACGAACGGCTGTCCCCAGACCGCGACGACCGGTGCTTCGAGGAAAAACTGCGCCAGCCCCCATTCGCCCGGTGAAAGCGCGTTATCGTTCAACAGCGAGACGGTCGCCATCACTTCGGCCGTGCCCAGGTGAACGCGCGCCTGTGCCCGGTGCTTGAGCGGGCGGCGAACATCGCGTAATGCATGCAATCGAACCGTCAGAATTGTTGTCGGGACGAGGTAGCCGGGTGTCGCCAGTTCCTGGCCGCGCAGCACATCCTCGAGCGCGATGCCGGCAAGATTGATTGCAGCCCGCTGGCCGCGATGGACTTCTTCCACGGGTCGATCGTGATTGTGCAGCGAGCGCACGCGCACGCGCTGGTTTTTCGGACACCATTCGACTTCGTCGCCGACGCGTACGCTGCCGGATGTGACCGAGCCGGTCACGACGGTCCCGTGCCCCTGCACAATGAACGCACGATCGATCGGCAAGCGAAACCAGGACGTTCCCTGTCGAGCTTCGACTTTGCGGCATTCCTCGGCGATGGCGGCCTTCAATTCCGCGAGTCCCATTCCCGTAACCGCCGACGTGGGAATAATCGGAGCGTCTTTGAGGAAGCTATCCTGCACGAGATCGCGGATTTCCATCATCACGACTTCGCGCGTCGTTTCATCCACCAGGTCGGCTTTCGTCAATGCGATCAGGCCGTGCTTCAATCCGAGCAGCCGCAGGATTTCTAGATGTTCGCGCGTCTGCGGCATGATCGAATCGTCGGCGGCGATCACGAGCACGACCAGGTCGATGCCCGTCGCGCCGGCGAGCATGTTCTTGATAAATCGCTCGTGTCCCGGAACGTCGACGATGCCGAGACGAAAATCGCCGAGGTCGAGCGACGCAAAGCCGATGTCGATGGTGATGCCGCGTTCTTTTTCCTCCGGCAAGCGATCGCAATCGATGCCGGTCAGCGCCTTCACCAGCGAGGTTTTCCCGTGATCGATGTGCCCGGCCGTGCCCAATATCAAATCGCGCGACATTCATTTGCTCCTTTACGACCATTGTAAAGGGTGCGGCGAATTCGCAACGCCCATGTTTGCCACCGGTTTGTTTCCAGGCTGAAATCTGCTCGATTGCCGAACGAAAAACCCGCTGTTCATCCACGTAATTCCGATGCCGGATTCGTTTTGCAAGTGGTTTAACTTTACAGAACTTAACGCTAAGATAGCGTTCGCGGCGTCTGGCAGCCTTTACGAGAGAACTATGCCGTTCCCCTTTACCTGCCCGAGTTGCCGGCACACATCGCAAGTTCCGGACAGTCTGGCCGGGACGCAGGCGCGTTGCCCGACGTGCAGCACGGTGGTCTCGATCCCGGCTCCCGTTCAATCGCGCTCACCGTCGGCGACTGCGCCGCCGTTGCCGAAACTGGAGCCGGCCATCGATGATGAGAAGCTGGCGAGCCGCAGCAGCGAGGTTCGCATGGCGCCGGGACCGGCCGGGAAAAAGAAAGGCGGAATCGCAGTCGTTTTGATCGCCGTTATCTTGATTGCAGGGTCGCTTTTCTTTTGCTGCGGTGGATTAGGCCTCGCGGGATTCTATCTCTTTCGCGGGCGGGAAATAGCGGTCGCATCGGCCGCCACGACGCGCGCAAGCTACACGCCGCCAGTATTCTCGCCCACGACCAAACCGAGTCTGCCGATCGACGACAGCACCTTGCCGCTCAGTCACTGGATCGGCCTGCTTCGCGACGGCGCCGATTCCGAAGCGGCCAAGGCGAGAGAAAAGCTGCTGGCGGCGGGCCCGCTCGCGGTGCCGGAGTTGCGCAAGGCGCTGAGCGACAAGAGTCCTCGGCTGCGGCTCGCGGCGGTCGCGCTCTTGGGCGAACTGCGAAACGTGTCGTACGAAGCCGTGGACGATATCGCCAAGCGGCTCATCGATTCCGAACCCACCGTTCGCGAGACGGCGGCGACCGCGTTGGGACAGATCGGCAAGCCTGCCCGATCCGCTTACGCCGATCTGGTGCGCGCGAGCATCGAACCGAATGCACGCGCTCGAACCGCTGCAAACGAGACGCTGCGGCAGTTCGGACCGCCGGAAAAGGACGATGTACCGAAACTGCTGGCATTGTTGAAAGAGGGCGACCGCGATCAGAAACTCGCGCTGGCGAATGCAGTCGAGGAACTAAAGCCGGCGCCGGAAACTCGGCAAGCGCTGTTTACTCCGTCGTTGAACGACGCCGAGCTTTCCGTGAGGCTTTTTGCCATTCGCGTCATTGCGTCGAACGGCATGGTTCGACGGAGCGAGTCGCTCGCGCTACTGTTTCCATTGCTCGAAGACAAAAGTGCCGAGGTCCGAATAGCAGCGATCGCAGCGCTTCGCGGTCTTGCTCCGATGACCGAGCGCGAACTCGGCCCGCTGCAAACGGGGCTCGGCAGTTCCTATGCCGAGTCGCGGCGCTTTTGTATCACCGCCTTGTCGGCCCTCGCCGCCAAGGCGGAACCGGCGCTGCCGTTTCTCGCGAAGGCATTGCGCGATACCGATCCGGAGATTCGCACGGCGGCGTCGGCCACGCTGGCGACAATCGGCAAACCGTCCCGCGAAGTCCTGCAGGACCTGGTGCAAGCGCGCAATGACCGACTGCCGGAGGTGCGCAAGAACGTGATCGTCGCGATGAGCGCCGTGGGCCGAAACGAAAGAGTAATCGAATCGTTGTTTCTGGCGACGAGTGACACGCAGGCCGAGGTCCGCGCCGCGGCGTGCGATGGCTTCAGGAAGCTGCAGCCACCGCTCGACGCCCGGGATCTGTTGGCGCTTTATCCGTTGCTGCAAAGTCCGCATGTCGAGGTACGGCGTTTCTGTGCGGCCGAACTGGCGCGCATGGGCAAGGAAAGCGAGCCGATCCTGGTGAAAATGCAGGACGCGCTCAAGGATGAAGACCCGCAAGTTCGGGCTTCACTCTACGCCGCCTGCGGCAAGTTGGGGCCCAAGGCAAAAGGAGTCGCGCCGCACTTGATCGAGGCGATGCAGGCCGCGCTCAAGCAGCCCAATGTTCCCGGTCAGGATCAGGCGTTTCATCAAGCGGCACTGACGCTGTCAAAGATCGGCGAAACGTCGCAGGCATTGCCGCTGTTGCGAACGGCGATGA
>Ga0073934_10010051_pt1 | contig 11870 bp, 14 predicted proteins | sample LarsenN4metaG_FD_76834 | JGI IMG/M metagenome (GOLD analysis project Ga0073934, IMG submission 76834) | Hot spring sediment bacterial and archeal communities from British Columbia, Canada, to study Microbial Dark Matter (Phase II) - Larsen... ... | reverse complement strand
TGAGGGTCTGCGCATGGCCGGCCGCAAGGTGCGCGCGCCGGAGAAGACGCTCGCGGTGGTCGACCACAACGTGCCCACCACCGACCGCAGCCACGGCATCGACGATCCCGAGTCCGCGCTCCAAGTCGCCACCCTTGCCGAGAACGCGCGCGAGTTCGGCATCGAATATTACAACGAGCGCGACCGCCGCCAGGGCATCGTGCATGTGGTCGGGCCAGAGCAGGGCTTTACCCTTCCCGGCACCACCATCGTCTGCGGCGACAGCCACACTTCGACGCACGGCGCATTTGGCGCGCTCGCGCACGGCATCGGCACGAGCGAAGTCGAGCATGTGCTTGCCACCCAGACGCTGATCCAGCAGAAGGCGAAGAACATGCGCGTGCGGGTCGACGGCGCGATGCCGGAAGGCGTCACTGCCAAGGACATCATTCTCGCCATCATCGGCGAGATCGGCACCGCAGGCGGTACCGGCCATGTCATCGAATATGCGGGCGAAGCGATCCGCGCCCTCTCGATGGAAGGCCGCATGACGATCTGCAACATGTCGATCGAGGGCGGTGCGAGAGCGGGCCTGATCGCGCCAGACCAGACGACCTTCGACTACATCAAAGGCCGCCCGCGCGCGCCGAAGGCCGGCGCTTGGGAGCTTGCCATGCGCGACTGGGAGCAGCTTTATTCCGACGACGACGCGGAATTCGACCGCGAGGTCGTGCTGCATGCCGAGCGGTTGCCGCCGCTCGTCACCTGGGGCACCAGCCCCGAACAAGTGGTCTCCGTCACCGGCCGCGTGCCGAAGCCCGAGGAGATCGCCGATGAGACCAAGCGCAAAGCTGCGATTCGCGCGCTCGACTATATGGGCCTCAAGGGCGGCGAGAGGATCACCGACATCGCGCTCGATCGCGTGTTCATCGGCTCCTGCACCAATGCGCGCATCGAGGATTTGCGCGCCGTGGCCAAGATCGTCGCGGGCCGCAAGGTCAACGAGAATATCCGCGCCATGATCGTGCCGGGCTCCGGCCTGGTGAAGGCGCAAGCCGAAGCCGAAGGCCTCGACAAGATTTTCAAGGACGCTGGCTTCGAATGGCGCGAGCCGGGCTGCTCGATGTGCCTTGGAATGAACCCCGACCAGCTTGCCCCGCGCGAGCGATGCGCCTCGACCTCGAACCGCAATTTCGAAGGCCGCCAGGGCAGGCTCGGCCGCACGCATCTCGTATCGCCGCAGATGGCCGCAGCCGCGGCGCTTGCCGGCCGCTTCGTCGACATCCGCACGTTCCATTGAGTCAACTTGTCATTCCCGCGAAAGCGGGAATCCAGTAATCACCGCGCTGTGCGATAAACTGATCACGGTGCTTACTGGACTGCCCGCTCAAGCCGGACAATGAGAGACCTGAAGGTCATTGGGTGATTTCACTCATCCAACAGAAATTCGGCGCCGCCGCCGCGGACTATGCCGCGTCCGCCGTTCATGCAGAGGGCGCAAGCCTCGCGCGGCTCGTCGAGCTTGTTGAGCCCAAGCCGCATTGGCGCCTGCTCGACGTTGCGACCGGCGCGGGCCATACCGCACTTGCATTTGCGCCGCACGTTTCCAAGGTCACCGCCAGCGACATCACCGATGCCATGCTCGCCGAGGCGAAACGGCTTGCCGCAGAACGCGGCCTTGCCAATGTCAGGACTGCGCGCGCCAAGGCCGAAGATCTGCCCTTCCCTGACACGAGCTTCGATCTCGTGACTTGCCGGCTCGCGGCTCACCATTTTGCCGGTCCGGCTGGCTTCGTCGCAGAGTCCTTCCGCGTGCTGATGCCTGGCGGCACTTTCGCGCTGTTGGACAACATCTCCCCGGACGACCGCGCTTCAGCGCGCGCCTATAACAGCTTCGAGACGTTGCGCGACCTAAGCCACGCTCGATGCCTCAGCCTTACCGAGTGGATTGATCTGCTCACCAGCGCAGGTTTCGAGATTACCCACACCGAACTGGTTGATCAGGAGATCGCCTTTGCGCCTTGGGGCGCCCGCATGCGCTGTAGCGAGGCCACCGCCGCGCTCTTGAAAGCCCGGCTCAACGAGCCGCCCCTACGCGACTTGCTGAAACCGCACGAAAGCGAGACTGGACTGGCGTTCACCTTGCGGGAAGCGATCATCGTCGCGCGGAAGCCCCGTTAGAAAATCCGGCACGCCACCGCTTGCCTCGATACGAGTCTTTGCGGTGACGTGCCGCACTTTTGCAGAGCTTCTGCTAGAAGCAAACAGCCCGATGCTAGTTCCAGTGATAGCCGTGCTTGTAGCCGTGCTTATACCCGTGCTTGTAGCCGTAGTGGCGATAGCCCCAATAAGGGTGGCGATAGCTCCAGTAAGGGTAGCGATAGCCCCAGTAGGGGTAGCTATAACCCCAATAAGGCTTCCCATAGCCGAAGCTGAAGCTGAAGCCCGGCTTGTGAGCGGCGGCAGGGGTTGAAGCACCCACAGCTACCGCCGTTAGAACGCCAAGGAAGCCCAGCGTGGCAAACAGACTTTTCCTGGTCATATCGAAATTCCTTCTGCCTTGCCCTGTCCGCAGAAGCGCGAGCAGGTCTGAGGCAGAAAACTGACTCCCATGGCCTGAACCGAATCTGATCGCTACATTCATCCACCGTTCAGCTACGCTTCGGATGCGCAAAGCATGATCGATTGGAGCAAGCTCGAGGCACCGAGCCTCGCCGAGTTCGAAGAGATCGCTGCCCACGCCTATCGCAGGCTGCCGCAGCGTTTCCGGGCGCTTACCGGCGATCTCCTGATCCGCATCGAGGACTTCGCCAGCGACGAGGTGCTGGACTCCATGGGGATTGACTCGCCTTTCGATCTTCTCGGCCTTTATTCAGGGGTCGATCTCTCGCGCAAGAGCGTGCTCGACTCGGGCACCATGCCCGACATGGTGTTTCTCTATCGCCGCCCCATCCTCGATTATTGGGCCGAGCATGAGGAAACGCTCGGCGCCATTATCACCCATGTGCTGGTGCACGAGATCGGCCACCATTTCGGGCTTTCCGATGCCGACATGGAGCGCATCGAACAGGAAGCCGTGGGCTAGAAGCCCGTTGACGCCCGGGCTCGCCGCTCTCAGACTGCGGCAAAGGCGGAGGGGGCAAGGGCGGCAGAGGGGAAAGACGAATGCGGATCGCTGCCCGGCTTGCGCTCACCCTCGCGCTTTGCGTTGCCCCCTTGCTTCCGAGCTTCGTGAAGCATGATGCCTCCGCCCTCGAGCAGGGCAAGCTCGTCGCGCCAGGCCGACTCGTGGTGGCAGGCCGCAGGCTTTCTTGCGGCGCGACCGCGACCCTCATCCGCGATTTCGAGGGCTTTGCCGTCTCCTCCACCGTGATCATGCTGAATACGAAAGCCATGAAGGATCTGCCGCGGCCGGTGCAGTGGCTGATCTATTACCATGAATGCGGCCACATCCTATTTGGGCCGAGCGAAACGGCGGCGGACTGTTATGCGATCCGCCGCGCCCGGCGCGAAGGCTGGCTCAACAAGAACACGCTTGAGGACATTTGCGCGGTCTTCAACATCTCAGGGCACGGCCCCATGCATCCCGACCCTGAAGCCCGCTGCGAGCAGCTAAGGCAATGTTTTTCCGGGAAAAGCGGCGCCTCGGCGCGCAGCACTGCGCGGTGAGGCAATCTCGCAATTGCAGAGACTTTAGGCCGGCCTTACAGTGCGATTCGACATGAGGGACGGACGGGCACGTTTGGGCTTCGCGCTTGCGGGGGCTTTGACCTTCGCCTTTGGCGTTGCGGGCACGCCTACCGCCAAGGCTCAGGAATGGTCAGGGCGGGAGGGCTCTACAACCTCAGGGCCGAGCCTCGACGCCTATGTGAAAGAGGTCGGCTCGGACGCCAAAGTTGTTCCCCACGGCCAGCTCAAGATCGACGGCCGTGCCGTCAATTGCGGCACGCGCCCGACCGTGCTGAACCCCAATTTCGACAGTTGGGGCGGCGCCTTCCCCGGCTTCGTTATCCTCAACACCAAGAAGATCGGCGGCCTCTCGACCCAGGTGAAGCTCTACATCTACAGCCACGAATGCGGCCACCAGTTCGAAGGCGCCGATGAGACCAAGGCCGACCTTTTCGCCATCAGGCGCGGCGTGAAATGGGGCTGGCTCGATGCGCAAGGCATGGAGGACATCTGCACCTTCATCGCGCAATTGAAGGGTGACTCGGTGCATCCGCCGGGACCGAAGCGCTGCGAGACCATGCGCGCTTATTATCGCCAGCTGGTCGAGGGCGGCCAGCAGCAGGCCTCGACGCCAGCCTCGACGCCGCGGCCCCAGACCCTTGGCCCGGCGCAATAGCGCCTAGAAGATCCAGGCGATCATCAGCCAGAAGATCACGAAGAAGATCAGAAAGCCGAGGATGGTGAAGGGCAGCTCGCCGAATATGGCGTCGCCCCCCGACACGACCGCCATCACCAGGATCACCACGAGAGACACGGCGAAGGAGATGAGCGCCGCATCCTTGAGGCCGAGTCCTGGCGCGAATGGATCGGACGCGTGGAGTCCGAGCAAATAGTAGACGCCGGCGCCCGCGATAATGATCAGCAGCAACAGCGCGGCCAGCGCGGCGGCGAGCAGCCGCATCGCCTCTTTGCGGTCGCGCCGGTCGCTCTCGCTTGGCATCGCGCCGCCCTTTACCCTTTAGCCTTGTTCCTGGCGCGCGTTTTGCGCTGTCGAGATCGCCTCTCGGATCTTGTGCGGGTCGGGCATGTCCTTGATGGTAAATTCCGGCAGATCGCCCGCCGTGGCGATTTCGATCGTGCCGACGCCGAGGATGCGGTTGATGAAGCCCTGGGTCACACGCACGGTGCGGATGTGCTGGAGCGAGACGGCGGTCCTGTCCTTCGACAGGATGCCCCGCTCGTAAAGGATTTCCTGGTCGGTGACGGTGAGCGCCGTCGCCCGCGTCAGAATGTACCAATAGAGCAAGATGATAATGCCGATGCCGAAGGCGAGAATCAGCAGGACCGAGAAGATGAACCAGAAGGGATGCGCCCGGAACATCGCCGGATGCGCCTCGTAAATCACCGTTCCTGCCATGAGAGGATTCCCTCTTCCCGCTAAAGCCACGCGGACCTTAGTGCCTGCCTTGGCGCCTGAAAAGCGTAAGATTCGTTCCCCTACGCACGACTGGAAAGCCGGGCCGGTTGAGGCTACATAGCCTCTCGCCGAACGAGGACTCCATGCAGAAATTCACAACGCTCACCGGGATCGCCGCCCATTTGCCGATGATCAATGTCGACACCGACATGATCATCCCCAAGCAATATCTCAAGACCATCAAGCGCACCGGCTTGGGCCGAGGCCTGTTCGCCGAGCTGCGCTATGACGAGAAAGGCAATCCCCTCCCCGACTTCGTTCTGCACAAGCCGCCCTACGACAAGGCGGTGATCCTGATTACCGGCGAGAATTTCGGCTGCGGCTCAAGCCGCGAGCACGCGCCCTGGGCGCTGCTCGATTTCGGCATCCGCTGCCTTATCGCGCCAAGCTTCGCCGATATTTTCTACAATAACTGCTTCAAGAACGGCATTTTGCCCATCACCTTGCCGCAAGCGGAGATCGACAAGTTGATCGACGACGCTTCGCGCGGGCATAACGCCACGCTGACGGTCGATCTCGAAGCGCAGGAGATCAGAGGGCCCGACGGCGGGGCGATCCATTTCGACATCGACCCCTTCCGCAAGCGCTGCCTGATCGAGGGTCTGGACGATATCGGCCTCACGCTTGAGAAGGCCGACGCCATCGAAGCTTTCGAGAAACAGGCGCGCGCCGCCCGCCCCTGGGCTTAGCCGCTACGCTGTCGGGACTTTACGCTGCCCTCAGGCCTGCAGCGTCATAGACAAAGCTGATCGAAACCCGCGTTCCGGCGCCGGGAGCAGATTCCAGATTTAGGCCCGTTTTTGCGTTCTCGCGCAAAGTCTGCATGATGAGCGCGCCAAGCTTGCCTTCTCTCGGCCAGCTTACGCCCTCCGGCAAACCAATGCCGTCGTCGGCGACCACCACGCGATACGTGTTGGGAGCCGTGCGCAAACATTGCAGCGTGATTACCCCTCCTTCGCGTCCCGCAAACGCGTATTTGAAGGCATTGGTGAGAAGCTCATTCACCGCGAGGCCCACCGGCATCGCAACGTTGATGGAGACCGGCGAGGCTTCGACCTTGACATCGAGACGAATGCCCTCGACAGCGTGCGCCTTCATTACGCCCGCCGCGATCTGACCGAGATATTGGCCAAGGTCGATCTCCTGTCCTGGCGGGGCCGCGGTCATGGCCTGATATAGGAACTGCAGAGCTTCGATCCGGCTGGCGAGCCGCTCGAGATTGACCTTGTCTCCGCCCCGCTCGGTGCGTGCCTCAAGCCGGATCAGGGCCGTGATGAGCTGGAGATTGTTTTTCACCCGGTGCTGGATTTCCTTGAGCAAAAGATCTTTGTCGCGGATCGTACGCGCGAACTCCTCACGCTGCGCACGCGCACGCTCCGTCACATCCACAAGTGCCGCGATCCGATACTTTTCCGTGGACGCTTCGTCTTCGATGACACCCGCATAGGCCTCGACAAGCATGTGTCTTGGCGTCTCCGATTGAAAAGTGCCGACATAGTCGTCGCTCGATGGCAGCACGTGGTCGAGCGTCACCTGCGGATCATCCTCGTGACGAAACATTTTGAAGAGCGACCAGTCCTTCCCTTTCACATCGCAAAGGGGGTGGCCCGTCAGCGATTCAAAAGCCGCGTTCGCATAAACGATGCGCGGCGATCCCTGGCTGAGCTTTGAGATGATAACGGCGATGGGAAGGTGGTCGAGGAAACGCTTGAATTCCTCGAAATCCACTTCGTTTACAAGGTCCAATGAATCGAGAAGACCATCCGGTTGTCCCGCCGGGTTGGGGGGCAGTCCACGCTGCTCGGAGATCATTCCTACGCTCGCTTACTAGGGGGCTCGCCTAAGCTCCTTCCCCTCACAAGACCAGACCGTCAATATAGCAGAGTCGACGCCTGATTATAGCTGGATCGTCGGAGGGGCAAGCCGCTATTCGAAGGGGGTTGGCGTGCTGGTCTGCTCGATGAAAGTCTTGCCGTCGCGCGTGATGGTGACTGCGGCATTGTACTTGCCAGCGGGCCAGCCGCCGGCCGGAACAGCTTGCTTTCCCGCCAGAAGCAACAGCCGTGCCTTGTCCTCTGCGAGCGTCTCGGTGTTGTGCATCAGCGTCTTGCCGTCCTTCACGAGCGCGACCTCGACCGTGTCGCCCTGCTTCAGCCCTGACATCCAGGCATAGGCGACGCCACCCGAATTGAAACGCGGCGGGGCAAGCGCCTCGCCCTTCTCAAGCTCCTCCTCCGTCACCGCATGGTCGGCGAGCCCGAGCGCGAGCACCTTGGCATCCTCCGCCGCAGCCGGAACGCCCATGCAAATCAAGGCCAGAGCAAACAGCGCCCTTGTCAGCATCGATCTCTCCCGTTACCCAAGCCGCGCCCCGTCTTTAACGGGCTCTAGGCAAAAATCAAACCCGTCATGGCCGGGCTTGTCCCGGCCATCCACGACTTGGACTTTGCGAAAAATTCGTGGATGCCCGGCGCAAGGCCGGGCATGACGGACCTCGGGATGTGCGGATACGGGCCATGACAAGCTTTAAGCTTCTTCTCCTCCCCGGCGACGGCATTGGGCCGGAAGTAATGGCCGAGGCCGAGCGCGTCGTGGGCTGGGTCAATGCGCGGGGGCTCGCCTCCATCGAGACCGAGACCGATCTCGTCGGCGGCTGCGCCTATGATGCGCATGGCGAGGCCGTTTCCGACGCTACCATGCAGCGCGCGCTTGCCGCCGACGCCGTCATGTTGGGCGCGGTCGGCGGCCCCAAATGGGACGGCGTGCCCTACGACCAGCGCCCGGAGGCGGGACTACTCCGCCTGCGCAAGGATCTCGAGCTGTTCGCCAATCTGCGTCCTGCCATCTGCTATCCGGCGCTTGCCGACGCCTCATCGCTCAAGCGCGAGCTGGTCGAAGGCCTCGACATCATGATCGTGCGCGAGCTGACCGGCGGCGTCTATTTCGGCGAACCCAAGACCATTACCGATCTCGGAGGCGGCCAGAAGCGCGCCATCGACACGCAGGTCTACGACACTTACGAGATCGAGCGGATCGCCGCGGTCGCCTTCGAACTCGCCCGCGAACGCAAGCGGCTGGTGCATTCCGCCGAGAAGCGCAACGTGATGAAAACCGGCGTGTTGTGGAACGAGGTCGTGACTAGGGTCCACAAGGAGCGCTACAGCGATATCGCCTTGCAGCATATCCTCGCCGACAATTGCGCCATGCAGCTTGTCCGCGCGCCGAAGCAATTCGACGTCATCGTCACCGACAATCTGTTCGGGGACATCCTGTCAGACGAGGCGGCGATGGCGACGGGCTCGCTCGGCATGCTGCCGTCCGCCTCGCTTGGCGCCGCCGACGAGCGGGGCTGCCGCCGCGCGCTTTACGAGCCGGTGCATGGCTCGGCGCCCGATATCGCCGGCAAGGGGATTGCCAACCCGATCGCCACCATCGCCAGCCTCGCCATGTGCCTGCGCTATTCGTTTTCCCTCGGCGAGACTGCCGGCAGGATCGAGGCGGCAATCGCCAAGGTTCTGGACGAGGGCTTGCGCACTGCCGACATCAAGCAGGAGGGCTGCCGCATCGTCTCAACGCGCGAGATGGGCGAGGCCATCATCGCGGCACTTGATCGCTCCACCTAGAACTTCACCTCAGCATCAAACTTGAGGGTGACATCCGACGTCGCATCGGAGATCCCGAACAAGGTGCCCACGGCGAATTCCCATTCGAGATTGGACCCCTCTCTCTCAAGCTCCAGATAGGCGACGGGGCCTAGGCGATGTTTTTGGTCGTCCCATCTCCCGGCATGCGAGAGGTCCTCGATCTCGCCATAGCCTTCGACCCCCAGCGCCCACTTCTCGTTGAACTCGTGCTTCAGCCGCCAATTGACCTTCAGCTCGAGGCTATCGATTTCCCTATGGGGACCGACCTGTCCGATGAAGAAGGTATTGATGGTCGCCGAGTCCGGACCTCTCACGAATTTTGCCAGCGGTCCGAACAGAATCTCATCGGGCTCGCGATTCTGCAGCGCAAACTCGTAGATGCCGCGAAAGGCGAGCCCGAGCCCGTCGCCATGCCGCTCGACGATCTCATACTGGCCGCCGATCTCGAACTCTCTGGCTTCCAGCGACTCGCCGATATCCTCTCTTAAGAAACCCTCGACGATGAACTCCCAACGCTCGGCGATCCCGTATTTGAGCTCAAGCTCATGGGATTGCCTGCGCCGCTCTTCCTCTCCAGGTCCGAAATAGACCGCGCCATGCTCCTCGATCGCGATCTGGCCCTTCTTGACGTCGGGCGAGCGGACATAGAACTGGGCATTGGCGGACTGGCCGGCCAGAACAAGCAAGCAAAACGCAAGTGCAATGCAAATGACCGCTTGTAGCGGCGTACGATGCCCTCTTGGCAAGTTCATGCTGCCCCCCCACAGGCCAATGCCTCAGGAGAACCTTAATAGGCTTGTCCGCCGAACCTTTCATGAAAAGTTCACAAAGCAATTCGTGCATGCCATTCATCAGACCTCCGCATAACTTGCGACAAAGCGGCACTCTAAGCGCCCGTGCACGGCTGGACACATCCCTTGCCCGAGCACCATACTCCAGCCGCTGCGTCAGCAGCGCCAACAGAGGCGGTTTATGAGATTCGCGATCAAGCTCGCGGCGGTTCTTGCGACGACGCTCAGTGCCAGCCTTCCAGCCCTTGCCGTCATGGAAGGCGGCGTCGAGGACGCCGATCCCGCCGCACCGTCCGCCAGCGAGACTTCATCCGACGCGGCAAAGCCGCGCGCGCTGACGCCGGAGGAGCTTGCCGAGAAGGAAGCGCGAAAGGAGTGCAAGAAGAAGATCTGCGACATCATCGCTACGCGCGATCCCGTTGGCGAGGACATCGCTTGCGACATCGTCAAGACCTGGCGTGAGGAAGACATCGTCAAGATGCTTGGCGAAAGGATCAACTGGCCGTGGGGCAAAGCCGTCTGCCAGTCCCGCCTTGAGTTGAAACGCCGGCCGCTCGCGCTTGCCATGAGCGAGACCCAGTACGAGATCGTGATGCCCGTGCAGAAAGTGCGCTGCACGCTGGCGCAGAAGGAAGAAGGCGAGCCTTATGCGATCGAAGTCACGCTCGCGCCAAAGGTGAAATTCGAGAACGGCAAGGCTACCGAGGCCAGCATCAATTGGGGCGAAGCTTCCGCACCAATGTTCATCTATCCGCTGATCTATGCCGGCACAGGGCTCGACAACTCCGCCAATGTGCTCGGGCCAGAAGTGGTGCGCATGGTCAACGAGTTCACCACCAAGAAATGCGCCGAGGTGAAGGCCGAAGCCGCCAATATCATCCGGAATTGACCCCTGCCCTCTTGAGCTCAGGCTCAAGCCGGCGGGTGACCTCCAGCCAATACATTCGTGCCCCACAGCGTATCGCCCAATCCAGCCGGCGGCGATAGCCCGTCGGTTGGTTGCGCTCGACGAAGCGGTGCGCGCCCCAAAGGATTACTGCCGCAATCAGAATGCCCGCAATCGCCGTGAGCCCATAGTCGTCGACAAACAGGCTCACAAGAAATCCCGCAAGCGCGACGGAAATACCGGCCACATGCAGCCGACGGGTGAGCGGCTGCGCATGGTCGCGCAGGTAGAGTTGCCAGAATTGCTCGAAATTCTCCGCGCGCTCGCGCCTGGAGCCGGTCATGGGGCACGATCCGAATTACGCGCGCCCGCCAAGTCAGGAAGGAGTTTGCCATGCCCGTCGCCGGGATCAAACCCGATCGGCTGGCTTATAGGCGCGACCCGCCACACGGTGTTGCCCACATCGTCGGCGACCAGCAGGGCACCATCGCGGCCAATGGCAACTCCCGCGGGCCTCCCTTGCGCCTCACCACGTTCGCTGAGAAAGCCCGTCAACACATCCACCGGCAGGCCCGAGGGGCGACCGTTGCTGAACGGAACAAACACGACCTTGTAGCCGCTGAAGGGGATGCGGTTCCACGAGCCGTGCTCGCCGATGAAGGCGCCCACGCGGAATCGTTCCGTTACCAAACCGCCCTCGACGAAAGCGAGTCCAAGTGGCGCCACGTGATTGCCGAGCGCATAATCCGGCTGGATCGCCTGCGCCACCAAATCCGGGTTCTGCGGCTTCGCCCGCGAATCCACATGCTGGCCCCAATAAGAAAACGGCCAGCCGTAAAATGCGCCCCTCTTGACCTCGGTGAGATAGTCCGGAACGAGGTCTGACCCGAGCTCGTCACGCTCGTTGATCACTGCCCAGAGCGCGTTCGTTTCAGGCTCGAAGGCGAGCCCAACCGGATTGCGCAACCCGGTTGCGAAAGTCTGGATCTCGCCAGTCATAGGATCGATCTCGATGATTCGCGCGCGATCCTTTTCCCAATCGAGGCCGTTCTCGCCGGCATTGCTGTTTGAGCCGATGCCAATGTAAAGACGCGTGCCGTGCGGGCTCGCCACCAGACTCTTGGTCCAGTGAAGGTTGAGGGGCCCGGCTGGAAGATTTGCGACCTTCGTACCCTCCTCATCGATCCTCGTCGCGCCCTGCGTATAAGCGAAGCTCAGCAGCGCATCAGTGTTGGCGACATAGAGCTTGCCGCCGACCAGCGCCATGCCGAAAGGCGAGTTGAGGCCGTCGAGGAAGACACCCTTCGTCTCGGCCACGCCATCGCCGTCGGCGTCGCGCAAGAGGACGATGCGATTGGGGCTAGGCACACCGGCGCCGGCAAGATTCATCGCCCAGGTCATCATCAATCCCTTGAAGCTCAAAG
>Ga0073934_10010050_pt1 | contig 11873 bp, 15 predicted proteins | sample LarsenN4metaG_FD_76834 | JGI IMG/M metagenome (GOLD analysis project Ga0073934, IMG submission 76834) | Hot spring sediment bacterial and archeal communities from British Columbia, Canada, to study Microbial Dark Matter (Phase II) - Larsen... ... | reverse complement strand
GTGTTTCTTTTCGGCGGCGAGAATATGAGAATTAAAGGCCTCAAGCAGTCAACGAAAGATGTAGATCTGGTGGTTGAGCGAAAGAGATCATTCATTTTGATGAAAAACGCATTGGAAAAGATGGGTTATAGAGCACTTGCCCCCAGGGAGGTGCCCGAAGTGGATAAGAGGCTGGAGCCAAGTGGCATCTTTGCCAAGGAGGGATATCCTCGGGTGGATATATTCATGGGCCTAATCTGCAATAAATTCAAACTGAGCCCTGGCATGATACAAAGATCTGAAAAGAAAACCTTTGGCAAGCTCGAACTTTATCTTATATGCAAAGAGGATCTCTTTCTTCTGAAGTCTATAACTGGGAGGGAGGCCGATGATATTGATATGGTGACCTTGGCCAGGAGTGGGAAATTTGACTGGAGAATCGTTGTTCAGGAGCTTTACCAGCAGGAAAGACTGGTCAGGCAACACTTCTGCCATCCAGTGCTTGACTCACTAGAATCCGTTATGGAGCAGCTTGGAATAAAGGTTCCAGTGTATAGAGAACTTGTTAACCATGCTACAGATTTTGCTATAGTAAGAGTGTTGCAACGAATGCGGAAAAAATTGACAATATCTGAAATTGCAAGAAGTATTGGCGATGTGAAGGAATATGAAGTAAGGCGTAGGCTACAGCAGTTAGAAAGGAAGAAGATCGTGTCTACTTCCAAGCTTAAGGGTAAGAAGGTGTACGGACTTGGTAGAAATGCAGATGTGTTTATGCGTGGCTAACTCATATGAGATCTCCCGTTTATAGGTCTATTGATGTGCTGGAGACACCATCACAGGCATAGCTATAGATGAGCAGTCAGGAGAGATTTATCATGCGAAGAAGGAAGAGTAAGGGGAAGGGGCGAACTAATTTCGGGATAAAACATCATACCCACCCAACCAAAACCTTTTATCCCGCATTCCATACAAATTTGTCTATATATAAGTATGTATAAGTTTTTATAGCATTATTTCTTTTATATAGCATCGTGATATAAATGAGCAAAACAACTCACATGCCAAGATTGGATACAATTTTAATGGTGGAGAAGGCTATAAAAGAGGCAAAGCGATATCCTTCAAAAAACCAACTCTTTAGGAGTTTAGAAAAACAAGTGCAATACCAGACTTTGAACACTATTTTAGACTATCTGGAAAGCAGCAACAAAATAACATATGATAGGGAGGGAGCGATAATCTGGGTATTTGCAGACAACCCAAAGCTGAAGAAATTGTTAGTTGGATCAACTAGGCTTCGTTAATTTAGCTAGCTTGTTTTATAACCGAAGAGATCATCATATTCTTTATGAGACAATATATCTATTATTAAACAAACAATTTCCCTCGAATCGCCTATAATAGTGTATATCATTCTGTACTTTCGGCCTAGCTCATATCTAAACAGATTATTAATGCCGTATCTGTCTACGTATTGCTTAGGCCACAGATGCTTCTCTATTTTATTTCCCGCAGTTGAATTAGATTAGATTTCATTATATCCATAGCTTCGTCGATCTGCTGCTTCAGTTTGTCATTTGGCTTTAATTTCTTATAGGACCTAACAAACTCCTCAGTTCCAGAAACACCAATCTTCTTCCTAGACAATTATAGAGAGGTATTATACAATGCCTTTTTGAGCTTTTAGATAGCTGTAATCATGAATACTTTTCTAATAATCAAAGAATGATCAACGCTTAGGGAAAAAGCATCGCAGAAGATTCCACTCAGTTTACTAGTAAAATTCAGCCAGAATCCCGCTCCGCATACAAAATTAATATAAGTGTAAAGTAAAACTCGCCATGAGTTACAGCATAGGAGCAATTAGACGTGCGTTCTGTATATTTTTCACGAGCATTGCAATTGGTGTAGGAACATCAGCATCTTTAAATGAATTAGCTTTTCAGTATAATGCTCCAACTTACATCTATCCAGTGATCTGGATTCCAATAATGGCAGGCACGATCCTTGGCTTCAAACTAAAACATCATGGTATTTTCAAAGCAATGGGTCAAAGGTTTACGCAGAGTGTGAAGTGGTCTAGCGGGATGAAGGCAATAACTGGTATATGCTGGGCATTACCTTTTACACTTATTCCACTATTCTCAGATTACTATTCATATTTGATACTGCTTGGAATCGGTCTCGGCAATACATCAACATATCTGATTACAAGAAAAGTTAATGGAACAAGTTTCACAGAGCAGATGATTGTTGGTTTAGTATCACTTGCAGCATTACCAATTATAATATTCATCGGCTTGTCACATTCTGTTTCAAACGATACACTACAGTTCCTTGCAAGATTGTCAATAGCAGTAGCATATGGTGCTGGTGGCAGCTATATCTTTCAACTGGGAAACCAATTTTATCGCATGACAAAAAAGGAATTCGGGAAGAGGACAGAGGAAGATTGGAAGAAGCAACTTACACCTGAGCAATATGAGGTCTGTATGAAGAAAGGTACAGAAACTCCCTTTTCAGGAGAATACTGGAATTGCAAGGAGAAAGGGATTTATCAATGCGTTTGCTGCGGACAGGAATTATTTCATTCAGACACAAAATATGATTCAGGTACTGGCTGGCCAAGTTTCTGGGCACCAGTAAAACAAGAGAATGTAAAACATGAAAAAGATTACAATTACGGAATGATCAGAGTAGAGGTCTTGTGCAGTAAATGTGATGCTCACCTTGGGCATGTATTTGATGACGGGCCTGAGCCTACAAACAAGCGTTACTGCATTAATTCTGCAGCATTGAAACTTGTTAAAAAGAATGAATGATTATCATACAGATTTTGGTATCCATACTAACAGCAGCACTTATCATTACATATAGAAACAATCTTTTTACTTGCCAATTCTATATCATAAATCAAATGTGCTACCTCTTTATTAGAAATGGTATACATTGTCTTTTTTCCATCTCCTCTAGCCTTTATGATACCACAGCTCTTCAATGCACGGAGATGGTGGGAGATTAAGGGTTGGTCTTTCTTCAATTTTGTTACCAAATCGTTAACACAGAGTTCCTTATCCCTAATTAACTCTAAAATATGCAGCCTTGTTTCATCGCATATGCACTTCAACAGATTCAATTCATTCATATCAATCAAAATTTATATAAATCTAGATTAATATAAAGTTTCATGCCTAGAACGATTCTTTTCTTATGCGTCCAGAATTCCGCAAGGAGCCAGATTGCTGAGGGTTTTTTCAAAAAGTATACAGGGAAAGATTTGGTATGTATCAGTGCTGGAACCATACCTGCAGACAGAGTTAATCCATATGCGACGGAAGCTATGAAGGAAGTTGGAATAGATATCAGCGCAAACAAACCGAAACTGGTTACTAACGAAATGATAGATCAGGCATCAGTTATAATTAACATGGGATGCATGGACAACGATTCATGTCCATCAATACTCTTCAAAAAGAAGATGGTGGACTGGGGGATAGAGGATCCCGTAGGTAAATCAATGGAAAGGATGAGGCAGATCAGAGATCAGATAGAGGAAAAGGTGGTGCATTTGATACGACAATTGTCAGAAAACTAGCAGCAGAATTCATAGGAACCTTTGTATTGGTAGTGGCAGCAACTGCTCCTATAGTTATTGATGCGCAAACACGATCATTGGGTTTGCTTGTGGTCGCATTTTCACCAGCTATAGCAGTTACAATTCTTGTTTATGTATTTGCCAAAACATCTGGCGCACAATTTAATCCTGCAGTTTCACTGGGACTGTTAATCAATCGCACCATTACTCTAAAGGAGTTCTCATTCTACTTCGCAGTGCAGATAACCGGTGCTATTTTGGCAAGTGTTGTTGTTTTATACGCTATAGGCTCTGGTGGATATCTGGGAGCAAACTTTCCCAATGTTAATGCAGGATTGATAGAAATTTTTCTTGTTGAAATATTTCTCACATTTCTGCTTATGAGTGTAATACTGGCATCTGTATACACAAAAGGTCTGAAGGGATTTGGAGGTGTTGCAATAGGTCTCATAATCGGATTAGATATACTGTTTGGGAGTAACATTTCTGGAGCATCAATGAACCCTGCCAGAGCGTTAGCACCTGCACTTGTTAGTGGACATCTTGTGGATCTTTGGCTTTACTGGACTGCTACTTTTATAGGCACTACAATATCCGCGCTTTCTTTCAAGGTATTTCAAGCAAAGATTTTGCAAGCGAAAAGATACTCAAGTTAAATAAATTTTAAAATTAAAATACTTGATTGCATATTAAATGTTAATGAAGATAAAGTGCGCTGATTGTGGTTGCGATCCAGATGATTGCAGAAACGTAAAAGCAGGTTTAAGCGATAAATGTCCAAATTGTAAATATGAACAGTGCTGCTGTTTGCTCAAGAATTAAAACTATGATACTTACATTAATGTCCTAAATTTAGAACATAGCAACATTCACAACACTTTTCTTTGCCTCCAACATTAGAGGTACTGGTTTGTTGATACTTTCCCACAGAAATATCTCTACCGTATATTCACCCCCTTCTTCGGGTGTCCATGCTATGGAGGCACTTGCAGAACGCTTTGCATCGAGAACACCAGAGATCCATGAAAGCATGACAGTATGACCATTGGGATCTTTGATTTGAAGAATGCAGGTATATGGCTGTTTTACATCCAAACTGCTTTGTATGGTTGATCTGAATATTGTTTGCTGGCCAACAGCCACGTTATTCAATATTGCTCCATATTGATCTATTGTGCGTATTTCAACAATAGTTACCTTTTTCTCAAGCGGTATATGTTCTCTCCCTGTCGGCGCAAGTTCAAAAGGGTCGTTATAAATAGCAGATACAGATGAACTTGGTTCCAGATCATCGGGCAATTTTATCAGAAACTCAAAGATTGAACTGTTTGACCCACTTTCCCTAGCTTCTCTAACTGGCTTTCCAGCATCATCCTTGAGTGAGCCATCAATGGCACTTAAAACAAGCCTGTCCTTAGTAGGCTGTGTTATCCTGATCTCCAGTATTGGTTCACCATCAACTAACTGTGTAAGGTCTATGCTTTCGATTACATCATCATTTCTATTGAAGTTTCTATCGATTATAGTAACGTAAACAATGCTTCCGGGACCATAAGTGGTTCTATCAAGGAAAACTTTCCCATCAGGCTCTATGGTTGAAAACGGCAGAATTAGCAAAATAGCTAATATTGCTGCTATCATAGCACATTATACACCACAATTGCAAATATAATTCCATTTTCGTTTACAAGAAGCATGTCTAGCAACGTAACTGTTAATTATGGTATATTACCATAATACTGTATGTCTGTATCTGATCTGGAGCACTATAAGCGTACTAGGCAGTTAAGGATCCTTGCCCTTACCCAATGGACTATGGAGAATAATATCTCAAATTTTACAAGGATTGCCGATGAAGCCCAAAAAAGATTCAACGTTTCTAGGACAACGGCTAATTCTTATGCAAACGAGGTCATTAAAAGATTGGATAAATTGAAGTTCCAAACCTTCTACTGCAGCATCTAAAGTCGACATCTAACCATTATTATTCTGCGAACAAAATATGCATATTAAAAGCGGAACGCTTTCATTCATGCGTTCCAACTGTTTCGCAGTATTCCTAATCTAAATCGCGTTCCTATACAAAGTGGAAATGAGTGGTATAGGAGGTCGCATGAATTGGCTCTGAGCGAATTGCGCAGGGACTACCTGATAGAGAGGTTCGTGGTTGTTCCCACTGAGGATGGGAATAGCGATCATGCTTACAATGGCAATGGTAACGGGCATTCTAGGAAGCATAGCAAGGCATGTGTATACTGTCCCGGCAATGAGCATCTCACCTCACCAGCAGTACTGGCGATGGTACAGAGAAATGGTATGTATCAGATGCTGAGTGATGTCGAAGGCAATTATGTTAAAGATTGGTCTGTCAGAGTTTTTCCTAGCACCGATCCTGCTGTTAGCACCGCTTCCAATACCTCCTTTGGTGATGGTCCACTCTATAAGGAACCGGCATATGGTTTCCATTACGTTGTTGTTGCTGCGCCAGATCACAAACAAAAGTTATCAAATATGTCCATAGATCAGTGGTCAAATGCGTTGCTGGTTATTCAGGACAGGGTAAAATGGCTTTACTCACAAAGAAAAGTCAACTATGTTTCAATCTTTGCAAGTTATGGAAAGAACAGGGATCTGGGGAATGAGCATTCTCACATCGATCTGGTAACATTTCCAACGATACCACCTGCAATACTGGAGGAGGCAAAAGCTGCAGATAGAGCTATGGAAGATAATGGCGTATGTCCAGTTTGCAATATAGTTCGCATGGAAGCAAATGGCCCCAGAGAAATCTTGTCAACACAAAACTTCATTGCCATATGTCCATGGGCGCCAACTTATCCTTATGAATTTTGGATAGTTCCAAAAAGACATACAGCAACTTTTACATCAGTTACACAGATGGAGATCAGTGATCTTGCAATGATGTTGCGATCCACATTAGGAGGGTTGTGCAGAACATTGAAGGATGCGCATTTTAACATGGCATTCCACCTTTCGCCAGAAAAGAAGAACAATGCAAGTATACACTGGCATATCGAAGTATATCCACAAATATCAAACTGGGCAGGATTTGAAAGAGCGTTTGGTGTTTACATGAACAATGTAAGTCCTGAACTAGCAGCGCAAGAACTCAAGCCTAGCTGCAGGGAAGAGTTTGCCAAAGCGGTTGGCGTAGTATAGGATAATAATTTTTCATATTGTTAACATAAGGTTTATAACTATTCTAGGGATCTTTACTCTGAGAATCTCTATGACGGACCAATCAAAAAAAGAGGGCAATCCTTCACAAATAACCAATAAAGACGTAGTTGCAGTTCAAGTTATAGAAAAAGCTGGAATAAATGTACAGAAACTACTTGCTCTACTGGTAGCAGGTGTTGGAGCAGAATTCACTACTTACTACTATTACACTATCCTCAGAATGCATTGTACTGGGCTTGCAGGCGAGGGCATAAAAGAGATCGCGGAAGATGCCAGAATTGAAGACCGGAATCACTTTGAGGCGATGGTTCCAAGGATATATGAGCTTGGGGGCTCGTTGCCAAGGGATATCAGAGAGTTTGCCGACAAGGCAGGATGTCCAGACGCTTATCTTCCTGAGAACTGGACTGACATAAAGGAGATATTAAAAGTACTTTTGGCCGCAGAGCAATGTGCAATCAGATCATGGGGTGAAGTCTGTGAAATGACCTATGGCAAAGATCCTAGAACATACGATATAGCACAGAGAATAATGCAAGAGGAGATCGAACATGAAGCATGGTTCCTAGAATTGTTGTATGGAAGACCATCTGCGCACTTTAGAAGAAGATTCGTAGGAGAATCACCGCACTCTGGCTCGCATCTACATACAACGTAAACCTTTCTATTTTTTTGATATGACATTCAAAAAAGTTTGCAAAATGAGTGATGTGAAGGACAATTCTATGTCATTGTTTAATATTGATAGCAAGGAGATAATTGTTGGCAAGTATAATGGAAAATTGTTTGCATGTGATGCTCATTGCCCTCACAAAGGTGCGTATTTGCACCGTGGTTGGTTCAACGAGCATAACATAGTCTGCCCAAGACATAACTACGAATTCGACATTTCTTCTGGGAAACTTGCAAAAATGACCTCATGGAAGGAAAAACATCCAACATGGATCGAGCAGCACCCCAATTGGAGAAAATCTGGTGATCTCCCAGTGTATGAAGTTAAGGTAAGTAACGGTTATGTCCTTGTAGACCTCTCATAAGTTATGATTGAATTATGCATTGGTAAAGAGTTTGGGATGAACAGGTATATGGTAGAAGTATGGAATGGAGGAAGAATAGTGGCATTAATTCATTAAACAGATACGGGGTAAACGTTTCAAGTAGAAATCCTATCAAGGTAGATACAAATCAAAACAAAAGTTTACTTGTTTAATTTACGGAGAGTATAAACATATTTATTAATTCTTTAACTAGAGTTAATTTTGTGACTAGAAAAGCTATACTCTTTACCGATGATAGCAAGGAATCTATTGAAGCAAGAAAAATACTGACCGAGGCTAAGATAGATTTCGTTGTGTATAATCCTAAGGAAATGGAGGAAGAAGTAGGATGCTGTGGTGGTTTTACAACGCAGGCACCATCAGTATTCGCTCCACAAGGAATTTTCCGAGGCATAGATGAAATAAAAAGGTATGCAGATATGAAAGATGATGACAAGATAAGCGAGAGTGCATACTGGTAAATTATCTGTACAAATTACAACAAAACTGGTGTCCTCTGTATTGAGTTTAATAATATAATCATTTCACTCTGCAGGACTGCACCCCAATTATTGGAAATTATAAGATGTTACTCGAGATCAAGCGACCTTGAATGTTTACGCGTATGCGGTCTCTCTCCCGGATATCTTCTCCTCATGTGGCCTGATGGTCTTCTATGTAGGAGTTCCAAGAACCAAGCTTCATGCTCTATCTCTTCCCTAAGAATATCTTTTGCCACATCATAGGTTGCAGGGTCTTTGTTGTATGTCATCATGCAGATTTTATTCCAGTTTACAATTGCTCCCTGTTCAGCAGCAAGGCATTTCTTCAAGATTTCCTTGATATCGGTTTTGTTCGGCGGCAATTGCAGAAACTCACAACCAGACATTCTGATAAACTCAGTTGCATCATTAGGTAGCATTCCTCCCAGCTCATAAATCCTTGAAAGGCATGATTCAAAATGACTAAGATCCTCCAATCGTGCATCTTCAATAACACCCTTTATACTCTCTCCTTCAGCACCAGTACAAAATGCCCTCAGATTTGTGAAATAATAATATGCTGTGAATTCAACCGATGCATTGTAAACCAGTAGCTTTATCAGCTCATCAACATTTACACCATTCTGTTTCAGCACATTTACGCCAACCACATTTATTTTCTCTTCAGACATATTATGTCACTGCGCTAAAAGCCCAATCTGCAATCTAATAAGCGTTCCTATGAATCCATATCCTATAAGTTAAGCATTGGTTTTTCTTAGGTTGTTCTGGGGATTGCATCAGCGGATTGTTTGACCAACTCCTCTGCTCTATCAAGAGCGTTAGACATTGAATCAAGATAACTATTTTCTGTTGAAGGATCACTCGGTTCCTCTGATTTATAATCAACATATTCTTTAGTTGTTCCAACATATGTCTTATAATTCTCTAACGCTTGTATAAACAGGCTGTAACTTTGCACCCATTCGTTAGGCACCCTGCTATTTTGTAATTCGATAATAAGAGCATTGATTTGTTCTAAAGCTGTGATTGCAGCAGAATTGAACGTATCTTTATCAACTTCTCCGTTCTTCCATCCTTGGAGAGAGGTATTGAATTCATCAATGACAGCATCCTTTCTGTCTATAGCAAATCTTAACTGTCCTTCAGCATTTTCTGGAGTGATGAGAGTGCTTTCTGGTTGAGGAATCAGATACACTAGGAAACTTGCTGCCACAAAACCTCCAATTATAGTTGCTGTAAGTACTATACCCTTCTTAGTTGCCAAATCACACTAGCATATTATATTCACAATAAAAGGGTATTCATGTAAGTAGCATTTTACAATATTATGCATGTGAGAGAGACCTTCGGGTAACTATGCAGAATTATGAATCTGATAGATGTTTGGTTGATAATATTATAGCTGGAGGAGTGGGGTTTGCATGAGAAGAGTGGCTTAGATAGGCGAACCATCCACATATTTTGGCTGGAAGTTCTTCATCGTTTCAGTAGATATTCCATTCATATTAAAGATGGCAGTTCTATCAAAATTTCAAGGATGCAAAGGATGGGCCCATTATGAAAAGTTTGAGAACTGGTTAAATGACACGCTCAAGCGAACAGGTTCAAAGGCAAAAGTGAAAGTTGTGCCGCCAGAAGAGTACAATGGGTTATTCTAGTTCAACTTTTGAGATGGTAAAACATTCTCATATAACTTGGCACAAGCAATCGCTCAACAAAATTTAATTCATTCATATTTAATCGCCTTTTCCAACGATATTCTATGCTGAGAGTGCTATCACTATTAGTTATACTCAGCGTATTGCTGGTATTGCCAGCATATGCTGCGCCAAATGTAAAACTCTTCAACTATGCAAGTTACACGGATCCCAATGGTATACCCGTTATCGTTGGTGAGGTCGTAAATGATGGCAATGAGCCCATCAAGTCTGTAGAGGTCAAGGCTAATTTCATAGATTCTGATGGTAAGGTTATAGACTCTGGATCTGCCAAGGCCGCTGTAGATGTTATACCCTCTGGACAAAGGGCACCCTTCATGATCATAGGTACTGCAGATTATGCTAGCACTGTTAAGAGCTTTGAACTTCAAGTTATAAATTTTGCAAATGCTCCAGCAAAACCTGCCAAACTAGAAATAATTAATACTGATCAGGATTCCGATGGTACTACTGAAGTTAGTATAACTGGTGAAGTCAAGAATATTGGTGACAAAACAGCCACATTCGCAAGAGTATATGCTACCTTCTATGACGAAAGAAATAAGGTGGTCGGGCTTGCTGCAAGCACTGTTACAGAAACTGTAGCACCAGAGGCAACAACCAGTTTTGAAATCAAGTATCGTGAACGAATTCCATTGATAACAAGTTACACGCTTTACGCAGAATCTGAACAATTCTCCGCTACATCATATGGCTTGCAGAGCATAGGCAATGGTATAGATGTTAAAAGCGATGTAAATGTATCAAGGCTTTCACTTGTTGATCAGCAGGGAAATGGATTAGGCAAGGTTGGTCCCAACGAACGTGCATGGATCAAATCAGATCTAACCAACAAACTACCAGTTGAACAGAAGTTTACATATATAGTGCAGATCAAAAATAACGAAGGCTTTCCTGTAGAAATTAAATGGATCGAAGGCACACTTGAGCCAAACACATCGGTAAGCCAAAGCATTTCATGGACTCCGGAAGAAGAAGGGATCTATTTTGCAGAAGTATTTGTGTGGCGTAGCATAGATAATCCTGTACCATTAACTACATCAATCAAAACAATCATACTGCTTGTCAGCACATAGAAAATTATTCTACTATGGACTCCACTTTACGTCCATGCTTTATCTGTGATATTTCATATCTTGCTATTTTGTTTCGCAATGCCCTCTTTAACACTGCAACCTCTTTCTTCAATGCTGATACCTCTTCTTCCAACCTTACCAATCTATCCTCAAGTTCACCCAATTCAATCAGAAGAGGATGCTTTAATTTATCTTAAAAATCTATCTATGAAATCAGTGATTCGACAATCTCATTGCAATTTATTACTACAATCTCATCAATTCTTGGTGAGATTAATAAAGTTACGAAGAATTTCCATGCCATCTCTACTCACCTCAGGATGGAACTGCGTTCCAAAGATCTGCCTTTTCCTATGCTCTATCATCTCATACCTGCAGTTACTTGAATCTGCAATACATGTAAACTCTTCAGGCAATCTTGCGATATAATAGCCGTGACTTTCGAATACATTTAACGATTTTCTATTGGTGAGCATGTTATCCTCCTTAACATTAATCTCATTTTCTCCAACTATTCTTTCGTTCAATCGCCTTAGTGAACCGTTGAACGTCAGTGCTATTATTTCTGCACCGTAGCAAATACCTAGCAATGGTTTATCATCACTATATGCCGCTTTTACAATTTGTATATTAGAGACATTCATTTCTTTTGCATTATTGGTTCTTCCAGACAGTATAACCCCATCATAAGTCGAGTTATCGTTCAATTCATCACACTTTCTTACGATATATTGCGCACCAAGTTTGTTCAAACATTC
>Ga0073934_10010049_pt1 | contig 11873 bp, 8 predicted proteins | sample LarsenN4metaG_FD_76834 | JGI IMG/M metagenome (GOLD analysis project Ga0073934, IMG submission 76834) | Hot spring sediment bacterial and archeal communities from British Columbia, Canada, to study Microbial Dark Matter (Phase II) - Larsen... ... | reverse complement strand
TTCGACGCCATCATCGTGGAGACCACGGGCCTCGCCGACCCGGCGCCGGTGGCGCAGACCTTCTTCGTCGACGAGGAAGTGGGCGCGAAGACACGGCTCGACGCGGTAGTGACGGTCGCCGACGCCAAGTGGCTGAAGGACCGCCTGAAGGATGCGCCGGAAGCCAAGAACCAGATCGCCTTCGCCGACGTGATCCTGCTCAACAAGGCCGATCTTGTGAGCAAGGAAGACCTCGAAGAGGTCGAGGCCCGCATCCGCGGTATCAACCCTTACGCAAAGCTGCACCGCACCGAGCGCGCGCAGATTGCGCTCGACGAGGTGCTTGGCCGCAACGCCTTCGATCTCGACCGCATTCTGGACATCGAGCCGGATTTCCTGCACCGCGACGACGGGCATCATCACCATGATCACGGCCACGATCACCACCACCATCAACACGGCCTGAAGCATTATCACGACGAGGAGATGCAATCGATTTCGCTGCGCACCGACAAGCCGCTCGATCCGGAGAAGTTTTTTCCCTGGATTCAGAACCTCGTCGCGACCGACGGCCCGGCTATCCTGCGCTCAAAGGGCATCTTGGCCTTCAACGACGATCCGGACCGCTTCGTGTTCCAGGGCGTGCACATGATTCTCGACGGCGACCACCAGCGCCCGTGGCAGGAGGGCGAGAAGCGCGAAAGCCGAATCGTGTTCATCGGCAAGAATCTCCCGGAAGAGAAAATCCGCGAGGGCTTTGCTGGGTGTGTGAAGTAATCGTGCGACAGCAGCAATGCCCCGGTCTCAATCGGCCTCATGCTGAGGCGCGCGGCGAAGCCGTGCGTCTCGAAGCATGGGCCGCCGCATCCTTCGATGAGGCGGAGTGAGGCCGTGACCAATCGCTCCGATACACCCTCCGTCGCCGACAAGACCCGCGCCGTCAAAGCCGACGCGGCGGTGGTCGGCGTGCATTTCCTGAACGACAGCGCCGTCTTCGTCGCCGGCGAAGAATCGCTGCTGTTTGTCGCGGCCGACGGCAGCGAGAAGAGTGTTGCCGCGCATGCCGGCGGCATTCTGGCCTCTGCGGGCGACGGCGAGCGCATCGTCACCGGCGGCGATGACGGCAAGGTGGTGGCGACGAACGCAGCGGGCGAAGTCCGCGTTGTTGCGGCCGACGAGAAGAAACGCTGGATCGACCATGTTGCGCTTGGTCCCGACGGCGCGGTGGCGTGGTCGGCGGGCAAGACGGCGTTCGTCCAAAACAAGAAGGGCGAACAGCGTCAACTCGACGTCGTCTCGACCGTCGGCGGACTTGCCTTCCTGCCGAAAGGTTTTCGGCTCGCCATCGCGCATTACAACGGCGCCACCCTCTGGTTCCCGAATGTGCAGGGCAAGCCGGAGACGCTGGAGTGGAAAGGCTCGCATCTCGGCATCACGGTGAGCCCGGACGGGAGATTCGTCATCACCGCGATGCAGGAGCCGATGCTGCATGGCTGGCGGCTGATGGACGGCAAGCATATGCGCATGTCCGGTTACGCCGCGCGCGTGCGTTCGATGGCCTGGACCGCCGGCGGCGAATTTCTCGCCACCGGCGGCGCCGACCAGCTCATCCTCTGGCCGTTTCAGAGCAAGGACGGCCCGATGGGCAAACAGCCGACGCTCCACGCGCCGCATTCGGCGCGGCTGAACATCGTAGCCGGTCATCCGAAGCAGCCGGTGGTCGCCTGCGGCTATGCCGACGGCCTGGTGCTGCTGGTGCGCCTCGCCGACGGCGCCGAGATTCTGGCGAAGCGTCCCGGCGATGCGGCCGTCTCGGCGCTGGCGTGGAGCGGTGACGGCAGCAGGCTCGCCTTCGGCTGCGAGGATGGCGCGGCGGGGATTGTCGATTTGTCTTGATGCCTCTTCACCTCTCCCCGTTCTTACGGGGAGAGGGAAGGCTCAAATCACATATTGCCTGAGCGGCGGAAACCCGTTGAACCCGACCGACGAATACATCGTGGTATAGGCCCCCGTCGCCTCGATCAGCACCTTGTCGCCGATGGCGAGGGAGACCGGCAGCGGGTAGGGGTTTTTCTCGTAGAGCACGTCGACCGAGTCGCAGGTCGGGCCGGCCACCACGCACGGCGCCATCTCGTCGCGATCGCGCCTGGTGCGGATCGGATAGCGGATCGCCTCATCGATGGTTTCGGCGAGGCCATGGAACTTGCCGATGTCGAGATAGACCCAGCGCACCTCGTCTTCGGGCGAGCGCTTAGCGATCAGCACCACCTCCGCCTCGATCACGCCGGCATTGCCGACGAGGCCGCGGCCGGGCTCGATGATGGTCTCCGGGATGCGGTTGCCGAAATGCCGGCGCAGCGCGCGGAAGATGGCGCGGCCATAGCTCTCCAGCTTCGGCGTCTTGCGCAGATATTTGGCCGGGAAGCCGCCGCCGAGATTGACCAGCGACAGGTTGATGCCGCGCTCGCCACAGCTGCGGAACACCGCCGCCGCCGAGGCCAGCGCCGCGTCCCAAGCCTGCACATTCTGCTGCTGCGAGCCGACATGGAAGGAAATGCCGTAGGCGACGAGCCCCTGCCGGTGCGCCAGTTCCAGTATGTCGGGGGCGAATTCAGGCTCGCAGCCGAATTTGCGCGACAGCGGCCATTCCGCGCCGGTGCCGTCGCAGCGGATGCGGCAGATCACCTTGCTGCCGGGGGCGGCGCGGGCGACCTTCTCGACCTCGGCCTCGCAGTCCACGGCGAACATCGTGATGCCGAGCTGGAAGGCGGTCGCGATCTCGCTCTCCTTCTTGATCGGGTTGCCGTAGGAGATGCGGTCGGGCGTGGCGCCGGCGGCGAGCACGTCGCGCGTCTCCTGGATCGAGGCGACGTCGAAGGAGGAACCGAGCTCGACCAGGAGCTTGAGCACTTCCGGCGCCGGATTGGCCTTCACCGCATAGAACACCTTGGTGTCCGGCAGGGCGTTGGCGAAGGCGAGATAGTTCTCGCGCACAATGTCGGTGTCGAGGACGAGGCAGGGCCCGTCCTCCTGGCGGTTCTTGAGAAATTCGCGGATGCGTGCGGTCATCGACCGGTTCCCCTCAACCTGTCTGCGCGGCCAAGGCCGCGGCAAATGGACCTTGATGATGCGTCCCGGCCGCCGCTCTGCACGGCGTCCTTCAACATCACCGCGATAACTCTGCCTTGGTCCGGATGGGGAAAGTCCCGCTCCGCACGGCCGGCAATGACTGACAAGCCTTTTCAGTGACCCGGCATTTGCGCCGGCGCTCCAAAAAAGCCCGCTCCGTCGTTGCTTTAAGACGCGTCCCCCGTTGAGAGCGGGGTGGGCCGGTTTCGCCTCCGGCTGCCGGTCACTCTTGCAAGGAGGAGAAACGCTCAGTCGAGCTTTCGTCTTCCTTGGCGGCTGTCCGGCCTCTTGTCCGGATACCTACCGACCGACACACGTCCACAGGCACGTGCGAATTTGGGCACGCGAAAAATAAAGCGAATCGACTCATGCAGCAAGTTTTTTTGACTCGACGAACAGAAAAGCGAGCGCCGTTCGCGCAGCGCTCGCCTTCTTCTCGTCACGATCTCTTAACGCGCGTTAACGTCTTCGCGCACGGCGCGTTCAGCGCACCAGGACGTTCCTGAACTGCCACGGATCGCGCTTGTCGATGTCTTCCGGAAACAGACCGGGGCGATCGGTGAGCGGCGTCCAGTCGGTGTATTTGCCGATCACCGGTCCGAGATAGGGCAACTGCACCTCGAGGCAGCGGCGGAAATCCATCTCGTCGGCCTCGACGATGCCGGCTTTCGGGTTTTCCAGCGCCCAGACCATGCCGGCGAGCACGGCCGACGTCACCTGCAGGCCGGTCGCGTTCTGGAACGGCGCCAGCTCCCGCGTCTCGTCGATCGAGAGCTGCGAGCCGTACCAATAGGCGTTCTTCTTGTGGCCGTAGAGCAGCACGCCGAGCTCGTCGATGCCGTCGGCGATCTCGTTCTCGTCGAGGATGTGGATCCTCTCCTGCCGCGCGCCGGCCGCACCGAACAGCTCATGCAGCGACAGGACGGCGTCGTTGCAGGGGTGATAGGCGTAGTGGCAGGTCGGGCGATAGACGGTCCTGCGGCCGTTCTTCAGGGTGAAATAGTCGGAGATCGAGATCGACTCGTTGTGGGTCACCAGGAAGCCGAACTGGCCCTTGGCGGTCGGCGTCCAGGAGCGAACGCGCGTGTTGGCGCCCGGCTGCAGGAGGTAGATCGCCGCCTGGCAGCCGGCCTTGTGCTTGCGGCCATTGGCCGGCATCCACTTCTCGTGCGTGCCCCAGCCGAGTTCGGCCGGCTGCATGCCTTCCGACAGGAAGCCCTCCACCGACCAGGTGTTGACGAAGACATTCTGCGGCTTCGGGTATTTGGCGCGCTGGGTGTCGCGCTCGGCGATGTGGATGCCCTTGACGCCGAGCTTCTTGGCGAGACGCGCCCAGTCCTCGCGGGTCTTCGGCTCCTTGACCGCCGTCTTGGTATCCCTGGCGATATCCAGCAGCGCCTGCTTCACGAACCAGGAGACCATGCCGGGATTGGCGCCGCAGCAGGACACGGCGGTGGTCGAGCCAGGTTTGCGCTTGCGCTTGGCGGCGAGCGTGAGTTCGCGCAGGGCATAGTTCGAGCGCTGCTCCGGGCCGATCTTCGGGTTGAAGTAAAAGCCCGCCCAGGGCTCGTTCACCGTGTCGATATAGAGCGCGCCGAGCTCGTTGCAGAGCTCCATGATGTCAACCGAGGAGGTGTCGACCGAGAGGTTGACGCAGAAGCCCTGGCCGCCGCCCTTGGTGAGCAGGGGCGTCAGCAACTCACGGTAATTGTCCCTGGTGACCGCCTCATGGATGAAGCGGATGCCGCGGTCGTCGAGGATCTTGCGATCCTTGTCCTCGGGGTCGATGACCACGAAGCGGCTCTTGTCGTAGGTGAAATGCCGCTCGATCAGGGGCAGCGTGCCTTTGCCGATCGAACCGAAGCCGATCATCACGATGGGGCCGGCGATCTTGGCGTGCACAGGCCAGGTGGTCATCTCTCTTCGCTCCAGGGCTCTTCAAACGTGTTCGGGATGGACGAAAGGCGGGCCATCGCGGAATCGCTCCGCGATAGCCGCAAAGTGAAGGCCTGGCAAACTTAGGCTGCGCGCGGTGTCCGCTTGTTGACAGCCTTGCGCTCGGCCGCAACCAGAGCGGCGATATCCGGCTTGGGCGCGAAGGCGCCGGTGGCCGAGATCAGGCCGCGCGCGCCGGCGAGGGCCCCCGGCGCGAGCTCCAGCGCCAGGAGGCGGGCCTGTTCGAACGGCCCCGGCATCCACAGCGCGCCGGCGGCGTCCGCGGAAAAGCCGAAGCGGCTGTAATAGGGCGCGTCGCCGACAAGCAGCACGGCGCGGTGGCCGAGCTGGCGCGCGGCCGCGATGGCGTGGCGGATCAGCGCCGCGCCGATGCCGCGGCCCTGGCAGGCCGGATCGACAGCCAGCGGCCCGAGCAGCAGAGCCGCGCGGCCGGGCCCGGCCGAGACGTTCCACAGCCGCACGGTCGCGACCAGCTTCCCGCGTTCGGTGGCGACAAAGGACAGGCCCTCGGCGGGCAGGCGGTCCTCGCGCAGCCGCGCCGAGGTCTTGGTGAAGCGGGCCGGGCCATAGGCGCGGTCGAGCAGCGCCTCGCGCGCGGCGATGTCGGAAACCCGTTCGTTGCGAATGGCGATCATGGCCATGTCCTTCCCCGCTCCGGGCCGCGGAGCGTTTTCAGTCCGTCTGGTGAAGGGAAAGGGGAGCCGGAAAGGCGCAGAAGCGCGCTCGCCGGCTCCCGGCGATGTCAGATGTGGACCGTCTTCAGCGGCGGGAAGCCGTTGAAGGCCACGGCCGAGTAGGTCGCCGTATAGGCGCCGGCGCCCTCGATCAGCAGCTTGTCGCCGATCTCGAGCGACACCGGCAGCAGATACGGCTCCTTCTCGTACAGCACGTCCGCCGAATCGCAGGTCGGGCCGGCCAGGATGCAGGGCGCCATCTCCGCGCCGTCGCGTGGCGTCCTGATCGGGTAGCGGATCGATTCGTCCATCGTCTCGGCGAGGCCGCCGAACTTGCCGATGTCGAGATAGACCCAGCGCACCTCGTCCTCCTCGCTCTTCTTCGACACGAGGACGACTTCCGTCTCGATCACGCCGGCATTGCCGACCATGCCGCGGCCCGGTTCGATGATGGTCTCGGGGATGCGGTTGCCGAAATGCTTGCGCAGGGCGCGGAAGATCGCCGAGCCATAGGTCTTCACCGTCGGCACGTTCTTCAGATACCGCGTCGGGAAGCCGCCGCCGAGGTTGACCATCGACAGGTTGATCCCGCGCTCGCCGCATTCCCTGAACACGGCGGCCGCCTGCGCCAGCGCCCGGTCCCAGGCATGCTGGTTGCGCTGCTGCGACCCGACATGGAACGAGATGCCATAGGCGTTCAGGCCCAGCCGGTGGGCGTGCTCCAGCACGTCCGCGGCCATGGACGGCTCGCATCCGAACTTGCGCGACAGCGGCCATTCCGCGCCGGCGCCGTCGCAGAGGATGCGGCAGAACACCTTCGCCTCGGGCGCCGCGCGGGCGACCTTCTCGACCTCGGCCTTGCAGTCGACCGCGAACAGGCGCACGCCCATCTCGTAGGCGCGCGCGATATCGCGCTCCTTCTTGATGGTGTTGCCATAGGAGATGCGGTCGGCCGTCGCGCCGGCCGCGAGCGCCATCTCGATCTCGGCGACCGAAGCGGTGTCGAAGCAGGAGCCGAGCGAAGCCAGCAGCGACAGCACTTCCGGCGCCGGGTTCGCCTTCACGGCGTAAAACACGCGGCTGTCGGGCAGCGCCTTGGCGAAGGCGTTGTAATTGTCGCGCACGACCTCGAGGTCCACGACGAGCACGGGGCCATCGTCGCGGCGGTTGCGCAGGAACTCGCGAATGCGGTCGGTCATCTCGCTCTCCAAAACGGCTCATGCGGCGGCTTGCGCCGCCGACGATCTGTGCCGGTCCGCGATTGACGCTTCCGCGCGATGGAGGCGCGACGAGCGCCGGGTCACGACCCGACTGGCTGCCTTGGATTGGAAAGGGAGGTCCCGTTCCGCACACCTGGCAATGAAGGACAAGCCTCTTCGGCTGCAGCGCCGGCTTTTGGACAGCCGGCAGTAACCAAGAAGCCCGCTCCGTCGTTGCTTTAAGACGCGTCCCCCGTTGAGAGCGGGGATTGCCGGTTTCGCCTCCGGCTGCCGGTCACTCTTGCAAGGAGCAGAAACGCTCAGTCGAGCCTTCTTCTTCCTTGGCGGCTGTCCGGCCTCTTGTCCGGATACCTACCGACCGACACACGTCCACAGGCACGTGCGAATTTGGGCGAAGTGCAAATAGGAAAATTGCACGCCGATTGCAAGCATTGATTTGCCTGCACACAGAAATCTGAACGCGAAGGTGAGCGATCGGAGCGGCACTCTGCGCGTCACCACTCGCCGTCACCCGCGGGCTCGTCCCGCGGGTCCCGCTTGGGGACGCAGTGCCTCTCCAAGCGGGATGGCACCGCAACTCGGGGCTTGCCCGAATTGCGTAATATTAGGTGCCGCAACCCGACGTGCGGTGACAAGCCCGGCCATGACGAGTCAGAGAAAGTGGAATAGTCAGCGCCGCGACAAGTGGCGCGCTGTTCACTCGGTGAAGGGTTCGACCTTCCTGGCGTTGCGCACGAACTGCACCATGACGAACAGGCCGATCAGGAAGAAGATGCCTTGCAGCGCGTGCGCGACATAATCGCCGAGCTGGAACAGGTTGGAGATCGCCCAGCCGGCGGCGAAGGCGGCGCCGAACACCTCGGCGGCGATCAGGATCGCGGCTGAGACCACGGTCAGCACGTTCAGCCAGTTGATGCGGCGGCCCGGGGCCTGTTTGGTCGCTGTCGTCACGGAAATCTCCTTCGGCGGGCGGCAATGTCGTCGAAAGGGCGGGGCCGATCAAGTCTGGATTTATCGGCGCCGAAGCCCCATTTCAGGGCGGAATTCGCCTCTCCCCCCGGAATCCCCGCATGAACCAGTCCGCCGCCGTCAATCCGCTGCTCCAGCCATGGCCGGGCCCCGACGGCGTGCCGCCCTTTGCCGCCATCCGCCCGGAGCATTTCGAGCCCGCCTTCGACCGCGCCATGGCCGAGCACCGGGCCGAGATCGATGCCATCGCCGGTCAGAGCGCGGAGCCCGACTTCGACAACACCATCGGGGCGCTGGAAGGCGCCGGACGCCTGCTGGATCGGGTGTCGGGCGTCTTCTTCAATCTGGCCGGCGCCGAGACCAGCGACGCCATCATGGAGATCGAGCGCGAGCTGGCCCCGAAGCTTGCCGCGCATCACAACGCCATCAATCTCAACGAGGCACTGTTTCGCCGCGTCGCGGCGGTCTGGGAGCGGCGGGCGAGCCTTGATCTCACGCCGGAGCAGGCGCGGGTGCTGGAGCGCCACATGACCGGCTTTCGCCGCGCTGGCGCGCATCTGCCGCCGGCGACCAAGACGCGGCTGGCGGAGATCGGCGAGCGGCTGGCCGAGCTCTCCACCGCCTTCGGCCAGAATGTGCTCGCCGACGAGCAGGACTACACGCTGGTGCTGGAGACGAAGGAGGATCTCGCCGGCCTCCCGGATTTTGTCATCGCCGCCGCGCGCGAGGCGGCGGAGGAACGCGGCCTCGCCGGCAGGCACGTGATCACCCTGTCGCGCTCGAGCGTCGAGCCATTCCTGCAATTCTCCTCCCGCCGCGATCTGCGCGAGAAGATCTTCAGCGCCTGGATCGCCCGCGGCGACAAAGGCGGCAAGAGCGACAACAAGGCGATCATCGCCGAATTGGTGAAGCTGCGGGCTGAGCGGGCGAAGCTGCTCGGCTATCCGACCTTCGCCCATTACCGCCTCGACGACTGCATGGCGAAGACGCCGACGGCGGTGCGCGGGCTCCTCGGCGAAGTCTGGCCGCGCGCCCGCGCGAGAGCGCTCGCCGACCGCGACGCCATGCAGAAGCTGATCCAGGAGGAGGGCGGCAATTTCCATATCGCGCCGTGGGACTGGCGCTATTACGCCGAGAAGCTGCGCAAGAAGCTGCACGACGTCGACGAGGAGACGATCAAGTCCTACCTGCAGCTCGACAGGATCATCGAAGCCGCCTTCGACACCGCGCATCGCCTGTTCGGCCTGAATTTCCGCGAGCGCCGCGACGTGCCGGTCTGGCATCCGGACGTGCGGGTGTGGGAGGTGACAGGCGAGGGCGGCCGCCCGGTCGGGCTGTTCTTCGGCGATTATTTCGCGCGCACCTCGAAACATTCCGGCGCCTGGATGACCACCCTGCGCGATCAGGAAAAGCTGTCCGGCCACGTGACCCCGCTGGTCGTCAATGTGATGAATTTCAACAAGGCGGCCGACGGCGAGCCGACCCTCTTGTCGTTCGACGACGCGCGCACGCTGTTCCACGAATTCGGCCACGGACTGCACGGCCTGCTCTCGGACGTGACCTATCCGTCCGTGTCCGGCACCAGTGTGCTGCGCGATTTCGTCGAATTGCCCTCGCAGCTTTATGAGCACTGGCTGGAGCGGCCGGAGGTGCTGCGCCGCTTCGCCGTGCATTACAAAACCGGCGAGCCGATGCCGGAGGCGTTGCTCAAGAAGGTGCTGGATGCGCGCACCTTCAACCAGGGTTGCGCCACGGTGGAATACGTCTCCTCGGCTTTGGTCGATCTCGATTTCCATTTGCTGGACAACGCCGACGGCCTCGACGTGCCGGCCTTCGAGAAGGCGGCGCTGGAGAAGATCGGCATGCCGCAGGAGATCGTGATGCGGCATCGATCGCCGCATTTCCAGCATGTGTTCTCCGGCGACGGCTATTCCTCGGCCTATTATTGCTACATGTGGGCGGAGGTGCTGGACGCCGACGCCTTCCGCGCCTTCGAGGAGGCGGGCGACATCTTCGATCCCGTCACCGCGAAAAAACTGCGCGACAATATCTATGCCGCCGGCGGCGCGCGCGATCCGGAGAGCGCCTACATCGCCTTCCGCGGCAGGCTGCCGTCGCCGGAGGCGCTGCTTGAGCGGCGCGGGCTATTGGATGCGGTGCCGGCGGGGGAGGCGTAAACTCAGCGGCGCGGCAAACTCCGTTCACCTCCCCATGAAAGGGGGAGGTCGGCGCGAAGCGCCGGGTGGGGGTCAGTTCCCATTCGTGTTTTCTCCGTCATCCTGTGGTGCTCGCCGAAAGCGAACCTCGAAGGATGACGGGCAATGACTCGCCGGGGCAGGTGCACAGCCCGTACGGTGGCTGAGCGAAGCGACGCCCACCGGACGTCCGCGTGGGCACGGCGCTGCGCGCCTTAGCGCACCCTACGTTTGCTTTTGCGCTCGGTGCTTCTATCGAACGATACCTGTGCCTCTGTGCTCTTCAAGTTGTGTCCTGAAGCCGCTTAATAGCCGTTGGAGTGTCTGGTCACCTTGGTGAGTAGCATCGAGCTCGCTTTCAATGGCGTTGATCTTGCCTCTGAAAGACGTCCAAGAGATAGCGCTCAGTCGAAGTCGATCCAACACATTAACTACAGCCGGTCGCTTGTCCTCAAAAAGTAGACGCAATGTCTTGGGCAGTTTGCTGTGGTTGAGTAGAGATAAGTAAGTGCGGTCTATCGTGGGGCCTGTGAGGCCAATGTTATTCCAATGAGAACTTAGCGATTTCTCCGGAGCGATGAAGAGCAATCCCAAGTTGGCTCGCGTTCCTGTCTGCGCCTCCTCCCAAGTCATCAGCGCAACGTACTTTGCGATCTGCTCTGGCCATGAAACAGAACCGAGCTTGAGCTCGACTCCAATAAGCGAAGCCTGACTGACAAAGAACCCATCTTGCTGAGTTACATTCTCGCTCAGACCCCATTTGTAGCGCTCGCGAACTTCCGATCCCAAGCTGAGGAAGGGACCCGGATCGGAGATTTGCAATGGCTCACATATTAGACGTGAGATCACTTGATCGCTTGCAATTCCGAAAGTGAGATTAAAAAGGTGATTCAGGATTTCTTCTTGACCGGCTAGGCTGCTTTTCAAATCGTCGTATTTGAGTTTGCGGGCATAAAGCGGACCGTCGGGATTAGTTGAATCTTTTGGGATGCAGACGCGATCTCCTTCTGCAATCCAATGCTTCTGCGGGATTGACGAAAAGCCGATATATCGAGGCGTCCAATAGATGTTTCGGATGATATCCCAGTATTTCCTATTCCAACTTGAGTACATAATTGACCTCTTCTGAGATATCGGGATGCGTAACCCGGAAGATGATGATCGATTGATTAAGCAAGCGTAGCTCGGATGGAGCGCAGCGCAATCCGGGAACGGCCTAGCCGAATCGCTAGGTTGCTCCCGCATCTGCTTCGCTCTATGTCAGCTACAGCCACAGATTTCACCCGCTACGCGCCATCACCTCTTTTGCTCCGGACCGCCAAACAGCTAAGACGTGGATGCCCGCGACAAGCGCGGGCATGACAGAAGGAACCAATGCCCCTCCACTCCGCCGGATTTCGCCGCGGCGTTTGCGCCGCGCCCCATCATGCCGCAGCCGAAGCGGGCCGCCATGTGCTCGCCGAGGGCGGCAATGCGCTCGAAGCCATGGTGGCGATGGCGGCGACCATCGCCGCGGTCTATCCGCACATGAATCATGTCGGCGGCGACGGCTTCTGGCTGGTGCGCGAGCCCTCCGGGCGCGTGCGCGCGCTGATGGCGCCGGGGCCGGCGGGCGCAAAAGCGACGGTCGCCTTCTATCGCGAGCGCGGGCATGACACGATCCCGCCACGCGGGCCGCTCGCCGCGCTCACCGTGCCGGGCGCGATCGGCGGCTGGATGGTCGCGCTCGAGGCGGCGGCCGCGCTGGGCGG
>Ga0073934_10010048_pt1 | contig 11874 bp, 9 predicted proteins | sample LarsenN4metaG_FD_76834 | JGI IMG/M metagenome (GOLD analysis project Ga0073934, IMG submission 76834) | Hot spring sediment bacterial and archeal communities from British Columbia, Canada, to study Microbial Dark Matter (Phase II) - Larsen... ... | reverse complement strand
GGGATCGTCTCGATGCCGCGCGCTTCGAGCGCTCCGGCCAGCATCATGGCATCCATGCCAACGCGCGCCATGGTGCCGCTGTTGATATCAATCGCGTCCACCTGCCCGCTGGCCATCACTTTGTCCACCTGCTCGGCTATCCGATCGAGCGCGATGCCCTTGGGCGGGTCAATTTCCACGGAGACGACGAACTGGCCCGCCTGGATCTTCTTCCACAGCTTGCTCTCCGGCTCGCGCGGGACTTCGCGGCGTGGCTGGGCCGGGGCCACCGCGGAAACTGCGGCGCCGGCCGTGACCTTCCCGGGGCGCAGATGCGCCACCGCGTCGGCCATGGCCCGGATGTGCTCTGGAGTCGTGCCGCAGCAGCCCCCCACGAGCCGCGCGCCCAGCGCGACGGCTTCGTGGGCGAACTGCGCGAAATAGTCCGGCGCGGATTTCGGGTAAACGATGCGGTCGCCCATGCGCTTGGGGAAGCCCGCGTTGGGCATGGCGCTCAGCTTCATGCCCGAAGCGCCCAGCTCGCGCAGGACCGGCAGCATGGGCTGGGGGCCGGTGGTGCAGTTCGCTCCGATCACCTGCGTATTTTTCTCGCGCAGGCGCGCGGCGACCTCTGCCGGCGAAGTTCCGTCGAAGGCGACCCCTTCTTCCGAATAGGTCATCTGCGCAATCAGCGGGAGGCTGGAGAACGAGCGGATGGCGTCAATGGCCAGCAGCAACTGGCGAAGTTCGGTGAAAGTCTCCAGGATGAACAGGTCTACGCCGCGTTCTTCCAGCGCAGCGGCCTGTTCGAGAAAGATGGCGCGAATCTCGTCGTCGGGAAGCGCCTGCACCTGGCGCGCGATGCCCAACGGGCCGATGGAACCGGCAATGAGCACTTCGCGCGCTGCGGCGTCGCGCGCTTCCCGGGCGATTTTCACACCGCTGTGGTTGATGGCCACCACCTGGTCGCCGAGGCCCCAGGGGGCCAGCCGGTGACGGCTGGCGCCGAAAGTGTTCGTCTCGATGAGCTGAGCGCCAGCTTGCAGGTAGGCCTGGTGCACGCGGAAGACCGCTTCTGGCTGCGTGAGGTTGACCTCGTCGAATGAGCGCTGCGGCCCGACCGCTTCGTACAGCAGCGAGCCCATGGCTCCGTCGGCCACCAGCACAGAGTCTTCCAGCCGCGCGTTGAAGTCCTCGATTCTCATGGAACCCGCAACGATCCTCTCCACCGCGAAGTAAAGCGGATGCTAACCCCCCTGCGGGGCAGCGCGAGACGACTGGCCCGCGCCACGCTCACCGCACCTGCTCCACCAGGCCCGCGATGGTGCCCACCAGGTCGTACTTGGTCAGGATCTCGTATTTTCCGTCGCCCATTTCGACGAACACCGCCGAGGTTTCGTGGCTCAGCAGATGGCTGACGCGCTCGACGGGGGTGTCTTTCGGGATGCGAGGCAGCGGGCTGGTCATCACTTCGCGGATCACCAGCTTGCGCAGGTCCTTGCCCTGCAGGGCCAGTTGCAGGATCTGGTCTTCGTAGATGGTGCCGGTCAGCGCGCCGTTTTCGAAGACGGGAAGCTGGGAGATGTCCTGCGCCTGCATGGTGCGCAGGGCGTGAAAGACGGTCTGGTCGGGCCGGGCCACCACCAGCTCGCGGACCTTGCTCTTCTGATGCTTGACGCGCACCACGTCTTCGGCAGTGAGCGGCACAGCGGCGTCGCTGTACCCGTGGTCGCGCATCCACTCGTCGTTGTAGACGTTGCTCAGGTAGCGCATCCCCGTGTCGGGCACGAACACGACGACGAAGGAGTCCGGCGGAGCCGCGCGCGCCACCTTCAGACCGGCGGATACCGCTCCGCCGCACGAGCCGCCCGCAAAGATGCCTTCCTGGCGGGCCAGGCGGCGCGTCCAGACGAAGCACTCCTCGTCGGTGACCTGCACGACGTCGTCCAGCAGACTGAAGTCGAGCGTTTCGTGCAGGCAGTCGCCGCCGATGCCCTGCACGACGTAGGTCGAGCCCTTCACCTTGCGCTTGTGCTTGAAATAGTCGTAGTAGATGGAGCCCACCGGGTCCACGCCCACAATCTGAACCCGCGGATTCTTTTCTTTCAGGAAGCGAGCCACGCCGGTGACCGTGCCGCCGGTGCCCAGGCCGCAGACGAAGTGCGTGATGCGGCCCTCGCTGTCCTCCCAGATTTCCGGCCCGGTGGTCAGGTAATGCGCGCGGATGTTGTCCGGGTTCGAGTACTGGTCGGTATAGTAGGAGTTGGGAATCTCCGTGGCCAGCTTGCGGGCCACCTGGTGGTAGTGGCGCGGGTCGTCTGGGTCCACGGCTGTGGGGCACACGATGACCAGCGCGCCCAGAGCCTTGAGCAGGTCAATCTTTTCCTTGGATTGCTTGTCGTTGATAGTGAAGACGACCTTGTAGCCGCGCACCGCCGCCACCAGCGCCAGTCCCATGCCGGTGTTTCCGCTGGTCGCTTCGATGATCGTGCCGCCGGGCTTGAGCAGGCCCTTGCGCTCGGCTTCGTCAATCATCAGCACGCCGATCCGGTCTTTCACCGAGCCGCCCGGGTTCAGGTAATCGGCCTTCAGGTAGACTTCCGAGTGCAGGCCTTCGGTGAGCCGGTTCAGACGGATGAGGGGGGTGTGGCCGATGGCCTGCAGAATGTTGCTGCACTTCATTCGCTTTCCCCCGGGGGCCCCTAAGCGTACCACCAGCTTAGAGTTTTCCGCTGCAGGTGTCCAGATGCATGGGCGCCGCGTGCGGCTGTCTTGCACCGCTGCGCCCGCGGCCTGTGGCTTGGAACGAGGAGGCGGCTAGGGTATGGTGAGGCTTGCCGTCTCCGGAGCGTTCATGGCGCAGCTTCATGTCGGCACTTCAGGTTACGCTTACAAGGATATGGAAGGGCAGCTTCTATCCGAAGGATTTGCCCGACCGGGAGACGCTGCACTATTACGGCCGGCACTTTTCCACGGTGGAGATTAACCACACCTTCTATCGCATGCCGGCGGAGAGCGTGCTCGCCAACTGGGCAGAAGCCGTGGGCGCAGGGTTCCGGTTTGCGCTGAAGCTGAACCAGAAGATTACGCACATCCTGAAGCTTCGGAACTGTGAAAGCGCGCTTCGCGCCTTTCTCCAGACGGCTTCCGTGCTCGGAGCGGAGCAGAAGCTCGGTCCCGTGCTCATCCAGCTCCCGCCCAGCTTCCGCGCGGACGCGGGGGTGCTCGAGGAATTCCTGAAGCTGCAGCCCCCTGCCTTCCGTTTCGCATTCGAAGTGCGCCACGCCTCGTGGCACACCGAGCAGACCTACGCGCTGCTGCGCGCCCATAACACCGCGCTGTGCCTCGCGGAAACCGACCAGGGCTCCCCGCCGCAGGTGCTCACCGCAGACTTTGCCTACGTCCGCCTGCGTAAGGGGGAATACACACCAGCCGAGCTGGTCACCTGGCGTCGGCGCTGCGACGAATGGGTGCGGCAGGGCGCGGACGTGTACGTGTATTGCAAGCACGAAGAAGCCGGGAAGGGAGCCGCCTACGCGCGCGCCTTGCTGGATTCGGCGGCGCCCGGTCCATAGCGGAGGTTCGGTTCCCCCGTGCGCGTGCCGCGGTACCGCGCCGGCTGGCGCCGCTAGGGCGACCCGGCTCGGGCCCCTGCCGGGCGCAGGCGGAGCAGGTGGTTCATCACCCACAGCGGGCCGACCACAAGGTGCATCAGGTTCTTGAAGAAGGCCGGGGAGCGCTTCTCGTAGACGCCGTGGCCCACGAACTGCAACACCCAGCCCAGGACGAACAGGGCGAGGTTGACCTGCCAGCCGAGCTGCCGCGCCAGCAGGTAAAGGGCCAGGTAGCTGAGCGTCAGCGCGGCCCCCAGCCGCGCATCCAGCCGCATATAGACGGGCGCAAGCCCCAGCGCCAGCAGAAGCGACAACTCCACGGGCCATGCGCTGATGCGAAACAGCTCGACGGCCAGCAGGCCGAGCAGGCTGAAAGCAATCATCGGAATGCCCACCAGATGGCAGACCTGATTGCCCGTCGAACGATGATGCTCGGCGTAGTCCTCAAACAGATGCCCTAAGCGGTCCGCCATGTCCGCCTCCTGTCGCGACGCGAGTCCTGGCTTGCGCGTGCTGACAAGCTAGGAAAGCCGACCGGGCAAAGTCAAGCGCCCGGCTGCTCACTTCGCCCAGGCCATTCCGTCGGGCTCGTTGCCCGTGGTGAAGCTGTGCAGGACTTTTCGGCGGGGCACGTCGAGCACGGTAACCTGGTTGTCGTTAGTGTTGGCCACAAAGGCGCGCCTCCCATCGGGGGTCATCTGGATGCCGACGGGCACGGCGCCCACTTCCACGGTGGCCAGAAGCTTCCGGGTGCGGGCGTCGAAGACGGTCACTTGGTTGCTACGCGCGTTGGACACCCAGGCTTCTTTGCCGTCGGGCGTGAACTTCACGCGGATGGGCATGGTGCCTCCGCTGGGGAAGGTCTCTTTGACCGTGTCGGTATCCGTATCCATCACGGAGATCGTGTTGGCGCCGCGGTTGGTCACCCAGACTTCGCGGCCGTCGGGGCGCAGGTCAATCCCTTCCGCGCCCGCGCCGGTGGGAATGCTTTTCACCGCGCCCGAGACGCGGTCAATCACCGTCACGCTGCCGGAGCCGATGTTGGCCACGTAGAGCTTGCGCTCGTCCCGCGTGGGAACGAGCATGTGGCTGACTTCCTGGTCGGTCTTCCACGCCTTGCGGATGGTCCCCGAGGAAGCCTCCAGCTCGAGCACGGCCTTGGCGCCTTCGCAGCTCACCCACAGGCGCTTGCCGTCGCGGCTGACCCAGATGCCGTGCGGCGAGCGGTAGGCGCCCAGGTCAAATGTCGCTTTGACCGCGCGCGCCTTGAGGTCAAGCACCGTGATCGTGTTGCCCGGCTCCATCCGTGGCCGCTCGCCTTGCTGGAAGATGCGGAACGAGCCGTAGTTGGAAACGTAGGCCCAGCGGCCGTCTGGTGAAACCGTGGCTTCGTGCGGCCCCTGGCCGGTGGGCAGCTTGACGATCACCTTGAATGTGGCGGGGTTCACGATGGCCGCCTGATGATCCGACTTGTTCAGCACGATGAGCGTTCCCTGTTCTGCCGCTGTGATGGGCGCCAGAATGCAAACCAGTGCAAGTGCACGATGCAGTCTCATAGCTCTCTCCACGGGGAACATTCTGCCAGATTGCGCATGGGCGCGCGATGTGCTCGGCGGAACGACGCGATTCTGCCTGGCTCGGCAGGTTGCTGGATCTGTCATCGGAAGCTAACAGGGCCGCAGAGGTTGCGCTCTCGTGCAGACGCACCGCCCGGTCCCTTGCCCTTGGTTTCTCGTGGAGATGATCTTCCTTGCGCAAAAGCAGTGAGCTTGCCGTCAGACTGGCTGTAGACTAGCAGTTTTGCGAAGAAAGCCAGCGGGTTGCGCGGGAGCGTATGAGCGTTCCCCGGGCACATCCAGAGGACCTTCGAGTCGGCCCCAGCCACTGGGGGCTCGCGTGGGTCGCGCTGACGGCGGCTTTTGCGCTTCACGTGCTGGACGAGGCGTCCAACAATTTCCTCGCCGTCTACAACCCTGCGGCGCAGAACCTCCGCCAACGCTGGCCGTTTCTGCCCCTGCCGAGTCTCACGTTTGAAGGCTGGCTGACCGCACTGGTCATTGCGCTTCTGGTGTTGCTGATGCTCTCCCCTCTGGCGTTTCGGCGGGCACGCTGGCTGCGCCCGCTTTCCTGGTTGTACGGCGTCGCCATGCTGGCCAACGGAATGGGTCACCTCGTCGGGTCGTTCTACCTCGGGCGGCCCATGCCCGGAGCCTCCTCCGCGCCGCTCCTGCTGCTTTGCGCATCCTATCTGGTCTGGGCGCTGGCGCGGTCGCCGAACCAGGATTCGTGACCCCGGACGCAGACTGACCCTGAGTTTCTTTCTCGAGTACAATGCCCCGCCATGCGTGGGCGTTTGCTGTCTTTTCCGGAGCCAACGTTTTGAGGAGGTGAACCGATGCGTGTGCGAGGCTTCTTCCGGGGCGCGCTTATGCTGTGCTTGCTGGCGTGGGTCGCAGCCACATCGCTGGCCCGACAGCGCGAGCCAACCGATGCTTATGCGGCCCGCCGAGCTCGCTTGCGCGCGCAGGTGGACGGCCCCGTTGTACTCTTTGCTTTCACGGGCCGGGAAGATGCCTCGCCCTCTTACGTTTTCAACCAGGAAGAGAACTTCTACTACCTGACCGGCCATAACGAACCTGGCGCGGCCCTGCTGCTCCTTCCCGAGCCGCCCGCCGGCAAAACATTCGACGGCCCTCGGGAGATCCTGTTCCTGCCGGCGCGTAACCTGTCGCGGGAGCGCTGGGACGGCCCGCGCATCGGCCCGGAGGACGCCAACGTGCAGCAGGCCACCGGCTTCGCCGCCGTGCTGCCCTCCGACCGCCTGCGCGGCGAACTCGAACGCGCAGCCAAAGTCTTCTCCAACTTCCATACGCTGCTCCCCGGGCGGAATGAAGCGGGTTATCCGCACCGGCAGAACTGGCTGAAGTGGCTCGAAGAGAACGTTCCCGGGGTCCGGTTTCACAACGTCATGCCCGCGCTGGCGGCCATGCGCCAGGTGAAGACGCCCACCGAGCTCAAGCTGCTCGAGCGCGCCATTGAAGTTTCCGTGGATGCACACCTGGCCGCCATGCGCATGATGCGTCCCGGCCTGTACGAGTACCAGGTGGCCGCGCGCATGGAGTACGTGCACAAGGCTGCCGGGTGCGAGCGCGAAGGCTACGCGCCCATCGTCGGCGCGGGATTCAACTCCACCGTGTTGCACTACAACGCCCTGAGCGCGCTGATTCAGCCGGGAGACGTTGTGGTGCTCGACGTCGGGGCGCAGTGTGACGGCTATGTGGCCGATATTACCCGGACCCTGCCGGCCAGCGGCAAGTTCACCCCGCGCCAGCGGGAGGTTTACGAGATTGTTCTGGGCGCGCAGAACGCCGTGCTGGCCGCCCTCCGGCCAGGCATGACCCTGGGCGGCACGGACGAGAAGAGCCTGAACCGCATCGCGCGCGAATACATGGACCGCTTCAAGGACAAAGACGGGCAGCCCATGAGCCGGCATTTCATTCATGGGCTGGGCCACCACGTGGGCCTGAATGTGCACGATGCCAGCGTGCCAGGCCCGCTGCAGCCTGGCATGGTGCTGACCATTGAGCCGGGCCTCTACATCCCCGAGGAAAAGCTGGGCGTGCGCATTGAGGACATCGTGCTGGTTACCCCCGACGGCTACAAACTGCTGACCGCGCGGCTGCCGCGCGCGGTGGCCGAGATGGAAAAGCTTTTGGGGCGGCCGCGCCGGGCCGCCGCGGCGCGGCCACCGGATCCGGTGACGGGCAGGCTGCCCCACGCGGGCCGCTGAGTCGGTTTGACCGCTTCGGAAAGCCGCGGCTATAATTCTTTTGCCGGCCGCCGCGGCAACGAAGCGCTGTCGCTCCCGGCCGCTCTTCGCGCTGCGGACCCGCTTTCCGCGCTGGCGGGCCGCGCACCGGGGCCCGCGCCAACGCTGCTGAAAATGGGAGTCGCAGATGGTCAAGGCCACACAATTGCGCCCGGGAATGGTCATCCGCCACGACGGAGAGCTGTACACGGTGTTCAGCGTCGAGCACCGCACGCCAGGCAACAAGCGTGGCTCCATGCAGACGCGGCTGCGCAACCTCCGCAGCGGCGCCATCGTGGACTACCGCTTCCGCGCTGAAGATTTCGTCGAGCGCGCCATCCTGGACGAAGTGGAATTCGAGTTTCTCTACGCCGACAGCGACGGCTACCACTTCATGAACGTGCAGACCTACGAGCAGATTACCTTGAGCAAGGACCTGCTCGGCGAGGCTGTAGACTACCTGATCCCCAACGTGGTCGCCAAAGTGGAGTTCTTCGAGGGCAAGCCCATTGGCGTCACCCTGCCCGACACGGTGGACCTGACCGTTGTGCAGACGGAGCCCGGCATCCAGAAGGCCACGGCCAGCTCGGTGATGAAGCCGGCAAGACTGGAAACCGGGCTGGTCATCCACGTGCCGCCGTTCATCAATAACGGCGACCGGGTTCGGGTGGACACTTCCGAAGGGCGCTATGTTCAGCGCGCCCAGTAGTCGCCCCGCGCCACCAAGCTAGCGGCGAGCTCCAGCCACCCACCCGGACGCCCGCCCTTCTGCTATCATCCACCAGTCCCCAGCAAATCTTTTTGCCGCGCAGCGTCGCGCGGAGGGGGAGGGAACAAGTACGCCCCATCTTTCTTGCTTGTGTCTCTGCTGGCGGGCATCGTCCTGGCCGCGCCGGCCGCGTTCAGCTTCCCTCCCGTCTACCCACTGCCTCAGGAGGACGAGGCCACCTACGAGGAGCTGGTCGAAAAGGGGCAGGCGCTGCTCCGGCGCCAGCAATACGAGGAGGCCCTGAAGGCATTCAAGCGCGCCAACTCCATGCGCAACAAGACCTCGCCGCAATGCTTGTGGGGTATGGCGCGCGCTTATGAAGGCTTGGGCGCGCACAAGGACGTGATCGAAAGCTGCGACCGGATCCTGCAATACGCTCCGCCGGACGATCGGCGGCTCCGCGCGCAAGCCATCAACCTCAAGGGCGTCGCCCTGACGGCTCTGGCTGGCGAAAAGGACTTCAAGCGAATGAAGGAGGCTGAGGCGGCCTTCCGCCAGGCCCTGGAGATGTCCGACGGCGTGCCCCTTGCCCGTTACAACCTGGGCGTCATCCTCCTCCGGCAGAACCGCGACGCGGAAGGCATCGGCGAACTCAAAGCCTATGTGGCCGACAATCCGCGCAGCAGCAATGCCGAAGAAGCGCGGCGCATGATGGCCAATCCGCGTCGCGCAAGGGAAACTTTTGCCCCGGACTTTTCTCTGACCACGTTGCAGGGCGACTACCTGAGCCTGGAAGAGCTCGCCGGCAAGGTCGTCGTTCTGGACTTCTGGGGCACGTGGTGCCCGCCGTGCGTCGAAGCAGTGCCGACGCTCAAGCGGCTGCACAAGAAGTTTGCCGATCAGCCCGTCGTTATGGTGGCCATCAGCAGCGACAGCGACGGAGCGAAGTGGCGCACCTTCGTGGAAGAAAAGAAAATGGAATGGCCGCAATACCTCGATCAGGGCTACAAAATGCGTCGCGCGTTCCAAGTCAACGTGTATCCTACTTACATCGTCATCGACCGCGAAGGCGTGATCCGCTACCGCGGCAGCAACGCCGACTTTCTGGAAGAACAGATCAGGAAGGCGCTCCGGGCGAAGGCCCAAGCGGCTGGCTGATGCTGCTCCTGCTTGGCGTGCTCCCGCAGCATTTGACTTTCTCTCGTTGCTTGCTCACGATTCGGTGCCGTGATGACCCGCAAGTGCATGCCTCTTCGGCCGAAACAGGTCCTCCTGCTGGCCCTGGCGTTCCTTTCTTGTGTGGGCTTGGCGTGGCCCACGCAGCCGTCCACGTGGGTCGTTGTGGGCGCTCAGGTGGCCGACGGCACCGGGCAGCCTCTTCAGCAAGTGGACGCGCGCATCGCGGGCGACCGCATCGTGCGCGTCGGAAAGTTCGCGCTGCGTCGCGGCGAAACCGTGGTGCGAGCTGACGGCTTGGTGCTCGCGCCGGGCTTCATTGACATACACAATCATTCGGAGGAGGGGCTCGAGCGCGAGCCACTGGCCACCAGCCAGGTTTCTCAGGGCATCACCACGCTTGTGGTCGGGGCCGACGGCAACTCGCCCTGGCCCATCCGCGAGTTTCTCGACAAGCTGCGCCGTGCGCCCCCGGCGGTCAACGTGCTCGTGCTGGTCGGCCACGCCACCGTGCGGCGCAGGGTCATAGGCGAGGATTTCCGCCGCGCCGCCCGCCCGGAAGAAATCGCGGCCATGCAGAAGCTGATGGAACAGGGCTTGCGCGAAGGCGCCGTCGGGCTTTCCACCGGCCTGGAGTACGAAGTCGGCAGCTACAGCACGACGGACGAAGTCGTAGCGCTGGCGCGCGTGGCCGCGCGGCGCGGCGGGTTTTACATGTCACACATCCGCGACGAGGCCGACCGCAGCTTGGAAGCCCTCGCGGAGGCCATCGCCATTGGCGAGCGCGCCCCCATCCCTGTCCAGATTTCACACATCAAGCTGGGCACGGTCGGCGTCTGGGGCAAAGCCGCGGAGGCTGTGCGCCTGGTTGACGGTGCGCGCCGGCGGGGCCTCGACGTTACCGCCGATAGTTACCCGTACGACGCCTGGGCCTCCACGATCACCGTGCTCATTCCGAGCAAGCGCCACGACGATCCCGCCAGCGTGGCCCGAGGCATCGCCGACGTGGGCGGCGCGAAAAACATCACCGTCATTCATTCCGCGGCCCACCCGGAGTACGAGTTCCGCACCCTCGACGACATTGCGCGGCAGAAGGGCATTACGCCGGTGGAGTTGTACATCCAGATTGTCCGGGAAGGCGGCGCGGGGGTTGTGTGCCGTTCGATGATGGAAGAGGACATCCGCACCTTCTACCAGCAGCCCTGGGTGATGGTCGCGAGCGACGGCGGCATCGGCATGCGCCACCCGCGCGGCGCAGGCAGTTTCCCGAAAGTGCTCGCCCGGTACGTGCGCGAGCAGAAATGGCTCACCCTGCCCGAAGCGATTCGCAAGATGACTTCGCTGCCCGCTGCGCGGCTGAAGCTTAAGGATCGTGGCAGGATCGCGCCCGGAATGAAGGCCGACCTGGTGCTCTTCCATCCTGAACGTGTGGCGGACCGTTCCACCTTCTCTGACCCGCACCGGCTTTCCGAAGGCATCGAGAAAGTGTGGGTCAACGGCGAGCTCGTGTGGGACGCGGCGCCCGCCCGAGGCAAGCAGCCCGGCGCCACCGGCGCGCGCCCCGGCCGCGTCCTGCCCCGGTAGCCAGGCTGGCCTCGGTCTCCGCTTCGGCCACTTCACGCGGGCTTGCCCGCGAACTTCTCCGCCCAGGGGATCCGACCCGTCATCTGCATCACCACGAACAGCGTCAGGATCGAGCCGATGGTGATGGTCAGGCCGGTGAAGCCTTTGAAGAAAAACGCGTAGGAGAACAGAATCAGATAGATGAGTTGCGTGACTCCCGCCTCGACCGCTGCGAAGCGCATCCCCACCACCAGGCGCAGGTAGCTCACCACCAGAAACACGGATACCGCCGAGGAGATCACGAACGCGGCGTGGATCGAGATGTGGTCCACCGCGTAGGCCAGCAACAGGTGAAACGCGAAGAAGGCCGCCGCCAGGAAAAAGTAGTTCATGGGGTGCAGTTCCACGCCGCGCATCGTGGTGATGATGAGCATCAGGAAGAAAAAGAAGAATAGTGAGACGGGAGCGAACAGGCTGATGCGCCCGACGAGCGGACCGGGCTGGAGCTTTTCCGGCAGGACCATGCCGATCTGAAAGCCGGTAACCAGGTTCTTGTAGACCCAGGCCAGTTCCCAGCCGTCACTAGTCTCGCGCTTGTCGGTGGGCGAAAGCGTGTTTTCCGGGAAGTCGATGGCTTTGAAGTTGGTGGTCATGCGCAGTTGGAAATCGCGCACCTGGGAAACGTCGCTGCCGAACTCGTACCGCCAGGTGTCCAGCCCATGCGAATGGTATGCGACGGTCAGCACCGCGGTCTTGCCGGCCGGGATGACGGCGCTGGCCACGGCGTCGCTTTTCAGGTTGACCACAGCCAGTGGTTTCTCGTCGAGCAGGAATGTCAGGTCGTCGTAGATGGCGCGCGCTGCCGGGTACTTCAACGAGAAGGTGACCGCCAGGTCGCGGTTGCCCGGGTTCGTGAAGCGGTAACCGCCGCGAAAGGCCACTTTGTAGGTGCTGTACCACAGCAGCCCTTTCTGCCGGTGCGCGAGCTCGAGCCGCACATCAATCCGGCTACCATCGAGCGGAAG
>Ga0073934_10010047_pt1 | contig 11874 bp, 7 predicted proteins | sample LarsenN4metaG_FD_76834 | JGI IMG/M metagenome (GOLD analysis project Ga0073934, IMG submission 76834) | Hot spring sediment bacterial and archeal communities from British Columbia, Canada, to study Microbial Dark Matter (Phase II) - Larsen... ... | reverse complement strand
GAGGTCGTGGCCACGATGCGCGAGGCGGTGGCCTGGACCTCGCTGTTTTCGCCGTTCCCGTTCCACAGCGTCTATTCCGTGGAAGACCACAAGAAGCACGTGGACTGGATCCGCACGGTCAACCCGCGCGCGGTGGTGGCGGTCAAGGTGAGCACCCCGACGGACGTGGACATGGTCGCGGTGGGCATCTACTACGCGGGCGCGCACGTCGTCCACCTCGATGGCGGCTACGGCGGGACCGGCGCGGCGCCCGAGATCGCCAAGAAGAACATCGCCATGCCCATCGAGTACGCCCTCCCCAAGGTCCATCGCTTCCTCCTGAACGAGGGCATCCGCGACGAGATCGTGCTCGTCGCCTCGGGAGGGATCCGCACCCCCTACGACCTGGCCAAGGCCGTGGCCCTCGGCGCGGACGGCGTGGTCGTCGGGATGGCCGATCTGGTGGCGATCGGGTGCACGCGCCTGGCGGATTGCGAAAAGGGCAAGGGGTGCCCCTTCGGGATCACCACCACGGATCCGCAGCTCTCGAAGCTGATCGAGCCGCATTGGGCGGCGGGGCGCATCGCCAACCTGTATCGGGCCTGGGCGCGCCAGCTCCGCGCGTTACTCGCCTCCCTCGGCCTGCGCGCGATCCGCGAGCTGCGGGGCCGTACGGACCTGCTCGTCTATCTCACGTCGGAAAGCGGGGCCCCGGCATGACCCGCTCTGCTGAGGCAATCCGCCAGCTGATCCGCTCACGCGCCGCGCTCCGCCCGGGCCCGCTCCTCGAGCAGAAGGTCGAAGCCGAGGGGGGCTGCGGTGTCGTCGGCCTGGCCACCACCATCCCTGTGGTCGGCCGGCACATCCTGGTCCCCTGCGGCCAGATGCACAACCGCGGGAACGGCAAGGGCGGTGGACTGGCCGCCGCCGGTCTCGTCCCGGAGCAGATGGGCGTCGACGCCCGCCGCCTCGCCACAGACTACCTGATCCAGCTCGCGTTCCTCGTCCCCGAGGTGCGCGACAGGGTGAGCGTCGAGTTCGTCGACCCCGTCTTTGAGATCCACGCCGGCTACCGTATTGCTACCGTCGACGACTACCGCGACGTTCCGGGGCTGGCGATCCGACCGCCGGAGGTGTGGCGCTACTTCGTGCGGGTGCGCGAGCGTGTCCTGGACCGGTTCATCCAGGACAACGGCCTGACCGCGATTCCCGTGGAGGTGGCGGAGGACGAGTTCGTGTCGCAGTGGGCGTTCAGGCTCAACCAGCGACTCTATGCCGAAGAACAGCCTCCGGGTCCCGGCGCGGGGCCCGGGCCTTTCGGCCGACAGGCCTTCGTCCTCTCCTACGGGCGGGACATGCTCGTCCTCAAGATCGTCGGCTACGCCGAGGAGGCGTTGCACTACTACCGGATGGAGGAGGTGCGCGCCCGGGTGTGGATCGGCCACCAGCGCTACCCGACCAAGGGCCGGGTCTGGCACCCGGGCGGGGCCCACCCGTTCACGGCGTTGGATGTGGCCCTCGTGCACAACGGAGACTTCGCCAACTACCACGCGGTGAGCGAGTACCTCGCCCAACGGAACCTCTTCCCGCTGTTCCTCACCGACACCGAGGTCTCGGTGCTGCTGTTCGATCTGTGGAGCCGGACCTTCGGGTACCCGCTGGAGTACCTCGTCGAGGCGATGGCCCCGACCACCGAGCGCGACTTCCTGATGCTGCCGGAGGAGAAACGCGCCGTGTACCGGGCGATCCAGATCAGCCACATTCACGGATCACCGGACGGGCCGTGGTTCTTCATCATCGCGCGCTCGCTCCAAGAGCGCGGCCGGGTCACCGGCTGGCAGCTGCTCGGGATTACCGACACCTCGATGCTGCGGCCGCAGGTGTTCGCGCTGCAGGAGGGCGAGGTCTCGGTCGGCATCATTGCCTCCGAGAAGCAGGCCATCGACGCTACACTGGCCAGTCTCGCCCACGAGGACGCCCGCCTCTGCCCGATCGCCGACCGCTACTGGAACGCGCGCGGCGGCTCGTACACCGACGGCGGAGCGTTCATCTTCACCGTGACGCCGAAAGGGGCGCTGACCTGCGCGAACAAATTCGGCGATGCGGTGCGCACCCCGCCCGGTCAGCGCCACCGTCTGCGGCGGATCGATGTTGCGCCACTCGCACCGGCCCCCTCCATCTCCACGGGGACCGGCCGTTCTCCCGGCGCGACGGTGCGAGCGGCGCCCTCGGCCCAGCTGACGGCCCCCGAAGCCATCTACGCTCAGGGCGCAGCAATCTTCCCCGACGCGGACTATGACACGATCGACGCCTGGCTCTCCGCGATCAGACAGGAGGGACGCCGCAGCGACGCGCTTCGCGCGGTTGCGCTGCAGGGATTGACGCGGCTGATGGACGCCAGGCTGCCCACGGGGACGAAGAAGCGCGCCTCGCTGCTGGCCATGCTGCACGCCGCCGTGTACGGCATCCTGCGCGACGTCCCCCCGATCAACGGCGCGACCGCCTTCTCGCGGATCGGCTGGACGGATTGGGCGATGCTCAGCCCGCCCCAGCGTCCTGAGCAGGCGCTCGTCATCGACGCTCGCGGGTTCCCGATGGAAGGCGAGCGCAGCCTCTCCCGTGCGCTCACGCAGGCCTATCGCCTGGGATGGAGGGCGTTCATCGTCTTCGACGTGCACGGCCAGCGCTTCATCGGCAGCGGCTTCGGCCCGCGGACCAGCGGGGTGCGGCTCGACATCTACGGCTCGCCCGGCGACTACCTGGGGTCGGGACTGGACGGGATGGAGCTCATCGTGCACAACGACGCCCAGGATCAGGTCGGGCAGATCCTGAAATCGGGCCAGCTCGTCATCCACGGCAGCGCGGGCCAGACCCTCCTGTACGGAGCGAAAGGCGGAGAGATCTACGTCCTCGGCAACGCCGCCGGGCGCCCGCTGATCAACGCCGTGGGCCGGCCGCGCGTCATCATCAACGGCACGGCGCTGGACTACCTGGCCGAATCGTTCATGGCCGGCGATCCGCTCGACGGCGGGGGGTTCTGCGTCCTCAACGGCGTGGCCTTCGACCACGCCGGCCGCATCGTGGACCTCGAGACGCCCTACCCCGGCGGGAACCTCTTCTCGCTGGCCAGCGGCGGCGCGATCTACGCGCGCGACCCAGGCCGGCGGCTGGATGAAGAACAGCTGAACGGCGGGCGCTTTGTCGAGGTGACCGAGGCCGATTGGACGCTCATCCGCCCCTACCTTGAAGAGAACGAGCGCCTCTTCAACATCCCCGTCCAGCGGCTGCTCACCATAGACGGCCACGTCCGCAGCCCCGAAGACGTCTACCGCAAGGTCGAACCGATCGAGCTCGCCGTCCTCAGAGGCTGACCCCGCCCACCCCCCCCGCCCGAGGGCAGCTGCTCCTCAAGCGCGGGGAGGAGGCCGGCCATCCTGTCCCGGGTGGCCCCGAAGGGCGACGTGCTCGTGACCGTCCTCAACGGCAACCGCCGGCTGATCCACCTGTTGAGCCGCCTCAGCGGGACCCCGGTGGACCGCCGGGCGGAGATCCACCTCGCGCCGGCCTCCTGATTGCCCTCGCGTCCCCTGCCAAGAGGGGCCAGCCCGACGCCACGGAATTGTAGTGACCCGTGCCCCGGTCACCGGACGGACACGCCTGGCGCTGGCTGCTCGTGCTCTCCCTCGCCGAGATCACGACGATGCTCACCTTCGGCAGCTACTCCGGAGCGCTGCCGGTCCTCCGGAAGGAGTGGGGGCTGAGCGCTGCGCAGGCCGGCGCCATCTTTGCGGGACAGCAGATCGGCTACACCGTTGCCGTCCTGGTGTTGAGCACCCTGACCGATGTCATCGGGGTGCGCCGCATCTACCTCACGTCGGCCGTCTGGAACGGCGTCTTCGGCCTGCTCTTTGCCGCGTTCGCCCGCGACTTCCCTTCAGCGCTCGTGCTTCGCGCCCTGGGCGGAATGGGACTGGCCGGCACCTACATGCCGGGGATGCGGCTGGTCGTGGAGACCTTCCCGACGGCACACCGCGGTAGGGCGATGGGGTTGTACATCGGGGCCTTCAGCCTCGGCACGAGCCTCTCGCTGCTCCTGACCGGCGCCCTGTTACCTCTGGGATGGCGCACCGCCTTCCTCGTCACGGCCCTGGGACCGCTCCTGGCGGCGGCGCTGGCCTGGCCGATCGTGCGGGACGTCGCCCCGACCCCGGCGCGGCGGCGCATCGAATTCCGGCGGGTGCTGCGCAATATCCGGGCCATGCGGTTCATCACCGCCTACGCCGCCCACAACTGGGAGCTCTTCGGGATGCGCTCGTGGCTGCCGGCGTTCCTGACCACCCTGTGGGTCCAGCGGGGCCTGTCCCTGACCTCGGCAACGGCGCGGGGGGCGGCCTTCTCGTCGCTGGTGCTGCTGGCCGGCGGCGTGAGCAATGCGTTCGGAGGGTGGCTCTCGGATTCGCTGGGCCGCCGGCGCACCGTGGTCATCTTCCTCACCGCCTCTGCCGTGGTCTCGGCGACGATCGGTTGGACCACCCCGCTGGGGCTGGGGATCGTCCTCGCGCTGGCCGTGCTCTACGGCCTGCTCGTTACGGCCGAGTCATCCACACTCTCCACCGCCGTGGCGGAGTCCGCGGAGCCGGAGGTGCTCGGTGCGACGATGGCGGTCCAATCAAGCCTGGGCTTCCTGGTCACGGCGATCTCACCGCCGCTGTTCGGGGCCATCCTGGACCTGACGGGAGGCCGATGGGGGTGGGCCTTTCTCTCGCTGGGTGCGGCGGCCATGCTCGGTGTGCTGGTGCTGCTCGTCCGCTCCCCTAGCTGAACTTTCACGCGATGAGCTCGCTGCTGGCTTTGCCGTCCGCCGATCGCCCCACTGCGGTGATCGCCTACATCCTGGTGAACAACGCCGGCCAGCACTTGAAGAAGCCTGCCGTGGACACCTCCGATCAGGAACTCTCCGGGGTGCTCGCCACGCACGTCTTTGGCTCCTATGCCCTGTCTCGCGAGTGCGGACGCCGGATGATGGAACGGGGGCATGGGGCGATCGTTCTCATTGGCTCGATGGCCGCGCTCTTCGGCATTCCGCAGGTGTCCGCGTACACGGTGGCCAAGGCCGGACTCCTTGGATTGACGAGAGCCCGGGCCACCGAATTCTCCCCTCGCGGCGTCCGCGTCAATGCGATTGCCCCGGGCTGGATCGACACGGCAATAACCCGCCAGGCTCACCAGGACGACCCTGCCCGGCGGGCCCGGATCCTCACGCGCACCCCGTTGGGTCGACTGGTGGTCGAGGACGTGATGCGGGTGCTGCAGGGGGAGACCCCGCGCTGCCCAGCCAACATCATCCAGGGAGGGATCCCGTGATCGAGAACGCCGTCAAGCGTCGACTTCACGCAGGGCTGCCCGCCGTCGGCCACTGGCTCAGCCTCCCCTCAGCCGCGGTCGCGGAACTGATGGCAGGCTTCGAGCCGGACTGGCTGATGATCGACACCGAGCATGGACCCGCCGGTGGCGAGGTGGTTGAGGATCTGATCCGGGCGATGAAGGGCACCGCAACGACACCCCTGGTGCGGGTCAGGGCGAACGACCCGGCGTTGATCAAGCAGGCGTTGGATCGCGGCGCCATGGGCGTGCTGGTGCCGATGGTGAGCTCTGCGGAGGCCGCCCGCGCGGCAGTCTCCGCCGCGAAATACCCTCCCGAGGGGATCCGCGGTGTGGCCGGGACGCGCGCCAGCCGCTACGGTGCTGACCTCCCGGAGTACTTCGCGCGGTGGAACCGCGAGGTGCTGGTGGCCGTGCAGATCGAGACCGCCCAGGCGCTGGAGACGGTGGAGGCGATCGCCGCCGTCCCGGGGCTCGACGTCCTGTTCGTCGGCCCGAACGACCTCTCGGCGGCCTTGAACTGCTTCCGCCAGTTCGACCGCCCCGAATTCCAGCAGGCTGTGGCGCGCATCCTCGGGGCGGCGCAGCGGCAGGGCCTGGCGGCAGGATACCACACCGGGACGGTGGAGGAGGCGCTGGAACGGATCAGGCAGGGGTTCCGCCTCGTCGGGCTGAGCTCAGACGCGCGGCTGTTGGCCTCGGCCATGGCGGCCACCGCGGAGCGATTGGGCGCGGGGCTGCGCGCCTGGCGGCATGCGCCCCAGTGAGGTCACGGTGCGGCCGCCGTTCCGAAGAGGGGCATGATATGCTTCTCCAGCAGGTTCTCCGTCACCAGTGGCCCGATGACGTCGGCACTCGCCTCCACCGCCTGCAGGTATTCGGCCTCCATCTCCGCCGCCACCCTGAATCCCACGTGTAGCAACTGCCGGAAGTGGGGGTTGTAGGCCGGGCAGGTCCGATCATGGCGCAATGCCGCCAGGTAGTCTGCCCCGGACCAGGTGCGGACCGTCTCCGACCCGGGCAGTTGTGCACGGTCGATGTCGATCACGGCGGCGTAGGGCGCACACAACTCGTCCACTCGCGCAAACGAGCGCGCGTAGATCTCCTGCGCCAGGCGGAGCGACGCTCCCCCCGCCTGAGCCAGTCCGGCGCCCTCCGCCAGCCAGGTCGTGCCCGCCGTCTTGAGGTGCAATCCGGCGCCGTGCCGCCGGAGCACCCGGGCGATCGGCCGGTAGATCGAGAACTTGTCGCTCCCGGAATGGACGCTGAGTTTGAGATTGGCGGGCAGACCGAATTCGCGGGTAGCCAGCGCGATGACCTCCACATCCAGATCAAACTGCTGTTCAAAGCGCTCCACGCTGCCGACATAGTCGATCCCCTTGTTGAAGCGCCCGGGAAACTTCGGGGCGATCGTCTGTACGGGGACGGCCTCTTCGGCGAGGGCAGCGAGGATGAAGAACAGCTCGGCGGGCGTCTGCGCTTCGTCCGTCTCGTCGACCGAGACCTCGATGACGAAGCGGTCGCGGCCTTTCGCCGCCTCGATGCGCCGGAAGATCGCTCCCGCCTCCCGGGCGGCGGGCAGATACTTGCGCGCCGCGGCGGCGATCTCATCCACAGACGCCAGGGGTCGGCCCATCGCGGGGATGGCGGAACTGCCCGCATACCGACGATGCCGGGTGACGAAGTCCCGGACGTCCGTCTCGGGCACCGGTCGTCCCACGAAGTCGGTGACATCGATGGTGAAGAAATCGCTTGAGCCGATGAACGCGTCCACGGTCTCCAGGGTGATGTGATCCGCGTCCACACAGTACGGCCCGCGCCAGCCCAGCGCGGCGACCGCGGCATCGGCCTCCGCCCGCACGCTCTGCGGGTGCGTCCGCGTAATCCGATGTTCCCGGTGCGACTTGTTCCACACCGGGGTGATCTCCACACCCCGCGCCCGGGCCAGCGCCACAGCCGCGAGCTGCGCCCGGCCCTGGCGGCCGAATCGATCGCCGATGCCAAGGCTGTATTTCGGGAGGATCATCCCGCCCGGCGCACGCCGGCCTTCGCCCTCCGCGCGGCACCCTTGCTGGCCGAGCGCGGAAACGCCGCGACCTCCTTGAACAGCTTCAGCATCGCATCGCGGAACGTGTCATAGGCGCTTTGGAACTCAGCCAGGGTCTTCTGCACCGGTCCGAACTCCGGCCACTGTTCCGGCTGGTGCCCGGCATCGCCGAAATCGCCCACGATGCCGGCTTCGCGCAATATCCTGCGCAGCTCCGGGGTGAGTTCGTACCCGACGCGGAAGTCGGGAATCCGATTCAACCACTCCAGGACCGGCGCGGGGAACTCGTCACCGACGGACTCGCGGTAGTCGGCCTCCCTGAAGCCGTCTGTCTCAGCCATGCGCCGAACGCTTTCCTGGTGATTGGGGAATTCCGTGTGCACCATATTGTGACGGGCCAGCGTCCAATAGGTGTCCTCGGGCTTTCGTTTCGAGGCCGGGAGGTAACAGAGCCGGCTGAAGATCAACGCGGCCTGCTCCTGGGTCAGCGCATATCGCCGGCAGAGGTATGTCAGCCACTTCTCCCGGTTCTCTGCGGAGAAGAAGATCTTCCAGACGCGGCGGGCAACCATCGTTCCCGCCTTGCCGATCACGTCCTCCCAGGTGTTCAACTCCTCTGCCGACGCGACGCCGGCGAGCGCCGCCGCCACATGGGCGTCGATCTTCCGCTGGCTGGCGTACCGCGTGGCCGCCACGACTTTGGTCTCGTATCCTTGCGCCCGGTCCACGACGTCCTTCGTTCCGTTGGCCGCCGCCAGCTGGGTCACACGCGCCAGGGCCGCGGCCTCCCCGATCTGGCTCTTCAGCCGCCCGAGCAACTCCTCCAGCTTCACCTCCCGGAGATGGCTTTCAAACCGTCCGCCCATGTTAGTCATGTAGAGCTGGGTCGGCACGATTCCCTTCTTCACGGCGGCGGCCAGCCCGGCCAGCTCCTCCAGGATCATGGTGACTTCCTGCGCCGCGCTGTAGACAAGCGTGATGTTGGACCCGATGCCGAACCGGTTGATGGTCCGGGCGATCTCGCGGGCCGCGGGGGAGGAGGCGGCCACCTTCACCACCAGATTGGGGCGGGCGCGCTCGCGGAGGCCGTGGTAGCCGGCCAGCAGATAGTCGTCGTAGATGCGGAGGTCCTCGGCGGCCGCGGCGGATGCCGCGAACGCGTCGCGAATGCTCTCCCGGACCAGGTGAGCGACATTGGGATTCACCTGGAAGGAAACCACGCCGCCACCCGACTCTCCCGCCAGGTTGTAGAAGATCGGCCGATAGACGTGCAGGTTGTCCCACAGGGCCAGGAGCGTGGCGTAGAGGGCGATCTCGTCCGCGAATTCCTCCGGCGCCCGGGACCAGGCGACGAACATCGGGTGGGTCCGGACTTCGGTCTGAAAGAGCTGGCTGAGGCTGGGATCATCCTGATAGGCCAGGGCGGCAAGCACGGGGTTGGTGGACACCTGCTCGAAGCCCAGATGGCGCAGCCAGCGGAGCCCCAGAGCGTAGTCGTTCCCGAATCGGCATACGCCGTCCCGGACCAGACGCGTGTAGATGTTGCCCTCGATCTCCGCCTGTGCTGCGTCCAGGAAGGCGCTGAGGACCGGCTGGCCGAAGTCCAGCCGCCGTTCGATACGGGCGGCGGCCTGCGCGACCATGCCGGCGCCTTTCTGCACGAGCTGCATCCGGCAGAGGAGATGCCGCACGACGGCCGCCGCCACCGAGCGCGGACCCTCGGTGGCTTCGTGCTGCTCCCACTCGGCCAGAGCGTGGCGGATGCTCTGGATCGCCTCGCGCTTCTCGCCGCGGGGGAGCCACCGGCTCTCCAGCCCGAAGAAGTTCAGCGCCATTTCCAGAAGCGTCTCGTAGGCGGACTGCCGCAGGCGGAGCAGACGCGCTGTCGTCGCCCGGCCATCATCGGCATCCCCGGCCATACCCACGAAGCGCAGGCCCAATTGACGGATCACTCCGCCGACGATCGCCGGCAGCGCCCCCCCGATCTCCGGGAACAGCAGGTGGTCTGCGGCAAGAGCGGCGTGCCCCCAGTCGGCGAGCTGGACGATGTGCGCCACATGGTCGTCCGGGATCGGATGCTTCTCGGGATCGGAGAGACGCTCCGGCCGGCCGGCCGCGACGAATGCCTGGACCTGTTCCTGTGTCAACCCCGGCACGACGTCCACCTCCGGCACGACCTCAGCAGGGCGGGTCGTTGATCGTCTTCCGTAGTGACTCGAGCTCACTCCGCCGCGGCAACCCGCTGTCATGCGCCACGTATGGACGTGTCAGCCGCGCGGTCCTCAAGATGAGATTCGGCCGGTACGTCCACCCGACCTTCGACGAGGACTCGGGCACGGCCAGCGAGAGCTGACCGACACTCAAGACCATCTTGCGACCCATAGTGGATCTCGACCGTGTTCGACTTGTGATTCGGTCTCGCACTTGCGTACAATAGTTGTTCGCGATGAGTCTCCGAGGGCTACTGCCGTCCCTGCGGAAGCAGCCGTTCTACAAGCAGGCGCTGGACGCCGTCCGGGCCGGGGCCCGACCATGGCTGCTCGGGCCCTCCGGTGCGGAGAAGGCCTACATCCTGGCCGTCCTCGCCGGCGATCTCGACCTGACCGCCGACGGCACAGTCCTGATCGTCACGCCCTCGCGGGAGGCAGCAGACCGGCTGCACGACGACCTCCTCGCGTTCCTGCCCGAGCTCGAGTCCCGGCTCATCATCTACCCCCAGTGGGAGGTCCTGGCCTCCGATGACGGCCGACCGGTGGCAGAGGCGGTGGGGGAGCGTCTGGCCGTCTTGATGCGGCTGGTCGACGGGCCGGCCCCGTGGATCATCGCGCCCGTCGCCGCGCTGCTGCGGAAGCTGCCCACACCCGATCGGCTGCGGGGGGCCGCGCAGGAGGTCATCCCCGGGCAGCGGTGCGGCCTGGAAGACCTCGCGGCGTTTCTGGCGTCCTCCGGGTACCAGCGCGTCGACCTGGTCAACTCCCGCGGTGAGTTCGCCGTCCGCGGCGGTGTCCTCGACGTCTTCCCGCCCCAGACCGACGCCCCGGTGCGCATGGAGTGGTTCGGGGACGAGGTCGAATCCGTGCGTGCCTTCGAGATCGCGTCCCAGCGCAGCACGAAGACGCTGCCGGCCGTCACCCTGCCCCAGGTGGCGGAGGCCGGAGGCGAGGCGACCCTTCTCGCCTACCTGAAGCCGGGAGCCCTGGTGGTGTACGACGAGCCGATCGACCTGCGGCGCCAGGCCCGCTCGCTCGTCGAGGGCCCCCAGGTGGTGGAGCCGTCGCCGTTCTTCGAGTGGGATGAGCTGCCGCGCGCCGAAGGCGCGCGTGCGGTGGCGCTTTCGGCGATCCACGGCGCTGATCGCCGTGAAGATGAGGTTGCCTTTCGCTTCGCCGGGGTGGAGGCGTTCGGCGGCCAGATGAAGCTCCTGGCCCGGTCGATGGAGGAGTGGGTGGTCGCCGGCCGCCGCGTCGTCATTGCCACCGCCCAGAGCCAGCGCATCAGCGAGATCCTGCGCGAGCATGGCATGGCGGTGACGGCGGTTGAGGCGCTGGCCGCGGCTCCGGAGCCGGGACAGATCGTCGCCGTCGCCGCGCCGCTGTCCCGCGGGTTCCAGCTGGAGCAGGCAGGGCTTGTTGTGATCACCGACAGTGAGATGGTGGGATGGCGCCGGCGACGGCGACGACTCCGCTTCCACGAGGGCGTGCGCCTGTACTCCTGGTCCGACCTGACGCCCGGCGACTTCATCGTCCACATCCACCACGGGATCGGTATCTACCGGGGTCTGACGCGCCTGCTACTGAACGGCGCGGAGCGTGACTATCTGCAGTTGGAGTACGCACAGGGGGACCGGCTCTACGTCCCGACCGACCAGATCAACCTGGTCCAGCGCTACATCGGGGTGGAAGGCCAGCCGCCCAGGATCCACCGGCTGGCCGGCGCGGAGTGGGACCGCGAGAAGCGGAAGGTGCGTGAGGCCGCCCAGGAGATGGCCCGGGAACTCCTGCAGCTCTACGCCGCGCGCGAGCGCGCTGCCGGTCACGCCTTCCCCCCCGACACGCCCTGGCAGCACGAGCTCGAGGCCACCTTCGAGTTCGAGGAGACCCCGGACCAGTGGCTGGCGATCCAGGACGTAAAACGCGACATGGAACAGCCCAAGCCGATGGATCGCCTCATCGCCGGGGACGTCGGCTACGGCAAGACCGAGGTCGCCCTGCGCGCCGCCTTCAAGGCGGTGATGGACGGCAAGCAGGTGGCGATCCTGGTCCCCACCACCGTGCTCGCCCAGCAGCACTACAACGTCTTCCTCAGGCGGCTGGCCGCGTATCCCATGAAGGTCGATGTGGTCAGCCGCTTCCGCTCCCGGGCCGAGCTGAAGAAGACGCTCGCGGAACTGGCCGCGGGGACGCTCGACGTCGTCATCGGGACCCACCGGCTGCTGCAGAAGGACGTGCGGTTCAAGCATCTGGGTC